>Ga0265327_10002750_pt1 | contig 17883 bp, 15 predicted proteins | sample 41621metaG_FD_202089 | JGI IMG/M metagenome (GOLD analysis project Ga0265327, IMG submission 202089) | Rhizosphere microbial communities from Carex aquatilis grown in University of Washington, Seatle, WA, United States - 4-16-21 metaG | ecosystem: Host-associated > Plants > Roots > Rhizosphere... | reverse complement strand
CCCCCCGGCAGATCGAAGCGGAGACTAACCGTTCCAGACCCGGAATAGAAGGTCGCGAGTCCCGCTGAGCGGGCGCGACCTTCCTTCCAGGCGCTTACGCCCGGCTTACCGCCGCCACCAGCCGCGGCGCGGCTGGGCGGGCGGGGTCGAGATCTCGTTGGGGTCGGGCTCGGACGGCGCCGGTTCGGGCGCGGGTTCGGGCTTGGGCGCGACGGCCGTGACCGTTTCCAGCACCGCCTCGGGCTCGGCGGCTTCGACGACCGCCTCCTCGGCCGCGTCGGGAGCCGGCGCGACCTTGGCCTTGCGCGATCGGGCGCGCTTGGGCGCAGCCGGAGCAGGCTCGGGGGCGGGCTCAGGCGCATCGGCCTCGACGGGCGCGGCGGCTTCGATGATCGACTCCAGCACGGCCTCGGGCTCTGAGGCCTCGATCACCGCCTGTTCGGCGATATCGGGCGTCTCCACCGGGGCGGCGGCGTCGCGGCCCCGGCCGCGACCGCGGCCGCGACGGCCGGAGCGGGCCGGCTTGTCGTCGGCGTGGGGCAGTTCGACCCAGATGTCCTGGCCGCTTTCGGCTGCGGCCGGAGGGCGGGCCCTGGCGGGCGCCGGCTCGGCGTGCTGTTCCGCGCGCGATTCGGACCGCGGCTCGCTCCGATGGTCTTCCGCAGAGCGGAATTCCGGCGGCCGGTTCTGGGGCATGGCCAAAGCGGGGTCGTACCAGCTGTAGACGCCATCCACGTGGGGCACGCGCACCCGCACCCAGCCGTAGGGATCGGCGGTGCGGACTTCCTCGCGGGCCCGGCGCCCGCCGCGGCGGCCGCGGCGGCGGCGGCGGCGGCCATTGTGGTCATCACCCTCTTCGTCGTCTTCCCTGGGGGCGGCGTCGGTCTCCTCGCGCGGCTCGCGGGCCTCACGGGCCTCGCCCTCGGCGCGGCGCGGTTCTTCGAAGTCGTCGCGGCGTCCGCCGCGGCGGCGGCGGCGGCGGCGTCCGCCCCGGCCGCCTTCCTCGCGGCCTTCGCGGCCTTCACGGCCTTCACGGGGCTGGGCGCGGGCCGACGCCTCGTCGTCGTCGGTGTCCTCTTCCTCGATCTGGGCCTCGTCTTCGTCTTCTTCCTCGTCTTCCTCTTCCTCGTCCTCGTCGACCACGTCGAAATCGTCGTCGTCATCGGGCGGGGGCAGGGCGCGGGCCGGGGCCAGGAAGGCCTCGGCTTCCTCGTCGGTGAGGGTGGAGATGCGTTCGATCTGGTGGTCGGCCTCGCCGAGGTTGTCGTCGACCAGGACGTTGACGGTCAGGCCCTGCTGTTCCTGCAGGCGCACCAGATAGGCGCGCTTCTCGTTCAGCACATAGAGCGCCACGGCGCTGGGCACGCGCAGGTGGATGACGCCGGGGCCGTTCTTGGCGGCCTCGACCTCGACCGAACGCAGCATCGACAGGGCGCTGGATTCCACCGAGCGCACCCGGCCGACGCCCTGGCAGTGCGGGCAGACGTGGGTCGTGCCTTCCAGCACGCCGGCCCGGCGGCGCTGGCGGCTGATTTCCATCAGGCCGAACTGCGAAATCTTGCCCATCTGGATGCGGGCGCGATCGTCCTTGAGGGCGTCCTTGACCTTCTTCTCGACGGCCCGGTTGTTCTTGGCCTCCTCCATGTCGATGAAGTCGATCACGATCAGACCGGCCAGGTCGCGCAGGCGCATCTGGCGGCCGGCTTCCTCGGCCGCCTCCATGTTGGTCTTGAGCGCGGTGGCCTCGATGTTGCGCTCGCGGGTGGCCTTGCCGGAGTTGACGTCGATGGCGACCAGGGCCTCGGTCTGGTTGATCACCAGATAGCCGCCGGACTTCAGCGGCACCACGGGGCTGTAGATCTGGGCGAGGGTGTCTTCCACCTTCGACTTGATGAACAGCGGCGTCGCCTCGCGGTAGGCGGTGATCTTCTTGGCCTGCGAGGGCATCAGCATCCGCATGAAGTCGCGGGCCTCGCGGTAGCCTTCCTCGCCCTCGACGATGATGCCGTCGATGTCCTTGTCGTACATGTCGCGGATGGCGCGTTTGACGAGGTCTTCCTCCTCGTAGATCAGCGCCGGCGCCACCGACTTGAGGGTGACGTCGCGGATGTTCTCCCAGAGGCGCATCAGATAGTCGTAGTCGCGCTTGATCTCGGCCTTGGTGCGCTTGGCGCCGGCGGTGCGCACGATCAGGCCCATGCCGTCGGGCGTATCGAGGCTCTGGATCACGCCCTTGAGGCGCTTGCGGTCCGACGCCGAGACGATCTTGCGCGAGACGCCGCCCCCGCGGGCGGTGTTGGGCATCAGCACGCAATAGCGGCCGGCCAGGGACAGGTAGGTGGTGAGGGCCGCGCCCTTGTTGCCGCGCTCTTCCTTGACCACCTGGATCAGCATGATCTGGCGGCGCTTGATCACTTCCTGGATCTTGTAGCGGCGCATCAGCCGGCGGCGGCGGCGCGCCAGCTCTTCTTCCATGACGTCGTCTTCGTCGTCGCCAGTGTGGTTGTCGTCGCCGTCCTCGCCATGGCTGTCGTGGGCGTGGTGGTGATGGTCGTCGACGTCCTCGGCCTCTTCGCGCATCAGCGCTTCGCGGTCGGCCAGCGGGATCTGGTAGTAGTCGGGGTGGATTTCGTTGAAGGCGAGGAAGCCGTGGCGGTTGCCGCCGTACTCGACGAACGCCGCCTGCAGGCTGGGTTCGACCCGGGTGACCTTCGCCAGATAGATATTGCCGCGGAGCTGCTTCCTGGAGCGGCTCTCGAAATCAAATTCCTCGACGCGGGTCCCGTCGACCACGACCACGCGGGTTTCTTCCGCGTGGGCCGCGTCGATCAACATTCTCTTGGTCATTATGGTTTTCTCCGCGGCTCGCGCGCATGCCCGGCGGCAGGGCGTAAGCCTGCGTGCGGGGAGAGGGGAGCCGCTGTTGCAGGGGCGCGCGCTCGTCCGCTGCGGCCGCGAATGCGGCGCAGGCGGGGACGGTCCGAATTTGGGCCGGTGAGGCGCTGCCCATCGATGTTCCTTCGCGCCGGTTGGCGCGAGCGGTTTGATTGTCCAGCCGGATCCGGAGGGATCTGCCTGGGGTGATGTGTCTGCGGCGCGCCTAGGGCGTCGCCGGTCCGCGCAGAAGCCATGCTTGCTGTACGGCTGCGCGGCCCGGACCCGGCCAAAGCCTCTTGCCCGGCGCGCGTGGGGACAGTGCTACAAAGCGCCGGAAAAGGAAAGCGCCGCCTGCATCCAAGCGTTGCAAGGCCCCGCAGAGCGGTCGCCCGCGAGGCGATTCCTTTATCGATATTAACGCTTTGTCCACGGGATCAAGGTTACCAAGCGGTTTCGACAGGGCGTTGGCGAAGGCGGAAAGCCGCATGGGCGGGTGGTTCGGGGGCAGACGCGGAATTCTGGGACTGACGGCCGTGGCGGCCGTCGGCGCCCTGGCGTTCGCGGGCGTCTCGCATGCCGTGCCCGTGAGCGGCGGCAAGCCTGCCTCGCCCCTCAAGCTGCGCTTCGGCGGCGACGCCGCGTCCACCCGGGTGGTGCTCGAACTGAGCCAGCCGGCCAGCGCGGAGCTGATTTCCGACGGCGCTTCCGACGGCCACGTGGTGCTGGATTTCTCGCAGCTGTCGGTGGGCGACAGCCTCGACGGCCAGGGCAAGGGCCTGGTCAAGGCCTGGAGCATCGACAAGGCGCGCGGCCACGCCCGCCTGAGCCTGGACCTGAACGGCAAGGGCAAGGTGCGCCGCCGCTTCCTGCTGCCGCCGAGCGACGGGGTCGGCGTCTACCGCTATGTGCTGGACATCGAGGGGCCGGGCGGGAGCGCTCCAGTGGTCCAGACTCAGACCGTGTCCGTCGCCGCCAAAACCAGGGCCGCGCAGATCCGGCTGGCGCCGGCGCGTGACGTGCTGGCGCCGCAGGTCGACATCGATCCCGAGGCGCCGGCGCCGGCTCTGAAGCTGCAGAAGACCTCGCTGCCGCAGATCGGTCCGATGCGGCCGGCGCGGCGCGGCGATCTGAAGACCGACGCGCGCGCCGACAAGTCCGACGACGCCAGGATCGACTCGCGGGACGAGACCAAGACCGCCAGCCGCACCGCCGTTCAGGGTCCCAAGAAGGTCGTGGTGATCGACGCGGGGCACGGCGGGCATGACCCCGGCGCGCTCGGCGGCCGCTCGCACGAGAAGGACGTGACCCTGGCCGCGGCCAAGGTGCTGAAGGCGCGGCTGGAGCGCACCGGCCGCTTCAAGGTGGTGATGACCCGCGACAGCGACGTCTACATCCCGCTGGAGCAGCGGGTGAAGATCGCCCGCGGCTCAAACGCCGACCTGTTCATCTCGCTGCACGCCGATTCCGGGGGCGACCCCAAGGTGCGCGGCGCCACGGTCTACACCCTGTCGGACCACGGGGTGGACCGCACCGCCAAGAGCGTGTTCGGCGGCGGCTTCATCAATGTGCAGCTGCCCGGCCGCGACCTGTCGGTGAAGCAGATCCTGCTCGACCTGACCCAGCGCCACACCCTCAACCGCTCGGGCGCCTTCGCCGAGACCCTGCTGGAGAAGATCTCCACCAAGACCCCACTGCTGCGCCGCAGCCACCGCGACGCCGGCTATATGGTGCTGCTGGCGCCCGACGTGCCGGCGGTGCTGCTGGAGATGGGCTTCATCACCAATCCCGACGACGAGACCTCGCTCAACGACCGCGACAGGCGCACGGTGCTGATGAACAGCGTCGGCGACGCCATCGAGGCCTATTTCGAGAAGCCGGTGCAGGTGGCCGAGCAGTAGGCCGAGCGCCAGGACACGCCGTTTCGGTAGCCAGGGAAGCGATGCAGGCCAGTCAGTTCAATCCGGTGATGCTCCTGGCCGGGATGGTCATTCTGGCGCTGCAGGTTCGCATCGTAAGCCGGGGATCGGTTTCGATCCGGCTGGGCAAGATCGAGCGCGAGAAAGACCCCGCGGTGTTTTGGCTGGTCGTCGCGGTCAACGTCATGCTGGGCGCCGTCGCGCTGCTGATGGGGCTCGGCGTCTTCAAGAAATAGGCGGGCTGGCCCGCAAGGCCTGCCGGGGACACGCACGGCTGCGCCGAGCATGTCCCCCGTTTCGATCAGCGCGAAGCGACGCTGGACCCGGCCAGGATATTGGCCATGCGGCCGGCGATGTCGGACGGCTGGATCACGTCACTGGCTTCCGGGTCCGAGGTGTAGAGCGCGGTCAGATAGGCCGCGTCGGCGGGCGTCAGGCCGTTCTGCGCGGGCCGGCCGCAGTCGAGGTAGAGGTCGGTGATGCTCGGCAGGGGCGCGCAGGACGCGTACGAGCGCGGCTGGGACAGGGCCAGCATCGACACATAGTCGGAAATGACGCCGAGATTGGTGCTCGCCGCGCGCTTGAGGTCGACGACCACCAGGACGTTCTCGAACACGCTCTTCAGGCAGTGGGTGAAGCGGTTGTCGGCGCAGCCGGTGGGCGGCGTGAGGGCGGGATCGTCGGTGATCCGCTCACGGGTCTGGGTCGGCAGGCCGAACTGGCCGTCCCGGGACTGGGTGAAGGCGAACGCGGTGCCGGCGTTGTTGCCTCCGTCGCCCATGGTCGAGGTCACGTAACGGCCCTCGATGGGATGGCTCATCGTGCGCAGGGTCTTGTCGTTGCGGTGCTCGTAGCCGAGCAGCGCCTCCTGCTTGGCGGCGACGTCGTCGATCAGGTGCTGGGCGTTCAGAGTGAAGGCGATCTCGATGTGCGGCGCGCAGCCGGCCGGAGCCACGACGAGACCGACGCCCTTGGCCACTTCTTCGACCCGGGCCTTGATGGCGGCGGCGCGGTCGGCCGGCAGGCCGGTGACCTGCACGCAGACCGGATCGTTCCAGCGCGCGATCTGGCGCAGCTGGGCGGTGGGGGCGCCATAGGCCTGGACGAAGGCGGCGGAGCCGCCGTCGGGCTTGGGCTGTTCCGCGGCGAGGGCGGCGCCGGAGGCCAGGGCGGCGGCGGTCACGGCGGCGGCGGCGAACAGGGCCGCGCGGGAAAGTGTTTGCATCGATCGACTCCGTCACTGCGGATGGTTGGATTCAGGAGACCTTGCGGCGGCTGTCCCGGTCCGGCTGGCTTGCGCGACTAACGCAAGGGCCAGCTACGTCCATCCTAGGTTTTGACAATTTGGTTCAAAATATGCGCGGGAATTGTGGCGGGAAAGTTCCAAGTTCGTTGCAGCGAAGCGATCCCGGGCGCCAGCCGGCCCCGGGGGTCCGGTCCAGCCCTTTTTTCGCCCATCGATGCGGAGTAAAGCTCGGGCGAGGGCGTTGGCCCCAAGAGGTATGTTGATTTGACTCGCGCCGGACGTTGGATCGCTGGCATCGGTGTCGCCGCCCTCAGCGTGGTGGCCCTGGCTGGAGTGGCGGTGGCGGTCTACGCCGCCTGGCTGTTTCACGACATGCCCAACGCTTCGGACCTGGTGGACTACCGTCCGCCGACCTCGACCCGCGTCTACGCCTGGGACGGCACCCTGATCGGGGAGTTCGCCAAGGAGCGGCGCATATTCATCCCGTACAACGAGGTCCCGCCCCAGCTGGTGCACGCCTTCCTGGCGGCGGAGGACCGCAACTTCTTCCAGCACGGCGGCGTGGACGTGACCGGCATCGGCCGGGCGGTGCTCAAGGACGTGGTCAACGTGGCCCAGGGCAAGCGGCTGGAGGGCGGCTCGACCATCACCCAGCAGGTGGCCAAGAACGTGCTGCTGTCGAACGAGGCCACCTTCGGACGCAAGTTCAAGGAGGCGATCCTCGCCAACCAGCTGGAGGCGACGCTCGACAAGCAGCGCATCCTGGAGCTCTACCTCAACGAGATCTGGCTGGGATACCGCTCCTACGGCGTGGGCGCCGCCGCCTACAATTATTTCGGCAAGTCGCTGAACCAGCTCAGCCTTTCCGAGATGGCCTATCTCGGCTCCCTGCCCAAGGGCCCTGACAACTACCACCCGATCCGGCAGAAGGACGCCGCCATCCGCCGGCGCAACTGGGTGCTGGGGCAGATGGCCCAGGCCGGGTGGATCACCGTCGCCCAGGCGGACGCCGCGGCCAGGGACGACCTGGTGGTGCAGCCAGCGCCGACCCGCGCCAAGTACCAGGACGCCGACTACTTCGTGGAGGAGGTGCGCCAGCGGGCCCTGGCCAGCATGGGGGATAAGCTGACCGAGGGCGGCTACTACATGCGCACCACGCTGGACCCGCGCCTGCAGTCGGCCGCGCGCGACGCCCTGATGCGCGGGCTGGAGACCTATGACCGCCGACACGGCTGGCGCGGGGCGCTGGTCAATGTCGAGGTCAAGGACGGCTGGGAGCAGCAGGCCAAGGGCAAGACCGCCCCCGCCGAGCGGAAGAACTGGCGGATCGCCATCGTCGAGGAATCGGCGGCCAACGTCAGGGTCAAGGCGGTGGACGGCGAGCTCGGATACATCGATCCCGCCGACGTCGCCTGGGCCAAGCGCGGCAAGGGGCTGAAGCGCGGGGACCTGGTGTGGGTCGAGCCCCTGATGGCGGCCGGCAAACCGGTGTCGGGTCGTTTCAGCCTGCGCCAGGCGCCGATCGTGAACGGGGCCATGGTGGCGATCGACCCCTACAGCGGCCGGGTGCTGGCGATGGTCGGCGGCTACAGCTTCTCACTGTCAAAGTTCAACCGTGCGACCCAGGCGATGCGGCAGCCCGGCTCCTCGTTCAAGCCCTTCGTCTACGCCACGGCGCTGGAGAACGGCTTCACTCCGGCGCGGATCATCGACGACGCCCCGATCCAGCTGCAGGGCTCCAAGCCCGGCGAGATCTGGTCGCCGGAGAACTTCGAGCACGATTATCTGGGGCCGTTGCCGATGCGCCGGGGCCTGGAGCTGTCGCGCAACACCATGACCGTGCGCATCGCCCAGGCGATCGGCATGAAGAAGATCAGCGAGACGGCGATCAAGGCGGGCGTGGTCGACCAGATGCAGCCGGTGCTGGCCATGGCGCTGGGCGCGGGCGAGACGACGCCGTTCCGCATGGCCGGGGCCTACGCCGCCTTCGTCAACGGCGGGCGCAAGGTGCAGCCGCACCTGATCGAGCTGATCCAGGACAGGGAGGGCAAGACCCTGTTCAACGCCGACAAGCGCCAGTGCGCCCCCTGCACGGTGGCCTACAACGGCGAGGATTCGCCGGTGGTCGACATGGGCGGCGAGCAGGTGTTCGACCCGATCACCGCCTTTCAGATCAACTCGATGCTGCAGGGCGTGACCATCCGCGGCACCGCCGCCGCCGTGCACCTGGCGCTGCCCGGGCGGCCGATGGGCGGCAAGACCGGCACCACCAACGAGTACCGCTCGGCCTGGTTCATCGGCTTCACGCCTGACCTGATCGTGGCCACCTTCGTCGGCTTCGACGACAACCGCTCGCTGGGCAACAACGAGACCGGCGCGGTGGCGGCGGTGCCGATCTTCATCGACTTCATGCAGCAGGCGACCAAGGGCGTGCCGCCCACCGACTTCAGGGTTCCGGACAACGCCCACTTCGCCCTGGTCAACGGCATCCGCGAGGCCTTCCAGCCCGGCACCGAGCCGGCGGCGGACCCGATCGACTCCCTGGTCGCGCCGCTCCCGGCCCTGCCGGCCATCCCCACCGAAGGCGCCGTGACCCTGCCGACCGCCCAGGCCAGCCCGCAGCCCAAACCGAGGGGCGGGGACGAGCTGAAGGGGCTGTTCTAGGACGCCTTCGACAGCCTGCGGCGGTTGGAGCGGACCTTGCGGCGGTAGTGGGCGAGGGTCTTGGCGGCGATGCGCGGCGCGGTCAGGCCCAGGGCGCCGGTGAGGGCGAGGGTCTGCAGGGACATGGCGGCGTCGACCTTCTCGCTGACCATCAGCCTGGATTCCGCATCGGCCGCCGGTCCGCCCGCCGCGATCTTCATCGAACGCAGGCCGATGACCGTCGACGCCTCGACGCCGAGGGCGAAGGCGTCCCAGCCGAGACTGAACCAGGGGTTGGCGCGCCGTGTCATGGGGATACTCCGTGGACCCCGGACAAAGATCGGTCGCGGAGGCCGCAAGGCTAATGCCGGAGGATCGCGGGGGTTGCCGGCAATCGCCCTGGTTCCAGGGTTATGCGCGGGCCTGCTTGTTCTGAAGCGCGGCGCGCGCTATCTCCCGCGCCTTCCTGGCGATGGGTCGGGGTGTGGAGAGTCTCCATGAGAGCGGATGTCGAGACGGCGGCGGCCGACATCGAGCAGTCGATCGAACTGCTCAGGAGGCGTCTTTGACTGGGAGCCCGCGCTCCGCAAGCTCGACGAACTGAACGCCCGGGTCGAGGACCCGACCCTGTGGGACCGGCCGAGCGACGCCCAGGCCCTGATGCGCGAGCGCACGCGCCTGGCCAATTCGGTGGGCGCCGTGCAGACCCTGGAGCGTGAGCTCAAGGACACCCTGGAATACGCCGAACTGGCCGACATGGAGGGCGACAACGCGTCCCTCGACGACGCCAGCGCGCAGCTGAAGCGGCTGAAGGAGCTGGCCGGGCGGGCCGAGCTTGAGGCCCTGCTGTCGGGCGAGGCCGACGGCAACGACTGCTATATCGAGATCAATTCCGGCGCGGGCGGCACCGAGTCCAACGACTGGGCCCTGATGCTGATGCGCATGTACACGCGCTGGGCCACCGCCCACGGCATGACCGTGGAGTTCCAGGAAGAGACCTCGGGCGAGCAGGCCGGCATCAAGTCGGCGACCCTGATGGTCAAGGGGACCAACGCCTATGGCTGGCTGAAGACCGAGGCGGGGGTGCACCGGCTGGTGCGCATCTCGCCCTATGATTCCAGCGCCCGGCGGCACACCTCCTTCGCCTCGGTGTGGGTCTATCCGGTGATCGACGACGCCATCGTCATCGACATCAACCCCGCGGACGTGCGCACCGACACCTATCGCTCGTCGGGCGCGGGGGGCCAGCACGTCAACAAGACCGACTCGGCGGTGCGCCTGACCCACATTCCGACGGGAGTGGTGGTGGCCTGCCAGGCCGGCCGCTCGCAGCACCAGAACCGCGACGAGGCCTGGAAGATGCTGCGCGCGCGGCTCTATGAGCGGGAGCTGCAGATGCGCGAGGAGGCTGCGCAGGCGGTGGCCGACGCCAAGACCGACATCGGCTGGGGCCACCAGATCCGCAGCTATGTGCTGCAGCCCTATCAGATGGTCAAGGACCTGAGGACTGGCGTGGAAACCTCTGATTCCCAAGGCGTTCTCGACGGAGACCTCGACGCCTTCATGGGCGCCGCCCTGGCCCAGCGGGTGGGCGTGACGCGGGACGGGGCTGCGGAGGGGTAAACCTTCAACCGCTCATCCCGGCGAATGCCGGGACCCAGATCGTAGGGTGCTAAACGCAGGCACAGGCGCTTGCTTGCCGCGAGCAAACCAAACACTCTCTCGCCCAGCTGCCCAGAACTTATCGCCCGGACAGGTAGAACCTATGGATCAGACAACCAGGGATTTGGTTTCTGAAGGGAGCAAGAATATCGCAGGACTGCTCAAGCCGATTATCTATTATGAGAGCAAGATCTACGTGATTTATACCATGGGTGGAGTGTTTATTATTGCCTTAATGAAGGCCTTTCTGTTTCGTTTTGAAAACCCTGACAAGTTCTACGAAATTCTCGCGCTCCTGGTGGCGATATTCATGGGAACGTTGTTTTGGTTCCCGCCTAAGCTGGTGCTCTCGTCGGAAGGCGTGACCGGATCAAGCTTCGGCCGCAAATGGCTCGAACTTCCTTGGGCAGGCGTGGCGTCCATCGATATGTTTCGAACGCCAGTCGTGCAGGTCGGAACAACGCGAACTGGAGGGCGTCGTGCCCTTGGGTTTCGGTTGAAGCCTGAATACCAAGGCAAGATTCGCCCAAAGTCGGGTCTGTACGGGTATGACGCTGTGATCGTGTCGATGTGGAATTTCTCCATCGACCGCGTTGCTGAACAGTGCGTTGCCTTTTGGCACGCGAAAGGTGGAGTGGGCGAACTCGTGAACCGCTTAGAAGACCAAGACGCTGATCATCTTAAACTCAGCTCACTCTAAAGCGGCCGATACGGCTCGACTGCCGACCTCAACGCCATACGATCTGGGTCCCGGCATTCGCCGGGATGAGCGGATCATTTGGTTGGGGACACGCACGAGTGCATGTCCCCGCTCAGCTCAGCTCAGTTCAACTCTTCGGCTTGAGGTCCGGGCGCGACGCGAGAAACGCGGCGCGCTCCTGGGGGGTGAGGGTCTTGGCCGTCTTCTGCCGCGACACCTTGGGCGTGGGCCGGGCGTAGGGCTCGACCTTGGCCTTGGGCTTGAGGTCGGACAGGCTCTTGATCGGCTTCATGTTCGTCCTGAGTCGGCAGGCGGTGTCGTTCACAGACTATCCGGCGGCGCGTTACAGCGCCATGACGCTTGGAGCGCGCCCCCTCAGTCACTCCGTGACAGCTCCCCCGCACGCGGGGGAGCACGCGTCAGGCGAGCCGGTCCTCTCATTCAGGCCCGCAGCCGCTCCTTGAGGTGGTCGCCCACCCGCATGGCGTTGGCCACGGTGGTCAGGGTCGGGTTCACCGCGGCGGACGTCACGAAGAAGCTGGTGTCGACGACATAGAGGTTGTCGAGCTGATGGGCCTTGCACCAGGGATCGAGCACCGAGGAGAGGGGGCTGGAGCCCATGCGCACCGTGCCGGCCTGGTGCGCCGTGCCGTAGAGCGGCAGCAGGGACGCGAACTCCAGGTGATGCTGGCAGATCGGGTGGCTGTGGCTGACGAAGCCGTCCAGCGCCCCCTGCAGGGTCTTCACCAGCCGGTTGTGACCCTCGAGATTGTTGTGGGTGTAGTCGAGGAAGATGCGGCCGTCCGGGCCGCGGCGCACGCGGTTATCGGGATCGGGCAGGTCTTCGGAGATCACCAGGAAGCTGATCAGCCGCTCGGCCAGGGCGTCGAAGGCGAAGTGGGGCGCGAGCGCCGGCGGCAGATACTGCGAGATCTGCCCCTCCAGGGTCTGGGCGGACATGTATTCCAGAAGCTGGATGTGGCCCATCGGGTAGTCGAAGCCGCCGCGCGGGTCTTTCCAATAGAAGTCGTTGACCGCCAGAGTCTTTGGGAAGCTGAGGCGCATCGGGTCGATGGTCAGGGAGATCATGGCCGACAGGGTGTGGAACACATAGTTGCGCCCGACCTGGTCGGAGCCGTTGGCCAGCCCCGTGGGATGGGCGGCGCTGGCCGAGGCCAGCATCAGGGCGGCGGTGTTCACCGCGCCGGCGGCCAGCACGATGATGTCGCCGGTCCAGGTCTCCTCGCCCTGTTCGCCCTCGGTGATCACGGCCGTGGCCGTCTTGCCGGAGGGATCGGTCTCGACACGCACCGCCTTGCGGCCGGTCAGCAGGGTGACGTTGGGGTAGGCCAGGGCCGGCTCGACCGCCCGCGTGCGCGCATCGCACTTGGCCTTGAGCAGGCACGGATAGCCGCCGCAGGTCTTGCACTTGATGCAGGCGGTGGTCAGGGGCTTGTCTTCGTCCATGTCCACGCCCAGCGGCAGGGGGAATGGCCGCCAGCCCTGGCCCTCGAAATGGGTCTTCAGCTGTTCGACGCCGGGATCGTGGTGGATGGCGGGATAGGCGTAGTCCGGCGAACCTGGCGGTTCGGCGGGGTCGAGGCCCCGCGTGCCGTGGACTTTCCATTGGACCTCGGCCTCGTCGTAGAACGGCTTCAGGTCCTGGTAGTCGATCGGCCAGGCGGGCGAGACCCCGCCCTTGTGCACGGTCTCGCGGAAGTCGCCCTCGCGCAGGCGCATCAGGGCCGCGCCGTAGAAGCTGGTGTTGCCGCCGACCCAATAGTGGGTGTTGGGATGGAACGGCTTGCCCCGGCTGTCGTACCAGTTCTCCTTGGTGCGGTAGCGGTGCTGGATGAACACCGCCTTGGGGTCCCAGTTCTCGGCTTCGCGTGGCAGGTGCTCGCCGCGCTCCAGGATCAGGATCGACTTGCCGGTGGGGGCCAGACGCAGGGCGAGCGAGGCGCCGCCGGCGCCGGAGCCCACGATGATCACGTCATACTGCTGAGCCATGGGGGTCCTTCTACTGCGCTATCGCTCGCGTGCGCTCGCTACTTGAGCGCGGGGAGACGGTACTTGGCGGCGCCGGCGTTGATCACCGCGCGCACCAGGGGTTCGGGGAACAGACGCATGATCGCCACCGCCGCGCGGTTGTGCCAGCCGGGGATCACCACCACGCGGCCGGCCTCGTTGCCCCGGATCGCGATCTCGGCCACGCGGTCGGCGGTCTGGACGAAGGGGCTGGGGGAGCGGTCGACCAGGTGCTGATATCCGGCCTCGGCGGCGAACTCGCTCTCGGTCGAGCCCGGGCAGATGGCGGTGATCTTGAGGCCCTGGTCGCGATATTCGGCGTCGAGGGCCTGGCTGAACTTGATCATCAAGCCCTTCACCCCGGGATAGAGAGTGTTGGCGGCGACGCCAGGGGCGAAGCCGGCGATCGAGGCGACGTTGACGATCCGGCCCCAGCGCCGCTCGACCATGCCCGGGATCACGGCGTAGGCGAGGGCGCAGGGCGCCACCGCCATGGTCATCAGGAAATCCTGCTGCTCGCGCCAGGGGGCGTCGGTGAAGTAGCGCGGTATGCCGAAGCCGGCGTTGTTGACCAGCACGTCCACGGATCGCCCGTGCGCCGCCAGGGCCTCCATGATCGGAACCTGGGCGTCGGGCCGCGACAGGTCGGCGGCGATGGACAGGGCCTGGACGCCGTGGCGGGCGGTCAGTTCGGCGGCGAGGGCCTCAAGGCGGTCGCGACGGCGGGCGACCAGGGCCACGTCGAAGCCCCGTGCGGCGTAGGCCCGGGCGAAGGCCGCGCCGATGCCGGCCGAGGCCCCGGTGATGAGGGCGAGCCTGCGCGGTGATGACTCTGACATGATGCCCCCGGCGCCCAGGCGGCAGGGTTGCGGGCAGCCGGGCGCGCGGTCAAGGCGTCATGGGCAGGGGCGGCGCGTTCAGGCGGACTGGGAAGGGTTCAGGCGGTCGCGCGCTGACGGCGGCCGAGGCGCAGGGCCGAGCCGACGGCGCCGACGCCGAGCACCAAGAAAGCCCAGGTCGCCGGCTCGGGAACCGCGGCGCCGAGTCCGGGCGGGCCGGCCACCGGGCCGCCGACGAGGGTGGCCTGGCCGCTGACCAGATATCGGACCGCATAGCCCGGCATGCCCGGCCCAGGGCAGCTCCACGAATGGATGCATTCGAACGACGGGCCGCCGAGGCCGCCGACGATCTTGTCGACGGGCGCGGCCACGCCCAGATCGTTGGCGAACTGGATGTGCAGGTCGTTCTGATACTGCGGCTCGAAGTCGATGTAGATCGGCTTGGGCGCGTAGGACGGATTGGTGTTGGAGAAGTAGGAGTCCGAGGCCGTGTAGGTGAAGCCGGATTCCAGCGACCCTGCCGTGGTGGTCAGGGTGAAGTCCTTCTGCAGGAAGTCGTAGACGTTCAGGGTGATCGTACCCGACAGCGTGCCGCCGTCATTGAACACGCCGGTGATGTTCCAGGTCACCGCGGCGTCGGCGGCGCCGGCGACAGCAAGAACGGCCGCCGCTGCGGCGGCGCCTAGACCCCGGATCATTGTCTTGGACAGCGCCACGACGCTTGCCTCTCCACAGCCAATCTCAACAAATTACGTAAGACCAAAGTTGAGCAATCGACAACCGGGTTCATCTGTCAGGCGTGCGCGTTCGCCTTTGCCGCCGGCAGAGTGAACTGGAAGCTGGCCCCGCTGGGCGACGCCGCCTCGGCCCAGATGCGGCCGCCGTGGGCCTCGACGATCGAGCGGGTAATGGCCAGGCCCAGGCCGATGCCGGATGTCTTGGTGGTGAAGAAGGGCTCGAACACCCGGTCGATGACCTCCGGGTCGAGGCCCGAGCCGCGATCCTCGACGGTCACCTTGACCCCGTCCGGCTCCGCGGAGGTGGTGACGCACAGGATGCGCGCCCGCGCGGGGTTGGCGCGCATGGCCTCGATGCCGTTCATCACCAGGTTCAGCGCCACCTGCTGCAGCTGGATCGGGTCGCCCAGCACGCGGGGCAGGTCGGGGGCGAGCTTGGTGCGCACCTGGACCTCGGCCCGGCGGCGCTCGTCGTCGATGAAGCCGAGCACGTCCTCGATCACCCGATTCATGTCCAAGGGCGCGAATTCCGGATCGCTCTTGGCCAGCATGGCCCGCACCCGCGCGACCACGGCGGCGGCGCGCTCGGCGTCGCGGACGGTGCGCTCGGTGGCGGCCTTGGCCTTGTCGATGTCGGCCGGCTCGCGCTGGAGCCAGCGCAGGGCGGTCTGGCCGTTGGTGGCGATGGCGCCGATCGGCTGATTGATCTCGTGGGCGATGGAGGAGGCCAGCTCGCCCACGGTGAGCACCCGGGCGACGCGGGCGATCTCGGCCAGGGCGTCCCGCTTGGTTTGGGCGGCGGCGGTGCGGGCCTGTTCGGCGTCCTCCTCGGCCTTGATCCGGGCGAGGGCGTTCTCCTTGAACACCTGGACGGCCCTGGCCATCATGCCGATCTCGTCGCGGCGGTTCTGCCCGTCGATCGGGGTGTCGAGGTCGCCCAAGGCCAGCCGCGCCATCTCGCGGCACAGGCGCATGACAGGGTCGGTCAGTTCGGCGAAGCCGATCCAGGCGGCGACCGCCAGGCCCAGGATCGCGGCGATGACGCTGACCACGATCATATTCCGTTCGGTGTCGTTCACGCGGGCGGCCAGGGCCAGGCCCTGGGCGCGGTTCTCGGACGTGCGAAGGTTGGAATAGCGGTAGATATCGTCGCTCAAGGCGATGATGCGGCCGTGGACCGGCGCCATCAGCGCCTTGGCCTTTTCGGCCTGGTTGCTGTTGCCGAGGGCGATGGCGGTGCGGGTGGACTGTACGATGGCGCGGAACGCCAGGCGGAAGCGTTCGTAGTCGGCCCGGTGCTCGGGATCGAAGCGGACCGCCTCGTCCAGGCGTTGCTCGCCCTCGGTCGCGGCCGCGTTCACGTCCCTTTCGGTGCTGACACAGGCGGCCCCGTCGGCGGGACAGCGATGGGCCAGGTTGCGGGCGGTGGCGTAGCCGACCTGGTCGGTGAGGGCGTTGAGCCGCTCGATTCTCAGGACGGCGGGGGCGTTGCGGCTGAGGATTTCCCGGTACGACTCCACCGTCTGGTGAAGGACCGTTCCGCCGAGGCCGATGGTGACGGCGAAGATGGCGCCCATCAGGACGAGCGGAAGCAGCGTCTTCTCGAACAGCCGAAGTCTGTCCAGACCTCCCACTCGCTGCCCCCCAATCGGCATCGACCCCGCGTTCTGTCGGGGCGCCGACCATCAAGACACAGCAAAGGCTGGCGGCAAAAGGGAAAAAGCGATGCAGGTCGAGGGGTGCGGCCAGCCCCGGACGCCAGGACTAGGCGCCGCCCGGCTCCGTCGGCTTGGCGTCCGGCGCATCGCGCAGGCGGCTGCGGAAGGCGTCGAGGCGGGCGCGATAGCCGTCGGCGTCGCCGTATTCCAGGAACTGGTAGTAGCGCTGGTGGGGATCGCTCATCTTCAGCGCGTGCTTGATCGGGCACCAGTACTGCTCGGTGCGGCTGGCGATCTCGCGCGCATAGGCGATCACGCCGTTGGCGTAGGCGCAGTAGTCGCAGTTCAGCTTCTCGATGACGTTCAGATAGTTGAGCTTGCGACGGTCGAAGGCCAGGTAGTCGCTGCGCTTGACCCGCGGCAGGCCGTAGGCGCGAAAGCAGATCGCCTGGTAGGCGCTCATCCAGGCGTCGATGACGGCCAGGGGAATGATCAGCGAATAGATCACCGGCGCGGAGAGCAGGACAGCCGGCGTGGCGCCGCCGAGGAACTTGACCACGCCCATCCGCACGCGGCGGTGAGCGGCGGCGACGCCGAACTCGAACTCGCCGATCTTCTCTTTCAGCTCCCAGCCCAGGGCCTTGCGCCGCTTCTCGATCTCGCGGTCGAGTTCGTCCTGCAAGCGCACGATTTCCGCCGCCAGCTCCTGCATGCGCGCCGTCATCTGTACACCGACCCGTCCTGAGCGACGGGCCAGGCGGAATCACCGCGCGCCTCTCCCAAGAACCGATAGCAGGTCTGGGCCGGATCGCGGCGTGCGAGGCGTCAGAGCGCCTGGACCGCCTTCAGCACCGCCTCGGCGTGGCCGGCGACCTTCACCCTATGCCAGACGGCGCGCACGACGCCCTGGCCGTCGATGACGAAGGTGGAGCGGTCGATGCCCATGTACTGGCGGCCGTAGAGGCTCTTTTCGACCCAGGAGCCATAGGCGTCGATGACCTGGCCCTCGGGATCGGAGGCGAGTTCGACGGTCAGGCCGTACTTGGCGCGGAACCTGGCGTGGGCCTTCAGGGAGTCCTTGGAGCAGCCGATCACCACGGCGCCGGCCTTGTGGAAGTCAGGCAGCAGGGCCGAGAAGTCCTTGCCCTCATTGGTGCAGCCGGGGGTGTCGTCCTTGGGATAGAAGTATAGCACGACCGTCTTGCCGGCGAGCGCGCCGAGGCTGACGCGGCCGGTGTCGGTCTCCATGTCGAAGGCCGGGGCCTTGCTTCCGATTTCCACGCTCATCCGGTCCTCCGCCTACGCCGCGTGAGCGGGGTTCTAAGGGTAACCACCGAGCGCACCAAGCCCACAAAGGATCGTCATCCCGGACGGAGCGCCCTTGGGCGCGCAGATCCGGGATCCAGCAGTTCCGCCCTCAACGCGCGTATGGGCGCCTGGCTTCAAGGGTGGAGCTGCTGGGTCCCTGTGTATTTGCAGTGCCGTCGAGCTGAGGCTTGATGGCTGACGGGCGCAGCTCGTTGGGTCCCTGGTTCTGACGCCGAGATACGGCAAGGGCGCGCTCGTCAGTCTGCTTT
>Ga0265327_10002749_pt1 | contig 17885 bp, 15 predicted proteins | sample 41621metaG_FD_202089 | JGI IMG/M metagenome (GOLD analysis project Ga0265327, IMG submission 202089) | Rhizosphere microbial communities from Carex aquatilis grown in University of Washington, Seatle, WA, United States - 4-16-21 metaG | ecosystem: Host-associated > Plants > Roots > Rhizosphere... | reverse complement strand
GCCTTTAGGCCGGGGGTATAAGCATTATCTACAGAAAAGCAGGCCTTTAGGCCTTTTTCGTAGGTACTGCACAGAACGTTTCATGTTAAATGGATCATTTAAATTGCACACAATCATCAATAAAAAGAGGGCTAAAGCCCTTAACATTTTAGGGGGATTTCTAATCCCCGGCCCTCCTTCGCTAAATAGCTATGGCGGGGAACCCTAAAGGCACGGGGCAACTATTTTGAAGGCACAAAACCTTCAAGGTTATCGTCATTGCGAGGAGGAGGCTTTGCCACGACGAAGCAATCTCTCGGCATCTACAAACAATTCGGAAGCTCTGGGCAGTTGCCCCGTGCCTTTAGGCCGGGGGTATAAGCATTTACTACAGAAAAGCAGGCCTTTAGGCCTTTTTCGTAGGTACTCCACAGAATGTTCTAGTCAAATAGATCATTCCAAATGCTTCCCAATAACCAATAAAAAGAGGGCTAAAGCCCCTTGACATGTTGGGGGCATTTCTAATCCCCGGCCCTCCTTCGCTAAATAGCTATGGCGGGGAACCCTAAAGGCACGGGGCAACTATTTTGACGATACAAAGCGCTCAAAGCTTTCGTCATTGTAAGGAGGCTTTGCGACGAAGCAATCTTACAGCTGCTTCAAGATCTACATCGTATTCAGAAGCTCTCGACTTAACGAGTGAGATTGCTTCGTCCGTCATTGAATTAGCTCCCTTCGTTCGCTGCATTCCTTCCATCCTCGCACTGACGTTTCGGGCTTGGGGTTGCCTATTCTCTTTGGAATTAGTCCTTGTAAATCTTAAGATCTTATAAAGTAGTCGCAGGATTCACCTCATAAACCATCGTGATCGTGTAAATAATTTCTTTCGATTGAAAATCAAAACAGGTGGTGGAGGAGAGGCCTACGACAATGTAATCGGAATTACTATTTAGCTTTTGCTGGATCAATTGATCGGCTCCAGCGGGGGTATTACTTTTCGCGGTAAATACGAACTGTGCCATAAATAATCGGATTTAGTATAAATGTAGGAATTGTTTTTGCGAATGGATAGTACCGGAACGATTCAACCCACTATTTCCAGTTTATGGATCGTTTGTGGTATTCCCAGCATTCTGGCATCTACCTGTAAAACATTTGATCATGCCAATAAGGATACCGCCGCAACACCCCGACATCACGTTCCCAAACCAATAATGGGTAAGGTTGCCTTGCCGGTTCAACCTGATGCTACAAAAACGAGGGTGAGGAAATGAAAAATAGGATTTGTCATGCCCAAGCTACTCATCCCCCTGCATCTCCGCACTGATCGCCTGCGCCCTTCCCGCCGCATCCTGAGCCGCAGCCTGGTTGCCGGTGGCATTATATAATTGCGCCAGGAACTGCCAGGCATTCATGTCCTCAGGATTGAGCTTCGTGATTTGCAACAATACCGAGATCGCCTCCGGCAAATGATTGGACTGCGCCAGAGCAGTAGCATAATTCAGAAGATTGATCGTATTCGTTGGATCATTCTTTAGATGTGCCGCAAACAGACTCGCAGCATTCGCATAATCCTTCGCCGCCATCGCATGTTCTGCAGCAATATCATTCGTATCCGTCCGCTTAATCAGGGCACTTAATGGCACTCCGTCCACACGAACCACATTCACGGCATTAGCCGGCAACCAGCTTTTGGATTTTACCAGACCTTCTGGTATCAATCTCGGAAATAGCATGTAGTAATCCCAGGGCATTGTTGCCTGCCGGGAATAACTCAAATAAGCGGGAAGAATGTAAGCGGTATCATTATGCAGGCAATTCGGACCAAATCCTCCCATATTCGCCAGCACCATGGTCTTTTTCCCAGGGGTTCGTGGCACATGCTGCCGCAACCAATCCACTTGCTGCTGGGAAGAATTATAGTAATAATCCAACTCATAGTTCCCATTCGCACCAGGCAATCCACCTACCAGCTCATTAAAATAAACGTATTGATTCGGATGGCTCTTGAAGGTCCAAAAGATCGCTGGCAATAATACCAGTATGGCTATCCCATGACCCAGATAGCGTTCTTTTGGCACCCCATCCTTTGCCATTTTTGCTTTTATAAAATCTCCCAACCAGGCCCATCCAAGGGCCGCCATAATTACCCAGTATGGATATACAAAGAAGACATGCCTCCAGGTATCATATACGCTGGAATGCTTGTACATCATGTAAACCAATGGGAAAAGCGCAGCGAACAGTAGGAAGAACAAAACAAACATTCCCGTCATCTTTCTACCTATAAATCCAAGAATAGCAAACAGGATCGTACCGACAATCACGGAGATTGGATTGGAAATAAGGATCCATTTCAACTCATAATACCAGGGCATCGCATAATTCCACTGATAACGCCCTTCAAAAAGCGTATGAATCTTCGTCTCCCGATTAGTCATTCCCTGTAAGGATTCGATCGGATGGCTGAGTGGTGATTCCAATCCCCAGGGCCAGGTCAGCAGTCCAAGGATATAACCCAGAACCAATCCACCTCCCAGCATCAATAAACCTCGCTTCCGCAACTTTTGATCCGACCACCAGCCCTTACGGGCATCTGGTTGAAAGAAGAGCCATAACAGGATCATAGCAGCCAGGTAAGCAAAGAACAACAGACCACCTGCCGCACGAACCCCAAATGCCAATCCAAAACCCAATGCCAGCAATATACCATGGCGATACCGATGAATAGGACCATCCTGCAGAAATGCCAGTACCGCATACACAGACAGCGTAAAACCAGCGGCAAAAGGAATATCCTTGGGATTATTCATGCCCTCACCGAAAATGCGGGGTGAAAAAAGGATCAATAACAAGGCTAATACCCCAACACTCCACCTTCCACTGAGTCGTTTGGCAATCAGACCGGTACTCACCATTAATACCACATTAGTCAACGCATTACAGGCATGACGTAAGACCAATTGAGAGATCGCCGGGAACCAACGATGCAGGATCTCCGTCCCAAAATCAAACATGCCGCCATAAAGTTCCTGGCCTTTAAACTGGGTCTCCATCCCCTGGTAGCGCGGCAGCAAGGTATCATATCCAAGGGCTTGGGTATCGTGGTTGAAAAAATAATCCCAGATATCCCGGCCATAAAAGATCTGCAACCATTCATCCCCCGTTTGCCCATACGCCACACTCATGCTTGGAAGCAGGATCGTGAGCAATACCGCAAGAATGATAAATACCAGGCGCCATTGTTTTTCCATAGAAGGGGTCTCCAAAAGCATAGTCATGAATTTCTTATTTTAAAGAAGGTTTTCAGGCAGGAATTTTAGAATATTTATTACGAAATCCTATTGGTGAACGTAGATAATAAAGGATTCCTGTTTTTTGATTGGCGCCACACCATCTGCACCAAATATGCCACCTGCATAAATCGGTTTCCACTCCGTTTTTAATTTGGCATCTTCAATGGGAGCACTTAGGACCAGGACCACGTCTTTCAGAGAATCATGGAATTTTTCATCCGCCGCTGCGGCTGCAAAATCGCCACTAAACGCATATTTCATGTGATTAGCCAGATACAACGAATCAAATTGGATGAAATAGCCCCAGCGTTTTGTATCCGGCCAATACATTTTACAATCAGCAGGTAATTGTTGCAAAACCGAAGAGGCTGCCCAGGAAGAATGGCCTACCAGGATCTTATGATCGAGGTTGTTTTCCTTCAGGAATTCAGCAGCACTTTTCCCGTCCGAGAATGGGGTATCAATTTCGTATTTGATACTTTGAATACCCTGGTACGATTGCCAGAATAATAGAACGGTCAGCAAAATGGTCCCATAGCGGAACGCTTTTGCATTGAAAGGACCTTTTAGTGAAAAATAATCATCGGCATAATACCCGGAAAGGCCATAAGCAAACAGGATTTCCACCATGACCAATCCCTGGTGGCGATGCTGACCAATGTACTTATAGGTGAGGATATATAATAGCCCCCCTACCCCGCAAACCACCACTGCAAAAGGTTTTAGACGCGGAGCCAGGAACACTAAAAGGGCGATAAATGCCAGCAAACCAAGGGTACCTACCGTTAATGCATCCTCGATACCACCTACCAATAAGCCATTCCCTAATGCCGTTTTAAATTGAAGGAAATGATCCGGAATATCCAGCTTCTCGGAAACCGCTTTCATCCCAGGTATTGCCATATAAGGAATCAGGTATAGTCCTCCAACCAGCATAATAAGGGCAGCTCCAATCGTTTTACCATCCAGATGTTTGTATTGGACCATCTCCCAGAAATACAGCAACATAATCCCGAAGGCCATCGGGAAGACCATGCTGTGCGTATTATATAAACAAACCAGCAACAATGAATAAACCAGTGGTTTTTCAAAACGCCGTGGATAAAACCACAACACCAGCATCAGGAAGAGCACGACCAGTCCATAATTCCGTCCCACAACCGGGTACTCATACACGAAGAACATGCAGAAGATCAGGGACAGTTTCAGATAAAACGGGAATTTCAGCTTGAAGAGCATGAAATACATGGCAATTGCCATGATGATCGCACAGATAATATTTACGGTTACCAGGGGTAATCCCATATTCCCCAGCGGGTACATGAGGAAGTACCACATTGGGGGGTGGCCAATCTGAGGAATCATGGTCCCAAACAATTCCTTAATGCTTACATGGCGGACGGTCAACCAGTCACTGCCTTCATCCCGCCATTGCTCATGGAAGTTGATCCCAACACAAACCATGATGGCCCAAATCCCGAAAAGTATCCAGAGGATGCGGTTTTTAAGGGATTCCGACAATATAAAAGAAGCCTTTTGGGAGACAGGTGCTTGTGGCTGTTTGGCTTGTGACATAGAATTGCTAAATAAAGAAAAAGGAGTGGCGGCGCAAATATAGCTTTTGAGATGGCCAATGTCGAAGACAATACCGGAAAAAGGTATTGCTTTTCAGTCTGCAGATAGCGGTTACTTTTGCCGCTAAGCACTTATGGCTATTTTTCATCCAGGTATTGGAACTACCCCACCCTTGCTCAAACCGGTCCTGACCATCGGCACCTTTGATGGCGTGCACCTGGGCCACCGGCAAATATTGGAACAGGTCATTCATTATGCCAATAAAATGGGCGGAGAAAGCTTGGTCGTAACCTTTGAACCCCATCCCAGGAAAATCCTGGACCCTTCTCATTCATTACAGATTCTGACTCCTTTGCAGGAAAAATTGGAACTCATCCGGGCCAGCGGGATCCAACATATCGCTGTCACCCCTTTCAACCTGGAATTCGCCCGGCAGTCTGCGGATGCATACGTTGTAGATTTCCTGGTCAACGAGTTCCAACCGGCCATGGTTGTCATTGGATATGATCATCATTTTGGACAAGATCGTAAAGGGGATATTCAGCTCCTTCAGAAATATGGCTTGGAATATCAATTTGAGGTACAGGAAATACCAGCTCATATGATCCGGGATGCGGCCATTTCCTCCACACAGATCCGGGAAGCTCTAAAAAAAGGAGCCGTATTTGCTGCCGCTCAAATGTTAGGACGTCCCTATTCCGTTACCGGAAAGGTGGTAAAAGGGCAACAATTAGGCCGAACATTGGGTTATCCAACCATCAACCTCCAGCCCAATGATGCTGCCCAGCTCATTCCTGCCCAAGGAGTATATGCCGCAAGAGTCCGGATCGGTCATCAATTGCATGATGCCATGCTAAGTATAGGGACCCGGCCAACCGTCAGCAATTCCGGGCAAATCAGTATTGAGGCAACTATTTTTGACTTCAGCCAGGATCTCTATGATCAGGAAATAAGTGTGCTATTTATACAGCGGATCCGAAGTGAGGAAAAATATGATTCCCTGGATGCTCTCAAAGCAGCCCTGGCTGCGGATGAAATAGCATCCCGCTTCCTACTTTCTCAATCCTGATTCCCGCTATTAACAATCGAAACCGAAGCCCGCATTGTATGCCTACAAAGGCAGTCCATTATACCTCTTTGCAAAAGGCAATACCCGGCGCAAAAGATCCTTATCGCTGAAGATGTTTCCTTCCTGAATTCCGAAATCAGGAACCGTTTGCAGCGCGGTGTAGGTAAATGCCCCATTATTATTGGTACTGAGAAAATCCAGGTGCAAGGCAGGGATTCGAAACAGTTTCGTATCGCTATTTTTTGCCGTGGAGCGGCCAATAGCCTCTGCCATAGCGCGATGGCCAAAGCTGGCCGCCACATACTTGCCATCTTTAGAACCCACTTCCATTAGCGCCAGGATATTTCCCTGGGAACCTCGTACCTCATAGAATGTGGTTGTCCCCGGGCTTCCAATGGCCCCTAGGGAACCATTGCTATCAAGCCCTTTGAGTTTGTCAAGAGGTACGTTTATTACGGCATGAGGATTGCTCAGACTGGCGGATTGAATATCCGTTGCAGAAGGAAGACCGGTTCGTTCGCCACTGACGTTTTCCATCATTTTGGCATAACTATCCAATAATTCCTTGCCAGTCTTTGGGTCCATTGCATCACTACGATTTTGAGCCCGTGTCAATACCAGCATGCTGAGTCCACCGGCGAGCAGGAATAATGTAAGTGCCAGGATATACTTTTTCATACTTTTATTTTTACAGGTTGATTGAATTATTTCTTGACAATCTGGTAAAAATCATCCCAGTGGGTATGATCCCCGGTGCTCGCTACATACCAATCGTAACTCATGAAGGTGGTATTACCCACATTGGGTGCCCAGGGATCGTTGACCAATACCTGATGATTGCTTCCCAATTCCACATATCCGATCAGGGTCATCATATGCCCCCCGCCACCTGGCCAATGCCATGAAAAGGCATAAGGACGTTTAAAGCAATAGATCTCCGACTTTATCTGGTCCCAGGTCAGGGCCGTATTGGAGGTTCGGGTAAATGTGAAGCCATATTTATCGAATTCGGGCCATCCCCCATCCACACAAGCGGTTGGCGTTGGACTGTTACAACAGTCTTTATGTCCAAATTCATTATTTGCTTCGGTACATTGGGTGACATTCACCCCCAGAAATTCCATACACATTTGCCCACTCGCAGCCCAGCACCACATGCTGGTTTGTTGGGGGCGAAGATTTACATCGAGCGTGAAACTTGGCTTGGGTGTGCAACAACCGCCATACCAGAGCAACCAGAGAACACCAAAGCCTGCAAGAAATAGTTTTTTCATAGAAGCTTAATTTTGAGTGCACCTCAAATTTAATTTTATTATTTCATAAAACATAGTTTTACAGCTTTATTTTTTCCATCAAAAACAAGGGTTTACTTAGGATTCAAATGGCTATATTAATTTAACATTCAATCAGATAGGCCATTCCGGGATGTTCCAATTGGAGGCTATTATATCAGTCGAATTTACATTCGGTTGTCATCCCGACCACGGATCACCTTCGCCAAAGGCTACGACGGGAGCCCGTGATCGCACAGCAGGTGGGAATTTGTTCTCCTTATTGTATACTAATTCACTGTTGTCCGGTAAACTTTTTGTTCAAAATTGAAAAGAGGCTGTTTCAACTGGAATACATCTATGTAAGTAGAAAGTCGAAAGATAAAAGTGTAAAGCTTATTTTCGGATATGCTAAAATGGGACGGTACTTTAGACAACAGGTACATTAGATAAAAAGTAGAAGGTTCCCACCGTCGCTCGAAGCTATGGCGGGCGCGGGTGGCTAGACCCCGTCTAGTCACGACTGGATTTCCACGTGGGTTATTGCTTCAAGTGCATATTATTTACTCCGCCATCGGGGGGGCCAGCCGTCGCTTGCAGCTATGGCCGGTGAAAATGGCAAATCCAGCAGTTCTTAGACGGGGTCTAAGAACAACTTTTTACTGTTGGTCTAAAGTAAAAAATACAAAGAGCCTATTTGCCTTGGGTGGCTTACTTTTCAAAAAGCGATAAAGAGCATCTGACTATCAATACGTTATGAGCGAAAATTAACCGTTTCCAATTTTAACCGGACAACAATGATACTAATTCTGAATTTCTTAGAATAGGACCCAACCACGGAAAATGTACGATCCCTCCTTCGTAGGGATGACACGTTGTTTGGAGGATGCAATCACTGCTGGTGGTATGGTGTTCTCTTTGAAATTGAATACTAATTCGGCCGTTTCATTCAATAGTCCAAAACTACGGAAAACGTGAGGTCCCTCTTTCGTCGGGATGATGACACGTAGTTTGAAGGTTGAAACTTATTGCTAGGAGCATTCCCAAGCGCCTGATACCAGCTACCTGATACCCCCTAACTAGCCGCCAGAGCCCCTTTCAGATGATCAATGACCTTTACCTCCATCGAATCCACCTCATGCAGATCCGCCAGATATACCGAAAGCCAGTCGGTCAGATGGATGAAATAGAAAATCTTTTCCCAGTAAGAATTGCCTTTCGCGTAGACTTCAGAAATATTACTGGTGTATTTCCGAATGATCTTTTTGTTGATTTCAATTCGGGTCTGGACCCGGTCATAATCCGCTTCAGTCCGAAGAAATAGTACGGCTATGGCATCCGTCTTGTCCTTCCAGCCAACCAGTTCATTATGATTCATTTCCGGAATGGCGCCATGCCAGCCCAGCATTTTACTATTTTCATTGATCTGCTGCCGAACCCGAATAGCCAAGCCTTCAAAAGCTTGTGGAGCATAGATCACGAACAATTTGCCATTCAATTTGGCAGCAAGTGTTTTTGCTTTCTTTTCAATCGCCTTACGATCGCTGCGAATCAATTGGATCGCATTGGAAATCTCCGATTCAAATGGCGTCTTCACCAGGCCATAATGTTTCAGGATAAATAGGGTCTGAACGATGGAATATCCCACGCAGGAGCGCGGTGGCATGCCGCCCGGAACCACTATGCAGTCCAGTTGATGCTTTTTTGCAAGTGCCAGAACCGCACCACCGGAACTGATGCAGACTACCCTGGCCTTTGCTTTTATAGCCTGTTTCATGGCCATCAGGGTTTCCTCCGTATTGCCGGAATAAGAGCAAACAATGACCAGGCTGGAGGCATCCACAAAGGCCGGCAGAAAATAGTCTTTATTGACTACAAACGGGAGTTTGATCTTGTCAGATACATAGTTTTGTATAATAGAACCTCCTATACCAGATCCTCCTAAACCAGTAAGTAGTACATTCGAAAAAGTACTGGCTGCAGCGGTAAATGAATAGCTTTGACCTATCTGAAGTGCCTTTTCCAACTGTGCTGAAAATGCAGCAATTAATTCTTTCATACGGATTTCTGGATGCGCAAAAATAATGAAACGGGAGCGAGGGGGGAGCGATTAGCAGAAGAATATCTTCGGGAAAAGGGTTATTTTATTTTAAACCGCAATTGGCACTACGTACATAAGGAGGTAGATCTCATCGCACGGGATGGAGATACCCTGGTTTTTGTCGAGATCAAAACCCGGCATGGCTGGCGATTTGGCTTCCCGGAAGAATCCGTTTCCATAAAAAAACAACAAAATCTTCGCGATGCCGCATCCGCATACCTTGAGCAATATCCCGAATTTGAATGGGTGCGATTTGATGTGATCACTATTGTCTTTCAGAATGAGCGTATAGATGAATTCCGGCACCTGATCGATGCATTTTGATCCATGCTCCATCCCCGCAGCTTAATTTTGCAGCTATGAATATTGCGGAGGCGGAGCAAAAAACAAACACGGATCTATGGTTGAAAAAACCTTTGATCATTTCAGGTCCCTGTAGTGCTGAAACAGAGGCACAGGTGCTGCAATCCGCATTGGAACTTGCTGCAACGCAGCGGGTTGATATTCTCCGGGCGGGTATCTGGAAACCAAGAACTCGTCCCGGATCTTTTGAAGGCGTGGGCGAGATCGGCCTTGAATGGCTCAAACAGGCGAAAGCCATAACCGGCCTTCCGGTGATGATTGAGATCGCAACGAGTAAACAGGTCGAATTGGCCCTGCACGCCGGGATCGATATTTTATGGGTTGGCGCCCGGACTACCGTGAATCCCTTTTCCGTTCAGGATGTTGCGGATGCATTAAAAGGGGTGGATATTCCCGTGTTCATCAAAAACCCCCTGAATGCCGATATCAATTTGTGGACGGGAGCCGTTGAACGGGTAGCCCAGGCTGGGATCAAAAAGATCGGACTAATTCACCGGGGATTTGCTTCCTATGGAAATACCGAATATCGAAATGCCCCGATGTGGCACCTGGCCATTGAAATGAAGCGGCTGCATACCGGTTTGCCCTTCATCAACGACCCATCCCATATTTGCGGTCGCAGGGATACCCTCCTGAAAGTGGCCCAGAAAGCCATAGATCTGGATTATGATGGGCTGATGATTGAAAGTCATCCCAATCCGGATGCTGCCTGGAGCGATGCAGAACAACAAATCACGGCTTCCGGATTATCCGAATTGCTTCAAAGCATTATCTGGAGAAACGATGGGAGCGCCAGTCAGGATTATCACCTGGTTTTTGAAAGTTTCCGTAAGCAAATAGACGGCCTTGATGATGAGATCATCCAACTATTGGGCCAGCGCATGAAGATTGCTGATAAGCTGGCAGCGTTCAAAAAAGCCAATGACATCACGATCCTGCAAACCGCCCGCTGGAATTATATATTGGCACGAATGAAACTGGAAGGAGGTAAATTGGGACTGAGTCCGGAATTCATTCAGCAGTTCCTGGATGCCGTCCACATGGAAAGCATCGCCCGGCAAACAAGGATTTTTGAGTGATTTGGTAATTTGGTAATGGGGAGCGGGAGCTATTTAGGATGAAGTACAACCATTAATAAGCAAAGCGGTTTCCCCCAAAATAACCAAGGCTTCGTCGGGTGCGAAGCACAACCGATGAAGCCGATGTTGTCTGTCTGTCCCGCGAATAGCGGGAAACCGGTGGTGGGCAGATTTTTCTGATCAAATGCTATGTGGATTGCGATTAATTAAATTATCGCTACATGCAGTTTCGCAACCGCTGGAGTGTTTAATAATGCAGTGCCAGGTGCGCCAGTTGCCGGCTGTAGTTGGTGAGGGTACTCTGGCTTTTAGAGCTGATCGAAATCGATCGTTCGAGATCCTTTTAGAGTTGATCGAAACCGGCTACATTCGAGCAGGTCTGTTGGAGGATGGTGATGTAATCGGCGGAGCGATGTCCGGGAGGAAGTGTTTGCATGTTTATGTTTTGAGTTAAACATGCAAAGTGGAAATTATGCGGTGGGGACTACTGGAGGTTTAGTACAACATGGGTTTTGCGTCAGGCGGGACTGGCGTGCAAAGTTGAAGCTGAGTGCTTCTAATTAACTTTAGTAATAAATTGAACCTTTGTGCTCCGGAACCCGCCCGAACGCAAAGCCCGAAAACGTAGGCAGCAATAGTATTATGACATCACAAAAATTTAAAGAGAGTTGGACGAGTGCTGAATTTCCTCTTGTTCCATTAACACCATGCCGACTCGAACGATTTAAGTTGTCAAAATCTTCCCTAGAGTTTTTGACCCAAGCTGGATTTCCTAAATATGGAGGTCCTGACTTATCATTCGTCAACGATTCCGATGAGAAATTTGAAGGAATTAGCAAGGTGACCGAAATCTATGACCTTTTTGACAAGACGACAGATTATGAGAAATATATTGTTATAGGTTATTGTAATGATGGAAATATAATTGCAATTAATACTGACAAATATGACCAACTTGAAGAACTTGACCATGGAGACCTTTTCGCCCCAAACTTTTTCAATAGTTCTTTAAATTCGCTAGCAGCCTTTTTGGTTTTATATCGGGATTTTGAGAATTCAGTCTTGGTTGACAAAGACCCAGATGACGGCATGTTGTTCTTTAATTTTACGGATAGCCAGTTTGAGACATTGAGAGAATTAATGTTACAAATTGATGAAAGGGCGGTAATGACAGAAGGATTTTGGAAAAACGAACTTGACGGTATGCTTTCAACTAGAGAAGAATATTTTCGCATTCACTAAAACTCTACTGCTGCCTGCAGGGGTTTTGTGCAAGTGGGGCTGACGGCTATAGGCTGGACATTTGTATTTCAATGTGGCTTTAATTATATATTTGGCTGACGTTTTCCAAATCCCCCACCTGACACAACGCCCCAAACCGTTAGCTTTCATTTTATGAACCATCCAGACGACCTAAAAGATTTTATGATTTGGTTTAAAGACCAAAGTGAAAAATATTTTGAAACGATGGAACTTGAAAAAGATGTCGCAGGACTGCAACATCAGAGAGGAACAAAGTGGAGACATGGGCTGACAACACAAGAGTTATTAGATTTTCAAAACGAATTGGGGTTTGATTTTCCTGACGAATTAATTGAATTTTATAAAACAATGAATGGCACAGATTTGCCAGGAATTAATGTTTATGCCGAACAAGGATTGCCATATTATTACGCACCTGTTTATTTTTCGTATCCTGAGCATTTGCCTGAAATACAGAAATTGATACAAGAGCGATTAACTATAAATAGCCTGACTATTGAACAAATGAAAAAAGATGAAATTCCGTTCATTTTTCCAGTTCACAACTACTATTTCATGGTAATTGACAAGTTGACAAACCCAATTTATTACCTTTCAATTGCACATAGAAACCACGACCTCAATCAGGGTTACGTTTATGGTTCGTTGTGGACGGACACATTTCAAAGTTGGCTCATTAAGGACGTTTTTTACGGAACGACACATATTAGTGACCTTCAAGAATTTCCTGACAAACAAAGAGTGACCAATTATTGGTCGACCCAAAAGGACAGCTAACGTTACATTGGAGCTATAGGGGCTGACGAATAAAGGCTGAACATTTGTAATTCTATATTTTTTGGGTGCATGCATTGGGCTGACGAGCCTTGATGGACCCCACAACACTAATGCTTTAATGTTGTGTGCAACTTTTGGACCACCAAACTTAATGACAATAAACAATGGACGACATTCTTAAATTTGATTGGAATAATGAGGGTGAATTAAATGCTAACCTTAAAAAGTGGGCTTATAATTACGACTTGATAATAATGGAACAAGACGAAGATTTGCTTTTTCACGACATTGAGTGGACCAAACACGTTTTACCATTTGTGTTCGACAAGGAATGTATCAAAAGGGAATATATCGTTGGGAATTTTTCGGATTTTATTAGACAATGCTTTTTGCTCAGAAAGGAGAATGAGATAAAACAAATTCAATCACTTTTTATACCGGGACTCACTGCATTTTATTTAGAAACCACCGACAAATTAATTGGTAACTGCATTGATTATTTCTTGTCCTGCAAACTCATATTTGACACACCAAAGCAAGCAAACATTGAACAAGTGAAACACGTTGGAAAACTTTTGCTGAATGGCTTGACAAATGTTGCTAAAATCAATGAGCCGACAATTACAGTAAGTGGAAATTATCAAATAACTTCAACATCTTCTGTAATCTGCCATATATGTATTGACAGAAAAACAGGAAACTACAAATACAATGGTTACAGCCCTTGCGATTAAGCTGCACACTATAACCAAGGCTTCGTCGGGTGCGCAGCTCAACCGATGAAGCCGATGCTGTGTGCCTGTCCCGCGAATAGCGGGAAACCGGTGGTGGGCAGAATTTCCTGAATAAATGCTATGGGGATTGCGATTCATTAGATTTCCACTGAATACGACCTCGCAACCGGTGGAGCTTGTTTAATGGGAAGTTGTATTGCCTTTTAAGCTCCTGATAATTTTAATTACAATAGTCTCCTAAGGTTGTCGCAGTATTTCAACCTGCTTTCAATGGGTTATCTTTCCGGTAGGACATGCTAAACCTGCACAGCTCCTGGCAGTTTGCTCATTTATACATTCCAATAATACTTCCGCCTGCTCTTTCCAGGCGGCAGGCGGGCCGCGTCTTCGGATTAGCATCACCCTCTGCATCGTCACTTTCTTATAGACCGGGCATTCCGTCGGATTGAACGGATGGGAACCCCGTGGTTCTTCCGGCGCTGCTTTACAAGGATTTATCGGCTTCAACTGTTGCCAGTTCTTTTCAATACGCAGGTATTTACCACTGCTGCCCAAAAACCCATAATGCCGGATCCGCACAAATCCTTTGGGCAGGATATGTAAACTGAACCTCCGGAGGAATTCCATCCCCTCCAGGTCCATTTCTTTATGGGCACCTTGCTGCGTATAATCTTTATATGCAAAACGCACCCGTCCATCGCCTGTTTCTTTGATCCGGTGATTACTGATCGCGATTTTATGAGTATACCGACCCAGATATTCCACCACACTTTTGGGACCGCCAAAAGCCCGCTTCGCATACACCACCCATTTGTTATTATACAAGGCATTGATCAGTTCCGGATTGACCTCCTCCGGCAATGCCTTCTTTAACGCAGCAATATACCGGCCACGGAATACCGTACTCATCGCGGTTACATTAAACAGGTATTTACCACTGCTTTTCGCCCGTTTCCAACTCCCTTGTTTCGTAATGCAGCCACCGGGAATAATACAATGAAGATGCGGATGCAGGCTGAGCGTTTGTCCCCAGGTATGTAGAATACTGACCATGCCCGCTTGTGCTCCCAGCCATTTTGGATCCTTGCCAAAACTATTGATCACACTCCAGGTCGTATCAAACAGGAGCTTGTATAGGACATCCGGAAAGCGCAGACATAATGGATTCAATTGATGCGGCAGCGTAAAAACCACATGGAAGTAGGTTACCGGAAGTAGTTCCGCTTCCCGTGCCTGAATCCATTGTTCTCGCTGATGTCCCTGATCCCGATAGCCATCGGGAGACAATGCCGGTTGCGGCAGCTGTTATAGCTGATCTGTAAATGACCACAATCAGTACATCCATCGACATGCGCGCCCATCTCGGAAGTCCGGCAACGCATGACTGCGCCAAGCGTCCGGATCTTCCAGGTATTAAACGATCCATCGTTCAATACCTGTGGCCAATTCGCTTTGAGCACATCCGCCACTTCATGATCCGGAACCACTTAGCGCGCTGTATATAAGGTATCCATCGGGCTGAACACATTCCTTACATCCGGTCGGGCAACATGCAGATAGATCATCGTGGTATCAATGCAGGCATGTCCGAGGAGTTCTTTGATGCTCAGAATATTGAGCCCCTGTTCGAGCAGATGAGTTGCATAAGTATGCCGCAGCGTATGGGTGCTGACATCCTTTCGGATACCGGCTTTTTTAACAGCAGTACTGACCACCCATTGCGTTCCGCGTTGCGATAAGGCTTCACCTGGGATCTGTCCTTCAAAGAGATATTGTTGTGGTTTTTCGGCGCTGAGGTAAGTAGTAATGCCGCGGACAAGCATAATGCCTAACGGAATGTATCGGTCTTTACTTCCTTTTCCCTGGCGGATATGCACCATTGCGCGTTCAAGATCTAAATCGGCAATGTTTAATCCGCGCACTTCAGCGCAACGGAGTCCGCAGCCATATAGCAAACCGATAATCTGGCGGTGTTTGAGCAGATCGCAGCATTTAAGGAGCCGCCGGACTTCTTCCTGAATGAGCACCACCGGAAGTTTATCAGTCCGTTCGATGGTAGGAAGGCGGAACTGCTTATAATCGAGTCCGCGGACTTTACAGGCATATCGGAGGCCATACACTGTGAACTTAAAAAAGGTAGCCGAGGTAGTTCCTTTTGATTTAACCAGAAACAGATAGTCCATGACCTGTTCTGCATCGAGATCGGTAGGCAAAGTTTGATAATGCAGTGCCAGGTACGCCAGTTGCCGGCTGTAGTTGGTGAGGGTCCTTTGACTTTTGCCACTAATGGAAATCGATCGTTCGAGATCCTTGTAGAGTTGATCGAAACCGGCTACATTCGAGCAGGCTTGCTGAAGGATGGTGATGTAATCGGCGGAGCGATGTCCGGGAGGAGGTGTTTGCATGTTTAAGTTTTGAGGTAAACATGCAAAGTGGAAATTATGCGGTGGGGACTACCGGAGGTTTAGTACAATATCGGGCTTGACCGAATTCTATTTAGCTTTTAGTTGTTAGCTTCATCATCAGTTTTTAATCGGCTTCAGTTGCAGGGCGGACACTGCAACAATTCTAGCCCTGGGGCAAGCCTCGAACGATAAGCGCAATATTCATAAAATTTTAAATCTATGACTAAATTCAAACTTCTCGCTACTCTAATTGCAATCTTGATCGTCACAACTAACTCTTTTTCACAAGAAAAACAATTGTTAGATGATTTGCCTTCGACGAAGGAAGACTTTGTCAAAAGCGAACCCCTTGTGATCAACACAGTTGACTGGCTTGAAAGCACACCAATAAACCAGGATAATGAAAAGCGAAAATTACTTAATGCTAAATTATTAGCTTGGTTGATAAATTCGCCTACTGTGACAATTGAACTAAATTCTACAACTCCTTTCGCAAAGAAAAATCCAGACCTATTAATTGTGTTTATGGGCGGTTGGACAAAATATTGCCTTCAAAACTCATATTCAAAAGACGCTGTACAAGGCAATTTGGCAGGAATTAAAAGTGCGATCAAGCTATATCAACTTGGTAAAGGAATTAAAAAGGACAAAGAAATGGAAAAGCTAATAGACATGGATACAAGAAATGAACTTGAGGGTTGGATAAAATCACAGCTTGGACAGAAATAATGCGCCCAATAACCAAGGCTTCTTCGGGTGCAAAGCACAACCGATGAAGCCGATGTTGTGTGCCTGTCCCGTGAAAGCTGGAAACCGGTGGTGGGTATTCCAATAATCCCTTTGCCTGCTCCTTCCAATCCGCCGGCGAACCACGTCTCCGGAAGAGCATCACCGTCACCATCGTTTCCTTTTCACAATGCTGTCATTGCTTCGAGCTAATTAGTATACATATGAATTACTGCCCTAACCTCTCTACCTTTCCCAATGTTACGGAATCAGTGAAATCAGTAATCCGCCTATTCCGTAATTCAGACAGGAAGGAAGCCGGAACTAATAATAATCGAGTCCGCGGATTTTACAGGCGTAGCGGAGGCCATAGACTGTAAACTTGAAAAAGGTAGCCGAGTTAGTTCCTTTTGATTTAACCAGAAACAGATAGTCCATGACCTGTTCTGCATCGAGGTCGGTAGGCAGCGTTTGATAATGCAGTGCCAGGTGCGCCAGTTGCCGGCTGTAGTTGGTGAGGGTACTCTGGCTTTTACCGCTGATCGAAATCGATCGTTCGAGATCCTTGTAGAGCTGATCGAAACCGGCTACATTCGAGCAGGCTTGTTGGAGGATGGTGATGTAATCGGCGGAGCGTTTACCGGGAGGATGTGTTTGCATGTTTAAGTTTTGAGTTAAACATGCAAAGTGGAAATTATGCGGTGGGGAATACCGGAGGTTTAGTACAACATGGGTATTGCGTCACTCGGACTGACGTTCAAACTTCAACTTTTTTGCAAGAAATCCCGCTCGAACGCAAAGCCCCAAACCGTTGGCTTCCATAACATTGACACTATGAATTTCAAAATACCTTTAGTTTTCTTTTTTTCCTTTTACTCTTTGACTGGACACTCTCAAACTAATAACCAAACCTTTTTGCTGGACACATCTCTTTCAAAGAGGATAACTGTTTCGGGATTTTGCTTATGTCAAACAACCTTGCCTGACTTGCAAAAACAAAGCAACAACTTCAATTCAATTGAAGTTGAAGAAATGGACTTGCCAAAAAATTGTTTTGGGCAGGATGGGCGTTATGAAAATGGAAAAGGTTATTATTCTAACAAATTCCCAGGCATTATTTTTTACAATGACGTGTTTACAATCGGTTGAATTGCATAGCCATAAGCAGCTAATTGTTTTTTAAGGTTTGCCACTTTTTTGTCTCTTTGTTTGGTTGGATCAGCAGTGATTTTGGATGAATCGAATGC
>Ga0265327_10002748_pt1 | contig 17889 bp, 21 predicted proteins | sample 41621metaG_FD_202089 | JGI IMG/M metagenome (GOLD analysis project Ga0265327, IMG submission 202089) | Rhizosphere microbial communities from Carex aquatilis grown in University of Washington, Seatle, WA, United States - 4-16-21 metaG | ecosystem: Host-associated > Plants > Roots > Rhizosphere... | reverse complement strand
GACCAACACCGACTGCACCGCGTAGAGGGCGAGATCCATGGCGACACCTCAGCATCAGGTGTCCCAGAAATCCTGCGACATGCCGTCCCGGTAACCCTGGGACCTCAGACCATCGCCTCCACCAAAAGTTCAGACCTCGAACCATTGGCGACACGTCACCCCAGGTCACTTGGCCTGGGGTGATCGCCTTTGTGCCTTTGGTCTGGGCGGCACTTCGGTCATCTGAAGAGCCGCGAAAAGCGTAGTCCTGGCTCCACCGGCAATGCGCCGTCATCCACATCTACCTCAAGCGCCTCGTATCGAGTCAGATTCCATTCACGCCGCTGGACTTCAGGTGAGAGGTTGTGGCTCGAAACGTCGGGTGTCGACAGCTGGCCCCGCAGCTGACTGGTTCAACCGGACGTGGTTCGGTGGGCATCCTTGTCGCCGGCGTGAGCCTCCGCATAGGTCTTGACGGCGGCCATCGTTCGAATGTTCTCCTTGTCGAAACTCGAGACGATGAAGCGACGAAGGGGGCGGACCACCAAGGGCATGGCGACGTCGAGAACCAGCCAACGATGCACGTGGGTGTGGTCGTCCTCGGGCTCGAAGGAATAGTGGATGTGAACGTCAACGGTCGCCCGAATCTGCTTGACCTGGATGGAGTGACGGAAGTCGATCGAGCCGGGAGGTTGAAAGCCTGTGACTTCGCCCCACCAGTCCTTACCAGGCTGATCCGGCTTCCCATCGTGGTAGCGACTGCCCAACTGGACTGGGTACGGCTCCACATCCGTGGTGTATCCGAACTCACTCGAACCCGGCAGCCACTCGCCATAGTGGGGCATATCCGAAAGCAATTGGAACAAGAAGGCCGACGGGGCCTTGACCTTCGAGGTGTAGATCTTGTGCCACTGGGACTTGGACACTGGCGTCCTCCTCACACGTCGCTCGTCGAAGCACCCGATCTGTCGACCGGGAAACTTAGACTAGATCTCTTGTTACTAGAGTCTGACTCTAACGAAGGGAGTCGGTGTCTGTCAATGGGTAGGGTCGGACCATGGCAGCGCCCCCGAGGCCGACGCGACGACAGGAGTACGCGCAAGAGACCCGCCAGGCCATCGTCGACGCCGCCCGCAAGCTCTTTGCCGAACGTGGGTACTTTGCCACCCGGGTCGACGACATCGCTGCGGAGGCCCGCGTTTCACCTGCGACCGTGTACTCGGTCACCGGCGGCAAGCAGAGTCTGCTGACCGGCCTCATCGTGTCGTGGAACGACGATCCAATGATTGCGTCGACGCTCGATGGCATCGATGCCTCGGTCGATTCCGTCGAGATCATCCGCCAGCTGGCTTCGGCCAGCCGCACCATGCGGGAGTCGTTCGTCGACATCATGCAGGTCATGCTGGTGACCGCGCCCCACGACACGGAGATCGCCGAACTCGAACGTCGATCTACCACGCACTACCGGTCTGCCATCGAGTCGATTGCCGAACGGCTCGTCGAGCTCGGCGAGGTTCAGCCGGGTCTGCAGTTGCAAGATGTGGCCGACCTGCTGTGGTTCTACTTCGGTTACGCCTCGTATTTCACCCTGGTCGGGGACAATGGGTGGTCGTACGAGCGGGCAGAGGGCTGGTTGGCGGAGCAGGCAGTGAGCGTGTTGCTGACGGAGACTCCTGGGTCCTAGTCGTGGCGCTGCGGTGCAGAGAACGCCTCAGGAGTCACGCGGTCATGCTGGCAGGGTGAGGGCCTCGGCCATCTGGGTGTCGATGAGCCTTGCCTGCGCCAGATAGGGAGCCATCAGCCCTCGGAGGTCTCGTAGCTGCCAGTCGGCATCTACGTCGTCGTGGGTGATCTTCACCTCGAGGTGGGCATCGAGCTGGTGCATGTCGAGACCCTGCAACACGGAGGCGAGCTGGGCCACCCCCCGATTGCCGCCCCTGGTGCCGTAGCTGACCATGCTCGCCGGCTTGTCGCTCCACTCGTCGAAGAGAAAGTCCAGGGCGTTCTTCAACACGGCCGGGTAGCCCCAGTTGTACTGGGGAAACACGAACACGAACCCGCCGAAGCCGTCGACGAGGCTGCTCCACGCTTCGGTGTGACGGTGAACGTAGGTGTGCAGCGCGGCCATCAGGGGCTCATCGAGCATTGGCAAACCCACGTCGGCCAAGTCGACAAGCTCATATGTCAGCGGACTTCCCTCGGCGAGTCCGTCACGCACCCATCTGGCGATACCGGGGCAGATCCGCCCGGGGCGGGTGCTTCCGATGACCACCGCCACGCGGCCGCCCTTGGCGAAGATTCGCCGTCCAGCGGCCGACGGCGGCTCACCACGGCCAGCCGGTGTCCCGGCGGCGGTACCGGCACTGAGGTCGATGTCCTTCGTCTTTGCGTAGCGGCCCACAACGGCCGAGAGCATGCCGGCCAGCGCCTCGCGCTGGCCGGCATCGAGGTCAGTGAGTAGCGAGTCGATTCGAGAAGCCACGGCGATGGCGGACGTCTCGACGAGGCGCCGACCCTGCGACGTCAACTCCACCCGCACGACTCGGCCGTCGGCCGCGTCGGGCATCCTGCGCACCACGTCACGGGCCTCGGTCCGGTCGACCAGACCGGTGGTGCTCGACTTGTCCAACTCCATCAGCCGGCCGAGCTCGGCCATGGTCGGCCTGCGGTCACGCAGCACGCCGAGCAGGCGCACCTGGAGGGCGGACGCGTCGTATTCCTCGGCCAGGTCCTTGAGCATGGCTTGGATGACCCCGGAAACCTGCACGAGGCTGTCGACGAGGTCCAACTCGACAGTTGAAGAGGACATGTCCTAGATACTACCCAGATAGTACGTAGTACGTACTATCTGACGATGAGCCTCTCGCCGATCAGGTCACCGGGAAGGTTCCGGTGACGATGGATTTCCGATGGTGCGCAGGGCGCGTCCCGCCGGCCCGAGTTGGGCCCGCGTGGACGTCCGTTCCCCTCAGTCCCCGGTGGAGGGGTCGATGACCGCTGACACCTTCGAGATGCTGGTCACTGGGAAGCCGCCACAGCGTGCGTGCTCCTCGATGATGTCCATGTCGGGAGCGGCGTAGACGCAGTAGATCTTGTCGTCCGTCACGTAGCTGGTCAGCCAGCGGATGTCGGGTCCGAGCTCGCCGATCACCTTGTTGGACTTCTGGCTGATGCCTTGCAATTCCTCAGCGCTCAGGTTGCCCGCCCCGGGCAGCTCACGCTCGATCACGTACTTCGGCATGACGTTCCTCCCCTACATACCAAGGGTATCCCCGCTGGATACTCTTGGTATGGTAGTATCCATACTATGAGTACGGATGTCAAGGTCCAACGTTCGGGAGCCGGCAGTTCCGGCCGGGCCGTCCAGGGAGCCGCCACGCGAGCCGCCCTCATCGGGGCGGCCCGTAGCCTGTTCGGCACCACCGGGTACACCGACACCTCGCTCGACGACATCGTCTCCCTCGCCTCGGTCACGAAAGGTGCGCTATACCACCACTTCCGGGGCAAGGACGACCTCTTCGCCGCCGTCTACGAGGAGGTCCAGCGAGAGGTGTCCGATCGGGTCGTCGAGCAGTTCCTGCTGCCCGACCCCTGGCAGGCGCTCGAACTCGGGTGCGAGCTCTGGATCGACGCCCATCTCGACAAGGCGGTCCAGCGCATCGCCATGCGCGACGCGCGCGCCGTTCTCGGCTGGCAGGTAGTGCGGGACGTCGAGTCGAGGTTCGGGGCGGTGCCGCTCCGTGGCGCGCTCCGCCGGGCCCGCAACAAGGGCCTCCTCCGTCCTCTACCCCTCCGGCCGCTGTCCCTCATGGTGATGGGCGCACTCAGCGAGGCGTGCTTCTACGTCGCCGACGCCGACGACCCGGTGGCGGCGCGGGCCGAGGTCGGCGGTCTGACCCGTTCGCTCCTCTCCGACCTGGCCATCGACCACCCGGCGGCGGCGGACGGGGCGCCTGAGGGCTAGCGCACCACAAAAGTCGGTCCCGATCGACTCCACGCCGTGCCACTCCTCGGCACGGTCCGGAAGGCCCGGCGTAGTCTGAGGCCGTGCATCCCGGCCCGACCGCCCGAGGCCGCGGGTAGCGGGAGTGACCGAAGCCCGAGGCCGGAGCGATCCGCCGTCCGTGGTAGCTCCGCCCGGCGTCGATCCCCAGGGCCAGCTCCTGCAGCGCCCCCGCTCCGTCGGTTACGCCCTTGCCGTCATGGTCGTCCTGATCATGGTCGAGGCGCTCGGCGAGGTGGTGCCGCTCAGTGGCCCCGGTTCGCTCTACCAGGTGTGGCTCCATGACGGCGTCGTCCTGGCCGCAGCCGCGCTGATGCTGCTGCGATCGGCGTACGAGCCCACCGGCCGGGCGGCCTGGCTGCTGATGGGTGTGGCGACCGCACTGTGGGGCGCCGGATCGGTCGCCTGGAGCCTCGCCTACGACGGCACGGCCACCCCGCCTTTCCCGAGCTTCGCCGACGTGACGTGGCTGCTCTGGTACCCGCTCGTGGCCGCCGGTATCGCGCTGCTCATCCGCACGCACGTCCGGCGCTTCGAGCTGCACCGTTGGCTCGACGGTGTGGCCGTCATGCTCCTGGTGCTGGCGGCCGGGTTCGCCATCGTCATCGAGCCGGTCTCCCACGAGGCGGACCTGGGTACGTTCGCCACCGTCGTCGACTTCAGCTATCCCGTGCTCGACCTCCTGCTGATCGGGGCCATCCTCGGCGTGTACGGACTCCTCGGCTGGCGCCCGGACCGCATGTGGCTCCTCCTCGGGCTCGGCGTCGTGGCGTCGGCCTCGGTGGACGCCGTCTTCGCCGTGCAGGCGGCGCACCGGCTGGTCGACGACCATCCCTACGACTTCGTGTGGACGCTCGCCGCGTTCCTGCTGGCGGCAGCCGCCTGGGCGACGCCCTCGGGTGACGACGAGCATCTCGAGGTGACCGGCGTGCGGGCCATCGCCCTCGTCCTCGTCGCCCAGGCGGTGGCCGCCGGCATCCAGGTCTACGCCCTCTTCGGCGAGCTGGGCCGGAGCGAGCGGATCGTCACCCTGCTCGTCCTGATCCTGACGTCGGTGCAGATCGTCCTGGCCCGGCCGCGGCCCTCGGGCGACACCCGCCCGGACGCACAGCGCGAGGCCGATCCACCTGCCCCCCGTCCCGCCGGGTGACCCCCCGGCACTAGGCGGCCCCGGCCGGCGCGCCCGCCAGCATGGCCTCGAGGGCGGCCTGGTCGGGCCCGACGAAGGGCTCGGCATCCGGGACGGCCGCCACCGACTCCAGGAACCGGCCCAGGAGCCCGCCCGGGGCTGCGGGCAGGTGGCTGCTCAGGATCAGCGACGGCTCCCACGTGGCGAAGGCGTCGAGCTCCCGGGCCAGCACCCCGCGGTCCACCTGGTGGAGCCAGGGCGAGTCGATGGTGGCCCAGCGCACCTGACCCTCGCGCAGGTCGGCGTCCGCCAGGTCGGCGGCGTTCCCGGGCACCTCCGGCAGGAGCGCGCCGAAGCAGTCCGCCGGGAAGAGCACCCGCGAGTCGACGTCGAGGAACCCGGTGGTCGACGGGTTGTCGAAGGTCGGGGGCCGGAGGGCGGTCAGCGTGCGCGAGCCGAGGGTGACGCTCTGACCGGGGTTCACGAGGTGCACCCGGTCCATCGGCAGGGGGGCCGAGGTGCTCAGGATGCCCACGCCCAGGAAGGTGGTGACGACACGGAGGCCCGGGTGGGCCTCCAACAGGTGTCCGAGCGCACCGGTGTGGTCGGTGTCGGGGTGGGTCAGCCAGATCCACCCGAGGTCGGCCGGGTCGATGACCGACCGGAGTGCGTCCAGGTAGCTGTCGCGCTCGACCACCGGACCGGTGTCGACCAGGATCGGCACGTCGCCGTGCAGCACGAACGAGTTGATGGCGAGCTGCCCGAGCCCGGGGATGGGGAAGCTGGTGGTGAGGACGTCGATGTCCGGTGCGGCCTGGTAGGTGGTGATCATGGTGCACTCCTGTGTCGTGGTCGGTGGTTGTCAGTCGGCTTCGGGCGTGGCTCCGCCCCGGGTCGGTCGGCGGACCGTGGTCGTCGGTGGGCGGGGTGCTAGGTCGAGAGCTCGATGCCGGCGCGACGGGCGGCCGCCGCCAGCTCGGCCCCGTCGTGGGGCACGAGATCGTCGGGCGGCAGCGTCGGTGCGGTCGCCGGCCACCCGCAGGCGCGGGTGAACTCCTCGAACCCGGCCGGGGTGACGAGAATGAGGAAGCGGGCCTCCTCGGACTCGACCTCGAACCGGTGCCGGATCCCCCGTGGGCCGAAGACGAAGTCGCCGGGGCCGGCAGTCCGGGACTCGTCGCCCAGCCAGAACCGGAGCCTGCCCACGAGTACGTACCACGCCTCGTCCTCGCGGCGGTGGGTGTGGTCGGGGGACCCGGACCCCTGCGGGGCCCGGACCTCGGCCAGCGCGAGCTGCCCGTGCGTCTCGTCGCCGGTGACCTTGTAGTGCAGCAGGCTGTCGGCGAACCAGACGGCCTCGCCCTCACCCGGTCCGAGGACGCCGGGGGCGGGGGCCAGCCGGCTGGTCACGCCGGCGCCCCGGGGGTGGGGCGGCCCTCGGCCGCCGCCCGCAGTCGCCCGAGGGTGTGGGACATCCCCTCGCGGAGCTCACGGGCGCGGTTGGTCGGGACGTCGACCACCCGGGCCCAGAGGGGAATCCACCGGACCACGTACGACTCGGTCACCCGGGTGCCGCCCGTCGTCGGCTCGAACCGGAAGTGCCACTCGGTCGATTCGCGCCCGCCCTCCTCGGTCACGAACGAGAACTCCCTACCGGGCTCGGCGGCCAGGATCCGGCCCTGGCGCGACCACTTCATCAGGCCGGCCGGGCCGCCGACGTTGTGCCCGACGAACTTCGCCCCGACGGCCGGCCCCGTCGAACCGTCCTGCCACTCGAGACGCCGACACTCCGGGCTCCACTCCCCCATCCGGGGGAGATCGGCCACCAGGTCGTAGATCCGCTCGGGTGGCGCGTCGACCACCGTCTCGGCCGAGTCCTCCGTCAGCCTCCACCTCGTACTGGCCTTCGCCATCGTCCCTCCCACTGTCGGCTCGTCGGTCGTTCGGGTCGTCTGCTGTGCGCTCATGGTCGGTAAGTTAATACCTTTAGCTAAACCTGTCAACCATATTTCGTGCTAGGGTATGTACATGGCCTCCGCAGTCGTCCCGAGCCCTCCCGCCCCACCGGACCGACGGGCCCGCCGTCGCCAGCAGACCATCGACGAGATCGTCGAGCTGGCCGTGGCCATCATGTCCGAGGAGGGCGTGAACGGGCTGAGCCTGTCGGAGGTGGCCCGGCGGCTCGGCGTCCAGCCTCCTTCGATCTACAAGTACTTCCCGTCGCTGCTGGCCATCTACGACGAGATCTTCCTGCGGGGCCAGCGCGTCCACCTCGAGGTGATGCGGACGGCCATGGCCGACGCCGAGCCCGGCCTCGAGGCGCTGACCACCGGGCTCGCGGCCAGCGGCCGGTGGGCGCTGGCCAACCGGGCCGTGGCCGAGCTGCTGTTCTGGCGGCCCGTCCCGAAATTCGAGCCCTCCGACGAGGCGATGGCCCTCAGCCACGAGATGGTCGCCCTCCAGCGGGCCAGCCTGGCCGACGCGGTGGCCGCCGGTCAGCTCGGCCCCGGGGCCATGTCCGAGGAGGCCATCTTCCTGGTGTCGACCCTCATCGTGGGGGTCCTGAGCCAGGCCATCGCCAACGAGCCCGACCTCCCGTGGGGCACGGGACGCTTCACCCCGCTCTTCCCGCGGCTGATGCGCCTACTGGTGGCCGCCTACCCGGTCACGCCCGACGCTCCCGGCTGATGCTCCCGGGCGGTCACTCCTCGGGTGCGGGCGAGGCCCCGTACGGGTCGTAGGGACGTCCGGCCCGGGTCGCCAGCATGCCGCCCGCATCGACCTGGAACGGCGTGATCCCACCCGCCTCCCACGGCCCCACCGAGCCGGCGGCCACCGCGGCGGCCGACTTGTCCGGGACGCCGAACCGGCGGCGGACCTCGTCGACCGGCAGGTCGGCCAGCGCGAACCAGTCCACGCGCAGGAAGTCGTTGCTGCCCGGACACAGGGCCCCCCGCCGCATGGCGTCGGCGACCCGGACGGCCACCCCCTGGCGCGACAGGTGGCCGGGTGAGTACTCGAACAGCCCGGCCCCCGAACGGAGGTAGCCGGTCTCGAACAGCGACACCACCATGGCCAGGAGCGAGAAGCCCGCCGGATCGTCGTTCGACCGGGCGATGAAGGCGAACACCTCGAGTTCCGCCTCGACCGTGGTGCCGTAGTCGGCGAGCACGTGGACCCAGTCGTGCTGGGCCAGCAGCGGCGGGGCGGACCCGGGCAGCCCGGGGTAGACGAACCCGCGGGCACGGTAGAGCTCGGTCACCCGGCGGCCGAGGGTCCCCTCGGGCAGCAGCTCGAGCGCCTCCCAACGGGCCGCCAGGTCGGGGTCCGACGGGTCGGCCTGCCAGGGCGCGTCGATGGCCCGGGCCGTGTGCAGGGCGGCGGCGTCCTCGGGATGCCACGCCGCGGTGTAGCCGTTGCGGTCGAAGTCGATGGCGGCCAGGCCCAGGTTCCCGGTAGCGAACTCGAGCGCCACGGTGAGCATGTCGTCCCGTACGTGCAGCGCCTCGGCGAACGCGCTGATCCGCTCGACGACCTCGGTCGGCAGCGGACGGAGCACGAGGGCCAGGAAGACCATGTTCTGGACCATCCGGGAGCGGAAGGCGTCGTCCCGCCGGACCATGAACGTGGCGAACTCCTCCGGCGTGATGGCCGGGCCGTCGAGGGTGGCCGCGAACCCGGTCATGGCGGGCACGGTCGCCTCGACCAGCATGCGCTGCGTCACCGTGGCCCCGCTCATGGGCGCGGCGGCCGACAGGAAGGCACGGGACATGACCTCGACCTCGGCCGCGTCGGGCGGCAGCTGGTTGAGGTCGTCGGGCGTCACGGTCACCCGAACAGCGGTCCGGCCGATGCCACCTCGAACCGGGTGAACTCGGTCGCCCCGTCGACCGACCGCAGGACGACATCGGCGAAGGCCTGGAAGTGCGGCGTGGCGAAGTGGGCATCAAGGGCCTCGGCCGACGCCCACTGCTCGAAGATCCGCACCACCAGCGGGTCGTCGATGTCCACGGCGAAGCGGTAGTCGAGGCAGCCGGGCTCCTCCCGACTGGTGGCGGCCATGACCGACCCGGCCCGGCGGGCCTCCTCCACCTCCGACGCGAGGAGCCTGGCGCTGCCGGCGATCACGATCATGTGTCCTCCTCGGCCACCCGGTCACACCCGGGCACGGGTGTCCTCGTGTGGAGTGAACCTACCAACCGTGGACCCCACGGGCCGCCGCTGCCTCCCGGTGCGGGCAGCACGGCGTCGGTCCAGTCGACAGACCAGGTCGAACGCCCCGGTCGTCCCGTCGACGTCCCCGGTGGCCAGCAGGTCGAGCAGGAGGCCCCGGGTGACGGCCAGCCCGAGCCGGGCACCCGGCGACGCCGGTCCCGACGCTCAGGGGATGGTGCCCTCGGGAAGCGACTGGTCCTCGAGCAGCAGGTCCTCGTAGAAGGCGCCGAACCGCATGGCCGGGTCGACGATGGCGATCTCCAGCACCCAGAGGTCGGGGGACGGCGTGAAGCCCACGTCGGCCAGGACGCCGCCGTAGTGCACCGCATGGGGGTAGTCGGACAGCCGGTGGCCCGACAGGCCCAGGTTGAGCTTCCAGCCGAGCGCCTCGGTCGTGGCCACGGCGAACTCGTAGAGCTCGACGCCGGTGCTCCGTTCCGTCAGCCACCGCTCGCGTACCGCCTCCCAGATCCGGCGGACGTCGTGCCGGGCCTTCACGTGCCCCGGGTCGCCGCCGAGCACGAACGTGTCGCCGGCGTCCCCCTCGAAGCCGTCGAACACCGGTCCGATGTCGATGAAGAAGATGTCGTCGTCACCCAGCACGACGCCCTTGGCCGACCGCTCGGCGAAGTCCTTGGTGGTGTTGGCGCCGCACCGCACGATGATCCGGTGCCAGCCCCGCCGCAGTCCCAGCTCACTGAGTGTGGACCGGGCGAGGGCCGAGGCCTCCTCCTCCGACATGCCCGGTGTGATCTGCCCGGCGATGAGGTGGACGGCCCGGCGGGTCCGGGCCCGGACGTCCAGTTGGCGCGCCAGCTCGAAGCCGGGACCGGTCCCCTCGAGGGTGGCGGCATCGGTGTCATCCATGGCTCCTCCGGGTCGGCCTCCTCCACCAGGCAACCTACGGCCGCACGCGGCCCTCGACAACCCGAGGTGGCGCCGCCGAGGCAGGAGGGCGCTGCCGCCCGTCAGGACCCGGCCGGCACCTGGCGGAGTCCGAGCTCGTTGCCGTCGGTGTCGACCACCTTGGCCACCAGCAGCCCGGCCGCCACGTCGGTCGGCTCCTGCACGACCTCGGCGCCGGCCGCCCGCAACGCGTCGAGCGAGGCGACGACGTCGTCGACGTCGTAGAAGGGCACCGGGCCCGACATGCCCTGGTCGCGGCCGCCGGGCACCAGGCCGATCTCGTGGCCGTCGACCGCGTAGCCGACGTAGTAGGGCGAGTCGACGTGGGGATCAGCGCCGAACAGGACGGTGAATACCGCCTTGGCCTTGTCGAGATCCTGCACGGGGTAGAGGACGGTGGTGCAGTGGACTGGCATGGGAGCTCCTCCTGGATGGTCCGACGTGGTCGGGGGCACCTGACTGACGCACCCCGTCGCCGGAGTGTGACAGGTGCCGACGCCGCCCACCGCCGCGGCCGCGCCGACCGTCAGCTGGCCAGCAGCACGAAGTCGAGCAGGGTGCCGCCGGCCCGGTTCTCGGTCACCTCGAGGTGACCGTGCAGCTCCTCGGCCCGCCGGCGCATGTTGTGCAGCCCGCGCCCGCCCCCGAGCGTGTCGGTGCCGCCCATCCCCCGCCCGTTGTCACTGACCTGGAGCCGGCACTGCCCGCCATCCACGCCCAGCAGGACGGTGGTCTCGGTGGCCTGGGCGTGGCGGGCGATGTTGGTCACGGCCTCCCGGAGGATCACCAGGAGCTGGTCGGCCACGGCGTCGCTGATGGCCGTGTCCACCGGGCCCTCGAAGACCAGCCGCACGTCGAAGCCGAGCGGCTCCTCGAGCTCGCGCAGCAGCGCCGTCACCTGGGCCCGGACGCCGCCCGAGCGGTCGGCCACGGTCAGGTTGAAGATCGAGCTCCGGATCTCGCCGATGGTGTCGTCGAGCTCGCCGATGATGGCGGCCAGCCGGTCCGACAGCCCCTCGTCGCGCACCGCGCCGGCCAGGCTCTGGAGCGACAGCCCGGCGCCGAAGATCCGTTGGATAGCCCGGTCGTGGAGGTCGAGCGCCACCCGGTCCCGCTCGTGGAGGACGGCGTTGGCGTTCATCTCCTGCACCAGCCGGGCGTTCTGCACGGCCATGCCGGCGGCCAGCGCCAGCGCGTCCACCAGTACGGCGTCGTCGTTGGTGAACTCCGTCCAGCCGACCTTGTCCGTCAGGTACAGGTTGCCGTAGACGTCGTCCTTCACCCGCACCGGCACGCCGAGGAAGCACGTCATGGGCGGGTGGTTCGGCGGGAACCCCGACCGGTCGGGATGCTCGTTCAGGTCGTTGATGCGCAGCACCTGCGGATCGGTGATGAGCACGCCCAGGACGCCGAGACCCTTCGGCCGCTTGCCGATCTCCGCCTCCTGCTCGGGTTCCAGCCCGACGGTGATGAACTCGGCCAGTGCCGTGCCCTCGCTGTTGAGGACACCGATGGCGCCGTAGCGGGCGCCGGTGATGGCCCGGGCCTCCTCGACGATGTGACGCAGCAGCTGCGGGAGGTCGAGGTCGGTCCCGATGAGGAGCATGGCGTCGATGATCCGCCGGAGCTTCGACGGGTCCTCGATGGAGTGGAACGGCATCAGCCGACCGCCCCGCCGGACCGGTCGGATGCAGGCGCGGGTGCGGTCACGTCCTCCACCTCGACGACGTCCCAGCCATCCTCCGGACCTCCCGCCCGTGCCTCGACGGCCACCACCGGCCACCCGCGAGGGCCGCCGACCGGCTCCGTCGGTGTCCCCCAACGGTAACCCACGGGGTCGGCGACCCGGCACACCCGACGCCCAACATACGTTCCACGCCCGGGTACTCCCCAGCCGTCACCAGCGCTGCCGCGCCTCCTCGGCGAAGCCCGGGATCCCGCGGAACTCGACCGTCCGGCCATCGTCATCGGTCACCCGGCCGGCGTAGGTACCGAAGACCTGGTGGACCTCGCTGCCGAGGTCGTCGCCGCCCGTGCGCGTGTACTTGTCGTGGACCGGGGTGAGCACCACCGAGAGCTGCCCGCCCGGGTCCTCGATCGACCAGGGCGCCGTCGGGTCCTCCCACTCGTACGACCACGTCAGCTCGCGCCCGAGCTTGGTGAGCCGACCGTCGAGCAGGAAGCCGTTCTCGGTGGCGCCGGTCCCCTCCGTCCACCGCGCCCCGAACTGCAGGCCCACCACCGTCCCGTCGGCCCGCCCCGACCCTGCGCCCCAGTTCCACGTGAGGCTCGAGGGCCATCGCCCCCGGCCCACGTCGAGCACACCCCAGGCGTCCGACCCGGCGCCAATGGCGAACTCGTCGTCGCCCACCCGGAGGTGACCCACGGCCGGCCGGGCCACCTGCTTGGAGGTGAAGTTGAACGTGTCGTCGCTCCACGGCACGACCACGTTGACCGACTCGAGCCCCTCGGGGCGGGCCACCCGGATGTCGAAGGAGCCGGGCCGGCCGTCGGCCTCGGTCCACGACGCGCTGAGCCGGGTCCCTTCCGCGTTCTCGGCGGCGATGCGGAGGGCGAGCCCGTCGTGATCCACCTCGAGATCGGCCGTGCCGCACCGCTGCGGCAGGCGGAGCATCCCGGGGCCGGCCAGGATGCCGGCCCCGCCCGATCGGCCCGTGGCCGGCTCCGCCCACCAGACGTCCGCCAGGCCGAGCACGTCGATGTCGGCGTACACGCACGACACGACCACGTCGCCGCCCAGCACCGCCCAGTAGTCCCACCGCTTGTTGCGGCCCGGGTCGCCCCCGTCCAGGTTGGCCCGGTGCAGCGGGTGACGCGACCACCCCCGGGCGGCCGGGTTCAGCGGTCCGCCGTCGGGCAGGCAGAGGTCGACGGGTTCGGTCAGCTCCGGCTCGTGGGTCACGCCGCCGTTCCACACCGGCGCGGCCCGCCTGAGGGCCCCGTGGGCCCGCCCGTTGTCGGACGTCGGAGGACCGGCAAGGATGGAGTCGTGCCCGTCCTCGATGCCCGCCACGACCTCGGACACCCGGTCGAGGGCGACGCCGCCTGGAGCGAGTCCTACTACTTCAACGGCTACGACCCCGGCACCGACAGCGGGCTGTTCACCCGGGTCGGCATCCGCCCCAACGAGGGGACCATGGACGTGGGGATGTCCGTGTGGCTGCCCGGGGGCGACCTGGCCGAGTACCACGAGGTCGTGGAGCAGCACGAGATGGTCGACACCGTGCTCGAGGTCGGCGCCGTCCGGTACACGATGCTCGAGCCGATGCGGGCCTGGCGCCTCACCTGTGACGTCGAGGTGCCGGTGCGGGCGTGCACCCGCGGCTCGACCGCCGACCGCCACGTCCACCTGGCCCTGGACCTGCGCTTCGACTCGCTCACGCCGCCGGTGGGGACCGACGGGCAGGGGGGCGCCCGGTCGTCGGCCGAATCGGCCGACGCCGCCGGGACCACCGGCAAGGGTCACTTCGAGCAGGCCGGCACCTGGACCGGCTGGATCGACGTGGACGGCCGGCGCTCGACGTGGTCGGACGCACGGGGCAACCGCGACCGGTCGTGGGGCCCGCGGAACTGGGGCGGCCCCCCGATGTGGCGGTGGTTCAGCATCAACGTCGACGTCCGGCTCCACTTCGGCGGGATCCGGCTCGGGACCGGCCACGCCGACCTCCACCGGGGCTGGGTGTCCGACGACGGCTCCCTGGCCAGCATCGCCGAGTGGCGCCTCCGCACGGAGCCGGCCCCGGACGGCCTCACCCAGCGCACCGTGCACCTGACGGTGGTGGACAAGCGCGACCGCCGCTACGAGCTGCGGGGCGACGTGCTGCGGGTGGCCGACATCGGCCGCTCATCGGGCACCCTCATCAACGAGGGTCTGACCCGTTGGACCCTGCTCGGCGGGCCCGACGAGCGCGCCGGCTACGGCATCGCCGAGTACCTCCACCAGCTCGGCGACGACGGGAGGCCCGTCGTCGCGCTCGAGTAGTGGCCGGGGCCGCCGCCGACGTCGAGGAGGCGCTCGGCCGGGCCCTCGGCGGCGCCGTGCGGGGGCTCACCCGGCTCTCCGGGGGCGCCTCCCGCATCACCAGCTCGTTCGACCTCGAGCGTCCCGACGGCGTCGTGCGGCAGCTGATCCTGCAGCAGGAGCGGAGCGGGGGGTTCGCCCCCGGCAGCCGGACCGGCGTCGAGGCGGCCCTGCTCGGCGCGGCGTCCGCCGCAGGGGTGCCGGTGCCCAGGGTGGTGGCGGTCGGGGACGGCGCCGGACTCGATCCCGGATGGCTGGTGGTGGAGCGCCTCGACGGTGAGACCATCCCCCGGCGGTTGCTGCGCGACGACCGGTGGGCGGGTGCCCGTCCGGCCCTCCTCGGCCAGTGTGGCGCCGCCCTGGCCGCCGTGCACCGCATCCCGGTCGGGAACGTCCCGGGCCTGCCCGGCCGCGACCCCTTCGCCGACCCCCTCCCCTTCCTCGACGGGCTGGGCGAGGTCCGACCGGCCCTGGAGCTGGGCGTCCGCTGGCTCGAGCTGCACCGGCCCGCCGCCGGCGCGGCCGTCGTCGTCCACGGCGACTTCCGCATGGGCAACCTGCTGGTCGGTCCCGACGGGCTGCACGCCGTCCTCGACTGGGAGCTCGCCCATGTCGGCGACCCGGTCGAGGACCTCGGCTGGCTGTCGGCGCCGGCCTGGCGGTTCGGCGGCCCGGGGGAGGTGGGCGGGCTCGGGGGCGTCGACGAGCTGCTGGCCGCCTACGCGGCCGGCGGGGGCGGGGTGGTCGACCGCGGTCGGCTGCGCTGGTGGCAGGTCTACGCCACGGTCAAGTGGGCGGTCATCTGCGCCCTCCAAGCATCGGTCCACCTCGGGGGAGCCAGTCGCTCGGTGGAACTGGCCTCCATCGGTCGGCGCATCTGTGAGAGCGAGTGGGACCTGTTCGGGTTGCTCGGCCTGGCGCCGGAGAGGGACGGATCGGCCGACGGAGACGCTCCCCGGCCGGGGGCCGTACCGCCCTTCGGCCGGCCGACGGCCGTCGAGCTGGTGGAGGCGGTGCGGGAGCACCTCGACACGGTGGTGGACGGCGCCGAGGGCGACGCCGCCCGCTACGACGCCCGGGTGGCCCGTAACGCCTTGGCCGTGGTCGAGCGCGAGCTGCGCCTCGGGCCGGACCTGGCGGAGGACCACCGGCGGCGGCTGGCCGGGCTCGGGTGCGCCGACGACGGCGAGCTGGTGGCGGCCCTGCGGTCGGGCGGGCTCGACGACGACCTCGACGCGGTGGGCACGGTGCTGGCCGCCTCGGCCCGCGACCAGCTGCGGGTGGCGAACCCCGCCTACCTGTCGCCGAAGACCAGGATCTGACCGGTGTAGACGGCCACCCACACGTTGCCGGTGGTGGCGTCGTAGGTGATCCCGATGGGATGCACCCCGGTCGGGATGGTCTGCAGGACCGACAGGTCCGACGCCCGCAGCTTGGAGATGGTGTCCGAGGTGTAGTTCACGACGTAGAGCGACCGTCCGTCGGTCGAGATGGCCAGCGAGCGGCAGTCCTCGCCCGTGTGGGCACTGGCCACCACCGTGTCGGTGGCCAGTGACACCTTGACCACCTCGCCCGGGGCGTTGAGCGAGAGGTAGAGGTACTGCCCGGCGGGGTCCATGACCACGTGCCGCGGGTTCTCCCCCACCACGAAGGACCCCTCGACCGACAGCGTGGTCAGGTTGATCTTCTCGACGTCGTCGCTGCCCATCACGGCCACGTAGGCGGTGGACGAGTCCGGACTGACCGCGATCCCCCGCGGGTAGGAGCCGTTCATGGGGAGGGTGGCCACCACCTGGCCCTTGGCCGCGTCGATGATCCGGAGGTCCCAGGAGCACCAGTCGGTCACCAGCACGTACTTCCCGTCCGGTGTGACGGCCACGTACTTCGGCACCAGGCCCACCCGGATCGCCTGGTCGACCACCAGCGTGTGGGTGTCCACCCGGTAGACGTAACTCGGCGTGTCGCCGGCCGCCGCGGCCGACTGCGGCGTGCAGGTGTCGCTGCCCTCGGGTCCCTGGCCCGGGCCGTACATGGAGTAATTCGTCACGTAGACGTACCGGGAGTCCGGGGTGAACGCCGCCTCGACGGGCGCCCCCTGCACGGTGGCGCCGCCCGGCACGCCCAGTGCGGCCAGGTTCACGGTGTCGCCGATGGTCTTCACCAGCGTCCCGGCCGAGTTGTAGACGGTCATGGAGTGCCGGTACATCATGTTCTGGGCGAACACCAGACCCGTGTCGGAGGCGTCGACGGACTTGGGCGAGATGGGGCCGCCGATGGTCGTGAGCAGCGACATCCGGCGCTGGTCGGTCGGCGGGCCCGCCGGCACGTGGTGGAAGGGCGACGTCGTGGTCGTGGTGGTGGCCGGGCGGGCCGCCTCGTGGGCCACCGCCCTGGCGGTGTGGCCCGATCCGTGGACGACCACCAGGACCAGCACCACCACGATGCCCAGGGCGACGAGCGCCGTGCGGGTCAGCCGGACCCGTCGGCTGGGGCCCCGGGTCCGCGTGCGCGCCTCGGTCATCGGGCAATTATCGCCGCTGCCGGGCGGCGGGCCGGGCACACCCGGCCGGAGGGACGCCTCAGTCCGGGCCGGGGAGGTCCCCCCGGACGTCGTCGAGGTGGTGGCGGCACTCGTGGAGGGCCTGGGCGGCCACCCAGTCGATCGACCGGGAGGCGACGGTGGGCCACCCGTAGGTCATGGTCCGCCCGCCCGTGCCCGCGGGCAGGCACTCGACCGTCCGGGCGAACAGGTCGGCGGCGACCACCAGGTCGCGGGCCGTGGTCGCGGGTTCGTCCCGGGCGTAGAGGCCCAGCTCGACCCGGGGCGTGCCGGCCATCGGGTGGGGCACCGGGTCGTCCGCCACCAGGGCCAGCACGATCCGGTCCCGCAGGTTGAGGAGCACGTCGCGGACGTGGCACCCGTACTCGAGGGGTGACCACCGCCCAGCCGCGGTCGCCCTCCCGGCCGCCTCCGGGTGGTCGACCAGTAGACCGCCCAGAGCGGCGCCGGCGGCCCGCACGCCGGCGGGCACCTCGTCGGACGCCACCTCGTCCCAGGCGAACCCGCACACCTCGCACCGCTCCATGCCCACTCCCGTCCCGCCGCCGGCCGACGGCCGGCGGGCGAACTACGGGCGAACCTACCGGGCGCCGTCGGGCCGTTCCACGCCGTCGCGGACGTGGGGCACAATGTCGCCCGGGCGGGGCGCCACCGGACGGTGCCCGCCGAGGGAGGGAACGTGAGCAGCGACGAGACCACGGCGGTCGTGGAACACCACATGGCGGCCCTGCAGGCCGGCGACATCGACACCGTCATGGAGGACTACACGGACGAGTCGGTGTTCATCATCAACCTCGGCGGCGTCTTCACCGGGCGCGACGCCATCCGCCCCTTCTTCGAGGCGTCCGGCCAGATGCCGGGCTTCGTCCAGACGGCGGCCCATGTGTCGGGTGACACCTACTACGTGACGTGGACGGCCGACGGCATCGCCTTCGGCACCGACACGCTGGTGGTGCGGGACGGGAAGATCGCCGTGCAGACGGTGGCGGTGGTCCTGGCCTCCTGACCCTCCGGGTCCACCCCGCAGTGGGGGGACGGGCCGTGCCAGCATGGCG
>Ga0265327_10002747_pt1 | contig 17896 bp, 15 predicted proteins | sample 41621metaG_FD_202089 | JGI IMG/M metagenome (GOLD analysis project Ga0265327, IMG submission 202089) | Rhizosphere microbial communities from Carex aquatilis grown in University of Washington, Seatle, WA, United States - 4-16-21 metaG | ecosystem: Host-associated > Plants > Roots > Rhizosphere... | reverse complement strand
AGATCTCACGGCGCGTGCGAAGCGCCGCGGTGATTCCCATAACCGATTCGCAGTTCGCACGCCATGACATCGATTTCTGTGCGGCGGTCGCCATACTGGGCTCGCGGCTTCCCGAACTGAGCGATGTCGAGACCTGGGTTCAATCCCACCGACCGCTCCTGCTGGCAACGGATTCGGTGCTCTCAACGGACGGATGGGACCTCCTCATTGATCGCGGCGCCGCAACCGGGGGCAAGGCCTTCATCGTTAATCCGGATCATTCGCTACCGTCTCGACAGATTCTCGTCGACGAATTACAGGGGACCAAGTTCGGCATCCCCGGCCTGATTCGCTCACATCGCTGGGAAGCCCCCCTTTCCATGACGTGCGAAGGGGCCGATCGCGCGCTGGATCCGACGGGACTTCCCGCCCCGCTTGTGCGAGACATCGAACTGGCCATGTGGTTGAAATCCTCCGGCCCCAATGTTGTTCATGCCATCGAACGACCGGGAGCCGAGTCCGACCCGTGCCGGTTTGGCGTGATTCAGGTCCATCTCGGATTCTCTGACGGAGGGATGGCACTGCTTGACTACGCCGACACCCTTCCTGCTGGTGACGGATATCAATCGCTGTCGGCGATCTGTTCCCATGGGGCCATCTATGCCGACGATGAATCCAACCATCAACTGGCGTTCCATGGCGGTCGCCCGGTGGCCGAGCGTGCCGACGAATCCGCAGTTGCGCAATCGCGTCTGATTCAGCAGTTTGTCGACGAACTGTTGCTGCCCGCGAACACCGTTCCTCGACGGATGACGAACGGGATCGTGGAGTGGCGGCGAACTCGCGCCGTCGCCCGGGCAGTTCGGCAATCGCTCGAGGACCGACGGGCCATCCATCTGGAGGGGAATTGACGTGCTTGAACCCGTCGAACCATTCCGTTGTGCGGTCCTCAGTGTCGCCAAGCACGACTATGTCGCGCGAGGTGTCGCCTGCCACCCCAGGTTCGAACTGACCGTCGTCGCCGACGACGCCAGAGCACCCGAGTGGATCCATGAACGGAACCAGTTATTCGCAGACCTGCATCGCATCCCCTACGTGCGCAGCGTGGAAACGGCGCTCAGGGACTTTCCCGTTCAGGTCGCCATCGTCAGTTCCGAGGCGGAACGGCATTGCGACCTCAGTGTTCGAGCGGCCCTCGCGGGAAAACATGTCATTCAGGACAAGCCGATGTCCACCTGTCGATCGGAATGTGATCGACTGGTGGCGGCGGTCGAACAGGCGGGGGTGAGGTTTCTGATGTGGAACCGTAATGGCCTGCCCGCGATTCAAGACGGGCTTCGCCGGATCCGGGCAGGCTCGATCGGTCGACCCGTTGCAATCCATGCGGACTTCTACTTTGCCAAGGATGCGGGACCGATCAAGGGGAGCCGACAGCCGGGATACCCGCCCATCAACTGGCTGGCCCATCAGATTGCCGCGCATGTCGATGGCTCGGATGGCGGACTGGGAGTTGAAGCCATGGGCGAACTTGCGGTCGAAGGGATCTATCCGCTGGGATACCTTCGGTTGCTGACGGGATGTGAAGTCCGTCGCGTGTTTGCCCGTTCCACAGCGCATTTTCACCAGGCGCATGCCGACAACGGAGTAGAAGACCTGGCGAGTGTCACCCTGGAGATGGACAACGGAGTCATCGGGTCCATGGCGATTGGACGAATTGGCCTGGCCAGTCATCCGAACGGGGGTGAGATCAAAGTGCACGTGATCGGAACACTAGGCGCCCTTGTGATCAATGAAGCCCTGCCCGGTATCGGCGTCTGCTATCGAAACCAGCCCCTTCGAGAAGCACGACAGCGACGGATTGCCTCCGAGAACGATTTTCTGCTGGCTGATGATTTTGCCAGGTCGATCGATGACGGCTGCGACACGATCCTGGATGTCCATGCCAGCCGGGCCATTTATGCGACATTTGAGGCGGCGCTGCAATCGTGCCGGACCGGCCAGCCCGTTGATGTCGTCTGAACAAGCTGAGCACGGGGAAGTCGTGATGGTGAACCAGTCAGACAACTGAATCCACAGGATGAAATGATGAACGGTCGAGAGATCATCCAGGCATTACATGACGGCCGGCGGGTTTACTCATCGGCGATGGTCTCGACATCTCCCCTCTGGCCCAATCTGGTCAAGCAGGCCGGGGTCGATTTCGTCTTCGTCGACACCGAACACACGCCCATTGACCGTCAGACATTGTCATGGATCTGCCAGACCTATCAGGCGCTCGGCATTCCCCCCGTCGTGCGAATTCCCAGCAATGATCCGTTTGAAGCGTGCCAGGCAATGGACGCGGGGGCGGGTGGGATCATTGGTCCGTACCTGGAAACGGCCGAGCAGGTGCGCGGGCTGGTGGGTGCGGTCAAACTACGGCCATTGAAGGGGCGTCGACTGCAGGACGCGCTGCATGATCGCACGACGCTGCAGCCGGAACTGGCGCAGTATCTGGAACAGCGAAACGGCGACAAGATCCTGATCGTCAATATCGAGAGTACTCCCGCGATCGAAAACCTTGCGGAAATCTGCTCTGTCCCCGGTCTGGATGCGGTGCTGATTGGTCCGCACGATCTTTCCTGCAGCCTGGGAATCCCCGAGCAATACGACCATCCCCGCTTTGATGACGCGGTGCGAACCATCTTTCGAATTGCACGCCAGCATGGCGTGGGAGCCGGGATGCATTTCTGGCTCAGTTTGGAACGCGAAATCGAATGGTCCCGGGCCGGTGGGAACCTGGTCATGCACAGTTCGGATGTGGCGACATTCAGCCGCACGCTGAAGCACGACATCGAAGTCCTGCGTCAAACTCTCGATTGTGAGGCTGGGAAGTGACTAATCCCACACCGAATTTGAATTCCGTCAGCGCCTTGTCGATCCAGGGACGATACCTGGTGTTGATCTGTGCGTTCCTGGGCTGGCTGTGCGCCGGAATGCACATGTCGATCACTCAACTGGTCGGCCAACCTGCCGCGGTCGACCTGCTGGCTCGCAGCGGCAGCCTCGACCGGGAAAAATACCAGGCCCTGGCCAGGCAGGTCCCGAAAACGGTCGCGGGAAAAACCGCACCAACCACGCTGACCTCCGCCGAGATGGATCAGTACAAACAATGGAAGTCACTGATCGCGCGGTGGTTTGCCTGGTATCAATGCGCATTCCTGTTCGGGGCCGCCAGCGGTGGTCTGTTCTTCGGACGGCTGGGTGATCGGATTGGCCGCGCGAAGGCAATGGCTGTCAGCATCCTGACCTATTCCCTGATGGCAGGCGCCTCGTACTTTTCGACGTCTCCCTGGTTTCTGCTGGTCTGCTGGTTCCTGGCGTGCACCGGCGTTGGCGGGATGTGGCCCAACGGAGTGGCCCTCGTCTCCGAAGCCTGGTCGGGAATGTCGCGTCCCATGGTCGCAGGCGTGATCGGAACGTCGGCCAACATCGGCATCTTTCTGTTTTCGACAGTGGCAACACAGGTCAAGATCACACCTGATGACTGGCGCTGGGTGATGCTGGCCGGGGCCTCTCCGACCGTGCTGGGACTGTTTTCGCTGCTGTTTGTTCCCGAATCACCACGCTGGCTGGCCGCCCGACAGCGTCCGCTCGACGAGAAAGCTCCTGAAACTACTGAAGGAGGCATCTTTCTGCCGCCATTGCTGAGGGTGACTCTGCTGGGAATCCTTCTGGCGACGATTCCGATCATTGGAGGCTGGAGCACCGCCAACTGGATGGTCCCGTGGGCAGAGGATGCGGGAGCATCGGCTGTACCTCCGAACCCCTATCTGAAGGCTCAGGTCAACCAGGCCCGGGCCGTCACCGGAATGATCGGCAGCCTTTTGGGGGGCTGGATTGCCAGTTGCATCGGCCGCCGTCTGACCTACTCGATCATCAGCGCAATCTGCCTGTGCATTGCCCAGTACACGTTCTGGTTCGTTGTCCCGACGGACCAATCTTTCCTGTACTGTGTCGCTGCGCTCGGATTCTTCAGCGGGATTTACTTCGGCTGGCTTCCGTTGTTCCTGCCGGAACTTTTTCCAACGCGAGTCCGGTCGACGGGAGCGGGTGTCAGTTTCAACTTCGGGCGAATCGTCACGGCAATCACCGTCTTCGCGGCAGGTATGTTGATGGACTATTTTGAAGGGAATTATGCGCAGATTGGTCGGATGACCAGCTTGTTCTATGCACTTGGAATCGTGGCAGTGCTGCTGGCGCCGGATACAAGCCGCAAAGGACTTGAGGACTGAGGCCGGTCGCAGGACCGCATCGATTGAAAACCGCGATCCATGCGGGCATGTTTGATCCGCTCGACACCACAATCACTTGGAGCGGGTCTATAGTTTCTTCAGGATTTCTGCCGCCCTGGCTTCAAACAGCGCCTGCCACTCCGGCGCCAGGATGCAATCGCTGTCTTCCTGAGCGCCGCCGACATTGAGCAGTTGCTCGGCCGTCGGCGCGTAGTAGATGTATCCATTCGTGTAACCGGCGACGAACGTCTTTTCGTGAGGTGACTTCTGCTTGATGTTCAGGCCGATCTGAACCGTCAATTCCCCTGGAAACGTGATCAGGACAAAGTCGCCGACTCTCAGACCGGTCACTTCCACGTCCAGCGTTCGTTTGCCGGCCGCGACGTTGTCGGCCTGATGTTTCCGCAGCAGTGCCAGGTTTGTCGTGGTTCTCGTCAGTTGCTCCATCGTATGGATGTTGTCGATATAGTTGCGAATGTTGCGGCGGTTCTCTGCATCCAGCTTGCTCATCTCTTCCCGGCCCAGCTTCTGTTCATGCAGGTACCGGTGGGAATAATACGACGGGAACTCGGCCGCCAGGTTGTACTTCACGACCAGCGGCAGGAAGGTCTTGAGGTTCAGGCTGGTCCCCTTCAAGGATTGAGCCAGCCGGATCTGCTCGGCTTCCAGCGCGGCGATGCGGTCTGCGAGATCCGCCCGCGGCAGCGTCAGCGATTCATGAATCAGATGCAATCGCTGATCGTCCCGACAGCGGATCTGGCGCAGGGCTTTCAGCGTACTCAGCCCCAGCAGATTTCCGAGAGGTTCGGCATCGCGGGGGACATCCACTCCCTTGTAACCGATCGGATTGATGTCGCCACCACAGCCCTGCACGAACAAAGCGATGGTTCCTTCACTGGTGTTGTCCTCGATTACCCGTGACGCGAAGCCGGTGATATCGGCCGTATTCCCGCCACTCGGAACCCCCTGGATGGGATGGCAGGCAAAGTTGTAGACGACGGCCACTGTCGTGCCATCCAACCGGTCCAGTCGCAGGATGCCGATCTGAGGGTCAATTGGCCCAACCTCAGCCACTTCGTCATCGGGGGGGAGCGAGTACGCGTGCCGAACGTCGACGGTCTTGCCGCTTTTCAGTTTCAGGCGGCGATTCTCCATGATCCGATTCTCGTGCCCCGCGCCGACACCCACGGTGACGGGCACCAGGTTCCGCAGAGCCAGCTTGACGGCCTGAAACGTCCGCTGATCGACATCGGCACAGACGACCCCGTGGCAGTGACTGGCATTGATCAGGATGCTGTCGGGACGAATCTTCAATTCGCGTTCCACCTGAGTCCGAACCTTGCCCAGGTAGTCGTTCTTGATGTGGCCAATCTCGCCAATTGCGACGGCATCCACCGAGACCAGGACCGCGGTGGTGGTGTCCGATTTCAGAACGAGAGCGCGGGCGTACAGGCGGTCATTCACAGGCCCGGCATCGACGTTGGTGATATCCACCTTCGCCGCCCCTGCCATCAGTCCCGCAGCGTGGGTCGGGTGCGGCGTCGCGAATCCAATCCACACGGATGCGACCAGAACAGACAGGAAACGCATGACGCTGACGTCGATCGAAATGCTTCGAAAGGTCATTCTTCCATCCCCATGGGCCATTGTCCGGCGTTGCGGCACGAATGGCAGTGTGCGCTGAAAGGCGATCCGATTGAGGCGGGATCATACCGCATCACTAATCGTGGCGCACAGGAATGGAGGGGACGGATGGGGTGGAAGAGTGGAGTTCAAATCCGCGGGAATGCCGGGTCACCAGACGACTTCCACACCGGCACGGGCGCCGTGCAGGACCACGGTGCTTCCTCCCTGGACCGAGTAGCTGGCAATACCGACGCTGTTATAGCTGACCCCGTTCTGCTGCTTGCCGGATTCGGCGGCATTCGTCAGGAGCATCACTTCATATCCGGTCCGAATGCGAACATGATCGGTGACCTGAAACACACCGTTCAGCCCCAGGTTGCCGGCAAATGACACCACATCGCGTTGATCCGTCAATGTCCGCCCATAGACGGAGTCGTCAGCGCCGCCCCCCGCGTAGGTCTCGCGGATTGTTCCCGACATCCGGTTGTAGAACACTCCGGCACGAGCCAAACCTTCGAGTGTAAAGATACCCCGTTCCAGCAGAGACGCGTCCATCGTTCCCTGGAAACCATTCAGCTGGTTGGTGGTGGTCCCATTCCACAAGAGAGACAGGGTGGTGGTGCTTCCCACCGTGTTTGTCCAGCCATCCCCTGCGCCGCTGATCAGCGTCAGACCGTGAGCCGTCAGCGCAGCGTCGCTCAGCGTGTTGTTCGCATTGCCCCCGCCTGGCAGATCGTTTGTGCCAAACACACCACTCACACCCGCAGTTGTCCCTTCGGACAAGCGGATGTTCCGGTAACCGACACCGAACGAGATTCGCTGATCATTCGTCCGCCGGGTCTTGAAGTTGGCCTGAACGTCATACAGCGTACTGGTGGAATAGAGGGCATAGGTCGAGCCCCCTTTCAGGAACGCATAGTTCTGGATCGCAGGATTGGCGAGCGGATCCATGGCGGCGTCGAAGATTGGTCGGAAGTAGGTTCCGGTGTTCAGGAAGTTGGCGTTCCCCGAAGGATCGACCAGGGCACTGGCCTGCCCTCCGTTGAATGCGACCGCCCGCGAGAGAACTCCACCGCCACTGGCCGTCCAGTCCGAGAAAGACGTCCAGACCCCTTCCATCTCATAGTTGGGATCGATCAGCCAGGCGCCGCCCAGTCGGTATCCCCCGACATAACTGGGTGACAACCCACCCAGGTTGAAAGTCTCCGGTCCACCAATAATGGGCGCCGAACTGTTGGAACTTGTTCGTGACCAGATCAGGGCATCGGCCTGAAAACGGAATCCATAATCGGGTTCCGGATAGAAGACAGAGTCACCGTACGAGTCGCTGATGGGGGAAGTGCCGTCGTAATTGTCCTGAGCCCGGGCGAATCCCGGCACAGCCACAAGGAACGTCAACAGAACACTCCAACCGCAGGACGTCTTCATAGCGTCGATCCCGAGTTCACGAAGCACGATTCCGGATGATCCGAATTGTGCGTACAACCGCTGTAATCCCACCAGCAGTGACTATCGACAGATTCGGAATCGTCGGCACATTCGGCATTCTCGACACGGGGAATATCAGAAATGGCGGGTCTGGTTGTGACGGTTAGTGAAATTGCGCAGAGTTGTCGGGCGGCAGTTTCCGCCGGAGTGCGCTCACAACTTGAGGTTTGCAAATGCTGGGAATCATCCTGGGGCTATTCACGATTGGACTTGGTGCGAAGGCGTTCACGCCCGCGGGCCTCCCATTGAACAAGACAACGAACCTGAAAGGGACATCCGCCAGGATCCTGGGCGTCTTCTGCATCCTGCTCGGAACACTGTTCATCGCGGACGGCGTCTTCGGAGCGGCACGAATCCTGGCGCTGATTTCGGGCTCGCGCCAGTGACTGGTTCGGGGGGAGCCCATCGCTCGCGGCGCGTTTATGCCTTGGGTTCGAAAATCACAGCCAAGATGCCCACGACTGCGGGAAGTGTTTGAAGCAGGAAAAACGGTTTCTTGTCCCCTCGGATACTGCCGACCCCCACAAGGCCCGCAATTCCGATGCTGACAAGGAAGAACAGAAGAACGGCATTACCGTATTCACGACTCGAGGTCCGCAAGATCCAGCCGAACGCGATCCCCGCCGCCAGGATGAGATTGGAAAATGCCTGGTTCTTGCCAACGATCGCGACTTCATCCTGAGGTGCCTTGAAGCCCAGCTTTGTCCGAAATCGACCCGCCCACGTTGCCAACCAAAACCACTCCAGAGCAAAGAAGCCGACGTGCGCTACAACAAGGATTGCCAAGGCGGCCTTATCGATGATCGGAAGGACGATTGTCAGAAAATCTGTCGTGGTCATTTCAGAGATCCAATTCTGTGGATGTCATGGTGAAACAGTGGTTCGCGGTTCGGCCCGGGCATGTTCCGAATGCAACTCATTCGATGATCGCATGTGGCCAGATTTCTGCATCCCCTGTTCAGGGTAGGTTGATGACTCGAACTCGTTTTTTCGCCTCGTGAAAAACTGTCGGTCCATTTCCCTGCGTCTGGGGTTCAATTTCGAACTCGCGTTCGCGAATTCAACAAGAGCCTGTTCATAAGCTGAAGCGGTTCCGCTTCCCCCATTTCAAGACCAACTCAACAAGGACTTCACCGTGAAAACTCGCATCTGGGGAGTTGCAGTGATGGCGATCCTGACGACCGGACTGGCGAATGGTGCTGACGAAAACCGGATTCCTGTGACATTCTCCGGCGGACATGACACGGATCCGCGTGATCGCGGTCGCCCGGTGATCCTGATTGCCGGGGGATTGGGTGTGAAGCCAGAAGTCTTTCGCGAGGCCTTCAGTGGCGTGACACCGGCCCGCGGTCGAGGCCCCACCGGGGAAGAAGCACGCCGCAACAAGGATGCACTCATGAAGGTGCTCAAACCACACGGCATCTCCAACGATCGCCTTGATGAAGTCTCAAACTACTACCGCTATCGTCCTCAAAATGGCGAGATGTGGCCGGTTGCCCCTGCCAGGGCCTATGCCGTTGTAGAAGCGGGCAAGATCACGAAGATCGTCGTGACGGATGGAGGATCCGGCTACAGTTCCCCTCCCACCGCATCCGTCCAGGGAATGAAGAATGTCTCGCTGAAAGTGACCGTCAATTACAGCACCGAACTGAAACGGAACGGCGCCGTCGGCGCGATTGAAGTCGATGCTGCCAAGAAGAATTAGCGACGGCGCTTTCGAACAGGCCGGCCGACAGTCGGCGAGGACGCCGCGGGTGACGGGTTTGTTCCAGACGGAACTTGTGCTATGGCGGTCGTCACCGTGGCGGTGGCGACTGTCACAGGGGGAGTGCCAGAAGTCGAGGCGTTGGCGGCATCGCGCTCCCTCGCCAATTCCTTCAATTCGGTGTTCAGAATCTGGATCAGGGCGAACAGGCACGAGGCCACGATGGGCCCGATGAAAATTCCCCACAGGCCCATGACCCGCAGAGCCCCAATCACACTGATAAACGCGATCAACGGATGCAATTCGGCTTCGCTCTGCAGGACGTACATTTTCACGGTGCTGTCGAGCATCGCCACGACAGCCACTCCCCAGACTGTCAGTCCGATCGCCGCCCACCATTGCCCCTGCAGGGCAAGCCAGACGGCACAGGGGCCCCAGACCATCCATGCCCCGGCCAGCGGAATGAGCGAAATGATGGAGGCAATCACCAGGAAAATGAAGAAGTGCCCCATGCCTGCCACTTGCAGGGCAATGGCAGTGGCCAATCCTTGAGCAAACGCCGCCGCAAACGTCGCGATGACCACGGCACGGACCACGCACGCGAATCGATCACCCAGATGGCGCTGATAGTCGACCGGAAGCGGAATCAGCTCTTCGACAGCAGTCAGGATCGACCGACCATCCGCCAGGAAGTAATAAAGGGCCGTCAAGAATGCACCGGCCGCAATGGCCAGTGAGACAAACATTCCCACGGTGGATGACGCAATCGAGAACGTTGTCCCCGCCAGTTGAGCCGCGGTCGCCCGGATGTTGCTGACGAACTCCATTTCCAATTCCACCAGCCGCTCGTCCGACAGCCCCCCGGGAACGTACCGCGAAGCCCATTCGAGCAGCGGCATGGCACACCGCCGCCACAGGACTTCCAACCCACGATTCCAATCTCCCCCCACCTGCTGGTCAGCGATGTCGTACAGGTTCGTGGCCGCCACAAATGTCGCAATGACCAGAGGGCAGACGATGATCGATGTGATGGCCGACGTCGTCAGAGCCGCCGCCCAGACCGTCCGCTGACCGGTCTTCTTGAGAAAATACTCCTGCATCGGCTGGCAAATCACCGCCATCACCGCCGCCAGGAACATCGGCAGAACAAACGGCGAAATGACTCGATAAAACGTGCTTCCCAACAGCACGATCAGCGCCAGCAGCACGGCCATGGATACGTAGCGGTTCATGCAAAAAATCCCGCAGCAATGGAGCAACGGAGGACTTCAAATGGCCGACCCCGTCTCACCTGGCAAGACGGCCATCGCGTGAGGACTATAACGAATTCCTCACGATTGCGGCCTGCACATCACTCTGAATCCGATTTCCGCCCCGTTTGACGACGCGTGAAATCAAATTGATTTTGGTTCCCCATCGTTTCCCGGGTCAGCGTCGGTGTTGGAATGCGAGAAACCTGGTTGTCCACGACCGCCTTCAGTGAGCAACGAACCCCGTTTTCCTCGGAGAAACAAGGCCTTTTCGTGAAATCTTGATGGCGACTCTTCACAGAGATTCCGCGAATCTTCCTTCTATTTCTGTTCGCCACAAACGCGGATTTTTCAAATTGGCACACCGTCTGCGATTCATTTTCTCCCGTGTGGTTGCAAGGGTTTGAAACAAGTTCAGTCGAAGAAAGAGAAGAGGACATCATGTTTCGCAAGATGCTGATGGGAACGGTGGCAGTCCTGGGTTTGCTGGCAGTTGGAAGTGGTTCGGCATTCGCCAATCATGGTTGGGGTGGTGGTCATCATCATCATGGGGGTTACGGAGGTGGCTACGGCGGTGGGTATGGCGGATACGGCTACCGACCGATGGTTGTCGCTCCCCGGGTGGTTGTCGCGCCTCGACCGGTGATCGTTCCACAGGTCTATCCGAATATGGGGTATGGCCCGAATGTCGGATTCGGCGGGGGTGGATGTAACACTGGATACGGCGCTGGGTATGCCCCCTATCCGAATTACGGCTCGGCATATGGGACCAGCTTCGGTTACTCCAGCCCAGGGTTTGGTCTGTACTACAACCGATAACCTGGAATGCCACTGAAATCCCGACGATCAGGCAACAGTGAATTTCTCGGCCCCCGCCAACCACGGGGGCTGTTTTATTGAAATGGCCTGCGGCACGAACAGTCTCGCCGATCAGGCGACATCAGGTCGGACGCCCCAATCTGGCGATCTGCGACCAGGCATCTCCTGAAAACAGATCAATCATCCGGGCCAGGCCGGCATCCACCATTTCCTGTCCCGTCACGAATCGTCCCGGATTGTTCCATCGGCGTATCGATTCCGCTGCACCGCCAAACAGTCGGGTCATCAATTCGTCATGATCCGCTTCCATGACCCGAAAATGCCGAGCCCATTCCGCGGCCTCTTCCAGCTTGACCTGTTCGTCACTTTGCCAACGGATGGGATGAAACAGCAGAGACGTGTGCGGCGTGACATACCGCTCAACACACGCCGCCAGCGGCATCAACGCGGCCGAACTGCATTCCCCGGCGACGATTCCCACCGCCTTCAATCCACGCAGGCGAATCAGGCTGGCCAGGGCGAGGCCAACATAGGCGCTGCCGCCGCTGGAATCAAAGAAAATTGTGCCGCGCGACCCCCGGGGAACTTCCAACAGCTTTTCGTGCAGTTGCCCGTCTTTGTCGACCAACTCTCCGCTGATCACGATTTCCCAGGTACGGGCTTCGAAGTCGTAATCCGATGGACGCCGACCACCGGTGGGGGCGGGACCGGGACGCAGTGGTCGAAACGGCGATTTCAGGTCGGTTTTCTTGCGACCGCGGCCAGGGGGACCAGGGCGATGCATCGCGCATCCTCTCTGCAGTGGGAGCGGATTTCCACAAAATCAATGGTGACTGAGGTACGCGGACGCTTTTATCCGGCGGAACACTCGACTGCAAGAAAGCCAGGCCGGTAGGATGCCCATTCCGAAACGATCCCTTGTCGATTCGAACAGCACAACCGGGAGAAGCCCATGACTTTTTCGTTACCGCGTTGGACGTTGGCTCTGGTCTGCGGAATCGCTGCTTTCTCGTCTGCGCCGCGGTGTGACGCGTCCCAACCCCCCCGGATCACGTTCAAGCCGCAAGAGGGTGGCATTGCCGTCCTGGCCGGAACCGAAGTCCTGACGTTTCTGCATACCGGTCCCGAATGGGCCAAGCCATTTCTGTCACCCGTTCACGCCCCCGGTGGCGCCGTTGTCACTCGAGCCATCGGCGACCCCGAGGACAAGGATCATCCCCATCACAAGGGAATCTGGTTCTCGGTCGATGAAGTCAACGAAATCAAGTTCTGGGCCGAAGCGGGCAAGATCCTGAATGTGAAGGTCGAAGCCATTGATGGGGAACCCGCCCAGATCAAGCTGAAAAACCACTGGCTGGGCAAGGACGAACTTCCCGTCGTCGTCGAAACCACCACCATTTCATTCTTCCCGTCACGATTGATCATCTACGATGCCACGTTCACCGCGGCATCTCAGAAGGTGACATTTGAGGACACCAAGGAAGGCTTGTTCGGCATCCGCGTCGCCACCACGATGCGGGAAAAAGTCGGTGGCATCGTCACCAATGCCGAGGGGAAAAAAGGGACGAAGGAATGCTGGGGCCAGCCATCCAAATGGGTCGACTACACCGGCCCGGTCAATGGCAGGGACTATGGCGTCGCCATGATGGACCATCCCTCAAACTTCCGTCCCTCGCGGTACCATGTCCGGGATTATGGTCTCTTCTCGGTCAGTCCCTTCGGTGAAGGGGCTTATCAGAACGACAAGGCAAAATCGAAGCCTGTCACACTGGACGCAGGGAACTCGTTGCGATTGCGTTACGGGTTGTATGTCCACGCCGGGAACGCCACCGACGGTAAGGTGGCCGAAGCCTACGACCAGTTCCTGCAAGCGACCAAATAGGCAGCATCATGTCACGGATGACAAAATCCTCGGCGGCCGCACTGGACGAACTGCTGTCGGGACTGAACCCACAGCAGAGGGCGGCGGCGAATCACGATGACCGGCCACTGCTGATTGTCGCGGGCGCCGGTACGGGCAAGACCACAACGCTGGCACACCGTGTTGCGAGCCTGATTGCACGCGGGATTGATCCCGGCCGCATTCTGCTGCTGACGTTCACTCGCCGCTCCGCCGCGGAAATGCTGCGCCGCGTCGACTCGCTCCTGACCCGCTGGCGCAGTCGTGCCCTGAAGGGGATGAGTGATCCAGAAGTTGTCGACACAGCCATCGACGCGGGCATCGTCCAGCCCGCGACCAGCCGGTCCGCGCTGTCGGCGCTCTCCACGCGCGATGTCTGGGGCGGGACATTCCACGCTGTGGCCACGCGCCTGTTGCGACAGCACGGCAAACTGATCGGCCTTGAGCCCGAATTTACGATCATCGACCGCGCGGATGCGGAAGATCTGATGAATGTCCTCCGGTCCGAACTCGAACTGGCCCGCACCAACAAGCGATTCCCCCTCAAGGGGACCTGCCTGGACATCTACAGCCGCGTCGTCAATACCCAATTGCCGCTGGAACAGGTCCTGAAGGACTCGTTCCCCTGGGTCGCCGACGAACTGGAGGGACTGAAAAAGCTGTTTGTCGCATTCACGGATCGCAAAGAGCAGCAACAGACTCTCGACTATGACGACCTGCTGCTGTTCTGGCACGCCCTGATGAACGAACCGGGTTGTGGTGAAACAGTCCGCCACAAGTTTGACTGCGTGCTGGTCGACGAGTACCAGGACACCAACACACTGCAGGCCGAGATCGTTCGCGGACTCACGCCGACCGGCCGGGGTTTGACGGTTGTTGGTGACGACGCCCAGTCGATTTACTCATTTCGCGCCGCCACGGTCCGCAACATCCTGGATTTCCCCGGCCAGTTTCCCGAGACGACAGTCCTTCCGCTGGAGCAGAACTATCGCAGCACCCAGCCGATCCTGGCCGCCACGAATCGAGTGATTGCACTCGCCAAAGAAGGGCACCGCAAGGAACTCTGGTCCAATCGACAGGACGGGGGGCCGCCGCGACTGGTCACCTGCCGCGACGAATCGGAACAAACCGACTACGTCGTTGAACAGATACTGTCGCTGCGCGAAACGGGGGTGGCGCTCAAGCAGCAGGCGGTCCTGTTCCGGGCAGCGCATCACAGCCTGCAACTGGAACTGGAACTGTCGCGACGCAACATCCCGTTTCACAAGTATGGCGGATTGAAATTCGTGGAAGCCGCGCACATCAAGGACATGCTCGCCTTCCTGCGACTGTCAGAAAATCCGCGGGACTCGGTGTCGGCCCTGCGAATCCTGCTGCTGCTCCCCGGGATCGGCCCCAAGAAGGGATCGCAACTGGTCGACAGCCTGATGGCAGCACGTGGTGACCTGAATGCCTGGAACGATTTCAAGCCACCGGCCGCCGCCGCAGTGCATTGGCCGGTCTTCATGGCCTTGATGAAAGTCCTGTCAGGACAGCACGGCAAATCGATCACGCTGCAGCTGGAAATCCATCATGTCCGGACATTCTATGCACCACTGCTGGAACAGAAATACGACGACGCGTTTGTCCGGATGCGCGACCTGGAACAACTGGAATTGATGGCGGCACGGTTCGAATCCCGCTCGCAGTTTCTGAACGATGTGATCCTGGATCCCCCCAGTTCAACGCAGGACTTCGCGGGCGACCCGCTGCTGGACGAAGACTGGCTGACACTCAGCACCATCCATTCAGCCAAGGGCCTGGAGTGGGAATCGGTCTTTGTCCTGCATGCGGCCGACGGCAATATTCCGTCCGACATGGCGACGGGGACGGATGAGGAAATCGAGGAGGAGCGGCGACTGTTTTATGTGGCGTTGACGCGTGCCAAGTCACACCTGCATGTCATGCATCCGCAGCGGTACTATTTTCATGCGCACCACAAGAGCGACCATCATTCGTATTCTCAGCGAACTCGATTCATCCCCGATGAACTTGTCCCCTGTTTCGAATGCGTCACCGCGAACCGAACGAGTGAATCACAAACCGACAGCGGAGCAGCATCGGGAGTGACGACTTCGGAAATCCGCCGACGGATTGGCCGGATGTGGGCCTAGCCCGGTCGTCACGGCTTGACTGAATCAGTTGGTCGAACGACAGGTGAGCGCATCCGGCAGGACGACGTCGGATGTCTCGGGCCGGACAAGACAGGGATGCTCGCGATGCGACTCGATGCATCCTCCCCCGGCAGTTCCCAGCGCGACTTGAAGTTGCAGGGTCTCATTCAGAATCTGCTGCAGTTCACCCGGGGTTTGGCACGACTGATTGATCAACTCGTCGACCTTCGCCTCATTGATCTGGGGTTCCCCCGCGGAATCCTGGTAAAGACCGTTGCGCCAGTGGTAAATGCAGGCTAACTTGGTCTCCAGGGTGAAGACGCGGTCTCGTCGCCAGAAGTCTGCGAAAAGCCCACCCCCGAGATAAAATGTCCAGCTCCCTTCATACCCCGTGACATCAGCCGAGGCGGGATCAATGTTGCGAAACCAGGTGCGATCACCCGGAACGAAATAGCGGACAGGGAATGGCTCGGCCATCGAACCGATGGTCCGGACGAATGTTCTCTCGAACTCCGATCCCTTCAAGGCGCGAACTTCAGCCTGATGCTGCAATCGCTCAAGCAGGCACGGATTGCATCCACTCGCTTCCGCCGTCAGCCCCAGCAGGACCAGGTACTCGGTCGCACGGCGGCATGAGAAGGTGTACAGCTTGTCCGAATTCCCGGAATGAGTCGCCTTCTGTAAGGCGGTGATCAGGGACCGTCCCGGCCGCACCAGGAACCCGCGGTCTTCGTCGTACGTCCAGAAGTCCGAGGGACGCTCGGCCTCGGACGTGGCAAATGCCAGCGCGGTCTGCCGCGCCGCCTGGACGATCACCCGGCGGATCCGAATGGTGGAAATCAGTTCCTGAAGACTCGGGAACGAAAAGAGCAGGGGAGACAACAGCATCGCCACCAGGATTTCACAATCCAAGTCCGACTCGCTCTGTTCCGTGTCCAGATTCAGTCGCTGATTCAGCAGAGCGGTGTTTCCACCTGGCGCCCAGGCCTCTGCCAACTCGGCCCGAATCGAAATCTGAACAAACGGTCCGGTCGAGGCACATCCTTCGCGGAGATCAATCACATTGCAAAGACCGTGCTGCTGCAGGACTTCGACCACCCACTCCGAAACGGCGTTCGAATGCAGGTTATTCTCTACGAAGACCTTAATGCCGCAGGGCACAAGGGAGAGCTGATCGGCGTGGCGCATCCGCAGCATTCCTGAATAGTCCGTATTTTCCGAAACTCGCCGCGCAACGCATCGTCATGTGTTGCTGTGTTGATTCTAGGCGGACGGAGTAGAATCTGGCCAGCCCGAATTGCTCACATCATCGCGAGAATTCTGGCAATCTGCCAATTTTTGGCCGCACAATTTGCCAGACCCGATCGACTGGCCCGGCAGGTCAGTGTCTGTGAGGGCCGCCGTCCGTGTGCAGGTGGGGATTGCCTCCCTGATGCCCGTGCAGATGTCCATGCTCCGCATAACCGATGACAAATGCCAGCAGAACGCCAATCAGCAGGCACAGAGACAGCGGAACCCGATCGTGCGAATGAAACTGCACTTCTGGGAGCAGGTCACTTAACGAGATGCACAGGAAGACGCCAGCCGAGAACGCGAGCGACGCGGAGAGCACCACGTCCTGGTAGGCGAACTGCTGGATTCCCAGATAGAAAATGGCGGCTCCCAGCGGGCACATCAGTGCATAGCCGATGTTGACGAACATCCGCGCCCGGGGCGACCATCCATCTGCCGTCATCACCGTGGTGATCGAGAGCGAATCCAGAGGTTTGTGCAGCACGATTCCCAGGAAGGTCCCCAGGCCGAGCAACCATCGCACGCTTTCTCCGAAGTCCCGGCTGTTCATCGCATCAGCAGTCAGATGCGCGGCCAGGGCTCCCCCGTCAATCAACGAGTGAATCGCCAATCCCAGGAAGATGCCGATCCAGCTGGCTCCCTGAGAGGGATGGTGGCTGTGGTGATCGTGCTGATGACCTGCGGCGTGACCATGTCCGGTCGCGCACGCCGGACCGTGATCATGGTCGTGGTCGTGGTCATGATGGTGAGCGTGATCATGGTCGTGGTCATGCTCGTGACCGCACAGATGGTCCTTGTCGTCATCGGAGACAACCGCCTCGTGATGATGAAAGTGGAACATCCGCAACATGAAAAAGGTGGTCAGCAGCCCCGCCATCAGAAATCCGATGCACCAGTCCAGGGCTGCGGCGGGGCTGTGCCCGTGTCCTGACATCGCAGCGACCGCATGCGGCAACTGATGAAACAGGCCGACGCCCAGCATCAGTCCCCCGATCAGGCTGACCAGGAACTGCATTCGTCGATGATTCAGGTTCAGCAATGACGGAAGCAAACCACCAAACAGGGCTGACAGGGCGATCAGCACGCAATAAATCGACAGCAGTGTGATGGGCCAGGTCATGGTCGGCATTCCTGAGGCGTCGGGTCAGCCCGCAAATCGTACACAAGATGCAATCGAATTGCAAAAGCAATTGTGTGCAACTGCGATTGTGGCTCCCTGCGCGAGTTTCTCATGAACCGGGCGCATCGGCAACCGAACCACCCTCAGGCAGACCCGGACCGGGCCTGCCTTTGAGATAAACTCGCCGGGTTAACGGAATCCGCGCCGGCGTGACATGCTGTAGCGTTCCAGCGATTCCAGGATGATCGGAAACGCGGTCTTTGCCGAAGTCAGCTCGTCGACTTCCACC
>Ga0265327_10002746_pt1 | contig 17897 bp, 20 predicted proteins | sample 41621metaG_FD_202089 | JGI IMG/M metagenome (GOLD analysis project Ga0265327, IMG submission 202089) | Rhizosphere microbial communities from Carex aquatilis grown in University of Washington, Seatle, WA, United States - 4-16-21 metaG | ecosystem: Host-associated > Plants > Roots > Rhizosphere... | reverse complement strand
GCGTGACGATGGCGCCCCCGAGCCATCGGCTAGCATTACAGTTGCGATTTCATGTGAGCGCGCCTTGCTTGGGCTTGATGTGCTCGTCGCCAGAGCGACCAAGCGATGACGAACTCCGGTCGGGATCGCTTTCGAGCAAGTCGCGTGGCGATGCGGCGGATTTCCTGCATGGACCAGCGGATGAGCGATGGGCTGGTCAACGCCGCGTCCGACTGGGTGTCTTCGCCTTGCGCCGCATTGTTTTTGGGGGCGGCGTGGTCGTGTTGGCGTGAACACGGATCGCCGCCATCATGGCGAAGGCGAGCATGACCAGCGAGACGTGACGGCGCCATCCATGCCAAGAGCGCGTCTCGTTGTGATCGAGCCCGAGTTCGTTCTTCGTCGTTTCGAAACTGTCTTCGATCGCCCAACGATGGCCTTCGATTTTCGCCAGCCTTTCGATCGATGTTCCTCGCGGAGCCCAGGTCGTGAAGAGGGCCAGATCGCCGTCGGCGATTTTACGGCGGATCAAATGTCCGCGCGTCCATGGCTGCCCGGCAAGCGCCTCGTTGTATTCGCCGCCATCGAGATCGGCGAGTTCGAGATAGGCCCAGTCGTGCAACCGCTCGCCTTTCGTTCCCGCGCCCGCCGAAAGACGCCGCCACGCGGAGACCGGCAAGCCATCGGCGATCTCCTTCGCCGTTCCAGCGACGGTCCGCGGCTTACCCCAGGAACGAAACGGATCATTGGATTTTACGCCGAGCACATAGCCCTTGCCGGCGCGCCGCAACGCCATTTCAATGTCGCCGACGCCATAGACCGTGTCGGCGGCGACGAAGGAGAACGGAGCTCCTGCCACGATGGCGCGCTCGATCATGGCGCGCGCCAGCGCCGGCTTGGTCGCGAAGCCGCCCGAGGCGCTGTCGACGATCTCTCACGGCGCATGCGCCTTGGTCATGCGCGCCGGATCGTCCGTCCAGCTCTTGGGCAGATATAATTCGCGGTCGATGAAGGCGTGGCCGCGCGGCGCCACATAGCAGGCGAAGACGTCGATCTGGCAGTTGGTGATCTTGCCCGCAGAACCCGTATATTGCCGCGCGACGCCGCAGGACGCCTTCCCCTGCTTCAAGAACCCCGTCTCGTCGATGACGAGAACCGCGTCGTCGTCGGCCAGGGTTTCGAGCGCGTAATCGCGCACGATGTCGCGTAGCGCATCAGCGTCCCACTGGCCGCGACCCAGAATGGCCTGTTGCCGCCGAGGCCCCGGATCGCCCGCCGCTTCCGCCCGCATCCAGCCGGTCTTGCGGCGCTCTTCGCCAAGCAGACCTTCGAGAAAATTCTCCGCCGACAGCGCCACGCGCACTTGCGTGAACAGCGGCCGCATCCGACGCTTCACGGCACGCAGCGACGACGCCCACAATTGTAGCGTCGTCTCAATCGATGCTCCCGACATCCCGTGACCTCCATGACGAATCATGGTGATCCAGAGAGTCAGAAATCAGATAAATACGCAACTGCAATGCTAAGCGCGCATGGCGCACCATCGAGTGGCGGGAGGGGACGGCTGAACCTCTGCGCTCGCGGTTTGCGCGCGTGCGGGTTCGTGTCGCGCTTCGCGATTACAAACTCACGGAAAGCCGGCCCGAAGAATGGCTGCTGATAGAGTGGCCCGAGGGCGAGAAAGAGCCGACCAAATATGGGCTTTCGACTCTTCCGAAAAACATCGCATTCCGCAAGCTGGCGGACATTGCGAAACTACGCTGGCGTATCGAGCGCGATCATCAGGAGCTCAAACAAGAGCTCGGACTCGGGCACTTCGAGGGGCGAGGCTGGCGGGGGCTTCCACCACCACGCCACGTTGTGCATCGCGGTTTATTAATTCCTAGACTCCGACAGGGAGGCGACCGACCCCGAGGCCCCGCCGCTGAGAACAGAACGCCATGTCCCGAACTCTGTCGCCGCAATGCGCCGAAGAGATTGACCGTCGCGGTCGTTGCCACTCTGTTACGATGTCCTTGCTGCGCAACACCGATAGACAGACACGTGCGGAGCAGAACGTTATCACGCAGTAAAACTAGGATTTAGGCAATTTCAGCTCAGTTCTTTACAGGCGTTTAACATCGAATCTCGATACAGCGGCTTGTCCCTCCAGGCGGCTATGGCCGCGGCTCGCAACCGTTGATATTGATCATTCGAATTCAACAGTTTTGTAACGTCATGAATAGCTTGTTCATCAGTCTGAACAATGATTGCGTTGCGACCGTGGTGGCAGTAGGAGCCGACGTCACCGACGGCCGACACTACCGGAACCAGGCCCATTTGCATGGCTTCAACCACTGACATAGCCACGCCTTCATACACGCTTGTTTGTAAATAAAAACAGGCGTCTCGCGCCAAATGAGTGATCCGATCATGATCCGCAGGTCCCATAAACATGACAGAATCGTTTAGTCCAGCGTCTTCACATATCCGTTTCAAATCTTCCAGGCATCCCCCGTCCGGACCAATAACCCTAAAGATTGCTCCAGGGAACTTTTTGCGTATCGCCCTGAAAATGCGTATTGACCTTTCCAATCCTTTCTGCGCATGAAGACGTCCCCAAAAGATGAAAGACGGCTCTACCTTTTCTTTTAAGGGAGCCTTGAAACGTCGAGTAACGAACGAAATGACCTTGCATTTATTTTTTTGAGCAAAAAGCAAACGCTCATTTGCCGTAACATCGGAGTCAGCCCAAATTTCGTCTGATACTAAGCCAGCCAGATTAGTGAGAATCGCGTCAAGAATATGTCTATCTTTCGAACAATGTAAAAATAATATCAGTCGTGTGCGGGGTTTGAAAGCCTTTACCATCAGCCCAACGATACAAGCTTTCCACAAAGAAACAATCAATACATCAACCTCGCTTCGATAATACCTAAATACGTTCGAAAATATGTTGCTTACGAGAGCATTAGCCTTGATTGTCTGCTTGGGCGAGCGATCAGACATAAAAGCTACACGAAACGCAATAGATTCATCGACATAAAAGGAAAATGTCTTGGCGGCAATCTCAACTCCACCAATGCCATCGCTCGGAATCAGATGTGTAACATTAAGCATTGTTCACCAGCAAATTGTTATACAAAGCAAACATATGGTTCTGGCTGTAGTCTTTCTCAGCCAACTGTCGGCCCGCTTCGCCAAAACTGGATCTAAGACCCGCGTCTTTAGCCAGCTGGATCACAGCTTCCGCAAACCCACCGGGCTGTTGTCCTCCCACTAATAAGCCACATTTCGTTTGCCCACTAATTAAACTCCTAATCCCGGGCACATCAGACGCGACAATAGGCAACGCGGTTGCCATCGCTTGAAGGATCGCAGTGCTTAACGTCTCGCCCTCCGATGCGTGGACATAGACGTCGAGGGATTGATACCAATCGATCAACTGGTCTTCGTTCAGATGCCCCGGTAAGGCGATCACGGAATTCAACCCCTCCTGATTCACGCGAGCATTTAGCTCACACCAAGTGTCTCCTGCTCCGGGCATGCTAAGGCGCCAATTGATTTCTGGCTGCTTCCGTCGAAGCTCCTCAAGCATCTCAATTAATACATCATGCCGCTTAATCCTGGTAAATCGCGCAGCCATGCCCAAGTGCACCGCCATTAGTTTGTCTGGTTTGCCTGACTGGGGTTTAAAGCGCGATATATCGACTCCGTTCGGGATTAGGCGCACTTTTGAGGCGCGATAAAACAGTCCAATCCGCTCTTTCAACTCCTGATCATAACCAGAGGTGAGGACCACCACTCGATCGGCGAAAAGCATTGAAAGCCGCGAAAAAAGCCACTCAGACCGATTTTTCAGCGCATTATCTTGATGCTCCACAACAACCAAGCGCGCACGTCGCAGACGAGCAAAAATCAGGCATGGCAGGAGCGCAGTGACGCTATGAAGTATGACGGCGTCAGGGTTTGAAGCCCTGAGCCATCGAAAAATTCGCGGCCAGCCCTTCCAGGATTTCCCGCCGCTGACCCCGAAATAAGCAAATGGAATCGCCTTCTCCCGACAAAAATGAACATACGATTCGGTAGGCGGCTCAACACCGAAGAATCCCAATATTGGGCACCACGAGCCTGTCTTATCCGCGGAGATAAGAGAGAAAGCCACGCTGCCGTGCCCGCCCAGGCCTGAGTATATGATCTGCACGACTTTCAAGAAACTCGGCCTCCTGAGCGGCTATCACTTCATTGATAGGCCCAATGTTTGCCCACAACTCGAATCGTTCGAATCCGTGAGATGTTTTGACCTGGATCTAGCCCACCTTATTCGTGAGGCGCGCTTTTTGAGGTTGGCGAGCGCAGCAAAAGGCTTTGAATGGGTCTAGCAGGCTGTTGAAAAAGTGCTTTGTTCACGGGACGTCACTGAATCAATGCGGGAACGCATCGGGATCGGAGCGCGAACCTAGTTCACTTTTTCAACAGCCTGCTAGGTTTGAATGCAACTTTCCCAAAATTTGCCGTCTTTGACAACGTCGCGCGGTCCCGGAGAGCGCCGCCGGAGCATAGGATCGTGGACGGCGCGACCTGAGCCGGCTCTCCGACAACGGAAATCGCAAAATTGTCTGGCATCTGGACGCGCCTCTCCCGTCTCGCTTGTCACGAACTCATGACACGCGAACGCTTTATGACGTGGACGCCAAGGGCGGCGGTCGCAACTCCGCGATCCTCTGCAAGATGTGCGAAAACAGGTCTCGTGGAATCGCTACCTCCGCCAATAGGAAGGCTACGTAGCGGCTATAACTGTCGACCTTCGCGCCGATCTTGATCAGCTTCTCCTTGAGCGTCGTCAGCGACCAGTCCTTCATGGGTTCCCGCGTCGCCAGGGCACGCAGGAAATTGCAGAGGTTGTAGGCGAGCGCATCAAGTTGAAGACGCACAGCGTTGGCGGCGAAGGAGCGGCATGGCAGCCGCGTCCAGCTGATCGCCCCTTTGCCCTCCTTAATCCACTGCTCGCAGGTTCCGCGCTTGTTGCAGAAGGCGACGACGTCTTCGGCTCTCCGTGCCATATTCCTCACGATGAACCCGACGCGGGCGCAAAGCTCGCCCGGATGCCATTCGACCTTGGCGACTACCCGGCGGCCTATTCCAACTTCCAGCCTGATCGCTGAAGCTCGCATAATAGCGGCGCACTTCATTCGGCGGGCGCATTGCCGGACGAGCCAGGAGATGGCCGATCTTCTCTTGCAGGACCCGGTTCGCCGGCAGGCGAATGACGTATTTGACGCTCTCGGCTTCGAGATAGTTGTAGATGTCGGGATTGGCGAAGCCAGCGTCGCCGCGGAAATAGATGCGTGAGACGTAGCCTTTGTAGCGCGCCATGACTGGCTTGAGCATGCTGTCCCAGCGGTCCGCGCTATGGACGTTGCCGGCACGCAGCGCGCAGCGTTCCAGATCGCCGAACTGGTTGAACACGAACAGCGGATGATAGCACGTGCATTCGTAATGGCCGGTCCAGCAACTCTTCTCTTGCTGGCCGTGCGTCGGACTGACGCTCGAATCCATATCGAGCAGAATGCCCCTTGGCGGTCGGCGACTGTGCACGCGGTCGATCCATCGACCCGAAAGGTCGGCGAGCGCGCAGAGGTTTTTCTCGGCTGCAAGCGAGCGGGTCTCGAAGCGGCCCATCGGCTCGCCGGCGCCAAGCCGGACATTGCGGCCCTGCCGCCAACGACCCAGCGCATCACCGGATCATGGCGCAAGGGCTCAGCGTCGTTCCCGTCCTCATAGCCGGCGAGGCGTCCAAAGACAGATTGCCGGAACAACCCTGCCAAGGCGTGCCAGCGATTCTTACCGGTGCGGGCGTCGGCCAGAACCTCGCTCGCCATGTACGTCAGTCCGAGTGCGTCGTCGAGTTCCTGATATGCCAGCAACCCCGCGTCGGAGGTCACGACCGGTCCACGAAATTGCAGCCTCAGGCGGCGGTCGAAATCAATCCTCAGGACGCTGTCCTTCGTTTCACCCGTCGGGTTCGTCATCGCCGCCTCGCTCAAAGAAGCATAACACTCTGAAAATTACGCCATAAATCGCGAAATTGTACAGCAAAAACCTTCGTCATCCGGCGAATACGGGCTAGGATACCACACGCCGCCGAACCAAGGCGTAGGTCACCGCGCCTGTCTGCTCCGATTAGGGACCGTAAACTTTGCGGCGGCCTCAACAGCCTTTTTCGACACCCGAAGCAGGGCGAGACCACGGCGGACCCAGGAAGGTGGCAAGGATAGTGCCGCGACTATAATCGCAATTTTCGGCGAGAGAGGTTCGATCAACAGGCCGACGAACCGTCTTGCTTCCTCGACGTCGCCACAGTACAATTCGCTGTAGATGCAGCTATAAACTCGCGAATTAATATATGCGGTTATGCTCCTGTTAGCTTTCAGTGAGGGGGCATTCTCTAAGGCGCGACACAGCATCCCAACGGAGGGAGAGATGCCTTCAAGGCTGTATGTGCGGCCGCTGGCCGAGGATTTTCTTTGCGATACCTGTAATTGTTCCATTGCACCCCCGGTTCCGCGTACATAGGCGGACGTGACGCGATCGGACACAGCTACCGGATAATGTAACGCCAACCTCGCCCAGCACTCAAGGTCCTCGCCCACCTTGAATTTCCCGAACCCGCCATACTCCATCATTGCGATCCGTCGAATCGCGACACTCGACGTGTGGACTATGCCAATTCGACGCGAAGCCTCCTTGAAGTAGTCTACTTTGCGAATGCTCGAACCGCTGACGGGAAACATCACATGGTCGCCGGGGTTCAAAACCTCTTCGTATCCCGTCGCGACCAACCCAGATTCCGGGAACCGAGCGATGATGGCTGCGATTTCGGCTAGGTGTTCCGGAAGCCAGAAGTCATCGGCGTCCAAAAACGCGACCCATTCGGCCTGAGCATCAGCAACCCCACGATTGCGGGCGGCACCCACGCCTGCATTGGCCTGCCATATAAGTCGTAAGCGTTCATCGTCGACGTCGGCCAGCGCTCCGCTGCCGCCATCTACCGACCCGTCATCGACGACGATGAGTTCCAGGTCGCTGAGGGACTGCGATAGAACGCTTTGTACTGCCCGCCGGATGTAAGGCCGCTTGTTATAAAGAGGGACGACAACGGAAAACTGCGGAGAAATCTTGCTGATCTCCTTCATCGGTCCGCGACAGGACGCTGAAAATTGACAGAAGACATAACCTTACCTCACTCCTCGTCAGAGATTTTGAGTCAGAATGGAGCGTTTCGCAGAATGGCTGACGCTTTTGCGTTTGCGGTCTTGCGCCCACGGTTTGGGGAGGTGGATGGCGTCCGCGCGCCGTTTCACGCGGTCTTCAGCGCTCTCAACCGGTCGTTTTTGTGCCTTTCCTCGGCTTGGAGACACATTTCTCCCGTTGCGGCGGCTCAAGCCGCCGCCATGAGCACTCGCGCCCGCTTCATGTTCATCGCCATCGCGACGAACTGAAGGTGGCAGTTGTTGCGCTCCAGGCTACGATAGCGGACCTCACATGGGGAGGTCGAGGTCAAGAGGCGAAATTCAGAGGGGCATTTGTAAAACTCCGGTAGCTGTTTCGGCATCCAAGGTTTGATCCCGATTGCGGGACCTGGTCGCTTCCGCACCAGATCAACCTCACATCCGGTCGCCGTTCATAACGGCTGCACCAACATCCCGCTTGCGGCGGGTTCGGGTTCAGGAAGACGAGACCATTCTTCGCCGCGGCTTTTTAAGCCAGGGTCCGCTGCGGTTCGTCTACCCGGATCCGCCAGAACTGACCGAGTTCTGGAAGACTTCAGATTTCGGTCAACGCCTATCGTCAGGCGGCCTTCATCACGGCTCCCTCAATGACGACGCCGGCGGTGACATATTTCCACAGCGCCACCAAAAGCTTTCGCGCCAGCGCCACGAGGGCTGCTTTCTTGAAACGGCCACCATTGCTGCTGACCCGTTGTTTGAACCAAAGGGTCAACGCCGATTGCGGCTGATGGCGCAGCCAAAGCCAAGTCAACTGAATGAGAGTGGTCCGCAATCGCGGATTGCCTGCTTTAGAAACCCCCTGTTCGCGATCAACCGACCCGCTCTGCCACGGCGTCGGCGCCAGCCCCGCGTATGAAGCGATTTGGCGTCGATTGTCGAAGTGGCGGAATAACCCTTCGGACCAGAGAGTGATGGCGAATTCCGGCCCAATGCCTTTGAACTCGAGCAGCATTGCCACCGGCGCCAGCGCTGTGATCTGTAGCGCGGCGAGCAGCGCGTCCCGTTCAGCCTCCACCGCTTTGATTTGCTCAAGCAGCAGTTCGATCCGATCAAGCTCCCGACTGATCTGAGCCTTGATATACTGGGGCAGCGGGCGGCTGTCGTCAGCTCGTCGAGCCGTTGCCGACGATCTTTGCACAGCGGCTCGTAGCTGGACACGCCCTGAGAGAACAGCAAGCCTTTGATCCGGTTGACATGCAGGACGCGTTCCTTGATCAAGACCTTGCGCTCTCGGCAAAGGCGGCGGCGGTCCTCTTCCTCGGGAGATGGCGCCTTAACCATCGCGCAAACCCGAGGTTCGCCGAGTTTGTAAGCCAATAGCGCGCGGACCAGCGCCTCGCCGTCGATCCTGTCGGTTTTCGCCCGCCGACGCCGGCGTGACGTTGCAATCGAGGCCGGATCAGCGACGTAGCTCTCAATTCCCTCGCTCTCAAGCACCCGATGAATCCAGAAGCCGTCCAGACCCGCTTCCTGAATAACAATGATCGGAAAAGACTTTCCTGTCCGCGTGAACGCCTTCTGCCTGAGTTCCGAAAATCGCGCTTTCAGCACGGCAACGTTCCCGGCTGCCACAGAGTGCTTTGACATCTTCTCGCCAGCGCCCGGCGATAGCGACGTAATCAACCAGATTGAACGGCTCAATTCCAACGAGCAGAAAATTGCTCCAAGATTAGTTTGGATAGCGGTCGGCGCTTCGAGTTTGCCTGACGCAATTTGCATGGCCAGCTCCAGAGTTGGTGTTCGCAACCACACTCTGCCAGAGCGCTGGTCGCTATCCACCCTCCCCATGGGATCTTCGCCATCCCATACCAGTTCTTCATCGTCGTATTGGCGCGCTCGACCCCGACGCGCACGCGGGACGCCGTCTGTTGAATCATTTTGCCAATCGGGCTGCCGATCCCCTTGTCCTTCAGCTCGTTGCGCAGCGCCTGGCTGTCATAGGCCTTGTCGCCGTAATAGGCCTGTTCATCGCCCTGGATCATCGCGAGCCCGAGTTGGCTGTCGTGCAGATCGGCGCTCGTCACTTCCGCCCGTCTCACGATGCCGCTCTCCTTGTCCACGGCCAGATGCGACTTGTAGCCGAAGTAGGTCTTCCTTTTCTCGTTCACGCAGGATTCTCGGGACGCGCCCGAAATAGATGTCGGCGTCGTGAGATCGCCCACAGGCTCTCGAGTAGGGCCATGGCTGTGGCTCTCGACGAAAACGCCAATGCTCCCTTCCTACTGGTCGTCGGGAAAATAGTAATTCTCCGGTAGGTGCGGTTCTAAAGCGCCTGATGCCAGCCCGATCTTGCTCAGCGTCTCCGGGTGGCAAGGGGCACCGCGAACATCTTGGATATTGGATCGCCGAGCCATCTCGCCAAATCGGCCTAGACGTAAGATGGGCCGTTGTTTGAGAAAAAACAGGGCCTGTGAACGGCATGGCTCTGCTCAAGCCCCAAGGCCTGTGGCGCGATTTACGCGATAACGAGTCGACGTGCTAGAGGAACACAACTTTGCACCGAGCGTTTTCCGCTATTTTCCCCCATTCAGCAGCATCTTCTCTATCAGTTTCGAGTATCATAATCTTGTCTGCAATTCCGGAGTCGATGTTAATCAGGACTGTGCTAAAGGTACCCCATATTTCTGGCCTGGAACCACTGCACGCCTCAAAAATTGCTTCCTCAGCGACCCGTCCTTTCTTGTCAAGAATAGGAATGGCATCAAGCAATGGAACGGTTTCTCTCGGGTGCTTGATATAATAATCGAATTTAAAACCTAGGAGATAACGCTTCAACTTTTCCTGAAATCCTTTATCACAAAACTCATCTAATGGCTGGCCTATGAAAAATGTTTTCTTGCGGTCGCCGCTTTTCTTAGACACCAAGCGGTCACCAAATACATCAATAAACCTAATAATATTCTTCGGCATTATATTGTCGAAATCGCGATATGCAGAATAATGCAAATCAATATTTTCAATGAATCGTTTTATGCTTTGTACACGAAACAGAAGCCTGCGGAGAAGGGCTTTAACGCCGCGCTCTCTCAGGTAAGGCGATGACATCATTAAATTGATTGTCCCGTCATCAAATGAAATAAACTGTGCGCCACGATTTCGTTCGGCCAAATTTCGGAATACCAGATTGTCAATGCTGGACAGATATATTTTAGCATACCCTGTATTTTTTATGACAGCATTAATATTAAAGTACAACTTAATATAGTTTATCACATCGAACTTTTGCGGCGTTATCAATATGTATTGCGCCACCTCGGCCTGCTGGGAAAGCAAGTTAAAGTAAAATTTGTCTTCTTCGGCGTCATTCTGGCTAAAATAAACAAGATCATACGCGCTTGTGTTCTCTTCTTTAATAATAGCCCTGACCATAATAGCTTGGAACGGGGTTCGACAAAGCACCAAAGCTTTGGCGTTATTTCTTTGTCCCCGTTCATTCTTATGCCCCTGCGCGAACGGCGCTTGCCCAGTCATTGCGCGCCCTTCGGTCACGGGCGTAAGCCTATCTGTGCTCATAGACAACACCTATTATCGCCGCCACCTCCGAAATTCACCATGCGCTCCATCCCCCGTCGATCATCAAATTCTGACCCGTTATATAGGATGAAAGCTTAGATCCCAGGAATGCGACCGCGCCGACAAAATCCTCCTCGGACGCCATGCGCTGCAATGGCGTCCGTGCGACGTACCGCTCGACAAAGCACTCGTTTTGGTTCCTAAACACACCTCCTAAACTGATGCAATTCACCCGAATGTCAGGAGCCAACACGGTCGCGAGCCACCGCGTGAGTTGCACCAATCCGCCCTTGCTCATGGCGTAGCCGGCGGGATTGCCCATCGATGTTCCGTCATAAAGCCTCATATCAGGCCCGAGTACCCCGTATATCGACCCGACGTTAATCACGCGCCCTCCGCTTGCTCTCAGCAGAGGACTACAGAGCTGAACGACATGGAAGGCAGCGGTGAGATTCACTTCCAAGCACCGCCTGACGGCTTCCATGGTCTGCTCTTCAAACGGAACGACCCACCCGGTCAACTTCGTCTCCCCAACAAAGGCTGCATTGTTGATCAGGACATCGAGGCGACCAAAGTGCCGCTCGATGAACTCTGGCAAGGTCCTCCGTTCGCTCTCTTTTTCAAGGTCTAGCAGTATGGGGATCACCTCCACCTGCAAACGCACGCTCAAATCGCCCGCGAATGACTCAAGGTCGCTGCCAACTTTGTCAGCCAAGCAGAGTTTGCAGCCCAGTTCGGCTAATGAGGCGGCCATGGCGCGAGCTATATGGCCGCCGCCCCCGGTGATCAGGACGACCTGCCCTGCAAGATCGTCGAGGCTTGATCGAATACTCATGTGACGCGGCTTCCTTCTCAAGGTATTCCTGATACGGTGCGAGATCGCGCAATGCACTCGGCAATCATAAAGTCAAATGGAGTGTCGATGTCCAGCGCCCGCTCTGCCGGAATCTCCACCAGCCGGATGTTCCCGTCCCAGAGGCTGTTCGCCCTGAGGATAAACTCTGGGTGCGCGACGTATGCGACGGTGGTAACGTCGAAGACTTCCGGCGCGTCTTGGCGCCGTACCACCTTACCGTCAGGACGAATGACAACCTGTGCATAATTTTTGTCGTTCAGTCGAACCATATTGAAATAAGGGCTGCGTTCGGCGCGTCTGCCCGTTATAACCGCATCTGCTGCACTGTCCCGCTCTAACACATCGATGCAGTCGGTCACGTCGGATGTGGATCTGAAGGGAGACGTGGGGGGTAAGCTGACGAAGATATCGAATTCGCCATATGTCGTTTTTACAAACTCGATTGCGTGGCGCCATGCGTCCCATTCTGCAGCAAGATCGGTCGCCAGTTCAGTCGGTCTAAGAAACGGCGTTGCGGCACCGAAGCCGCGCGCAGCTTCGGCGATCTCCGCGCTGTCGGTGGAGACGATGACCTGTTCACATCGATGAGTCGCCAGCGCGGTTTCGATGGCATAGCCGATTAGCGGCTTTCCTGCTAAAAGCTTGAGGTTCTTGCCCGGGATACCTTTGGATCCACCGCGGGCGAACACAAAGCCGAACACCCGTTTTGTCATGTCCGCCCCTTCGAAAGTTCGATCACTCTGCCGGAGGCCATTGATTTCCTGGCCGCGTCGACGACCGCCATGACGGCTAGCCCATCCTCTCCCGAGCAAGCCGGAGGTGCGTGAGCCTCGATGCACGCAAAAAAATGACGCAGCTCATCGCGATATAGCTGGTTCTTGTCGGCCATCGAGACGTCCTCGGCCATTTGCCAGGCTCCCTTTTTATGCCAGTTGACCTCGTCTTTGAGTCCGTCCCACACCAACACGCCGTCAGATCCGATAAAACGGCACTGTCGAATAGGTGCTCGTTGGAGCATGTCGAGGTGGACGCTGACTAATCTGGCCGGACTGTCATAAAGGAGCAGCAGCTCCATCACATCTTCAACATCGATCTCCAAGTCGCCGTATCGACCGCCGGTCGCGATGACCCTGGTTGGGGCTCCGAATATCCAGAGTACGTAATCGATTTCGTGACTCAGCTCTAGGAGCACTCCACCGCCGAGATCCGAACGCGCGGTAACGCCTTCGCGATAATCCGAATCAGGACGCCACGTCGGCAGATACTGTCCGACTTCGGCCCGTGCGGAGATAACACCGCCGATTGCTCCATCCAAAATAAGGTGCCGCGCCCGACGCAAGCTTGGCAAGAACCGCAGATTATAGCCCACCATCAACACGAGTTTATTCTGATTGCAAACTGCCAGCAGTTCGTCGATCCCGGTTATTTGGTGGGCGATCGGCTTTTCAATGAACAGGTGGATACCTTCGCTAGCCAGGCGGATCGCGATATCTAAGTGAGTGACTGTAGGGCTTGCAATGATCGCAGCGTCCGGGCGAAAGCGCAATACGTCTTCAAGCGAACTGCACAAGCGGTCCGCTCCTGGCGGCGCTTCTTCGGCTGACCCCGGTCGCCGCCATACAGCAATTCTCATAGCTGGATACAGCGAACGAAGATTCGCCAGATGTCGTCGCCCGATGCTACCCAAACTGACAACAACAACGCGACTCACGGGATGATGCACTGAACGTCCCTTGTCTTGAACTGCGGCCAGTATACTCGGTGACGGACATCGCCGGCGCCTTGCGGGTTGTTCACTGGTGACAAAGCCTCTCTCCTACCAATACGCCAGATTCGAAAGGTGTTGCACCTCGGGGCAGGCACGCTTTTCACCCCTATGAGCAGCGAAGAGCCTTTTAGGAGAATATCTTGATCAGGCGTCTCGTAAGTTGTCTGTGCCTCATCTCGGTTGGAAGCGCCAACAGCGCTGCTATAACGTTCGCCCCGACAATGCCGCCAGCAAAGAGTAGATAAGGCGACATCGAAACCTTTAGCGGCACCAGCAGAACGAGGATTGAATAATGAATAAGATACAGAGAAAATGAATAATTTGCCATGAACGTGATTACCCGGAGAATTGCTGGTGTGTACACTCGCTCAGCTTGGTCGAGTCCACGCGCCATAAAAAATAAGGAGCCCGCCAAACAGCCCGCAAGTGTCAGATCATACATAGTCCTGGCATTATAGGCTCGTAGGAATCCACAAACCACACACAATGTCACCACAATCGCGCATCTTCGTGGCGATATGGATATTGCAGACCCATTTAGAACAACCGCAACCAGAAAACCCATCATCCATACTGCAAACAAGCCGTTCCCGCGCCCCGCAACAACGCTATTGAAAAACGGCACCACCGCCAAGGCCGTAAGCAAGGTAGCGTAAAGTCCTCGACGGCTTTCAGAGCTTTTAATTAGAACAACGAACCCAAAGAACATATAAAACCACCATTCTACGGAGAGCGTCCAGAACGGCCTGGCGCTTCCTAGACTAGTTATACCTGTTATTGGTCCAAGAAGAGGAAAATCCTGCAGCATAAAAATATTTCCGAAAAAAGCCTTAGTATCTAAAACGTAATGATATTCGTTTTGGCCGTACTTATGAATAAATAAAACGTCTAGAAGCACAATAACGCAAATTGATGGCAGGTATCCGCTGTAGATTCGGCTAAATCTCTCAATCAAGAATACCCTAAACCCGTAATCGCTGCTATTTTTCTTTCTGAACGTACTGTACGTAATGAGTAGCCCGCTCAAGAGGAAGAACATAAGTACACCGAGGTCTTGTATCGGAGAAAAACGTGTTGCGATGTCGAACAAAACAAGTCCGTGGCCAATCAGGACCAGCTGTGCCGAAATCACCCGAATCAGATCGAGCGTCGTGGAGCTGTTTTGAGAAAGACTATAGGTGTAGGCTCCCGCGGCCGCGGCAACCTCTGAATTTAGCGGAATATTGCCAGAGCATGGCGATAGCGGAAGCCACGGGAAAGCCGTCGTAACAGATGAAGCATCTGCCCGGGAATCGATAGAAGCGTTCGTCAAGAGCAAGTCCCCATGTGAGATATTGCGATACGTAAAGCTCAACACTCTACCTAACAATGCTTGGACCGTACCGCAGCAAAAACGTACTAAACCTTGCTGTCCGTTACTAATCGCGGACAATTCTTAAACGGCTCTTAATTCAAAAAATTGCGAGTTTCTTTATTTGTTTCTGTCTCGAATGTTAAAACAGACGTTTTCCCGGCAGCAGTGTTTGCAGCTATTCCAACGCGAGCCACATCCGATAGGTTTACTGTTTGATCATCGAATGTGTAATGCCAGCTATGTGATTGCAAACCAAGGTCAAAATTATCATAAAATACTCTACCATCCTTGAGTGCAAAACATAACCATGGTTGTGGACCAAATATTTTACGATCGATTCTAACATTTAAATGATGCGCATTTGCCTTTAGCGATTGAATTTCGTATCCAATGTTACAATGGCTTGTGTCATCGATGCCTAGACATAAACGCATCGCATTGGCGGCATCCGAATAATACCATTTTACATCAGGGTAAAGTTCAGAGCACTTGGCGAGTTCCTTTTGAACAAATCTAATTCCATGCTGCATATCACGATAATCATGATTAGCGAATGCTAAAATGATTGGCTTGTTACGGGCTTGGATAAAGGCTTTCTCGATTTCGTCAGGCGTTAGCGGCGCTATTCGACCTTCTAACATCAAACAGCGAGCGATGGCCCTTCTGCAATCTCCGGGCGTCTGATAATCATCATGGCTTGGATGGTATATAGACCAGCCTTTCGGGGCACGCCGCCAATCTCCCCACCTTCCATTTTGCAAATCTGGTTGGAAAGTGTCGTCTTCGGAGTTCAAATTTGCAATGTCAAAAGGCATCCATTGTTCCAGAAACCAGTTTGAATCAGGTCGCTCTGAATGAAAACCTGGGCGGTTAACGCAAGGAAACCAGTTGCGTTCTAAAATTCTCCTCGATATAATTTCGAAAATTGCAGGGTTACGAAAATAACTGGTCGCACAGTGGTTAGCCTGTGCGCTGATTGGGATAGGATGATAGTGCCAATGAATACTATTCGATGTCTCGTTAAGATAACGTTCTTTGTAATGATCAAATATTGAGTGTAAGCCTAATGCCCTTCTTCGAGGATTCTTGTTAGGATCAAATCCATAATGCGCAACACAGTGCCAATTTATATGCCATGGATTTCCAGCGCTGTCCGGAACGGCACTGCGAAAAGCCTCATCGTCAATACGATCTAGCATTTTATCTATTTCGTCCCAAGATATAAGAAATCCTAATTGTTGTGACGAGAACGCTAATTTTACCGCATTTGAGATGTCGGACGAGCCTAAGTCAATTTGACCACATTGAAGGCGCTTTAAGTTTTCTTCGCTGGGCGCTACATCAATGCCAAATATCTTATTAAGTCGTAAAAATGTCTCTTCTAAGGGCTCCCAAAGAGGTCCCTCAGTATCTACACAGTGCACAACGTGAAGCATTGGACCCTCGGTGAGTTGCCAGTGTGTTAGGACGATAGAATACCTGGAGAGAACGGAGAATGACATCTCTCAAGAAAAGAAGATGACAAGCTAGAGCGTTCTCCCTACGCGACGCTGGACTACTTGCCTACCGCGAGCTCCACGACGTGTTTGGCCTCAGCCTGAGGGCGGGCGAGATCAGGGCTGTTTAGTTCTCGGCTAATCCGGACATTCTGAGGAGCGTTTTGATATCGCTCGCGGCGCGCCATCTGGCGTTTTTGATATTGTCGCAGCCGCTGGCGCGCAGCAGATTATAGGCGAAGGAGCGCAGCCGCGCGACGATGTCGGGGTTCTTGCGGATGCGCGACGCATCCTCCGCGAAGCTCACGTCGCGCACATAATGGCTGCCGTTCTCGATGCGCCAATGGCCTCTGATCCATTCGTTCCAGGCTTCCGGCGTCGAGCCCGAGGCCGAGGACACCCAGAAGACGATCTCGGTTGTTTGCTTGCAAAGACCCGTCGCAGGGTCGCGCCGGCAGATTGTCCGCTCCAGCCGCAGCACGGTTTTGATCAGCGGCTCCCACGGCGTATGGCGAAACTACGCTTTGGCGGGGAAGACCGTCAGCTCGCGCGTCTCCCAGCGATTGCGGCCCTTGGTTTGGCTTTTCGCATAGCCGCTCGGCTTGCGGCCTGCGGAACCGAGCTCGAGCCGGCGCCGCAAGCCGGGCTGATTGTCCTTCACCTGCGTCAGCAGATGATTGCCCGAGGCGATCACGCGTTCGAACAATTTTTTTTGGCAATGTTCGGCGTCGAGCGTGAACAGGCAGTCCTTCAACCCCAGCGCCTCGATCAGTTCCGGCGCGGTCGGAATTTCGTTGCTCTTTTCCGCGACCATCACATGCGCAAGCACGATCCTGTCCGCATGGCGCAGCGCCGACATCATATGCGCGGCCTTGCGGTCGTTGAAGGCGTCGAAGCTGCCGCGCAGCGTCTTGCCGTCGACGGCGATGGCGGTCAGCCCCTCCACGGCAGGCGGCGTCGGCAGGCTTGCGGCATGGCGTCGAAACGCCCCCTCCAACGCCTCGGCGTCGACGCCTTGCAGAATGAGCCGCAGCCCGGTGTAGGACGGCGAATAAGGCAGTTCGAGCCCGAATGCTTCGTTGAGACGCTGGCGGTGGATACGAATGAACTCATGCATCTGCCGATAGGAATTAACTCCGGCGACCACAGCGAGGATCGCGTAGAGCAGCACCGTGGCCAAGTCGACCCGCTTGCCTTCCCGGCGACGATGGTCCGGAATGGACCGCAAAACCTCCAATAGCGAGACCGGCATGCGACAACCTCCGATTCGGGTTGTCGCCTATAGATTCACACATCCCCGCTGCCGGGAATCCCAAAGCCACTCTCAAAGATCAGAGAACTGAACAGCCCTGACACACTCTACCAGTGAGTCGATAAACTCATATCGCTCGCTCGAAGCAGTGTGCGACGAAGCGAACCGAGTTCCGCCCTCGGCCGCGGCCAGGGCTCACTCATCTCGAGTTGTTTCGGCGACGCCGGCTTCGGGTCAACCTGCGACGTGTGCGAATTGTCCGAACGAGTCCGCTCCTCCCCCGCTTTGGTGCAGCAACCGACGCATTCGGGCCGTATCCCTGACATTCACCCTGGACCACTTTTGCGGGGGTGGATCACAGAGGCGCGACCGACACGCAGCTTGGTCTGCGAAACCGATCTCCAAACC
>Ga0265327_10002745_pt1 | contig 17906 bp, 19 predicted proteins | sample 41621metaG_FD_202089 | JGI IMG/M metagenome (GOLD analysis project Ga0265327, IMG submission 202089) | Rhizosphere microbial communities from Carex aquatilis grown in University of Washington, Seatle, WA, United States - 4-16-21 metaG | ecosystem: Host-associated > Plants > Roots > Rhizosphere... | reverse complement strand
AAGATCCTCGACGAGGCCGAGCAGAAGATCTTCAACATCGGCGAGGAAGGCTCGCGCATGAAGCAGGGCTTCCAGGGCATGGACTCCCTGGTGGTCGAGCTGCTCGATCGCGTCACCGAGATGGCCGACAACCCGAACGACATCACGGGCGTGCCGACCGGCTTCATCGACCTCGACCGCATGACCTCCGGCTTCCAGGCTGGCGACATGATCGTGCTGGCCGCGCGGCCGTCGATGGGAAAGACCGCGCTGGCGATCAACATCGCCGAGCACGTGGCGCTGAATGAAGGCCTGCCGGTGGCGGTCTTCTCGATGGAAATGGGCGCCTCGCAGCTGGCGGTGCGCATCGTCGGCTCGATCGGCCGCATCGACCAGACCCACCTGCGCACCGGCAAGCTCAACGACGAGGAATGGCCGCGCCTGACCGAAGCGATCGAGAAGCTTCGCAACATCTCGCTGCACATCGACGAGACCCCGGGCCTCACCACCAGCGAGCTGCGCGCCAACGCGCGGCGGCTGGCGCGCCAGTGCGGCCAACTCGGCCTGATCGTGGTTGACTACCTGCAGCTGATGAGCGTGTCGAGCAGCATGAACGACGAGAACCGCGCGACCGCCGTCGGCGAGATCTCGCGCGGCCTGAAGATGCTGGCCAAGGAACTCAAGTGCCCGGTGATCGCGCTGTCGCAGCTGAGCCGCGGGGTCGAGTCGCGCACCGACAAGCGTCCGATGATGAGCGACCTGCGCGAATCCGGCGCGATCGAACAGGATGCCGACGTGATCATGTTCATCTACCGCGACGACTACTACAACAAGGACAGCAAGGAGCCGGGCGTCGCCGAGGTCATCATCAGCAAGCAGCGCAACGGTCCCACCGGCACCGTCAAGCTGGCCTTCCTGAAGCCGATCACCAAGTTCGAGAGCCTGGCCGGCGGCGGCAGCGACTACTGATCGCGGCTTTCGCGCGCGCTGTCCTTGAGGCTGCGCAGCATGTCGGCCAGGGTCTTGCCGGGCTCGTCGCGGAAGCGCTCCGGCAGCAGCTCGATGCGGTCGATCCGGTCGATGCGGAAGCCGCGGAAACTGCTGCGCAGCTCGCACCAGGCCGAGAAGGTCCAGACCTTGCCCCAGTAGAAGCAGCCCAGCGGGCGCACCGTGCGCTGGCTCGGCGCGCCCACCACGTCGCGATATTCCATGCGCAGCTTGTTGCGCGAGTGCACCGCCTCGCGCAGCAACTGCAGCCGGTCGCGGGTGGTCTCGTCGAGCACGTAGGCCGGGGCATAGAGCGCCAGGCTCTCGGCCGAGACGCGCGCCGCCGGCGACAGCACCGACAGGATCTTGCCCAGCGCCGACTCGATGTCGCGCGCCATCGCGGTGTCGACCCAACTCTGGGCGAGCCGGGCCGACGCCACCAGGGCCGCCGCCTCGTCCTCGGTGAACATCAGCGGCGGCAGGTCGAAGCCCACGCCCAGCCGGTAGCCGACGCCGGCCTCGCCCTCGATCGGCACGCCCTGGTGCTGCAGGTCGGCGACGTCGCGGTAGACGGTGCGCTCGGAGACCTCCAGCCTTTCGGCCAGCAGCGAAGCGGTCGTGAGCCGGCGGCCGCGGATGATCTGCACGATCTGGAAGAGGCGGTCGGCACGGCGCATGAGGGTTGTTGTTGGGCTAGAGGATCCCGATGTGGATGGCCACCTGGTCGGGCCCGCTGTAGGCCTCGAAGTCGCTGAGGTAGCGCCGCCGGATTTCCGGATGCGTCTCGAAATACTGCCAGATCGCCTGCCAGACCGCGAGCACCATCTGCGGCATCTCGCCTTGGCCGGTGAAGACCAGGTAGTCGCCGCCCTCGATGCGCACCGTGGCCGGGCCGCTGTGCACCGCAACGCCGGCGGTGATGTCGAAGGCGCCCGCGGCATCGGATTCGTAGGCCGAATAGACGCCGTAGAGGCGCGCATCATCGGCCCGCTGCGGCAGCTTCTCGTAGATGCGCTCGCCGAAGAAGCGCCCCCAGAGCTCGCCGATGCGAGCCGCCTCGGGGTCGCTCTCGTCGCGGTTGCTGGTGCGCGCAGTGAGCCCGGCGACACGGAAGGCGTCGAGGCGCTGGCGTTGGGGTTGTGAATGCACTTGCATGTCCTGTTTCTCCATTCGCCCGGGCTCAGAGCGCCAGGGCCTGGTTGTCGGCCTGCATCGCCTGCGCGATCAGCCTGAAGTCATGGTCGTCGACCTCGAACAGGCCGAAGCGGAACTTCGCGCCCCAGCGTCGCGGGTCGTCGACGAAATCGAATCTTTCGATCAGCGGAGCGATCGGCGCCTCGCGGGCCTGGGCATAGCGCACGTCGCGGCGCCAGGGCACGAAGCCGCCGCCCATGTCGACCTCGTAGGGCGTGTCGCCCTCGACGACGCCGATCGAGACGAAGCTGCGCAGTCCGTCGCTGCCGCCCAGCGTGCTGGCCGGCGCATAGTAGGCGATGCGGTCGCCGGCGGCGATCCGCCGGAGCGGCCCCAGCTTGCCGTGGCCGACCTGCATGAAGCCGCCGTCCGGGTCGTCGCGGCCGCGCCGGGCATGCTCGGCGCTCGCGACGGCGATCCAGTTGCGCAAGGTCATGGCAGCCTCCGTTCAGGCCATCGAATGAAGGCCGACCTCGTTGCCCTCGGTGTCGCACATGTGGGCGATGAAGCCCATGTCGCCCGGCAGTGCGGACTTGGCTTCGACGACCGTGCCGCCCGCCGCGACGACGCGCGCCAGCGCGGCGTCGATGCTCGGCATGCAGTCCAGGTAGATGCGGATGCCGCTGCCGAGCTGGGCGCTGCGCCGCGGGCCGGCCTGCAGGCAGCCGCCGGTAGCGGGCTGGGCGTAGGGGAAGACGGCAAGCACGCCGCCGCCGAATTCCTCGCGCTTCAGCTTGCGGTCCAGCACGTTCTCGTAGAAGGCCTGCGCGCGCTCGATGTCGGCGACCGGGATCTCGAACCAGTTGATGGCTTGGGTCATTTCGGCTTCCTCGTTGGATGGGTTGTTGAAGGAAGACTCGATGCTGCGCGACAGCTGCTGACAACGTTCTGTCAGTAGCCGTGCCGCCATTGAAAAAGCCCCGCGAACGGGGCTTCTGGGAGAAAGGGGAGCCCGCTAGAGCACGTCACTCGCGAAGTCGGCCAGCCTGGAGCGCTCGCCGCGGGCCAGGGTGATGTGGCCGCTGTGCGGCCAGCCCTTGAACTTGTCGACCGCGAAGGTCAGGCCGGAGGAGCCTTCGGTGAGGTAGGGCGTGTCGATCTGCGCCAGGTTGCCCATGCAGATGATCTTGGTGCCCGGACCCGCGCGAGTGACCAGCGTCTTCATCTGCTTGGGCGTGAGGTTCTGCGCCTCGTCGATGATCACGTACTTGTTCAGGAAGGTGCGCCCGCGCATGAAGTTCATGCTCTTGATCTTGATGCGGCTGCGGATCAGCTCGTTGGTGGCGGCGCGGCCCCATTCGCCGGCGCCGCCGCTGTCGCCCTTGGCCAGGAATTCGAGGTTGTCGTCGAGAGCGCCCATCCAGGGGCCCATCTTCTCTTCCTCGGTGCCGGGCAGGAAGCCGATGTCCTCGCCGACACTGACCGTTGCCCGGGTCATGATGATCTCGGTGTAGCGGCGGTCGTCGAGCACCTGCGTCAGACCGGAAGCCAGCGCCATCAACGTCTTGCCGGTGCCGGCGGTGCCGGTCAGGGTGACGAAGTCGACCTCGGGATCCATCAGCAGGTTCATCGCGAAGTTCTGCTCGCGGTTGCGCGTGTTGACGCCCCAGACCGCGTTCTTGACCGAGCCGTAGTCCTTCAGCGTCTTGAGCACCGCAGTCTTGTCGCGGATCTCGGTCACGCGCGCATACATGCTGGGTTCGCCGGGCGCCTCGAAGTAGACGAACTGGTTGATGTAGAGGTTCGGCACGATCGGGCCGCTGATCCGGTAGAAGGTGCTGCTGCCGCTCTGCCAGCTCTCGATGGTCTTGCTCTGCCGTGTCCAGAAGTCGCTCGGCAGCGCCAGCGAGCCTGAATAGAGCAGGTCGCCATCCTCGAGGGTCTTGTCGTTCTGGTAGTCGTCGGTGGCCAGGCCCAGCGCGCGCGCCTTGACCCGCATGTTGATGTCCTTCGACACCAGCACCACTTCCTGCTTAGGCCGACCGGGCGCGTCCTGCGCATAGAGGTCGCGCAGCGCATGCACCACGCCGAGGATCTGGTTGTCGGCCTTGCCTTGCGGCAGGCTGGTCGGCAGCTGGTAGTCGAGCGGGTCGGTCTGGAAGAAGAGCTTGCCGCCGGCCTCGCGATGGCCGGTGGTGTCGAGCTTCAGGCCCTTGCCGATATCGGCACCCTGCGCGCCGGCGAGCGCATCGAGAGTGCGGCTGGTCTGGCGGCCGTTGCGCGCGACTTCGGTGGTGCCTTTTTTGTGGCCGTCCAGCTCTTCCAGCACGATCATCGGCAGGAAGATGTCGTGTTCCTCGAAGCGGAACAGGCACATCGGGTCGTGCAGCAGCACGTTGGTGTCCAGTACGAAGAGCTTGGCCGGGCCGGCCGGCTTGCTGCGCTTGGGACGGGCCGGCGCCTGGGGCGCGAGCACAGGGGCCGGCACGGACGGCGCCTTGCGTGTCTCGACCTGGATCGCGGCGGGCTCGGCCTGGCGGGCGACGGGCACGGGCGCCTTGGTCCGAGGCACCGCCGGCGCTTCCGGCACGCCGCCGGCCTTGGCCGCCTGGTCGTCGAACAGTTCGAGCGCCCGGGGCCCTTCTTTCGCGGCTTCTTCAGTCCTGCGCTCGGAAGAGCGGCGATGGCCCTTGCCGTGCGAGGAGCGGGCCGGCGCATCGTGGGCGTCCGGAGAAAGCAGAGCGGCGCGTTTCGTGGGGGCGGGAGGCAAGGGCATGGAGGGGGGTGCTCGCAAAAAGAGAAGGGCCAGAAAGCGAAAAAGCCGCCTGAAGACCAGGGCGGCTTTGTTCGATGGATGCGGTCGTGGAGCTCAACGGCATGAAGCCATTATGCACATCGTCCGTGACGCAACCGGTACACGTTGCGCGCGGCCAACGCGGCCACGCAGGAGCCTGGTCCGGCGAAGGATCAGGCTGCCTTCTTGAGCGCCTTGACGGCCTTGAGGACGTCGTCGACATGGCCGGGGACCTTGAGGCCGCGCCATTCGGCCTTGAGCACGCCATCGGCACCGATCAGGAAGGTGCTGCGCTCGATGCCCTTGACCTTCTTGCCGTACATGATCTTGTTCTTGACCACGCCGAACATGTGGCACATCTTTTCTTCGGTGTCGGCGATCAGTTCGAAGGGGAGTTCGAGCTTGGCCTTGAACTCGTCATGCGACTTCATGTTGTCGCGCGAGACGCCGAACACGGTGGCGCCGGCCTTGACGAAATCCTTGTAGCGATCCCGGAACTGCATGGCTTCGGTGGTGCAGCCCGGCGTGTTGTCCTTGGGGTAGAAATACATGACCAGCACGTGGCCCAGATGCGAGGTGTTCGAGACTTTCAAGCCGCCGGTGGCATTGGCATCGAATTCCGGAATGGGTTTGTTGACAACGATCGCCATGAAACTTGTTTTCTCCGTTTGATTCCATGTATCGGGCCACCGGCTTGATCGATGGCGTCGAGCCCCTGGAAGATTGGTCGTTGCTAACGTGAGGGCGAGGAGCCTTCATTGCAACCCGCGATTTTACCCCGAAATGACGCCTATTTCGCGGCTTCGGGCTGTTCGATCAGCAGGGCCGCGATCACGTGGCGGCCCTCGCCGGCAAGGATGTTGTAGGTGCGGCAGGCGGCGGCGGTGTCCATGGTCTCGACGCCGCAGCGCCTGGCCATCAGGGGCTGGAGCCACGCCGGCGACGGGAAGCGGATGCGGTTGCCGCTGCCGAAGATGACGAGTTCGGCGCCCAGCGCCGCGAGTTGGTCGAAGTGCTCGGCATCGAGCTGGTCGAAGCGGGTGCAGTTCCATTCGAAGCGTTCGCCGCGCGAGCCGACCACCACGCTGGACTCGACCCGCTCGTTGTTGATGGCGACCCAGCCGGGGCCGTGCGCGGTGAGGGTCTGGACGTCGGATTTGTCGGGCTGGAGCTTCATCGGGGAGGGGTTGGAACTGTGGTCAAATTATAGGTTTTCCCCCTGCGCAGACCCCCTTGGAGGGACTTTGAAACCGCTCAAGAAATCGGCCAAGCTGGCCAACGTTCTCTACGACATCCGCGGGCCGATCATGGACGCCGCCAAGCAGATGGAGGAAGAGGGCCAGAAGATCATCAAGCTCAACATCGGCAACCTCGCCGTGTTCGGCTTCGACGCGCCGGAAGAAGTGCAGCAGGACATGATCCGCAACCTGCCCGCCTCGTCGGGCTATTCGGACAGCAAGGGCATCTTCGCGGCGCGCAAGGCGGTGATGCACGAGACCCAGAAGCAGGGCATTGCCGGCGTCACCCTCGACGACATCTACCTGGGCAACGGCGCTAGCGAGCTCATCGCGATGGCGACGAACGCGCTGCTCAACGACGGCGACGAGCTGCTCGTGCCGACGCCCGACTACCCCCTCTGGACCGCGGTGACCAGCCTCTCGGGCGGCCGGCCGGTGCACTACCTGTGCGACGAGGACAACGGCTGGATGCCCAGCCTCGACGACATCCGCGCCAGGATCACCCCGCGCACCAAGGGCATCGTGGTCATCAACCCGAACAACCCGACCGGCGCGCTCTACTCGGACGACCTGCTGCGCAGCATCGTCGGCATCGCGCGCGAGCACGGCCTGGTGATCTTCGCCGACGAGGTCTACGACAAGGTGCTCTACGACGGCGTCAGGCACACCGCCATCGCGAGCCTGTCGAAGGACGTGCTCACGCTCACCTTCAATTCCCTCTCGAAGAGCTACCGCTCCTGCGGCTACCGCGCCGGTTGGCTGGTGGTCTCGGGCGACAAGAAGATGGCCCGCGACTACATCGAGGGCCTCAACATGCTCTCGAACATGCGCCTGTGCGCCAATGTGCCGGGGCAGTGGGCGATCCAGACCGCGCTCGGCGGCTACCAGAGCATCAACGACCTGGTCTGCGACGGCGGCCGCCTGCGCCGCCAGCGCGACCTGGCCTACGAGCTGATCACCGCGATCCCGGGCGTGAGCTGCGTCAAGCCGCAGGCGGCGCTCTACATGTTCCCGAAGCTCGACCCGAAGGTCTACCCGATCGACGACGACCGGCAGTTCTTCCTCGAGCTGCTGAAGGAGACCAAGGTGATGCTGGTGCAGGGCACCGGTTTCAACTGGCCGACGCCGGACCATTTCCGCATCGTCTTCCTGCCCCATGAGGAAGACCTGCGCGAGGCGGTCGCGCGCATCGCGAGCTTCCTCGAACGCTACCGAGCCCGGGTCGGCTGACACCTTGCTCACCGGCTCCAAAAGATCCCAGAAGACGAATCGAATGAAACCCATCCAAGTAGGCCTGCTCGGCATCGGCACGGTCGGCAGCGGCACCTTCAAGGTGCTAGAACGCAACCAGCAAGAAATCAAGCGGCGCGCGGGCCGCGGCATCGAGATCACGATGGTGGCCGACCTCGACCAGGCGCGGGCCAAGGCCGTGGTTGGCGAGCGCGTGCAGGTGGTCGGCGACGCGTGCGCCGTGATCGCCAATCCCGAGATCGACATCGTGGTCGAGCTGATCGGCGGCTACGGCATCGCCAGGACGCTGGTGCTCGAGGCGATCGCGGCCGGCAAGCACGTGGTCACCGCCAACAAGGCGCTGCTGGCGGTGCACGGCACCGAGATCTTCGCGGCTGCGCATGCCAAGGGGGTGATGGTCGCCTTCGAGGCCGCGGTGGCCGGCGGCATCCCGATCATCAAGGCGCTGCGCGAGGGCCTCACCGCCAATTCGATCCAGTGGATCGCCGGCATCATCAACGGCACCACCAACTTCATCCTGTCCGAGATGCGCGACAAGGGCCTCGACTTCGCCACCGTGCTGAAGGAAGCCCAGCGCCTGGGCTATGCCGAGGCCGATCCGACCTTCGACATCGAGGGCGTCGACGCCGCCCACAAGGTCACGCTGATGAGCGCGATCGCCTTCGGCATCCCGGTGCAATTCGACCGCGCCCACGTCGAGGGAATCACGCACCTCGCGGCTCAGGACATCAAGTACGCCGAGCAGCTGGGTTACCGCATCAAGCTGCTGGGCGTGACCAAGCGCAAGGCGCAGGGCATCGAGCTGCGTGTGCATCCGGCGCTGGTGCCTTCCAAGCGGCTGCTGGCCAACGTCGAAGGCGCGATGAACGCGGTGGTGGTGCATGGCGACGCGGTCGGCACCACGCTGTACTACGGCAAGGGCGCCGGCAGCGAGCCGACCGCCAGCGCGGTGATCGCGGACCTGGTCGACATCGCGCGCCTGCACACGGCCGATGCCGCGCATCGCGTGCCGCACCTGGCCTTCCATCCGGATGCGATGAGCGACCTGCAGATAATGCCGATGGCCGAAGTCGTCACCAGCTACTACATGCGCCTGCGCGTGGCCGACGAGGCCGGCGTGCTGGCGCAGGTGACCGGCCTGCTGGCGGGCGCCGGCATCAGCATCGATGCGGTGCTGCAGCGCGAGGCCGACGAGGTCGGCGGCGAGGGCTCGACCCAGACCGACCTCATCATCCTCACCCACGACACCCGCGAAGGCACTCTCGACGAGGCCATGGCCCGCCTGCAGGCGCTGCCGACCGTGCTGGCGCCGATCGTGCGCATCCGCAAGGAAGAGCTGTCCTGATCATGGCGGAATGCGGTCGTGCCCACCGTCGTCGCAGCACTGGCTCTCGCCGGGCTGCTGCGGCTGGCGCACATCGAGATGCCGCGCTGGCACCTGGCGTTCTGGTTCGCGATGCTGGTGGGCGTGGCGCTGGCCGGGTCTCTCAGCCGCTTCCAGCTGCTGTTGAATACAGGCGGCAGCTTTCTTGCCGCCTGGGCATATTTCGCCGCCCTGGACAAGACCGACAACTACGAGGGTCGGCCGCTGCACTACCTGATCCTGGTGTTCGGCATGGCGGCCTTGATCGGCTCGCGCCTGTGGCTGGACATCCGCGCCTACGGCATAGGCTTCTAGCGCGCCGTATGCGGCATCTCTCGCAGCATTCATCGCTGCGCTTCCGGAAAGCAACGTGAAATACCTGAGCACCCGCGGCCATCCCGAGCGGCGCCGTTTCTGCGACATCCTGCTCGAGGGCCTGGCGCCCGACGGCGGCCTCTACCTGCCCGAGCGCTATCCGCAGGTCGATGCGGCCACCCTGGCACGCTGGCGCGAGCTGCCCTATGCCGAGCTGGCCTTCGAGATCCTGTCGCTCTACATCGACGACATTCCGCCGGCCGATCTCAAGGCCATCTGCGCGCGCACCTACACCGCCGATGTCTTCGGCACGGCCGAGATCGTGCCGCTGCGCGAGCTGGAAGACGGCCTCTACCTCGAAGCCCTGTCCAACGGCCCCACGCTGGCCTTCAAGGACATGGCGATGCAGCTGCTCGGCCAGCTCTTCGAATACGAGCTGGGACGGCGCGGCGAGGAGCTCAACATCCTCGGCGCGACCAGCGGCGATACCGGCAGCGCGGCCGAATACGCGATGCGCGGCAAGAAGGGCGTGCGGGTCTTCATGACTTCGCCCGATGGCCGGATGAGCCCGTTCCAGCAGGCCCAGATGTTCAGCCTGCAGGACGCGAACATCCACAACATCGCGATCGCCGGCGTGTTCGACGATTGCCAGGACATCGTGAAGGCGGTGTCGAACGACCTGGACTTCAAGCGCAAGTACCGCATCGGCACGGTCAACTCGATCAACTGGGCGCGCCTGCTGGCCCAGGTCGTCTACTACTTCGCGGGCTATTTCCAGGCCACCGCGAGCAACGACAGGCAGGTCAGCTTCAGCGTGCCTTCGGGCAATTTCGGCAACGTCTGCGCGGGCCATGTGGCGCGCATGATGGGCCTGCCGATCCGCACGCTGGTGGTGGCGACCAACGAGAACGACGTGCTGGACGAGTTCTTCCGCACCGGCGTCTACCGGGTGCGCTCGGCAGCCGACACCCACGAGACCTCCAGCCCGTCGATGGACATCTCCAAGGCCAGCAACTTCGAGCGCTTCGTGTTCGACCTGGTGGGCCGCGACGGCGCCCGGACCCGCGCGCTGTTCGAAGGCGAACTGGGCCGCAGCGGCCGTTTCGACCTGTCCGCCGATCCGGTCTTCGCCGAAGCCGCGCAGCGCTTCGGCTTCGCCAGCAGCCGCAGCACCCATGCCGATCGCCTGGCGACGATCCGCGACACCGAGCGCCGCTTCGCCACCCTGATCGACACCCACACCGCCGACGGGCTCAAGGCCGCTCGCGAGCATCTGGCGCCGGGCGTGGCGATGGTGGTGCTCGAGACCGCGCTGCCGATCAAGTTCGCCGAGACCATCGTCGAGGCGCTGGGCACCGAGCCCGAGCGCCCGGCGCGTTTCGCGGGCATCGAGTCGCTGCCCAAGCGGGTCGTCCGCCTGCCGGCCGATGTCGAGGCCGTGAAGGCCTACATCGCGCGGCACGTCGCCTGAAGCCGGCCCGCCGCTCATGAAGGCCATCGGCTTCGCCGGTTTCTCGGGTGCGGGCAAGACCACCCTGGTCGAGCGGCTGATACCGGTGCTCAAGCGGCAGGGCGGCCGCGTCTCGGTGATCAAGCATGCGCATCACCGCTTCGACATCGATCATCCCGGCAAGGACAGCTTTCGCCATCGCGAGGCCGGCGCCTTCGAGGTGGTGGTGGCGTCCGATCGGCGACTGGCGCTGATGCGCGAATTCGAAGCGCCAGTGCAGCTCGACGTGCACCAGTTGCTCGCCGAACTGGATCCGAGCGTCGACTGGGCCCTGGTCGAAGGCTTCAGGCGCTGCGACCTGCCCAAGATCGAAGTCTGGCGCCCGGCCGCCGAGGGCGAGCCGCCCCGTGCGCTGCTCTATCCGGACGACGGTTGCATCGTCGCCGTCGCCACCGATTCGCCCGGCCTTCTGCCCCGGCCCTGCGAACTGCCGATCTTCGACCTCGCGGATGCCGATGGCATTGCCGCCTGGCTGCTGACGAATGCCGATCGTTTCGACTACAAGGTGAAGCAACATGGCTAGCGTTCCTGTGTCCCGACCGTCCCTCAAGCCGCTCGATGAAGCGCTGTCCGAGCTGCTGGCGGCGGCCGAGCCGCGCCTGGCCACCGAGAGCGTCACGACCTTCGAGGCCGACGGCCGGGTGCTGGCCCGCGATGTGGTCTCCGGCCTTACCGTGCCGCCGCGCGACAACAGCGCGATGGACGGCTACGCGGTGCGCGCCGCGGACTGCGCCAGCCCCGGCGCCGTGCTGCGGGTGGCCCAGCGCATTCCGGCGGGCAGCGTGGGCACGCCGCTGGAGCCCGGCACCGCCGCGCGCATCTTCACCGGCGCGCAGATTCCGTCCGGCGCCGACGCGGTCGTGATCCAGGAGGACACGGCCGCCTTGCCCGAGGAGGGCAGCCTGGGGCGCGTCCGCATCGATGCCGCGCCCGGGCTCGGCCAATGGATCCGCCGGGCCGGCGAGGACGTCTCGGCCGGCGACGTGGTGCTCGCCCGGGGCACGCGCCTGACGCCCGCGGCGCTCGGTCTCGCGGCCAGCGTCGGCCTCGACCGGCTCGAGGTGTCGAAGCGGCCGCGCGTCGCGCTGCTGTCGACCGGCGACGAACTGGTGATGCCCGGCGAGGTCGCTCCCGAGGCGATGAAGCCGGGATCGATCTACAACTCCAACCGTTTCTTCATGCGCGCGCTGCTGCAGCGGCTCGGCTGCGAGGTGAACGACCTCGGCATCGTCCCGGACAAGCGCGACGCCACCATCGACGCATTGCGCGCGGCATCCCTGGCCAACGACCTGATCATCACCACCGGCGGCGTGTCGGTCGGCGAAGAGGACCACATCCGGGCCGCGGTTCAGCACCTGGGCCGGCTCGACCTGTGGTCGCTGTCGATGAAGCCGGGCAAGCCCTTCGCCCACGGACGCATCGGCGATGCGCACGTCACCGGCCTGCCGGGCAATCCGGTGTCCAGCTTCATGACCTTCCTGCTGCTGGTGCGGCCCTTCCTGCTGCGCCTGCAAGGCGTCGAGCAGGTGGCGGCGCCGGCGCTGTCGATGCGTGCCGATTTCGACTGGCACCGGCCCGACCGCCGGCGCGAATTCCTGCGCGCCCGCTACAACGCCCGGGGCGGACTCGATGTGTTTCCCAACCAGAGTTCGGGCGTGCTGACCTCGATGGTCTGGGGCGACGGGGTGATCGACACGCCGGCCGGCGAGGCTTTCGGCGCCGGCGCCATGGTGCGATTCATTCCCTTCGCATCACTGCTGGGCTGACGGCGCATGAAGGTCCATGTGCGCTACTTCGCCTCGGTGCGCGAGGCACTCGGCAGCGGCGCCGAGAGCGTCGACACCGCGGCGGCCGACCTCGCCGGCCTGCGCGACGAACTGATCGCGCGCGGCGAACCCTACGCCAGCGCGCTGGCGCGCGGGCGGGCGGTGCGCATGGCGCTCGACCAGTTGATGAGCTCCGAATCGGCGCCGTTGCGCGAAGGCTGCGAGGTCGCTTTCTTCCCGCCGGTCACCGGCGGTTGATTTCGTCCAGCAGCTGCACCAGTCGCGTTCGCGACGCATCCGAAGCGGGCGTCATCGGCGGGCGAAGCTCGTCGCGCATCCATCCCTGTGCGGCCAGGGCAGCCTTCAGCGGCGCCGGGTTGGCTTCCGCGAACAGCGCTTCGACCAGCGGCTGCAGGCGCTGCCATTCGGCGCGCGCCTGCGCCAGCCGGCCTTCGCCCAGCAGGCGCATCAAGGCCACGAAGCGCACGGTCTGCAGATGAGCGCTCGCCGTGATCGCGCCCACTGCGCCTTCGGCCAGCGTGGCGAAGAGCTGGGCATCCTCGCCGGCCAGGATCTGCAGCCGGCCGTCGGCGATCAGGGCGCGGGTCTTGCGCGCGTCGTTGCCGCAGTCCTTGACCGCCACGATGCGCGGATCGGCCGCCAGCGTCAGCAGGGTCTGCAGCTCGATCGTGACGCCGGTGCGGTAGGGGATGTCGTAGACCAGCAGCGGCGCCGATGCGGCCCCGGCGATGGCGTCGAACCAATGCAGCAATCCGGCTTGCGCCGGCCGGATGTAGCTCGGCGCCGGCACCAGCAGCCCGGCCAGTCCGGAATCGGCAAGCCGACGGACCCAGTCCAGCGTCTGGCCGAGGTGATAGCCCGAGATGCCCATGATGCGCGGCAGCTTCGGCGCTGCGCGCGCTACCGTCGTCAGCACCGCCAGCTGCTCGTCTTGCGCCAGCGCGGCGGCCTCGCCGGTCGAGCCGCAGACGACGAAGCCGGCGATGCCGGTCGGCGCGAGGCCTTCGACCAGCCGCGCCAGTGCGTGGTGGTCGACCGCGCCATCGCGAAACGGCGTCACGAGGGGAATCCAGAGGCCCGAGAAATCGGGGCGAATCGAGTTGGGGAGTTGTTGCACGCGAAATCCTCTTGTTGGAAGTTCCGACCGATGGAAAACCATCGCCGGATGCGCGCGCACGAACCGTTCGAGCCTGAGCCTGCAGGTTCCGTCGCTCATCCGACGACGGAACCTGGGCTCCGGTCAGACGAGCTCGGGTTTTTCTGCTTTCTTGCCTGCCGACCGCGCGCCGGCCGAGGCTTCGTGCGAAGCGACGGTGGTTCGGGGACTGCGGTTGGCGGGCATCGGCGCAGTCTATCGCGGTGCCACAATCCGCGGATGTCCAGCCCCCGCGTTTCGATCCAGACCGCCGATTTCGACCTGCAGGGCGAGCTTGCCGCGTTGCGTGCTGGCGACGGCGGGGTCGGGGCGGTCTGCAGCTTCGTCGGCATCGTGCGCGATCGCAACGACGGCAGCGCGGTGGCCTCGATGGAGCTGGAGCACTATCCCGGCATGACCGAGCGGGCGATCGAAGCCATGATCGACGAGGCGCAGGCGCGCTTCGACATCCTGGGCGCGCGGGTGGTCCACCGGATCGGGCTGCTGCAGCCCCAGGAGCAGATCATGATGGTCGCGGTCAGCGCCGCCCATCGCGGCCAGAGCTTCCAGGCCTGCGAATTCCTGATGGATTATTTGAAGACGCAGGCGCCTTTCTGGAAGAAGGAACAGACGCCCGAAGGGGCCCGCTGGGTGGATGCCCGGGCCGCCGATGACGCCGCCATTGCGCGCTGGGGCATCGCGGGCGGCAACGCCGGCTGAACAAGCGCTTCTAAGGAGGGCTGCCGGGCGATTTCCGGCCTGGGTGCAGCCGGTCGCCGCGCCGGGTCGCGAACGGTGCGAACTGGTATCCAGATGCTGCCGGGCCTCAAAAAGCAGCCGAACGGCCTTGATATGGCCACAAAACGGCCCTATTTTGGTCGGAGGAAACAAGCCATGCGCCAAGACAAACTCACCACCAAATTCCAGGAAGCCCTCGCCGACTCGCAGTCGCTCGCGCTGGGCAACGACAACGCCTACATCGAACCCGTGCACCTGCTGGTCGCCATGCTGCGCCAGGAGGACGGCCCGCGCGCGCTTCTCGAGCGCGCCGGCGCCAATGTGCCCGGCTTGCTGCAGGCGGCAGAGGCCGCGATCAAGCGGCTGCCCAAGGTCGAGGGCCACGACCAGGTCCAGGTCGGCCCCGACCTCAACAAGCTGCTGCAGGCCACCGAGAAGGAAGCCATCAAGCGCAACGACCAGTTCATCGCCGGCGAACTCTTCCTGCTGGCTGTGGCCGACAGCAAGGCCGACATCGGCACATTGGCACGCAGCAACGGCGTGACCCGCAAGTCGGTCGAGGCCGCCATCGAGGCGGTGCGCGGGGGGCAGGGCGTCAACAGCGCCGATGCCGAGGGCCAGCGCGAGGCGCTGAAGAAATACTGCATGGACCTCACCGAGCGCGCCCGCCTGGGCAAGCTCGACCCGGTCATCGGCCGCGACGAGGAAATCCGCCGCGCCATCCAGGTGCTGCAACGCCGCACCAAGAACAACCCGGTGCTGATCGGCGAACCCGGCGTCGGCAAGACCGCCATCGTCGAGGGCCTGGCCCAGCGCATCGTCGCCGGCGAGGTGCCCGAGTCGCTGATGGGCAAGCGGGTTCTGTCGCTCGACATGGCGGCGCTGCTGGCCGGCGCCAAGTTCCGCGGCGAATTCGAGGAGCGGCTGAAGACCGTGCTGAACGAACTCGCCAAGGACGAGGGCCAGACCATCGTCTTCATCGACGAGCTCCACACCATGGTCGGCGCCGGCAAGGCCGAGGGCGCGATGGACGCCGGCAACATGCTCAAGCCCGCCCTGGCGCGCGGCGAGCTGCATTGCGTCGGCGCCACCACGCTCGACGAATACCGCAAGTACATCGAGAAGGACGCCGCGCTGGAGCGCCGCTTCCAGAAGATCCTCGTGGGCGAGCCCAGCGTCGAGGCCACGGTCGCGATCCTGCGCGGCCTCAAGGAAAAGTACGAGGTGCACCACGGCGTCGACATCACCGACCCGGCGATCGTCGCCGCGGCCGAGCTGTCCGACCGCTACATCACCGACCGCTTCCTGCCCGACAAGGCCATCGACCTGATCGACGAGGCCGCGGCCAAGATCAAGATCGAGATGGACTCCAAGCCCGAGGTCATGGACCGGCTCGACCGCCGCCTGATCCAGCTGCAGATCGAACGCGAGGCGGTGCGCAAGGAAAAGGACGAGGCATCGCAGAAGCGCCTCGGCCTGATCGAGGGCGAGATCGCACGCCTGCAGAAGGAGATCGCCGACCTCGACGAGGTCTGGCAGGCCGAGAAGGCGCAGGCCCAGGGCAGCGCGCAGATCCGCGAGGAGATCGACAAGATCAAGTTCCAGATCGGCGAATCCACCGCCAAGGGCGATTTCAACAAGGTCGCCGAACTGCAATACGGCAAGCTGCCGGGCCTCGAGAAGCGGCTGAAGGAAGCGCAGGACACCGAGGCCAACCGCGGCAAGTCCAGCGCGCCGACGCTGCTGCGCACCCAGGTGGGCGCCGAGGAGATCGCCGAAGTGGTGGCGCGCGCCACCGGCATCCCGGTGTCGAAGCTGATGCAGGGCGAGCGCGACAAGCTGCTGCAGATGGAAGACAAGCTGCATGAGCGCGTGGTGGGCCAGGACGAGGCCATCGCCGCGGTGGCCAATGCGATCCGGCGTTCGCGCTCGGGCCTTTCCGATCCGAATCGCCCGACCGGTTCCTTCCTGTTCCTCGGCCCGACCGGTGTCGGCAAGACCGAGCTGTGCAAGGCGCTGGCCGGCTTCCTGTTCGACAGCGAGGACCACCTGATCCGCGTCGACATGAGCGAATTCATGGAGAAGCATTCGGTGGCCCGCCTGATCGGCGCGCCGCCCGGCTACGTGGGCTACGAGGAGGGCGGCTACCTGACCGAGGCGGTGCGGCGCAAGCCCTACAGCGTGCTGCTGCTCGACGAGGTCGAGAAGGCACATCCGGATGTCTTCAACGTGCTGCTGCAGGTGCTCGACGACGGCCGGCTGACCGATGGCCAGGGCCGCACCGTGAACTTCAAGAACACGGTGATCGTGATGACCAGCAACATCGGCTCGCCGATCATCCAGTCGATGGTGGGCAAGGCGACCGAGGAGATCAAGGAAGCGGTCTGGGACGAGCTGAAGAACTACTTCAGGCCGGAGTTCCTGAACCGCATCGACGAGACCGTGGTGTTCCATGCGCTGGACGCGAAGAACATCGAGGCGATCGCCTCGATCCAGCTGCAGGTGCTGAAGGATCGCCTGGCGAAGATGGACCTGGGCCTGGAGGTGTCGCCCGGCGCGCTGGCCGAGATCGCCAAGGTCGGCTTCGACCCGGTGTTCGGTGCCCGGCCGCTCAAGCGGGCGATCCAGCAGCGCATCGAGAATCCGTTGTCGAAGCTGCTGCTCGACGGCAGCTTCGGGCCGAAGGACGTGGTCAAGGTCACGACCGACCCGATCCAGGCGCCAGGGCAGTTCGCGTTCAGCCGTGCCGGGGAACCAAGCACGGCCGAGATGGACTAAATCCGATGATGAATTTCCTGCTGCGGCTGATCCTCTTCGTCTTCGGCCTGATCTTCGCGCTGAGCCTGACCGTGGTCGTGCTGCTGCTGGCGCTGGCCTGGGGGCTGCGCTACGGCTGGGCCCGGCTCACCGGGCAGCCTGTGCAGCCCTGGGTGATGCGCTTCGATCCGCGCGGCGGCTTCGACAGGTTCAGGGCGGCCGGGCATCCGGCGGCGCCGAGCGCGTCCGACGTGGCCGGCGCCCGCGCCCGCGGCGAGGCTGCCGACAGCCCGATCCGGCTGCGCGACCCCGAGCAGGTCACCGACGTGCAGGCGCGGCCGGTGTCGCGCCCCGATTGAGCGTCGTGGCCGGCCCGCTGATCGATCCGCTCGAAGTCGAGTTCAGCGCGATCCGCGCCCAAGGGGCGGGCGGCCAGAACGTCAACAAGGTCTCCAGCGCGGTTCACCTGCGATTCGACATCGGGCTCAGCTCGCTGCCAGAAGAAATCAAGATGCGGCTGCTTGCCCTGCGCGACAGCCGCATCACGCAGGAAGGCGTGCTGGTGCTGAAGGCCCAGCGCCATCGCAGCCAGGACATGAATCGCAACGATGCGCTGGCCCGGCTCCAGGCGCTGGTCGACAGCATCGCCACCCCGCCGCGCGCGCGGCGCGCCACCAAGCCCAGCTATGCCTCCAGGCAGCGCCGGCTCCAGGGCAAGAGCCAGCGTGCCGAGATCAAGAGTCTGCGAGGGCCGGTGCGGGACTGACTGCGTCGGCGCTGGCGGACGGCCGATGCAGCGCGGCCAGCGCCTCGGCGTCGGTCCGGTAGCTGAAGAACAGCGGGCCGGGCGCAAGCAGGCCGGCGCGTTCCAGCACCTGCTGCGCCGGCAGCTTGAGCCCCGACAGGTGCAGCCGCACG
>Ga0265327_10002743_pt1 | contig 17916 bp, 9 predicted proteins | sample 41621metaG_FD_202089 | JGI IMG/M metagenome (GOLD analysis project Ga0265327, IMG submission 202089) | Rhizosphere microbial communities from Carex aquatilis grown in University of Washington, Seatle, WA, United States - 4-16-21 metaG | ecosystem: Host-associated > Plants > Roots > Rhizosphere >... | reverse complement strand
GAAAAGAGTCGCCAAACGACCACTTTCTCATGCTGAAGGCGAATTCCATGATCGCATGCTTGCGGTTGTTTCGAGAGACGACTTCGCGATGCAAGTGAATGAAGTGAAACGCCTTTCGCAAAACGCCGGCGCGGAGCCTAACGCCGAAAGCTGCACCAATTGCACGAATCCCTTCGATGCCCACCTTCGAAGCGTACTGTTTGTTGCTGGACACTTCCGTCTTGTCGAAAGTCTCTTACACTTTGCTCGCAAATAACGGCAGAAACGGAGAGTCGTTGATGTTCTGTTCGTGAATCCGAACGGCGGCTGCAATCTCCATATTCCTGCCTGCAGGCGGTTCCAACTCGCTTGAAGTCAGGGAGCAATTCGGATTTCGAACCGGGAAATCGCCGCCTGCCACGCCTGCGGATCGGCGGCCAGCGTCGGGGAATGACCTGTCCCGGAAAAGATGACCAGTTCCGCCCCCGGGTCACCCAGGGAACCCTGCACACGGCGCGCTTCTTCCAATCGCGCATTCGGATCGAGTTCCCCGTGAAGCAGCAGCGTCGGACAAACACATTGCCTGGCATAGTCGACCGGATTGTGACCTCGGGCATCAATTCCGGCGGCAAGGCCACCCCAGAATGTCAGCAGATTCGCGGCAGGAAACGCGGGGAGTCCCATCAATAGAAACCGGTTTTCGGTCGTGGTCGACAGGCGATCAAACACCGACTCCAGGACGACCGCGTCCGGATCTGCTCCGTGAACATGGATCGCACGCAGAATTGCCGCCGCTCCCATCGAACGTCCAAAGAGGATCAACGGACCGACTCGTGACGACCGGGGAAACTGACTGACGACAGCGGCCACGTCGTCCGCTTCCAGGAATCCGATCGTTGTATATCGTTCGCTCGATCCGCCGCTGCCGCGGAAGTCGACAAGCCAGACCTCGTAGCCCAGGTCATGAAATGCGATCGCTTCAGGAAGCATCTCGGACTTGCATGCCGCATAGCCATGAAACAGCACCACACAGCCACGCTGGCAGCCACGAGGCATGGTGACCGGAATCTGCCAGCATTCCAGCGTCACGGTTGAATCCACCGCGATCCGCTGCGTCTGATATTCCAGGCCGTAATCCGCTGGTGACTGCTCGTTTTCAGGCCGGGGAACTCGAACCCCCGTCAATAACACCCCGAGTTTGCCCGCCATCGACAACCGTTGAGGCCGCTCGGTGCGGGGTCCGCCGCGTGCAAACCAGATCATCGCGCGAGCATGCTGCCAGGCGACGAGGTTCAACGCGACAAAACCAAGAGTGAATATGACCAGAGCAACTCGAACCGGATGACGACGAGACCAGGTGAGCAGTGGCCGGATTCGAGGTTTCATGGATCAGTCACGCCGGGGGCGCGTCGTTTGAGTTTCGATGAACAAATGGCAAACACGACGCGACTTTCTCCAGGACGTCCAAATCGCGGCCCGTCCCATCTGGCTTCCTCCAGAGTAGCGGATTCCCTCGGCAAGGGAATCGAGCCGAGCGCCTGGCGACCTGCCTCAATCGTTAACGCGGACACCACGACTGTCCCGAGAACTTGAATCCATTCTGTCGAGTTCTAAAAAAGACGGACTCACCGAGGATTCCCGGCGGACTTGTTCTTCGAACATTCTCTTCCCGTCAGTCTCGACAAATCTTTTCCAGACTGCCCCGATGGTGTTGCAAGAGGAATTGCCATCCCTGCGGACCGGAGAATCGGGACTCGTCAGAGGGGCATCCCTGTTGACCGTCCGATAGAATCCCAGAGAAACTCGTGCAAATCCTGCCAGATTGTGCAAACTAGTGCTTCGTCAAAGAGATGAACGGGTGCCACTGGTGGCGGCTTTGGGCCACCAGTGTCTGCATGTCGTTTCAGAGCCACTGGAAGCGAAGACGCCACCAGTGGCGCCCAGAACACGGCAATCCTCGTTTTGTGTTTTGACAAAGCACTCGAGTGACTGGCCTGCCAAGATTCCCGGCCGGGGAGTTTGTCGCCATGATCCGCCTTGATCGATTTGCCGTCATCCCATGCCGCATCATCCTGTTTGTTGCCGCGGCCATCGCCTGGACGGCCAGCAGCCACGGCGGGGAAATCCGCCTGAAGAACGGCACAGTGCTGAACGGCAACCTGTGGCTCCTCGGAAAACTCGGTGACAATCCGATTGGGGTCGGCAAGCGGTTGTCCATCAAAGATGCGGCGCCCACTCCTCAGAATATCATCCTGGTCGACAATGGATGGCAGAAGTATTACGTCCCGCGGCGGCAGATTCCTGACGAAGATGTCGACAAGGACATCATTCCGTCGCGTCCCGAGGCGTTCTCTTACAAGCTGCTCAAGAACAATCAGTCCCGAATGATCGCCTCGGTCGGTTCCGTGGTGGACGTCAGCCCGTTCAACGAATTCGGACAGCGAACCATCACCCTGGCTTCGTCCAAGGGGAAGCTGGAAGTCATCCAGGCGATCAGCCGGATTGAACCGGATCATGTTGTCCTGGACGCACTGAACTACAACTGGCAGGTGGGGCTTTCCCTAAGGGCCGTACCACCGGAAACGCTCGAGAAACTGTTGCGTCAGAAGGTGAAGTCCGACGATCCTGTCGGCCGCTTCGCGCTGGTCCGATTCTATTCTCAAGCCGAAATGTATCCGGAAGCGTTCAAGGAACTGGACCAGATCACGGCGGATTTCCCTGATCAGCAGGCCCGGGCCAATGTCGTCCGGACGGAATTGGCGGATTACTTCGGGCGCGAAGTCCTGCGGGAATTGAATCGCCGCCGCGCCGCCTGCCAGCACCAGCTGGCACACGAGTATGCCCTGCGTCTGACAACGCAAAAGCTGGGTGGGGGCGTCATGGACGACGTGCGAAAATTCCTGGCCGATTACGATGACATGATCAAGTCGATTCATCGCGCCACGAACCTGCTGGCGGAATTGCAATCCAAGCTGAAGCAGCCCGAAATCATCCAGCAGTTGCAGCCGCTGCGGGCGGAAATCAACGAGCAGCTGAATGTCGAAACCCTCCCTCGACTGGATGCGTTTCTGCAGTCCGAAAACGATTCGAGCCTGACCGTCGATCAGCGACTGGCACTGGCCTATTCCGGCTGGGTCGTTGGAGCCGCCAATGCGATCACCGATTTGAACCTGGCCATCCGTTACTGGGATGCACGCTTTCTGATTCTCGAAGCGATCCGGGCCGATTCGATCCAGGATCGGGACCTGCGGTATCAGGAGCTGCGCCGTGTGGAAGGGGTCGGTCCAAGAACGGTTCAGCAGATGATTGCGTTTCTGCCGCCGATCCTGGATGCCGGCGACATCCGTCCGGGGCAGGTTCACAGGGTCCAGGTGACACCAGAAGGGCAGACACCGGCCATCGCCTATTCGGTCCAGCTTCCACCCGAATACTCACCACATCACAGCTATCCTTTGCTGATCGCCCTTCGATCACGTGAGCATACCAATCTGGATACGCTGCAATGGTGGGGCGGAAGTGCCGAACAGCCGGGACCCGCGATGCGCCGCGGCTATATCCTGATCACCCCGGAATACGCCGAGGACCGGCAGTCCGAGTACACCTATAGCGCGGTCACGCACCAGGTCGTGATTGAATCGCTGCGCGATGCCCGGCGACGATTCAATGTCGATTCGAATCGCGTCTTCCTGGCGGGACATGGCATGGGGGCCGATGCGGCATTCGACCTGGGAATGGCACACCCGGATGAGTTCGCCGGTGTGATCCCGATCGGTGGGGAATGCCAGTTGTACCCCAAGGTGACCTACATGAATGGTCGGTACACCGCCTGGTACGTGATCGGCCGCGGTTTCAACGCGGAATCGCGCGATCCCGGCAATCCCAGTGCTCAACGCGATCCCGTGAACAACGACGTCTTCACGGACATCTTTGTCCGCGGGTTCCAGTTCGATTTCATGCTGGTCGAATACCTGGGCCGCGGCGTCGATCGATACCAGGACGAAGTCCCGAAGCTGTTCGACTGGATGGACCTGCATCGCCGCAAGGCTCAGCCCAAAGAGCTTTCCATCCAATCGCTGCGCAAGACCGACAATCGCCACTTCTGGCTGACAGCGATCGACCTGCCGACGACGACCATCCTGCCCCCTCCTTCAGGAAACACGGCCCGCGTCAACGTGATGGACATCTCGCCACGGATCAATGAAGGGAACATCATCAACTTGAAAGCGCCGGGCAAGCGGTTTGTCGTCCGTCTGTATCCGGAACTGATCGACTTCGAAAAGCGAATCAAGGTGACCAAAGACGGTCGCCAGCTGTTCTACAACTTCGTGACACCAGAAACGACCGCCATCCTCGACGAAATGCGCGCCACGGGGGATCGAACCCGATTGCCGCTGGCGATTCTCGAATTCTGAAATGAAAAACCACAGGTCGATCCATGGGGATCGACCTGTGGTTGTCTTGAGAGCATTCCGCTGTCGCGGATAGTCGTCAGCGGCAAACGAGCCACGGGAGCGGTTCGCCGGCCTTTGGAAGTTTCACCAGTTCAACGCCCGTCACCGCGGGGTTCTTGGCAACTTCCGCCAGTGTGGCCGCATCCGGTTCATTGTCCAGGTTCAGGACGGCGATCGCGTCGCCACCCTGTTCATTCCGTTCACGACCGAGCGCCATGTGGGCAATGTTGACATTGTGCTGACCACAGACAGTGCCGATGTAGCCAATCACCCCCGGGCGGTCGATGTGTCGATAGAGCAGCAGCAGCCCGTCGAGATACGCGTCCAGGTGGAACTGGTCCAGCCGCACCAGTCGCAGGAACTGCTTGCCGAAGATGGTCCCTGCAGCGGTGATTTCACCGTTGTCGGTCACCACGGTAGCCGAAACGAGCGTCGAAAAGTCGCCAGTTTCATTGGACAGCTCTTCGTTGATCTCGATCCCGCGTTCCTTGGCCAGCAAGTCGGCATTCACGATGTTGACGTCGTCGGCCATGGCATTCATCAGCAGGCCTGAGGCGAATGCGCTGGCGATGAGCTGAGTCTTCATCGAGGCCGCTTCGCCGCGGAAGTGCAGTGTTGCCTTCCGGACTCCGGCCCCCTTGTTCAGTTGAGCCAGCAGCAGTCCCAATCGGCGACCCAGATCCAGGTACGGCTGCACCACAGCCATTTCGGCTGCGGAAACCGGGACCATGTTCATGGCATGCTTGACTTCATTCCGCAGCAGGAAGCCCGAGATGATGTCAGCGGCCTCGATCGAGACCAGTTCCTGTGCTTCTTCCGTCGAAGCGCCCAGGTGGGGCGTGGCCAGCACCTGAGGCAACTTGGCGAGCGTCCAGTCCTTGGGGGGTTCGTCGACGAACACGTCCAGGGCCGCTCCGGCGACGTGTCCTGACTGCAATGCGGCCAGCAGCGCCGCTTCGTCGATGATGCCGCCGCGGGCTCCGTTGATCAGTCGCACCCCCTTCTTCATCCGGGCAATCCGATCCGCATTGATCAAACCCTGCGTTTCGGGGGTCATCGGCGTATGAACAGTCAGGAAATCGCATTTCCCCACCAGTTCGTCGATGTCGCGATAGAGTTCGATCCCCTCATTCCGGGCTCGTTCTTCTGACAGGAACGGGTCATAGCCCAGAACCTTCATTTCGAAGGCCAGGCATCGTCGTGCAACGGTCAGACCGATCCGGCCCAGTCCGATCACGGCGATCGATTTCCCGGACAGCTGAGTTCCCGTGAAGCTCTTCTTGTCCCAGACGCCCGCCTTCATCGAGGCACAGGCGGGAGCGATGTTTCGGGCCAGCGACAGCAGCAGCGCCATCGCCTGTTCTGCCGTGGATGTCGTATTCCCGGCCGGCGTGTTCATGACGACGATCCCCTCGCGCGTGGCGGCAGGGAGATCAATATTGTCGACACCCACTCCCGCGCGAACGATCACCTTCAGCCGGGGCTGGTCCTTCAGAATTTCGGGAGTCAGCCGGGTGGCACTGCGGATGATGATCCCGTCAGCCTCTTTCAAGTACTCCCGCACCTGTTCGGGGGTGTGCTTCCCACTGCGAACATCGACTTCGATGCCCGGTGTATCTTTCAGAATCGCCAGAGCGGACTTGGCCAGATCGTCGGTAATGAGAACTCGGTACATGGTGAATTGACTGATTCGCGCCTGTAAGTGATGAAACGGGCGACCTCGGCCGCCCACCGCAAACCTGAAAACAGCGTCCCCGCCCAGGATTGCTCCGGGCGTAGAGCATACGCGCCCGGAGAAGTGGGGCCAAGCGTGGTGAAAGATTCGCTCTTTTGAATCATCGGAACCGGCTGTTGTGTTGCGGGGCAACTTGAGACACCAGACTCGGCAGGAGTTCCATTTCTGATAGAATCCCCGGAAATCGTGTCGTCCTTGGTCGCAACGGAGCTGCGTGCGGAATGAAAATTATCCTGGCCAATCCTCGCGGGTTCTGTGCCGGCGTGAACATGGCGATTGAGTGCCTGGACAAGGCCATCTCGATGTTCGGGTCGAAGATTTTTGTCTACCACGAAATTGTTCACAACAAATATGTCGTGGAACGGTTTACGCAACAGGGGGTCACGTTCGTCAACGAAATCAGCGAAGTCCCCCTGGGGTCGATCCTGCTGTATTCGGCGCATGGAGTCTCGCCCGAAATCCGTGAGCAATCGCGCCTACGGAATCTGCAGACCATCGACGCCACCTGCCCGCTGGTGACCAAAGTCCATCTCGAAGCGGTCCGCTATGCGCGGGACGGCTACCACATCGTGCTGATCGGGCATGAAGGTCACGATGAAGTCATTGGAACGATGGGGGAAGCCCCGGCCAGTATCACGTTGGTCGAGACCCCGGAAGAAGTGGCGAAATTGAATTTCCCCGAGGGCGCCAAAATCGCCTACCTGACCCAGACAACACTCAGTGTTGACGAAGCGGGTCGAGTCATCGGCGCATTGCGGGCCCGCTATCCGCATATCGACAGTCCTCCGAAGGAAGACATCTGCTACGCGACGACCAATCGTCAGGATGCGGTGAAGCAGTTGGCTCAACAGGCCGACGTCGTCTTGGTCCTGGGGAGTCAGAACAGTTCCAACAGCCGGCGTTTGAAGGAAATCGGCGCTTCGTTTGAGAAGAAATCGCACCTGATCGACGGGGCGAGCGAGTTGCGGCGCGAATGGTTTGAAGGGGCCTCCACGGTCCTGGTGACGGCGGGCGCCAGCGCACCGGAAGTGGTTGTCCAGGACTGCATTGACTGGCTGAAGCGAGAATACGGCGCATCGCTGGAAGAGGTGACAACGCGAGAAGAACACGTTTCGTTCCCGCTGCCAAAAGAATTGCGGGTCCTCAGTTCTTCAAATTCCTGATGTTGACGGGCGCAACGAAACGGGGATAGCTTCGCCGATTGGCAACCATGGTTGCCAGGGGCGAGTGATGACTCGTTCGAGCGCTCTTTCAAAACCTGGTTTCAATTCATCTGGCGACGCATGGGAGTGGCCGGGATCGCGCGGCGACCGCCGACGGGTCGATTCAGCGCATTTCTCCCAGACTACCTATTGTCGGGTGTTGTCGGACACGACCGGCGCAGTGTTTGACGAAGGGGACCTCTATCAGGCTTCGCGACGAATGCGTTGCGTGATCCGTTTTATCGAGTTGCTGCGACCCCTCCGGGGTCGAGGGTTTCGTTCGTCGGTACCGGGGGTGTCGTCGCTTCGCTCCTCAACCCCCGGCTAATCGCTTTCACCCCTCCGGGGTACAGGCGTGGGGCGGTTGAGCGCGCGGGGTATTGGCTGGCAAGTTTTCGAGATTGCCCAGACTTCCCGATGTCGGCTGTTGTCGGACGGTTCGGGCAGATTTCCGTTTGGCAGGCCGACATGATTCGACGGCAATCAAATCGAGCGATTTCCACCATACAGCCTATTGTTGGGGTCTGTCGGACGCATGCGATCAGGGTTCGGTGTCCGAAGGGCGTGTCAGTGGATAGAGAATCTGCAGGAACAGGAAAATGCCCAGCGGCAGAAAGACCAGGGTGCGGAGCACGAACAGCACGATCGTTGGCAGTTGGATCGTGCTGGCGATGGCCAGGTATGCCAGGACCAGCATGAAGGTTCCCACGAGGACCGAGCATCCGATCGCGGTCATCTGCGTCTTGAATATCGCCCGCTCGGACATCGGCTCAAAATGGAGTTCGATCACTCGACGGCGTCGCACGGAGCGGTGGGTGGCATCCACGGTTTCGAACGCCTTCACCAGTTCGCTCCAGTCCATCGGAGCGGGTTCCGATGACTGTAACTGCCGCAGGTATTCTCGAATGGCGCTCTGCCGGTTTCCCGTGTGCCGCGTCCCATCGGGTTCGGTCAGGACCCATTCCCGAGTCTCGTCCCCCTGCTCTAGCACGATGGGGCCTTTTTCCGTATGCACCGTCAGGCGGCACGTTCGTGATTTCCCGGCACAGCCATCCCACGTCGCCTCGGGAAGGTCTCTTCCTGACAACTTGACACTTTGAGTCAAGACGCCGGCTTCGGTTGCACCGGTGCGTAAAGCCAGAATCTGGTCGTAGTCGCCGATCAACCAGCGCAGCAGATCGAAGTCCAGCAGCAGTTCCGCATCGATCGCCGATTGGGCCACCTGCGATGTCGACGATTCCATGGCCGGAAACGTGCGATGCATCTGCAGCAATTGGACCTGTCCCAGCGTTCGCTGCCGAATCCATTCCCGCAATTGAATCAGTACCGGATCGCAGCGGTGCCAGACGGCGGGATGAATCGGGACCCGGTTGTCATCACGAATCAGGCTCAGTTCGTAGATGAACGTGGATCCCTGGGCAAAGCTGGGGACAAACAGCAGGGTTTGTCCGGCGCCAGCCAGTTGCTTGATCCCGTCCAATGTCTGAGGAGCACTGCCGCCGACAATCGTGGCATCCAGCGAGGTTTTGGTCAGCAGATCTTCCCATTGGGATGTGACTCGAATCCCCGAATCGCGGCGGCACAGTTGGGTAGCCTCGGGCGTCAGCAGGGCGGCATCCGTCACTTCATTCAGCGGATCCTCCTCCAGTGCATCGATCCACGGAGCCACGGAAGAGTCATCACACAGCAGCGCAAGTCGCATGAAAGAGGCCTGTATTCTTCAGAGAGCCCGGGAAAGATCCGGGGCGAGTTTCCACGGGGGCGATTGCCCTGTCATCGAGACTGATATCGCATGGGGACCGAGTCGCACCGAGACCACCTCGTCTCGAGACCGAGGGACTGTCACGACGGACTTGACGATGGCAGATTACCCTCCGACCTTCTTGGTCACGATAATCAGTCGTTGTCGGGCATCCGCCGCATGCATCGACTTCGGAAATCGGTCAATCAACAGTCGGTAGGTGGCCGCGGCCTCTTTCCATTGCGACTGCTGTTCATCGCATTTTCCCGACTGCAGCAACGCGGCCGACTGCCAGTCGGGGAAGTCGTAGTTGGCGAAAACCTTCTGGTACGCCAGAAACGCATCCGCCCACTTTTCCTGCAGGAACAGCGTTTCACCGATCAGGAACTGGCACTTGGCGGCGGTCTCAGTTCGTTCGGCATGCGAATCCGCCAAGACCCGTTCAAAGGCCTTGCGAGCATCGTCGAACCGGGGTGGGGCCTGCTGCTTATACCCACGTCCCAGAACTTCATCGGCCTGGTACAGGAATGCCGACTTGGCGGAACGCTGTCGCAATTCCGTCACAGTCGCTTCCAGTTCGTCATACTTTTTCTGTCGAAACGCGATTTCGGCCAGCAGGACCCAGGTCCGGTCGAACCAGCCGAGGGAATTGACGGCAGGATTCTCCTTCTCTGACCGCAAGCTGTTCAACCGGTTTCGTGCGGCATCCAGTTCCGGATCTGTCGCCTTCACATTGGACAGGATCGATTCCGCAATACTGTAAGTCGCATACCAGCGATGCGGACTGGCCGGAAACTCGCTCGTCAATCGCTCGGACAACTGGCGGACGTCCATCCAGCGCTGCTGTTCGACGGCCAGCACGATCAACTGGTACAGCGATCGTTCCTTGACTTCGGCATCGCTTTTGTCAGATGCCAGCAGTTGTTCGAAAGCCTGCTTCGCCGCATCCAGCCGTTCGCCAATCAGATCGCTTTCCGCCAGGCTCAAGCGGGCATTGTCCGCCAGTTCGCTGTCGGGGGTATCCGTCACAATCCGGCGGAAGACGGCATCGGCACGCTCATATCGACCGGCGTCATAATTGAGTAAAGCCCATTCATCCAGCAGCTGATCCAGCCTGGGCAGCCTGGGGAATCGTTTGACGATTTCTTCGTATTCGACATCGGCCTCCTGGACCTTCTTGGCTTTTCGCTGCAAGCGGGCAGCCTGCAAACCGGCGCGATAGCTGTACAGTCCGGGCGACTGCAGTTCCGCCCCCGCCTCGGCAGGCTTGTCCGCGGGAATACGCCTCAATAACTCACTGAAAGCCGTAATCGCTTCATCGGTTTGCCCCGCTTCTTTCAGGGCTTCGGCCCGATAATAAGCGCATTCCGGAACCAGCCGATGCATCGGAAAATCCTGCAGGAACCGGGCGAACGATCTGGCCGCGGCGTCGGCATGCTTCTGTTTCAGTTGTGCCCATGCGAGACCTCGCACGGCATAAGGCTGTGAGTCGGCGCCGGGAATCAGGGGAACCAGCGATTCATAAAGGCGTTCTGTCGTCGGCCAGTCTTCACGCGCCTCGGCCATCTCCGCCAGTTGTTGTATGGTGACGGCGCGGAGTGGATGTTCGGCAAATTCGGTTTTCAGTCGCTCCAGTGCGGCGTCGGATTTCGCGAACTGCATGCTGCGTGCGGCCGCCACCGCCTGGATGGAGATCGCACGGGCTCCCTGCCGTCCCTTTGGTTGCAGTGTCAGGTACTCCTGGGCCGCCTTTTCGGCCTCTTCGAAGCGCTTCTCGGACAGGAACGCATCAGCCTGCAGGACAAACGCGTCGACCAGGTCCGACTTGGCCCCCTCGGCCCTCACCGTTTCCACCAGTGGCGCGAGCAGTTCCAGCGCCGGCCCTGATTGACCCTGCAGTTGCCGGGCAAATGCCAGGTAGTATCGTGCCTGGTTGCGGGTCAGGGGGATGGTGCTGGCGGAAAGGACGCCGGCGAATCGTTTGGCGGCGGCCTCGTAATGGAGCCCGACATCGGCTGGGGGTTTCTGATCGCGCAGCGCCACGGCCGCACGTGACAGCTCCAACCGCCCGGCAAGTAGTTCCGCATGCAGTTTCAGGCCGCTGGTCGGGTACTCGGCGGTCAGACGCGACAGCAGTTGATCGGCGGCGGCCAGGTCTCCGGATTCGATGGCGAGTTCCGCCATCGCGTGGAGGCTGTCGTCGGCAAATTCCCCCTGAGGCCACTTCATCTGGACCAACTCAAACAGCTGCCGAGCCTCTGCCGCATGTCCCAGGTGGCGTTCACACAGGGCCTGTTGGAACAGGATCGATTCGGCGACGGGTTGGTTTCCAGCCGTCTTGGCTGCGGCCTTGAGGGCTTCGGCGGCCTTCGCGTATTGGGACGTCGATTTCAGGCATAGGCCCAGCCAGTACCCCGCTGTCACTTGTTGTGATTTTTCGGCCGCCGCGGCTTCAAATTCCGGGATGGCCGCCGCAAAGTTGTTGGACTGGTACAGGGCGTATCCCGCGTTCAGATGAGCTGCCGGGATGAATCGACTGGTCGGGAACTTTTTGACAAGGTCCTGGTAGGCCGCAGCGGCTTCGGCATATCGCTTTCGTTCAAAGGCGAGTGCCCCAAGCTGGAACTGGGCATCGGCAGCCCGGTTGCTGGCGGGACGGTCGACAAGTTCCTTCAGTTGGGCCAGCGCATCGTCGTCTCGATTGAGCACCTGCAGAGCCCGCGCCCGGCCGAACTTGGCATCTTCGATCATGGGGCCGTCGGGAAATCGCGTGATTGCCAATTGGAAGTTAACCAGGGCCGCTGCGGCGTCGTTCAGCCGTAGCTGCGTATCGGCCAGGTACGGCAGTGCGTGGTCATTGAGTGGATCCTTGGGAAAATCCTTCAGGTAGGCATCCAGTTCCGCACGGGCCACCGGCAAGTCTTCCATCAGGTAGCTGCATTCCGCAATCCGGTAGCGGGCCTGGGGGACGTTTGAATTCTGAGGGTAATCGCGCACGAACTGGCGCAGCTCATCACGGGCCCCCTTGAAGTCATCCAGGTTGACCAGCGTCAGGCCCAGGTACAGGCGCACCAGCGGAGTCTTTTCGTGCTTGTCGTAGGTTTTCAGGAAGCCCCGAAACCGATCCGCGGCGGTCTGCCAGCGTCCCTGCTTGTAGAGTCCAACGGCCAGGTTGTAGTCGTCCAGCGCTTCATCCGCGTGGGCAATTGACGGAAACGTGCCGTGCAGCGCAACGCAGGTCCACAGGCTGCTCAGAATGAGCAGCCAGCGGAGCGAGTGATGCCTGTAATGGGTCGACATAGAGTGAATCCCGGGACACAAAGTCAATTCTGCAGGCCCACCTGATAGTAGCCGCGAGCGACCGTCCGGGCAAATCGCACTCAAAACCGCCTTGTCAGCGGGATCCTGTCACCTGCGGCGCCACCGTTTTTCCGACGCGTTCGATCTGCCTGCCGAAGGCTTCAAATCCGGCGCCCACTTCGTCCCTGGCAAACTCGGCCCCCTCGATCATGCGGGTCGCCAGGACGCGTGAATTGTGTGACACTTCCGCCGTGGCCTCACGGAGCATTCCCCCGGTCCGCTCAGTCGCCCGTTCCAGGTTGTGAGCCGCGGACCTCAGGTATTGTCCCGCCACGTGTTGCTCGTGATGCCGCCAGGCGTCCGCGGCCTTGCGGTACTGATCATCTGCCAGGGAATGGAGGGCCCGGGCGGTGATGACATCCAATTCGTCGACCGACTTGACCGCCCCCGTTTCGACGCGGTGAGCCAGGTGTTCCAGCGCGTGTTCGGCCTGAGTCAGCTCCAGCTTTGTCATCGCCCCCGCATGGCTGGCCGCGACCCGCAAATGAACTCCGGCCTTGCGAATTTCCGTCGTGGCCGTGCGGAATTCCGACTTCAGAAAGGCGGCGCGAGCCCGTTCGAGATGGCGGTCCGGTTCATCCGCCAGCTTGTGCCAGGTTTCCTCGTCGACCAGGACATATCCCTTTGGCGCCTGGGGCGGATGCGCAGGAGTGGCCTTTTCATCGGCTCTCGCGGCGATGGCCCATCCGCAGGAAATCGACGCGACAAGAGTCAGCAGGACCGGGCGGAAAAGCGTCTGCATGAGCGAACTCCATTTGCTGAACAGGCTGTGAAGTCGGCGCCGCAGGTCAAAAGTGCAGCGCCAATCTGGGGGCGGTCCAACAAATGGGAACCGCATCGCCCGAGGCTGTCTCAACCAGAGTTGCCATCGTCCGCCATGAACGACCGCAGGCGAGCGTGTATCTGATTCCAGCAAAGGTGTCAATCGGGTGTGAAATTCGCCCCAGGGCGATCGCCCTGAAATTGGCCCCCGTGCGAAAATGCCTTGTGCCGGATATCGCTCCTGAATGGCAGGAACAGTAAGATCGCGGACCATTTGATCGCGTCAGGATGACGCGGGACCAGCGTGATGTTTCCGATTCCGGGAGAACGGAGTAACCATGAACGGGATTTGTCTGGCGGTCTTTTTCCAGGTCGCAGCCCTCTTGAATGCCGACAGCCCGGCCCGGGCTGTGGTGACGGTGAACGGGACGCCCATCACCGCTGGCGATGTTGAATTCATGGCCGCGACCCGGCATGTGAAGCCGGAACAACGTGCCGAGCAGGATCCGAAACTGATCGAGGAACTGGTCGACAGGCAACTTGTCCGTGAGTTTCTCGCCAAGCGGAAATTCGTGGCGCCCGCTGACGAACTGGCATACCAGATTCAGCAGGCCGAGAACGCCATCCGCCGGCAGGGGGATGATCCTGCCGTGCTGCTGCCGAAGCTCGGATACACTCCCGATCGGCTGAAGTCCGAACTGAGCCTGCCACTGGCCTGGCAGGCGTATGTGCGACAGACCGTGACACTGCCGCAGACGAAGGAGTATTTCGAGCAGCACCGTGCCGAACTGGATGGGACTCAGGTGCGCGCCCGACAGATTTTCCTGAAATTACCGGCACGCCCCAGCGAGGCCGATGTCGCTGACAGGACGAAGAGGCTGAATGATCTGCGGGCTCAGGTGGCAGCCGGAAAGATCTCGTTCGCGGATGCCGCCAGACAGCATTCGGAATCGCCATCAGGCGAGACGGGAGGGGAGATCGGCGCGTTTGGATTTCGAGGGAAATTGCCGGCGCAGGTGACCCGCGCAGCGTTTGCGTTGAAGCCGAACGAGATCAGCAGTCCTGTCGTGTCCGCATTCGGAGTTCACCTGATCCAGGTCACGGAACGCATCCCCGGCGATTTGAGCCTGGAAGACGTTCGTCCGCAGATTTTTGAGCGACTTGCCGAACAGCTTTGGAATGAGACAGTCAGTCGCGAGCGGAAGTCGGCGAAAATCGAGCGAGCCCGATAGCAAAGCACGCCACCCCGACTGCCAGATGGCAGTCGGAGCGGCGCGGCTCTGTCGCGATCCATTGTATTCGTGACCAGTTCGAATTCAGGTTCCAAACCATCCCGAACTCAGACCGGGATGAGGATGTCAGGGTCGACTGACAAATTCTCGCGGGGTGGCGCGGAAGGCTGCCAGATTCTCGGCACTCGCAAACAAGTGCAGGCGATGCCGGAACCAGCAGGCATGATCAAGAGATCCCTGCGCCGTTTCATGCCCCTGCTTCACTTCAATCACATCCAGCCCTCCCGCGGCGGGGGCATACCATTCCGGATGCGCCAGGAACTTGCTGCGGGCATCGGCACTGCAGAATCGGAACGTCTGAGCCTGGTACTCGGCCGAGAATTCATCGACGGCCGCCATCAGGCGTCGTTCGTCTCGAAGTGTCACGGGACAGAATCCCCGCAGGCAATCATTTGACCGAGGTGCGGCATTCTCGCTCGTCTCGGCGGCTGCCTTGGCGCGGGCCAGTTCGGCTTGAGCCCAGTCCAGCCCGGTCAGTTCCTCCATGTCGGCGGGGACGGTTTCCGGTGCATCGTCGCTGCCCTCGAAGACGTTGGTCAGGTCATCTTTGGAAGAAGCTGAAGTTGGCTTGGCGGCGGCGTCAACGCTGTTTGGCAGGGTGGGCGCTGAAGAATCAGGCTCTGCAACGGGCGATGGGATAATGCGGGACTCGGCCGGATCCACCTCAAGTTCCCCCGGGGGATTCGATCGGCTGGGCAGTTCGAATTCTGGCTCGGTCGCGGCGGGGGCCTGTGCGGCGGCAGCGGCCGTTTGAGTGGACGAAGGAGCATCCACGTCGTCTCGAGTCGCCCCCCGCTCGGGATCCCCCGGCGTGACGATTGCGGTTTCACCATGCGAAGGAGGGGGAAGTTCGACGTACGAGGCGATGACCGGTGGGCGTCGCGGCAGATCCGCATCCCGGATGACGGGGGATTCGACCACATCGGGACTCGATGAGGCGTCACCCGCGGGGAGGATCGAGATCTGTTGCGGGGCGTCTGAGGCTGCTTCAACCGGTGCCGCAGGTTTTGCGACGGCAGCGACAGCGACCGGACGATCCGTTCGATTGGCCGCGAGTTGTTGAATCGCCCGTGTCGCTACCAGATTTCCCGGCTCGTTGGCCAGCACGCGCTGATAGGTCGCCATGGCGGCGTCGGGTTCGTTCCGTTGTGACTGGACGAAGGCCAGATTGACAAGCGCCTGGCTCTCCGGGTTGGCCTTGCGAAACAGTTCCAGGCTTTCGTCATACCGACCCTGGAATCCAACCGCCATCGCCAGATTGTTGAGTGCGCGGGGATCTGTTGAGCCAAGTGCGACAGATTCTTTTAAGAGAGATTCGGCACTCGCGTAGTCTCCCTGCAGGTAGGCCGAATACCCCATGTCCGCCAACAGTGCCGGATTCCTGGCATCCAGACCTCGAGCGTGTTCGTAGTATTTGCCAGCCGTCACATAGTCTTGCAGCTGGGTGCAGACGACCCCCATTCGATGAGCGTACTCAGGGGTATTGGGGGAGTTTTTCTGGAGCAGCGCGTACATGTCGCGCGCCTTGGTGTATTGTCCCCGCTGCTCGGCCTGGCGAGCCGCCTGATATTGCGACTGGGAACGATGCTTCGCCAGCGACGGAAGCACATTGAGCTTGGGTGACAAGCTGGCACACCCGACGCCGAAAACTGGCAGGCAGGCAAGCAATAAACCGACCTTGGCCTCGCGAGCGAATCGCATATGTCCCCCTCAGGACGGCACCACGAATCACGGTGCCGACCGACCTTCGCCCTGATTCCAGCTGAGCAACAAACGAAACCGCATGAATCCGAATCTGCAGGCGTGACGCGGCCGATCTTCCGCGGCACGACCTTCAGGGACTTCGGAACGGTTTCCCGGCTGGCCAGTGGTGACTTTCGTGTAAGAATCGAACATCGATTCGACAACTGAACACCTTCGCCAAGGTGCAGTCGCACCAGTTGTATCGGCAGTGACGAGTTTACGGTTTCAATCAAATTTGGCTGAAGTATCGATGACACCGCTTTTTCGGGTGGAAGGGAGGTCAGGTTTCCGCAGATTCTTCGAATTGTCAGATGGGGCAGCGGCCTGCGCTTCACGTCGTGAACGAATCACACGACTTCACCGGGGCGCAGGTGTGGAACTGCAAACTCGGACGAGTTCACATCGGGAAGCGCTTGACCCTCCAATCCGGGAGGCGTAGCATCATAGCCCGGGCCGTGAGATCACCATTCCGCCAATTCATCCTGAACTTCCCCGTATTTTCGCGGTTTTTTCTACGAACGTTCTTTGTTCGACGTGGGTGATTCCATCGCCATCCCGCCGAAAAAGTGAGACTGCCAATGAGTGCTCAGAATGTCGTTCCTCCGCCAACCGCAGCCCCAGCCAACGGGGTTCCGCCCGTTCCCAACGGCGTAGCGCCCGTTGCAGTCGCAGTTCCACAACAGCTTGCTCCACAGCCAGTTGCAGTGCCTCCTGTCGCGGCGGCGGTTGCTCAACCGGTAATCGCTCAGGCTGTTCCCGTTTATGCGAACCCCGTTCCAGTCGCCGCCCCGCCGGTCGCGGCCACGGTTGTTCCTGCAGCAGCCCCCGTTGCCCCGGCAGCGGTCCCGGTGATTCCGGCTGCGGCTCCTGTCGCGGCGGTCCAACCCGCTCCGGTCGCTCCAGTTCAGAATCCAGTTGTCCAAGCTCCTGTTGCACAGGCCTCGGCCGTTCCGGCGCCTGTCGCCCAGCAGCCGATCCCCGCGGTTCCCGCAGCGGTGCGTGAAATGGTGGCGGCTGCTCCAATGCCGGCTCCCGTTGCCCCCACCCCTGCCGCACCGGCGCCAGCGGCAGCGGCGCCCGCTCCAGTGGCGGCGGCTCCGGCCGCCGCACAAAAGCCCGCGGCCAAAGCCAAGCCGACGATTATCCTTGCGCCGCGACTGAGTCAAAAGAAGGTCGACTGGAAAGCGATGGGGACCACGATCGGCATCAGTGCCGGTCTGCACGCGCTCGCCCTGTTTGCGTGTACGCTGATTGTGTTCAACAACCCGAAACTGCTCGAAGAAATCTTTACTGAGATTACCGAGAACAAGGAAATCACGGATGAGCCGATCGTCGAGCAATCGATGGATCAGCCGAGTGAAATCAAAGAGACCAGCGACGACAACGCCAGCCCCAGCGCCTCGGAAATGGTTTTCGAGAAGGGGCCGGCAGACATGAACATCAACGATCTGGCGCCATCGCAGGTCAAGGTGGAAGGGGACATCCCGGGCCTCGCGAATATCGACTTCTCCAACGCGGCCAGCGGACGCATGTCTCAGGCAGCCAAGGGGGCACTTGTTCGCAAGATGGGCGGTAATTCTGCCAGCGAAGCCGCGGTCGCTCACGGGATGCGGTGGCTGGCGAAGCACCAGTTCCCGGATGGCGGCTGGAG
>Ga0265327_10002741_pt1 | contig 17937 bp, 12 predicted proteins | sample 41621metaG_FD_202089 | JGI IMG/M metagenome (GOLD analysis project Ga0265327, IMG submission 202089) | Rhizosphere microbial communities from Carex aquatilis grown in University of Washington, Seatle, WA, United States - 4-16-21 metaG | ecosystem: Host-associated > Plants > Roots > Rhizosphere... | reverse complement strand
GCCTCTGCGTGGAGGGTCGCCAGCTGCTCTATCGCTATGCCGAGGAGCGCGGCCTGCCGCATCGGCGTTGCGGCAAGCTGATCGTCGCCACGGGCGAGGGCCAGCTTGCGCAGATGGAAGCCATCGCCGGCAAGGCGCGCGCGAATGGCGTCGATGACCTCGTCGCGCTGAGCCGCGAGCAGGCCCGCGCGCTGGAGCCCGAGCTCGAATGCCTGGCAGCCCTCCATTCGCCGAGCACCGGCATCATCGACAGCCATGCCCTCATGCTGAGCCTGCAGGGCGACCTGGAGCATGCCAATGGCATGGTGGCGCTGAAATCAGGCGTCATCGCCGCGGACTGCCGGCCCGACGGAATCGTGCTGCGCTCGCTCGACGGCACCGAACTGCGCTGCCGGCGCGTGGTCAATGCCGCCGGTCTGGGCGCTCCGGCACTCGCGCGCCATTTCGATGGCCTGCCGTCGAGTTCGGTGCCAACGGCCAGCTTCGCCAAGGGCAGCTACTTCACGCTCGCGGGCCGGGCGCCCTTCAACCGCCTGATCTACCCGATGCCCGAAGCCGCCGGGCTGGGCGTGCACCTGACGCTGGACCTCGGCGGCCAGGCCAAGTTCGGTCCGGACGTCGAATGGGTCGCATCGCCAGACGACCTGGTGGTCGATCCGTCGCGCGGCGAGGCCTTCTACGCCGAAGTCCGCAAATACTGGCCGGCGCTGCCGGACGGGGCGCTGATGCCCGGCTACGCCGGCATGCGTCCCAAGATATCGGGGCCTGGCGAGGCGGCGGCCGACTTCATGATCCAGGGGCCGGCGACACATGGCGTTCCCGGGCTGGTCAATCTGTTCGGCATCGAATCGCCGGGCCTGACGAGCAGCCTGGCGATCGCTCGCGCCACCGCCGAACTCCTGTCGTAGACCGTCGCGGGCATGTAACATGGAATGACGCGCCGTATGTCGGCGCCGTGTCGCCGGCGCGGTGCCGGCGAACTGAGGAGGACCCATTCAAATGACTGCAACCACCAACCTCGAGGCGGCCGCCAACGCCGTCGCCGAAGACATCGCGAGCGACGTCCGCGGCGTTCTCGCCAACAAGGACCTCGACTCGGTTCCCCAGATCAAGGCCCTGCGCCAGCGTCTCGAAAGCAAACTGGCCATCGCGCGCGAACTCGCGGCCGAGAAGAGCCGGATCGCCACCAAGAAGGCCCGCGAGGCAGCCAATACCGCCAACGCCTACGCCCACGACGAGCCGTGGCAGATCGCCGGCGCCGCGCTCGCGGTCGGCGTGCTGGTGGGCCTGTTGCTTGGCCGCCGCTGAGCCTGGACTGGCCGGCGCAATTCGCGCTGCCGTCGCGGCCCCCGCTGCCGTCGGCGCACCAGGTGCGGCGGCATGAATCTCTCGTCGCTGTTCGGCCTCAAGTCGCGCTTGCGGCGCTTGCGCATCATGGCGGGCGAGGGCGCCATCGCCCTCGAGGACCGTGCCCTGCTGTTGAAGTTCGCCTGGGAAGACGAGAAGGAGCGCCTGCGCCTCACCCTGGGATTGATGATCGCAGTGATCGGCCTCACGACCGTGGCGATCGCGCTGCTGTCGGTTGCGATCGTGGTGCAGTTCTGGGACACGCCGCAGCGCAGCATGGTGGCTTGGCTGCTCGCCGCGCTGTGGGTCGGCCTTTGGCTGGTGGCCGTGCTCTTGCTGGCGTCGAAGCTGCGCCAGGCATCGACCTCCTTCGAGCCGGCCCGGGCTGCCTTCGAGCGAGACCTGCAATGGTTCCACGCCCAGTTCGGCAGCGACGAGCAAGAATCAGGCGTTCGACGCGAATCGCCGCCGCCGAGCCGATCCGAACTGCTGGCGCGCATCGAGCGACAGCGCCTGCGGGTCGCCACGCTGCAGGCCGCGGCCTCGTCGGCCGGCGAAGCGCCGGTCGAGTCCGAGAGCGCCAGCGCCGCCGCCGTGCGCATCGCGCGCGAGCATCCGGTGGCCACCGGCGTGGCGACTGCCGCGGTTCTGGCTGTGCTCGGCCCACGTCGCGTAGTGCGCTGGGCCGCAGTGATCGCGCCGGTGTTGTGGCGCATGCGCTGATGCGCCTGCGGCCGTGCGCCGCAGCCAGGTCGCTTATTCGCTGAACAGCTGATCAGCCCGCCGACGAGTCGCCGAGCCGCCGAGGCTCGGCGACCCGTCAATCGGCCGGTCGGCTCAGCCCGCGCGTTCGCGCAAGGCCCGGGCGACCTTCGGCACCAGCCCCGGACCCCGATAGATCAATCCGGTGTAGATCTGCACGAGGTCCGCACCGGCGGCCATCTTGCCCCGCGCATCGGCGGCGCTGAGCACGCCGCCGACGCCGACGATCGGAAACTTCGCGCCCAGCGCGGCGCGCAGCTGACCGATCACCCGATTGCTCGCTTCCCGAACCGGCGCGCCCGACAGGCCTCCCGCTTCGTCGGCATGCGGCTGGCCGGCGACCGCATCGCGCGCCAGCGTGGTGTTGGTGGCGATCACGCCGTCCATGCCGTGGCGCAGCAGCGTGGCGGCGATCACCTTCACCTGCGCCTCGTCGAGGTCGGGCGCGATCTTCACGAAGAGCGGCACCCGCTTGCCGGCGCGCTGGGCCAGGGCCTCGCGCTTGTCGGCGATCGCGCCGAGCAGGCCGTCGAGCGCCTGGTCGCTCTGCAGCGAGCGCAGGTTGGCGGTGTTGGGGCTGGAGATGTTGATCGTCACGTAGTCGGCATGCGGGTAGACGCCGCTCAGGCAGGTGAGGTAGTCGTCGACCGCGTTCTCGATCGGCGTCGCCGCGTTCTTGCCGATGTTGAGGCCGAGCAGCATCGGCGCCTCGGCCGCGGTTCGACGGAACTTCGCGCGCTGCACATTCGCGACGAAGGCGTCGAGCCCCTCGTTGTTGAAGCCCAGGCGGTTGATCAGCGCATCGCGGCGCGGCAGGCGGAACATGCGTGGCTGCGGATTGCCAGGCTGCGCCTTCGGGGTGACGGTGCCGACCTCGACGAAGCCGAAGCCCATCGCGGCGAATGCGTCGATGCAGCGGGCATTCTTGTCGAGTCCGGCGGCCAGGCCGACCCGGTTCGGGAAGGACAGGCCCGCCAGCATCACCCGGTCTGCCACGCGCGGCGCCGCATAGGCACAGGCCAGGGGCGTGTTCTGGGTGCGCGCCAGGGCGTCGAGGGTCAGCTCATGGGCCCGTTCGGCATCGACGCCGAAGAGAAAGGGGCGGGCGAGCCCATAGAGCGATGAGGGCAGGGGGAGGGGCATCGGATAATTCTCGACTTCAACAAGCCCAGGATTCTCCCCGATGACTTCCACCGCATCCGCATCCGCTCGCGCGATGGCCGATCGCGCGAGCGACCCGCGCACGCCAGGCCACGCCGCACAACAGATCGCCGTCGGGCCGCTCCGCAGCCGGCTCTCGACCGCCTCGTGCGCCAGGGTGCCGGCATGAACCAGGACGAACTCAAGGCGCTGGTCGGGAGGGCTGCGCTGGACTACGTGGTCAAGGGCGAGATCGTCGGCGTCGGCACAGGCTCGACGGTCAACCACTTCATCGAGGCACTGGCCGGCATCAAGGACCAGATCCGCGGCGCGGTGTCGAGTTCGGAGGCATCGACCGCCCGCCTGCGCGCGCACGGCATCGAGGTCTTCGACAGCAACGCGGTCGAGGAGCTTGCGGTCTACATCGATGGCGCCGACGAGATCGACGGCCGCGGCTACATGATCAAGGGCGGTGGGGCGGCGCTGACCCGCGAGAAGATCGTCGCGGCGCAGTCGAAGCGTTTCGTCTGCATCGCCGACGCTTCCAAGCTGGTCAACACGCTGGGCGCGTTTCCGCTGCCGGTCGAGGTGATCCCGATGGCAGCGCAGCGGGTGATGCGGCAGTTCGCGCGCCTCGGCGGCGAGGCGCAGGTCCGCGAGAAGGACGGCCTGCCGCTGGTCACAGACAACGGCCAGCACCTGATCGACGTCACCGGCCTGCGCATCACCGACCCGCTCGGTTTCGAGGCCGAGGTGAACCAGTGGCCCGGCGTGGTCACGGTGGGTGTCTTCGCCCGGGAACGCGCCAGCGTCTGCCTGCTAGGCACGCCGTCCGGCGTGCGCACGATGCGCTTCGACTGAAGGCCGGCGAGCGGCGCCGCTGGCCTAGAACTTGATGCCAGCGGGATTGCTGGGCGTCGGTTCGCTGCTCGGAGCCGGGACTGCGTCGGCGGCGGCGGCACTCCGCGGCGCGGCTCCGGTGGAAGGCGCGACCGCCGCCTGCTGGGCGACCAGCGGCCGAGCGGCCGCGTTGCGGAAGCCGGACGGCAGTTGCGAACTGGTCGGATAGCCGGCCGCATCGAGGTATTGCGACCAGTCGGCGTCCGCGAAGCCCTTGAGTTGCTGGGAGCCGATGGTCAGCAAGGGCAGGCCGGTCTGGCCGCTCAGGCGCTGAAGCGCGGCGATGTCGTCGGGGGTCTTCACGGTTCGCTCGTCGAAAGGCACGCCGCGCGCGATCAGCAGCGAACGACCGGAGCCGCAAGGGCCGCAGTCGTCGCCGGTGTAGATCGTGACCGGATAGCGCTGCACCACCTGGCGCAGTTCGTAGGGCAGCGGCGCATCGCTGCCGGCGTTGCCGCCGCTACTGGGTGCCGTGGCGGCAGGGCTGCCGGCCGAAGGCGGCTGGTCGGAGAAGACGATCTTGCCGCTCTTGTCGACGCTGCGGTAGACCGGTTGGGCGAATGCGGCGCCCGCCAGCATGATCACGACAAGGCCCGACAGGACCGGAAGGGCCCGCTGGGCGGCGGCACGAGCGGCATGGAGCTTCATCGATGGGTTCCCGAAATCCGATGCAGGAGTATCTCAGGCTCCGCAGCCGCAGCGTCAACTAACTCAGGCCGGCTGGGGCTGTGCCATGCCCTGGTGTCGCAAGAGCGCATCGAGTTGCGGTTCGCGGCCGCGGAAGGCCTTGAAGGACTCCATCGCGCTGCGGCTGCCGCCGGCCTCGAGGATGGCCTCTCGGTAGCGGCGGCCGGTCTCGACGCTGGGCTCGCCGTTGGCGCCAGCAGTCTCCTCGAAGGCCGCATAGGCGTCGGCGCTCAGCACCTCGGCCCACTTGTAGCTGTAGTAGCCGGCCGCGTAGCCGCCCGAGAAGATGTGGCTGAAGGTGTTGGGCGTGCGGCTGAAGCTCGGCGAGGGCATGACCGCGACCTCGGCCCTCACCTTGCCCAAGAGCGCCATCACCTCGCCCGGCTGGGCGATGCTGGCGTCGTAGTCGGTGTGCAGCAGCATGTCGAAGAGCGAAAACTCGATCTGTCGCAGGGTCTGCAGGCCGCTCTGGAAATTCTTGGCGGCGGTCATCTTGTCGAAAAGCGCGCGCGGCAGCGGCTCGCCGGTGTCGACATGGGCGGTCATGTGGCCCAGCACGTCCCATTCCCAGCAGAAGTTCTCCATGAACTGGCTGGGCAGCTCGACCGCATCCCATTCGACGCCGCTGATGCCGGAGACATCGCGCTCGTTGATGCGGGTCAGCATGTGGTGCAGGCCGTGGCCGAACTCGTGGAAGAGGGTGGTGACGTCGTCGTGCGTCAGCAGCGGCGGCTTGCCGTCGACGCCTTCGGCGAAGTTGCACACCAGCTGCGCGACCGGCGTCTGCAGCGTGCCGGTGTCGGGGCGCAGCCAGCGCGCCCGCACGTCGTCCATCCAGGCGCCGCCGCGCTTGGCGGCGCGCGCCGAAGGGTCGAGGTAGAACTGGCCGACCTTCTGGCCGGCGCGCTCGATGCGGTAGAACTCGACGCTCGGGTGCCAGACGGGCGCCACGTCGCGCTTGATCTGCACCTCGAACAGCGTCTCGACGATCTTGAAGAGGCCGGCCATGACCTTGGGCGCGGTGAAGTACTGCTTGACCTCGAGTTCGCTGAAGGCGTAGCGCGCTTCCTTGAGCTTTTCGCCGACGTAGCTCCAGTCCCAGGGCTGCGGATCGAGCAGTCCGAGCTGCTCGGCCGCAAAGACGCGCAGGTCGGCCAGGTCGCGCTCGCCGTAGGGCCTGGCCTTGACGGCCAGGTCGCGCAGGAACTTGACGACCTGGGCGGCCGACTCAGCCATCTTGGGAACGATGGAGAGTTCGCCGAAGTTCGGATAGCCCAGCAGCCTGGCTTCTTCCTGGCGCAGGGCCAGGATTTCGCGGATCAGCTCGGTGTTGTCGAAGGCCGGATCGCCGAACTCGCTGGCGCGGGTCGCATAGGCGCGATAGAGCGTCTCGCGCAGCGCGCTGCTCTTGGCGAACTGCATCACCGGCAGATAGGAAGGCATCTTCAGCGTGAGCTTGTAGCCGTCCTTGCCCTCCGCTTCGGCGGCGGCGCGGGCCGCACTGACCACGTCGTCGGGCAGGCCTTCGAGTTCGCCCAGCTTGGCGTAGTAGGCGAAGGCATCGGTGGCATCGAGCGCGTTCTCGCTGAACTTCTGGCTCAGCTCGGCCTGGCGTTCCTGGATCTCGGCGAACCGCTCCTTGGCCGCGCCCTGCAGCTCGGCGCCGCCCAGCACGAAGTTGCGCACCGCGTTGCGATGGGCCTGCCGCTGCTCCGTGTTGAGCGTCGCCGGGTCGATGGCCTTGTACTTGGCATAGAGCCTTTCGTCGGAGCCCAGCCGGGTCCAGAAGGCGGTGACGCGCGGCATCGCCTCGTTGTAGGCGGCGCGCAGTTCGGGCGTGTCGGCCACGGCATTGAGGTGGCCGACCACGCCCCAGGCGCGGCTGAAGCGCTCGGAGGCGACATCGAGCACCCGCGAGATCGCCAGCCAGTCGGCCGGGAACTCTGGCGCGGTGACCTGCTGCAGCGCGGCCTCGGCGCCGGCCAGCAGCGCGTCGACCGCCGGCGCGACGTCCTGGGGCTTGATCCGGTCGAACAGTGGGAGGTCGTCGAAGTCGAGGAGCGGATTGGTCATGGGATCCATGTGGCGGTCGTTGCGGGCGGATTCAAGAAGGGGCGATCGCTCAGGCGCGGGCCGCGGCCTGGCGTTCGGCGGACTCGACGGTGTTGACCATCAGCATGGTCACCGTCATCGGGCCGACGCCGCCGGGCACCGGCGTGATGTGGCCGGCGACCTCGCGAACACCGGCGAAGTCGACGTCGCCGGCCAGCTTGTTCTGTTCGTTGCGGTTCATGCCGACATCGATCACCACCGCGCCGGGCTTCACCATGTCGGCCGTCAGGGTGTTGCGCCGGCCCACCGCGACCACGACCACGTCGGCCTGCCGCGTGTGCTGGCCGATGTCGGCCGTGGCGCTGTGGCAGACGGTGACGGTGGCATTGGCCTGCAGCAGCAGCAGCGCCATCGGCTTGCCGACGGTGTTGCTGCGGCCGATGACCACCGCGTGCTTGCCCTTGAGGTCGATGCCGGTGCTCTCGATCAGCTTCATGCAGCCGTAGGGCGTGCAGGGCCTGAAGCCCGGCAGGCCGGCCATCAACTCGCCGGCCGACAGCACCGAGTAGCCGTCGACGTCCTTCGAGGTCGAGATGGCCTCGATCACCTTGTGCGGATCGATGTGCCTGGGCAGCGGCATCTGCACCAGGATTCCGTGGATGCTCGGGTCGTCGTTGAGCGCCGCGATGCGGGACAGCAGCTCGGCCTCGGACAACGCGGCCGGATAGCGCTCCAGCACCGAGCGCAGGCCACGCTCCTGGCAGGCCTGCACCTTCTTGCCGACGTAGACCTGGCTGGCCGGATCGTCGCCGACCAGGATCACCGCCAGGCCCGGCGTGATGCCTCGGGCGCTCAGGGCGGCGGCGCGGGTGGCGACCTCGGCCAGAAGTTGACGGGAGAGAGCGTTGCCGTCGATCAGTTGAGCTGTCATTCGTTTCGGGTCTTGTTCGATTTCAGGACTTCAGAAATGCAAACGCCCGCTTGCGCAGGCGTGTGTCGGGACGTTGGGGCTGAAGAAGCCTATGCCTTGGCCGCCGCGGCGGCAGCCGCCTGGCCGAGCGCGATCTTGAGCAGGTCGGCCACCGTGTTGGCGTTGAGCTTCTCCATGATGTTGGCGCGGTGCGCCTCGACCGTCTTGATGCTGATGCCGAGGTCGTCGGCGATCTGCTTGTTGAGCCGGCCGGCGACGATGCGCTCGAGCACCTGCGCCTCGCGGCCGGTGAGCTTGGACAGCAGCGCGTCGCGGCTGGCCGATTGCTGGTGCTGGGCGAAGGCGCCGCGGGCATGTTCGAGCATGCGCTCGACCAGCGTGACCAGGGCTTCGTCGTTGAAGGGCTTCTGGATGAAGTCCATCGCGCCCTTCTTCATGGAGTCGACCGCCATCGGCACGTCGCCGTGGCCGGTGATGACGACGATGGGCAGCGGCGAGCGGCGTTCGATCAGGCGGTCCTGCAGCTCGATGCCGGACATGCCGCCCATGCGGATGTCGACGATCAGGCAGGCGACTTCGCGCGGGTCGTAGCGCGAGAGGAAGGACTCGGCCGAATCGAAGCATCGGACCCGGTAGTCCTTGCCTTCGAGCAGCCATTGCAACGAATCTCGGACGGCCTCGTCGTCGTCGACGACATAGACGGTGCCCTTCTTCGGAATCAGACTCATGCGGGTACTTTCGCCTCGTTGCTTGCTACGGAATCTATAGCGTCCAACACCGGTATCCAGAAGGAAAAACGGCATCCGACCACATCCTGACCATTGTAGATGTTCTCCGCCTGCATCCGGCCGTGGTGCGACTCGACGATGGTGCGGCACAGGTTGAGGCCGATGCCCATGCCCTCGGGTTTGGTCGAGAAGAAGGCCTCGTAGAGCCGGTCCATCACTTCGGGGGCCAGGCCCATGCCGGTGTCCTGCACCGAGAACTCCACCGCCGGCTGGCCGTCGATGGTCTTGGGCAGCACCCGCAGCTCGACGCTGCGGCGCGCCAGCGGGCGGTTGGCGACATCGATCGATTCGGCAGCGTTCTTCAGCAGGTTGACCATCACCTGCTCGATCAGGATCGGGTCGACGCGCAGCACCGGCAGCCGCGCCGCCACGTAGTGGTTGAGGCGCACATTGCGTCGGCGCAGCTCGATGCCGGCCAGCTCGACCGCCTCGCTGACCATGGTCGAGACCTCGGCCGCGGTGCGGTTCGGTTCGCTGCGCTTCACGAAGGAGCGGATGCGCTGGATGATCTGGCCGGCGCGCTGGGCCTGCTTGGCGGTCTTGTCGAGCGCCGCCAGCAGCGCATCGGAATCGATCTGCTGGCCTTTGATGCGCGACATCATGCCGTTGCAGTAGTTGGTGATGGCGGTCAGCGGCTGGTTCAGCTCGTGCGCCACGCTGGAAGCCATTTCGCCCATCGTGATCAGCCGGCTCGCGGCCTGCGCCCGGTCGGCCTGCGCCGCCGAGAGATCCTCCGCATCGCGGCGCGGCGTGATGTCGGTGGCGATCACCAGCTGCGCCAGCCGCCCGTCGACCCAGGTGAGGTAGCGCGAGCGCACTTCCAGCCACTTGCCCAGCTCGGGCACGAAGATCTCGTTGTTGGCCGGCTGCGCGGTGGTCAGCTGGTCGATCGGCAGGCCGGCGAAGGAATCGACGTCGTCCAGCTCCTCGTCGCGCGCGTGCGAGGCCGGCACGCCGGCCTGCGCCACCATGCCCAGGTGGCCGACGGTGTTGGAGCCGAACCAGAGCCGGTAGAGCTTGTTGGCGAAGAGCAGCTCCTCGCTGCCCAGCGGCGCGACCGACACCGAGGCGTCGAGCGCCTCCAGCACGGTGGTGAAGCGCTCGTACGAGGCCGACAGCTGCTCGCGGATGCGGGTGGGCTCGGTGATGTCGGTCATCGAGGTCATCCAGCCGGTCTGGTGGCCGCGCGCATCGATCAGCGGCGACACATACAGGCGGGCATTGAAGATGCCGCCGTTCTTGCGCTTCACCCGGACCTGGAAGCCGCCGGGCAGGGCGCGGCCGTGCAGCTCTTCCTCGAGGCGGTCGTTCATGATCTCGCGGTCGGATTCGAGCCAGTAGGGGAAGGGTGGCGTCTGGCCGACCAGCTCGGCTTCGGTCCAGCCGGTCATCGCGCAGAAGGCGGCATTGACGTAGGTGATGCGGCCCTCCAGGTCGAGTACCCGCATGCCGGTGAGCATGGAGTTCTCCATGGCCCGGCGGAAGTTGGTCTCGGCCACCAGCGCCTGCTGGGCCTGAAGGCGGCGCCGGGTGTGGCGCCAGGTGCCGATCAGCATCCAGCTTGTCAACACGCTGAGCGCGCCGACCAGCCAGAACAGGCCGTTGCCGACCACGCCCTGCGAGGTGCGATAGGCCTGGGCGCGCAGCATCAGCGCGTTGCCGACCGGCGAGACCGGCACTTCGAACTCGTTGGTACGCACCGTCCAGGGCAGCAGCCGGGTGCCGGGGCCGCGCGGATTGGCGACCGTGTTGCCGGCCAGCAGCCCGCCCTTGCCGTCGAGCAGCGAAACCGCATAGCGCGCCGAGACCTCCGACGGCATGCCGTAGCGCAGCAGGCCGTCGATCGAGAATTCGCCGAGCACCATGCCGGCGAACAGGCCCTGGTCGTAGAGCGGGATGTGCAGCTGCAGCATCGGCGACGGGTCGCTGCCGGCCAGCGGTTGCGAGAAGACCGGCTGGCGCAGCTCGCGGGCCAGGGCGTAATTGCTCTCGATGTCGCCGGGGCGCAGCACGTCGCCGATCGCATGCTGCTGCGCCGGATGGACGCTCGGCGCCGAATAGCCGGCCTTGAAGCGGCGCCGGTCGTCGATCCAGCTGATCGATTGCAGTTCCGGGAACTGGCTGACCAGGGATTCGGCGCGACTGGTGAATTCGGCCGCGTCGATCTCGCGGTTGGATGCGTCGCGCGCCAGGCGCATCAACTGCTCCTGCCGCTCGAGCAGGCGCAGGCGCACCCGCTGCTGCGCGTATTCGACATCGCGCTTGACCGACTGCTGGACCCGCTCGATCTCCTCGGCGCGCAGGTACCAGAAGGCCGAGACGATGGCCGCCAGGAAGAGCAGCACCGCGGCGAGAGGCGCCAGCATCGCGACCGCGTCCTGCAGCACCGGCGTCTGCCGCCGCCACCAACGCCGCCACCAGGACAGCGGCGAGCCGTGTCGGGAGACCGCGATCGGGGTGCTGAAGGGCATCGGCAGAGTTTAGGTGATGGGCTCCGCCGGGCGCCCTTCGATCCGCGCGATGGGCGCTGCCCGATCAGGCCATTCCCAGGCCTTGTCCAGCCGATGAATCAGCGTTCGTTTTCATAATAAGAAATCGATACGCACTATTTGAAATTCGAGAATTTCTGTGAGAAACTCCGCGCCGCCGCTGAATACGGCACTAAATTACAGCCACAACACCCCCTCAAGGAGACAAGCATGTCGGCAAATCCCGAGAACCTGTTCGGCTCGGCCGCGAACGACCCGGACTCGCAGGAAACGCGAGAGTGGATGGACGCCCTGTCCGCCGTCATCCAGAGCGAGGGCCCTGACCGCGCGCACTTCCTGCTCGAGCAACTGCTCGAGCATGCGCGGCAAAACAGCATCGACAAGCCCTTCTCGGCCAACACCGGCTACGTCAACACCATCGAGACCAACGAGGAAGACCGCTCGCCCGGCAATGCCGAGGTCGAGGAGCGGCTGCGTTCCTACATGCGCTGGAATGCGATGGCGATGGTGGTCAAGGCCAATCGCCACCACCCGCCCGAAGGCGGCGACCTGGGCGGCCACATCGGCTCCTTCGCTTCGCTGGCCACCATGTTCGGCGCCGGCTTCAATCACTTCTGGCATGCCGAGAGCGCCGACCATGGCGGCGACTGCCTCTATATCCAGGGCCACGTCTCGCCCGGCATCTACGCCCGCGCCTACCTCGAGGGCCGGCTGAGCGAAGAGCAGCTGCTCAACTTCCGCCAGGAAGTCGACGGCAAGGGCCTGTCGAGCTACCCGCACCCGAAGCTGATGCCCGAGTTCTGGCAGTTCCCGACCGTGTCGATGGGCCTGGGCCCGCTGATGGCCATCTACCAGGCGCGTTTCCTCAAGTACCTGCATGCGCGCGGCATCGCCAACACCGAGAACCGCAAGGTCTGGGTCTTCTGCGGCGACGGCGAGATGGACGAAGTCGAATCGCTCGGCGCCATCGGCCTGGCGGCGCGCGAGAAGCTCGACAACCTGGTCTTCGTCATCAACTGCAACCTGCAGCGCCTGGACGGCCCGGTGCGCGGCAACGGCAAGATCATCCAGGAGCTCGAAGGCGAATTCCGCGGCTCGGGCTGGAACGTCATCAAGCTGATCTGGGGCAGCGGCTGGGATCCGCTCCTCGCGCGCGACAAGGACGGTGCGCTGCGCAAGATCATGATGGACACCAACGACGGCGACTACCAGGCCTTCAAGGCCAACGACGGCGCCTACGTCCGCAAGCATTTCTTCGGCCGCGATCCGCGCACGCTGGAAATGGTCGCCAAGATGAGCGACGACGACATCTGGAACCTGCGCCGCGGCGGCCACGATTCGCAGAAGGTCTATGCGGCCTTCAGTGCGGCGGTCAAGCACAAGGGCCAGCCGACCGTGCTGCTGGTCAAGACCGTCAAGGGCTTCGGCATGGGCAAGGTCGGCGAGGGCAAGAACAACGTGCACCAGACCAAGAAGCTCGGCGACGAGGACATCAAGGCCTTCCGCGACCGGTTCAACATCCCGATCCCCGACAGCCAGCTGGCCGACCTGCCGTTCTACAAGCCGGCCGACGACACGCCCGAGATGCAGTACCTGCACGAGCGGCGCAAGGCGCTCGGCGGCTACCTGCCGCATCGCCGCGTCAAGGCCGATGAAAGCTTCACCGTACCGGCGCTCGAGACCTTCAAGTCGGTGCTGGAGCCGACCGCCGAAGGCCGAGAGATTTCGACCACCCAGGCCTATGTGCGCTTCCTCACGCAGCTGCTGCGCGACCAGGCGCTGGGCCCGCGCGTCGTGCCGATCCTGGTCGACGAGGCCCGCACCTTCGGCATGGAAGGCCTGTTCCGCCAGATCGGCATCTACAACCCCGCGGGTCAGCAATACACGCCGGTCGACAAGGACCAGGTCATGTATTACCGCGAGGACAAGGCCGGCCAGATCCTGCAGGAAGGCATCAACGAGGCCGGCGGCATGTCGAGCTGGATCGCCGCCGCCACCAGCTACAGCACCAACAACCGGATCATGGTGCCGTTCTATGTCTACTACTCGATGTTCGGCTTCCAGCGCATCGGCGACCTGGCCTGGGCGGCCGGCGACATGCAGGCGCGCGGCTTCCTGCTCGGCGGCACCTCGGGTCGCACCACGCTGAACGGCGAAGGCCTGCAGCACGAGGACGGCCACAGCCACATCCTGGCCAACACCATCCCGAACTGCGTCAGCTACGACCCGACCTTCTCGCACGAGGTGGGCGTGATCCTGCACCACGGCCTGAAGCGCATGGTCGAGAAGCAGGACAACGTCTACTACTACCTCACGCTGCTCAACGAGAACTACCCGATGCCCGGCCTCCAGCCCGGCACCGAGGAACAGATCATCAAGGGCATGTACCTGAGCAAGCAGGGGCCGGCACTGAAGGCGAAGGCACCGACGGTGCAGCTGCTGGGCAGCGGCACCATCCTGCGCGAGAGCTTCGAGGCGCAGGCACTGCTCGAGAAGGACTGGGGCGTCAGCGCCTCGGTGTGGAGCTGCCCGAGCTTCAACGAGCTGACCCGCGACGGCCAGGAAGCCGACCGCTGGAACCTGCTGCACCCGACCGAGACCCCGCGCGTGCCATTCGTCGGCCAGCAGCTCGCGGCCAGCACCGGTCCGGTGATCGCCTCGACCGACTACATGAAGGCCTATGCCGAGCAGATCCGCCCCTTCGTGCCGAAGGGCCGCAACTACAAGGTGCTGGGCACCGACGGCTTCGGCCGCAGCGACTTCCGCGCCAAGCTGCGCGAGCATTTCGAGATCAACCGCCACTTCATCGTGGTCGCCGCGCTGAAGGCGCTGGCGGAAGACGGCACGATCCCGGCGCAGAAGGTCGCCGACGCCATCAAGAAGTACGGCATCAACGCCGAGAAGATCAACCCGCTCTACGCTTGAAGAACAACCAACAACGCGCCCGTGGGGCGGGAGACACGACATGGCAATAGTGGAAATCAAGGTGCCGGACATCGGTGACTTCGACGAGGTCGCGGTCATCGAGGTGCTGGTGAAGCCCGGCGACTCGGTCAAGGCCGAGCAGTCGCTGATCACGGTCGAATCGGACAAGGCATCGATGGAGATCCCGTCGAGCCAGGCCGGCGTGGTGAAGGAGCTCAAGGTCGAGGTCGGCGGCAAGGTCAAGGAAGGCTCGGTCGTGCTGCTGCTCGAGGCCGAGGGCGCGGGCGCGCCTGCCGCTGCACCGGCGAGCGCGGCGCCTGCCGCCGCTCCGGCTGCTGCCGCTGCGGCGGCGCCGGCCCCGGCGGCCGCCGCAGCGGCAGCAGGTCCGATCGACGTCAAGGTGCCCGACATCGGCGACTTCAAGGATGTCGCGGTGATCGAGGTGCTGGTCAAGCCCGGCGACACCATCAAGGAAGAGCAGTCGCTGATCACGGTCGAGTCCGACAAGGCCTCGATGGAGATTCCGTCTTCCGCCGCCGGCGTGCTGAAGGAACTCAAGGTCAAGGTCGGCGACACGGTCAACATCGGCGACCTGATCGCGGTGATCGAAGGCACGGGCGGCGGCGGTGCCGCGGCGGCGCCGGCTCCCGCGCAAGCCGCCCAGGCTGCCGCGTCCGCCAGCGCCAGCGCGCCGGCACCGGCTGCATCCCCGGCACCGGCACCCAGCGCCGCGCCGGTCGCCGCCCATGATCCGACCGTGGCGCCCAGCGGCAAGCTGCCGCATGCCTCGCCCTCGGTGCGCAAGTTCGCCCGCGAGCTGGGCGTGCCGATCGACGAGATCAAGGGCAGCGGGCCCAAGGGCCGCATCACGCAGGAAGACATCCAGAACTTCACCAAGGCAGTGATGAGCGGCGCGGCCAGCACCAAGGCGTCCGCGGCCAAGGCTCCGGCCGGCGGCGGCAGCGGCGAGGCACTGGGCCTGCTGCCCTGGCCCAAGGTCGACTTCACCAAGTTCGGCAGCGTCGAGCGCAAGGACCTGTCGCGCATCAAGAAGATCAGCGGCGCCAACCTGCATCGCAACTGGGTGATGATCCCGCACGTCACCAACAACGACGAAGCCGACATCACCGAGCTCGAAGCCTTCCGCGTCTCCACCAACAAGGAGAACGAGAAGTCCGGCGTCAAGGTCACGATGCTGGCCTTCGTGATCAAGGCCATGGTCTCGGCGCTGAAGAAGTTCCCCGACTTCAACACCAGCATGGACGGCGACCAGCTGGTCTACAAGAACTACTTCAACATCGGCTTCGCGGCCGACACGCCCAACGGCCTGGTGGTCCCTGTACTGAAGGACGCCGACAAGAAGGGCGTGCTGCAGATCAGCCAGGAAATGGGCGATCTCGCCAAGAAGGCGCGCGACGGCAAGCTCGGCTCGGCCGACATGCAGGGCGGCTGCATCTCGATCAGCTCGCTGGGCGGCATCGGCGGCACGCATTTCACGCCGATCATCAATGCGCCCGAAGTGGCCATCCTGGGTCTCTCGAAGGGCCAGATGAAGCCGGTGTGGGACGGCAAGCAGTTCGTGCCGCGCCTGATGCTGCCGCTGTCGCTGTCCTATGACCACCGCGTGATCGACGGCGCCGCCGCCGCGCGCTTCAACGCCTTCCTGGGCCAGGTCCTCAGCGACTTCCGACGCGTCCTGCTATGACGACGGTGGTGGCCGTCCGCAAGGGCGGCCAGGTGGTGATGGCGGCCGATTCGCTGGTGACCTTCGGCGACACGCGGCTTTCGCACAACGCCGAGGCCAACCGCAAGCTGTTCATGGTCGAGGATGCGGTCGGCCAGACCATCTTCGCGGTGGCCGGCGCAGCAGCGCACATGCTGGTGCTGCAGCATGCGCTGGCGGCCCAGCCGGCCGAGGCACTGCGCTTCGGTGGCAAGGACGAGATCTTCCGCACCTTCACGCTGCTGCATCCGGTGCTCAAGGAATCGTTCTTCCTGCAGTCCAAGGAGGACGAGCATGAACCCTACGAATCGAGCCAGTTCACGATGCTGCTGGCCAACCGCAGCGGCGTCTATGGCGTCTATAGCTATCGCGAGGTCTTCGAGTTCAAGCGCTTCTGGAGCATCGGCTCGGGCCGCAGCTTCGCGCTCGGCGCGATGCAGGCGGTGTACGACAAGGCGAGATCGGCGCGCGACGTGGCCGAGTCCGGCGTCGCCGCAGCCTGTGAATTCGATCGCAACTCGGCCGGACCGGTCGACTTTCTCTCACTCAAACTGAAGGTGTCCCCATGAGCGAACTACAAGTCAAAGTGCCGGACATCGGCGATTTCGATGAGGTCGCGGTGATCGAGGTGCTGGTCAAGGCCGGCGACACGGTCAAGGCCGAGCAGTCCTTGATCACGGTCGAGTCCGACAAGGCCTCGATGGAGATCCCGTCCTCGCACGCGGGCGTGGTCAAGTCGGTGGCGGTCAAGGTCGGCGACAAGGTGAGCGAAGGCTCGGTGGTGCTGATCCTCGATGCAGCGGAGGCAGCGGCCGCCGCGCCCGCGCCTGGGCCGGCAGCGCCTGCCGCCGCCATCGCCGGCGCATCCGGGCCGGCACCTTCGCCGGCCGTCGCCGCGCCGCCTGCCGCCGCGCGCGCTGCCGCGCCGGCGGTCGCCTCCAGCTACACCGGTCCGGTCGACATCGAATGCGACGTGCTGGTGCTCGGCGCGGGGCCTGGCGGCTATTCGGGCGCCTTCCGCGCGGCCGACCTGGGCCTCAAGGTGGTGCTGGTCGAGCGCTACGCGACGCTGGGCGGCGTCTGCCTCAACGTCGGCTGCATTCCCTCGAAGGCGCTGCTGCACGTGGCATCGGTGATGGACGAGGTCAAGCACTTCGCCGACCTCGGCGTCAGCTACGCCGCGCCGACCGTCGATCGCGCCAAGCTCTTGGCGCACAAGAACAAGGTGGTGGGCAAGCTGACCGGCGGCCTCGGCGCGATGGCGAAGATGCGCAAGGTGACGACGGTGCGCGGCGTCGGCGAGTTCATCGACCCCTACGTGGTCAAGGTGCAGGAAACCGCCGGCGAGGGCGCGGAAGTCACCGGCAAGAGCCAGACCGTCAAGTTCCGCCACTGCATCATCGCCGCCGGCTCGCAGGCGGTGCACCTGCCCTTCATGCCCAAGGACCCGCGCGTGGTCGATTCGACCGGCGCGCTCGAACTCGGCATCGAGCCCAAGCGCATGCTGATCCTGGGCGGCGGCATCATCGGCCTCGAGATGGGCTCGGTGTATTCGACGCTGGGCGCCCGGCTCGACGTGGTCGAGATGCTCGACGGCCTGATGCAGGGCGCCGACCGCGACCTGGTCAAGGTCTGGCAGAAGCTCAACGCGCCGCGCTTCGACAACATCATGCTGAAGACCAAGACCGTAGGCGCCGAGGCCACCAAGGAGGGCATCCGCGTCAGCTTCGAAGGCGAACAGGCGCCCAAGGAGCCGCAGGTCTATGACCTGGTTCTGCAGGCTGTCGGCCGCAGCCCGAACGGCAAGAAGATCGGCGCCGAGAAGGCCGGCGTCGCGGTGACCGACCGCGGCTTCATCCCGGTCGACATCCAGATGCGTACCAACGTGCCGCACATCTTCGCGATCGGCGACATCGTCGGCCAGCCGATGCTGGCCCACAAGGCGGTCCACGAATCGCATGTGGCGGCGGAGGTGATCGCCGGCGAGCAGAAGGGCGACCGCGAGCTGGCGAGCGCCGCTTTCAATGCGCGGGTGATCCCGAGCGTGGCCTACACCGACCCCGAGGTGGCCTGGGTCGGCCTCACCGAGGACCAGGCCAAGGCGCAGGGCATCAAGATCGAGAAGGGACTGTTCCCTTGGACTGCGTCCGGCCGGGCCATCGCCAACGGCCGCGACGAGGGCTTCACCAAGCT
>Ga0265327_10002740_pt1 | contig 17939 bp, 20 predicted proteins | sample 41621metaG_FD_202089 | JGI IMG/M metagenome (GOLD analysis project Ga0265327, IMG submission 202089) | Rhizosphere microbial communities from Carex aquatilis grown in University of Washington, Seatle, WA, United States - 4-16-21 metaG | ecosystem: Host-associated > Plants > Roots > Rhizosphere... | reverse complement strand
CCAAGCTCATCATCGGCGCCATGATGCGCAAGCTCGTCCATGTCGCCTTCGGCGTCCTCAAGTCCGGCAAAGCCTTCGATCCGGCGCTTCACGGGGCTTGACTGGATTAACAGTATCTACGGCCCTGTTTTCGGTTAGTTACGCGCACCAATATCTCGCTCCATGAGAATTGAATCATCCTCGATGCGCTTGCCTGTTGCATCAAGTGTTGTCCCATAGAATCGAAGAGTAGAGCGAGAGTTATTCCATTCACCCACTAGAATCGCAAAGAGCGATTGGGTAGGCAATAACTGACTATGTGATTGAAGGATGGTTGTCCACGATTGGAGAAGTCGTGTTTTCCTCCCACCATGACGCCAAGCCCCTGGGGTCTCATCCCATTCGTCGCAGGTAATCAACACCTTTAGCGGCCCGGATAGACAGGCCAATTTTTTTACTTCCTGGCTTGCAGAGTTAGAATTATTCTCCGATTCCACCCATACGAGAGGTATCAATCCAGCAGGGGAAAGCAAGCCCATAGCCATGTCAACCCTGAAAAGTTCACAGAAGGTCTCAAATTTTAGGTCACTGGCAATGCGAGGGAACAAATCACCGGTATAGAACGCTGTGCGGGCACGGTCATTATGCCAGACATTCCGAAATCGCTCTGTCGAGGTGTGTTCAAGCTGATTACAAACACTAACCCGAAATATTGACCACAGTTCGTGGGCATCGTTGAAGTTCATTGTTTCCTCACATTTGCACCGTCGCCTAACTTTGTGTTAGACACCACTTGGTGTCTTTGTCTGGTTAGGGCGACAGGGCGGGTGTCGCATAATACCCTAAGCGGTTGTCGCCTAAACCTGGCAATTGATGCTACACTTTTTGGCAAGCGTGTCAACTTGATACGGTTGCGATTGTAAAGTCCAGAAAATACAGCCAAATAAATCAATAATTTGTAAACCAATGCCTGCTTGGCGGCCTTGCCTTGAGGATTTCGCCATGCCTTCCATTCCACCCACCCCGCCGGTTAGTCCGACAACCGAGCCGGTTAGTGCGACAGATAAGACGAGCCTTGTATCCGCTCAGTCCAGCGCCTGCAAAGCCAAATTAGCGAAATCCAAAGGTTCGCGCAAATGGTGTTCGATGACATCGACCATAATGGCGAGATCCAGTTTTTTATATTCATGGATCAGCACATTGCGAAAGCCCACCATGCCTTTCAGCGCCCGGCTCATGTCTTCCGATATGGCACCCGCACGGTAGAGCAAGGCGAAGGCATCGGCGCTGTCTTGGGGCAGGCCGAGTTTTTTCCGCCTGATCCAATAGTTGGCGATGTCGATGCAGGTTTCGCAGAGGCGTTGCAGGTTGATGGCAATGGCGTCTTGCTTGAGATAATCCTGTTCAAACGGAATATCCGGGTTCAGCGCGTAATATTCCCGGATTTGTTTGACGCAGCGTTCGACGCTGATTTTTTTGTTCAGGATGATGTCGTTCATACCGCGTAAAAACTCCCGCTGCGCAAGCCTTCGGCCAACACCTCCGCGCGTTCTTCATTGAGCTTTTGATAATACGACAAGGTCAGCATTTCAAATTCGTCGGCGGCGTAGGCGTCGGCGGTATATACGCGCCGATCCGCCATGACGATTTCTTTTTGAAACACCGTGGACACTTGCCGCGCGTTGAGCAAATCGACGGGTTTGCGCAAGGCGGTTTCCAGGCGGGCTTGGCTGGCGGCCAAGCGCCGCCAGTCCAGGGTCTTGGCTTCGTCCGGGGGCAACAGCAGAGCGATGTCCACGTCGCTGCCGGGCCATTCGTCTTCGCCGCCCCAGGAGCCGAACAGGTAAATCGCCTGGAGATGGGGATAGTCCTCGCGGAGGGTTTGGATGAGGGGGGCTGTCGGATTCATGTCCATGGTCGCCGTTGTGCCTGTGGGAGTGGTTTTTAACCCAATGCCGTTAAGTTAAGCCGTTCGTGGTGAGCCTTTCGACAAGCTCAGGGCGAACGGAAAATCCTTAACTTAACGGCATTGGTTTTTAACTGCGGTCGGCTGGAAAAACCGCGCTTGGAAAGCGCTCCCATTTTGGGTTTAGTCGGCGTCTTTGTTGTGAATGTTCACAAACGGCAATATGCCGCGCTTGCCGCCTTCCGCCAGCCATTGCCGCAGGTATTGCAGTTCGGGGGAGTCGGGCAGGCCGTCCAGCGCGTCTTTGTTGCGCAGCAGGCGCATCGCGGCGGAGAGGGCTTTGATCTGGTCGCCGTCGATGCCGGCGCGGCGCAGGCCTATAAGATTGAGGCGGTAGTGCTTGCCGGGGCGGCCGCCGACCATCATGAACGGCAGCACGTCTTTGTTGATGCCGGCCAGGCCTTGCAGGATGGCGTAGCTGCCGACGCGGCAGAATTGGTGGACGACCGCGCCGCCGCCGAAAAACACGCGCTTGCCGACCTGGACATGGCCGCCGAGGGCGACGTTGCTGGCGAGGATGTTGTGGTTGCCGAGCTGGCAGTCGTGGCCGATGTGGGCGTTGTTCATCAGGTAGCAGCCAGAGCCGATCAGGGTCGCGCCGCCTTCCTGGGTGGCGCGGCTGATGGTGACGCCTTCGCGGAAGGTGTTGGCGTCGCCGATGTCCACCCAGGTCTCGGTTTCCGGCTTGAAGCCGAGATCCTGCGGCAGCCCGCCCAGCACGGCGGTGGGGTGGACGATGTTGTCTTGGCCCATGCGCACCCCGTTCAAGATGAGGGCATGCGCGGCGATTTGGCAGTCGTCGCCGATTTCGACCCGCTCTTCGATGACGGCGAAAGGGCCGACGCGGACGTTTTGCCCAAGCTTCGCGCCGGGGGCGATGTGTGCGGTGGGGTGGATGTTTTGGGTCATGGCGGGCTCGCTCCTTAAATGGGGATAGTGGTCATATTAGCCGATAAGCCTCTGCCGCTGTTTAGCCCCGGGGATGGCAGCGGGCATGCAGCTCTTTCAGGCGCTCCTGGGCGACGTGGGTGTAGATTTGGGTGCTGGACAGGTCGCTGTGGCCCAGGAGCATTTGCACGACCCGCAAATCCGCGCCGTGGTTGAGCAGATGGGTGGCGAAGGCGTGGCGCAGGGTGTGCGGGGAGAGGTGTTTGTGGATGCCGGCGGTGAGGGCGTGGCGCTTGATGAGATACCAAAATGCTTGGCGGGTCATCGCCGCGCCCCGGTCGGTGACGAACAGGTCGTCGCTTTGCCGCGCGCCGAGGATGATCCGGCGGCTTTCCCCAAGGTAGGCTTCCAGCCAGCTCGCGGCCTCTTCGCCAAGCGGAACCAGCCGGTCTTTGCTGCCTTTGCCGGTGATCTGGACGACGCCGAGGCGCAGGTTGAGCTGGTCCAGGCGCAGCTTGACCAGTTCGCTGACGCGCAGGCCGGTGGCGTAGAGCGTCTCCAGCATGGCGCGGTCGCGCTGGCCCAAAGGCTCGCCGGTTTCGGGGGCGGCCAGCAGGTTTTCGACGTCACGCTCCGTGAGGGTGTGGGGCAGGGGCTTGCCCAGCTTGGGGGATTGGATCAGGGCGCAGGGGTCGTGGTCGATTTTCTCCAGGCGCAGCAGCCAGAGGTAGAATTTGCGCAGGCTGGACAACAGGCGGGCGCTGCTGCGGCTGCTGGCGTGCTGGCTGAATTTGAGCGCCAGGTAGGCTTCAATGTCGCCGCGCCGCACCTCGGCCAGGCTTTTTTGCCGATGCGCCTGGAGCCAGCCGGCAAACAGGGCGAGGTCGCTGGCGTAGGATTTTTGGGTGTTTTCGCTCAGGCCTTCTTCGAGCCACAGGCTGTCTTGGAACTTGCGGATCAGGCCGGGCGCGGCTTCGCCGGGTTCAGGCGCGTCCATAGCCTTCATGGCGCAGCAGCCAGCGTTTGATGTCGATGAACGGCCCGTCGACAGCCCCGCAGTAGCCGCCCAGGCCATGGCTGGCGACGGCCCGGTGGCAGGGGATCAGCAACGGGAAGTGGTTGGCGCGGCAGGCGGCGGCGACGGCGCGGGGGCCGCTGCGCAATTGCGCGGCGATTTGTCCATAGCTTTGCGCCGATCCGGGCGGGATTTCGCACAGGGCGCGCCAGACGCGCCGCTGGTAGGCCGTGCCCAGCGTTGGCGTGTTTAAGGAAAACAGCCCGTGCGGATTGTTGAAATAGGCGTCGAATTGCCGGGCGGCTTCTTGCAGCAGCGGCGTCGCCGGGGCCGTCAAGCCTTCCGTTTCAGTCCTTATGTGGATGTCGAGCAAAAACTCGGCGTCGGCTTCCAGCAGCAGGCTGCCGAAGGGCGCGGCAATGATGGCTTGGTGGCGGTGGGGGCGGGGGGTGTTGGCCATGCTGAATAAGCCAGAGAAACCGATTTTAACCGCTTCAAATGCAAAACGGGCGGCCCTTAGGCCACCCGTCGCATGTCCGCGCAAAACCAAACGGCAGGACGGATTAGAGCTTTTCTTTGATGCGGGCGGACTTGCCGGTGCGGTCGCGCAGGTAGTACAGCTTGGCGCGGCGCACGGCGCCCCGGCGCTTGATCTGGATTTCCTGGATCTGCGGGCTGTAGGTCTGGAACACGCGCTCGACGCCTTCGCCGTGGGACATTTTGCGCACGGTGAACGCGGAGTGGTAGCCGCGGTTGCGCTTGGCGATGACGACGCCTTCATAGGCCTGGATGCGTTCGCGGGTGCCTTCCTTGACTTTCACCTGGACGACGATGGTGTCGCCGGGCGCGAAGGCAGGAATGGTTTTCTGGCTGATCCACTCGTTTTCGAGCTGTTGGATTATGTTGGACATGGAGGGTTCCCCTTAATCATTTGCTATTCAATTCGTTTGTAAACTCTTCCAGCAGCTTCCGCTGCTCGGCGTCGAGCGGGCGGGATGCCAGCAAATCCGGCCGTCTGGCCCAAGTCCTGCCTAGCGACTGTTTCAGACGCCAGCGGCGTATCGCTTCGTGGTTGCCGCTTTGCAGGATGTCCGGCACTTTCCTGCCGTCGATTTCCTCGGGGCGGGTGTAATGCGGACAGTCCAGCAACCCTGCCATGTGGGAATCCTGGGCGGCGGATTCTTCATGCCCCAGCACGCCCGGCAACAGGCGCGCCACGGCGTCGAACAGCACCAGCGCGGCCAGTTCGCCGCCGCTGAGGACGTAGTCGCCGATAGACCATTCTTCGTCGATCTCGGCCTCGATCAGCCGCTCGTCGACGCCTTCATAGCGCCCGGCCACCAGCACCAAGCAGGGCAGGGTGGCGAAGCGCCTGACGGCGTCTTGATCCAGCTTGCGGCCTTGCGGACTCAAGTAGACGGTCAACGCGTCCGCGCCGGATGCCGCCCGGGCTTGCCGGATGGCGTCGCGCAGAGGCCCGACTTTCATCACCATGCCCGGGCCGCCGCCGTAAGGGCGGTCATCGACGGTGCGGTGGCGGTCGCAGGTGTAATCCCTGGGGTTCCAGGTTTCCAGTTCGACCAGGCCCAGTTCCAGCGCCCTGCCGGTCACGCCCCAACTGGCTGTTTCCTGGATCATTTCCGGGAACAGGGTGACGATGTCAAAGCGCATCGGGCATCCGCCTCAAAAGTCGGCGTCCCAGTCGACCAGCATCGTGCCCTCGGCGAGGTTGATGTCTTTGACGAACTGGCCGATGACAAAAGGAATCAGCCGTTCGCGCTCACCTCGCGCCACGATCACGTCATTGGCCCCGGTCGCCATCATGTCGGCCACCATGCCCAGTTCGACGCCGTCGAGGTTGACTATCCGCAGCCCTTCCAAGTCGGCCCAGTAATAATGACCGGGCTCGGCTGGCGGGAAGCGGTCTTTGGGAACCATGATCTTGCTGGCTTTAAGCTTCAGCGCCTGATCCCGGTCGTCCAAGCCTTCCAGCCGGGCGACCACAAAAGGCCCATGCGTGCGTCCGCTTAGAACCTTATATTCTTTCGTGCCGTCTTTGCCTGCCAGCAGCCAGGGAGCATAGTCGAGGATATTGCCGGGGGGCTCGGTATGTGAATGGATTTTCACCCATCCCTTGACGCCATAGGCGTCCGCGACTTCTCCGACGATGACTTGCCGCTCGTCCACGCCAGCCGGAAAGCCTTAAGCGGCGGCGGCGGCTTTTTTGGCGGCTTCCTTGAGCAGGCTGGACACGCGCTCGGTCGGCGCCGCGCCCTGGCCGCGCCAATATTCGATGCGTTCGTTGTCCAGGCGTAGGCGTTCTTCCTGTCCCTTGGCGACGGGGTTGAAAAAGCCGACCCGTTCAATGTAGCGGCCATCGCGGGGCGCGCGGCTGTCCGTCACGACGACGTGATAAAAAGGCCGCTTTTTCGCACCAGTGCGTGCCAGACGAATGCTTACCATGATGTTCCTCTTGTAACCCAAATATAACAAACTGAAAAATCCCGCCATCCCACTGGCGATGACAAACCGACCGAGCCTGCGGCTCTGGCCGCGAGGGGCTTGTCACCTGGGGATGAGCGAGATTGGCGCAATATGGCGGAGAGAGAGGGATTCGAACCCTCGATGGGCTTTTGGCCCATACTCCCTTAGCAGGGGAGCGCCTTCGGCCACTCGGCCATCTCTCCAAAAACAGGGTGTGTCGAACGAGCCCGGACTATTCGCCCTCAGGGACGCTTGCCGCCGATCCTTGCTGTTGCAGTTGCTGCTCTTTCTTGATTCGTTCGTAGATCTCTTCCCGATGAACGGACACATCTTTCGGAGCATTCACGCCGATGCGAACTTGATTGCCCTTCACTCCCAGGACAGTCACGGTCACGTCGTCGCCTATCATCAAAGTCTCGCCTACTCTACGAGTCAAAATTAGCATAACTACTTCCTTACGAATTTGATACCGAAATTAAAAATCCCCAGCAATATCGCGCTAGCCAACCAAAGCCTTTCCAAACCTGCTGAGCGCAACATTATAGCAACATACGCGGGCTTGGAAAATGTTTTTTTCTGGCTGTTTACGCCGGCTGGTTCAAGCCGAAGGCTTCATGCAGCGTGCGCACCGCCAATTCCAGGTATTTTTCGTCCACCACCACCGAGATTTTGATCTCCGAGGTGGAGATCATGCGGATGTTGACGCCTTCTTTGGCCAGCGCCTGGAACATCTTGCTGGCGATGCCGGCATGGGAGCGCATGCCCACGCCGACGATGGAGACCTTGACGATCTTGTCGTCGCCGGTGACCTTGCGCCCGCCCAGCGCCTGGCAAGTGTGCTCCATGATCTCCAGCGCCTTCTTGTATTCGCTCCGGTTGACGGTGAAGGTGAAGTCGGTGGTCTGGTCCTCGGCCACGTTCTGCACGATCATGTCCACCTCGATGTTGGCCTCGGCGATGGGGCCTAACAGGTGGGAGGCGACGCCCGGCTTGTCGGGCACGCCTTGGATGGTGAGTTTAGCCTCGTCGCGGTTGAACGCGATGCCAGAAATCAATGCTTTTTCCACGCCTGCTTCCTCGTAACTGATCAAAGTGCCCGCGCCTTCCTGGAAGCTCGACAGCACACGCAAAGGGACATTATATTTGCCCGCGAACTCCACCGAGCGGATTTGCAGCACCTTGGAGCCCAGGCTGGCCATTTCCAGCATTTCCTCGAAGGTGATCCGGTCCAGCTTGCGGGCGCGGGGTTCGACGCGGGGGTCGGTGGTGTAGACGCCGTCCACGTCGGTGTAAATCAAACATTCGTCGGCCTTCAAGGCCGCCGCCAAGGCCACCGCCGTGGTGTCGGAGCCGCCCCGGCCCAGCGTGGTGATGTCGCCCTCATCGGTGACGCCTTGGAAGCCGGCGACCACCACGACCTTGCCCGCGTCCAAGTCGGCGCGGATGGGGCCGGTGTCGATGTCTTCGATGCGCGCCTTGGTGTGGGCCTTGTCGGAGAGTATCCGCACCTGCCAGCCGGTGTAGGAGACCGCCGGGCAGCCGCGCGCCTGCAAGGCCATGGCCAGCAGCGCGATGGTGACCTGCTCGCCGGTGGACAGCAGCACGTCCATCTCGCGCGGGTCGGGCCGCTCCTGCACCGCGTGGGCGTAGGCGACCAGCTTGTTGGTCTCGCCGCTCATCGCGGACACCACGACGACGACGTCTTCGCCGCGCTCGCGGGCCTTGATGACCCGTTCGGCGACATTCTTGATGCGGTCGGTGTCGCCCACCGAAGTGCCGCCGTATTTGTGAACGTAAAGCGCCATTTTTCCTCAAATCATAAACAACTAAATACCTTCGCCCTGTTGGGAGAGGGCCGGGGAGAGGGGATTACGCCAGCTTCTGCCTGACCCAGTCGGGCACGCCGCGCAAGGCCGCGTCCAGATGGGTCGGATCGTTGCCGCCGGCCTGGGCGAGGTCGGGCCGGCCGCCGCCTTTGCCGCCGACCTGGGTGGCGACCACGTTGACCAGGTCGCCGGCCTTGAGGCGGGCGGTCTGGTCGGCGGTGACGCCGGCGATCAGGCTGACTTTGCCGTCTTTGCCCGCCGCCGCCAGCACGATGGCCGCGCTGCCGAGCTTGTTTTTGAGCTGGTCGACCAGATCGCGCAGCGACTTGGGATCGGCCTCGTCGAGGCGGGCGACCAGCAGCTTCAGCCCGCCGACCTCGACGGCCTGCGAGGCCAGGTCGGAGCCGGCCGCGCTGGCCAGCTTGGATTTGAGCTTCTCCAGTTCTTTTTCCAACTGGCGGCTGCGCTCCAGGACGTGCTGGATTTTTTCATCCAGGCCGTCGCGGCCGGACTTGACCCGCTCGGCCAAGGTTTGGATCAACTGGTCGCTGTGTTCGACCCACTCCACCGCGCCGGCCCCGGTGACGGCTTCGACGCGGCGCACGCCGGCCGCGACGCCGGTTTCCGAGACGATTTTGAAAAAGCCGATGTCGCCGGCCCGCTCGGCGTGGATGCCGCCGCACAATTCGGTGGAGAAGTCGCCGATCTTCAATACCCGCACCTCCTCGCCGTATTTCTCGCCGAACAAGGCCATCGCCCCGGCTTTCATCGCCTCGTCTTTGGGCATGACCTGCGCGGACACCGCGGTGTTGGCGCGGATTTGGCGGTTGACCAGGCGCTCGATTTCGCGCAACTGCTCGGCGCTGATCGGCTCGAAGTGGGAGAAGTCGAAGCGCAGGCGCTCGGGGTTGACCAGCGAGCCCTTCTGCGCGACATGCTCGCCCAGCACCTGGCGCAGCGCGGCATGCAGCAAATGGGTCGCGGAATGGTTCAACGCGGTGGCATTGCGGCGGCCGGCGTCCACTTCGGCGGCGGTGCTTGCGCCGACCGCCAATTCGCCCTGTTCGAGTTTGCCGACATGCAGGATGATGTCGCCGCCTTGCTTGCGGGTGTCGGCCACGGCAAACAGCGCGCCGTCGGCGCGGATCGCGCCCTGGTCGCCGACCTGTCCGCCGGATTCGGCGTAGAACGGGGTTTTCTCCAGCACGACGACGCCTTCCTCGCCCGCTTCCAACTTGTCCACGCGCTGCCCGCCTTTCAGCAGGGCCACAATTTTGCTCTCCTCAGCCAGCCGGGTGTAGCCGGTGAACACGCAATGCGCGTCTATCGCCACGTCTTTGGAGTAATCGGCGGCGAAGTGGCTGGCGGCGCGGGACTGTTCGCGCTGGCCCTGCATGGCTTTCTCGAAACCGGCCAGATCCACGGCCAGCCCCAGTTCGCGGGCCACGTCGGCGGTCAGATCCAGCGGAAAGCCGTAGGTGTCGTACAACTGGAACGCGGTTTCGCCGGGAATTTCCTGGCCGCTCAAGCCTTTGACGCAGGCGTCCAGGATCTTCATGCCCTGGTCCAGCGTTTCGGCGAAGCGTTCCTCCTCCTTTAATAGCACGCGTTCGACCAGGCCCACGGCCTTGGCGAGTTCAGGATAGGCCGCGCCCATTTCAGCGGCCAAGGGCGCGACCAGTTTGTGGAAGAACGCCTCGCGCAGGCCCAGCTTGTAGCCGTGGCGGATGGCGCGGCGGATGATGCGGCGCAGCACATAGCCCCGGCCCTCGTTCGACGGCGTCACGCCGTCGACGACCAGGAAGGAGCAAGAGCGGATATGGTCGGCGATGACGCGCAAAGAACTGTTGTTCAAATCCTGGGTGCCGGCCAGTTCGGCGGCGGCTTTGACCAGGTTGGCGAACAGGTCGATCTCGTAATTGCTATGCACCTTCTGCATGACCGCGGCCAGGCGCTCCAGGCCCATGCCGGTGTCCACCGACGGCTTGGGCAAAGGCGTCAGCGTGCCGTCGGCGGCGCGGTCGTACTGCATGAAGACCAGGTTCCAAATCTCGATGTAGCGGTCGCCGTCCTCGTCCGGCGAGCCGGGCGGGCCGCCGGCGATATGCTCGCCGTGGTCGTAGAAGATCTCCGTGCAAGGCCCGCAGGGGCCGGTGTCGCCCATCGACCAGAAATTGTCCTTGGTGCCGATGCGTGTGAAGCGGCCCGGGTCGACGCCGACCTCGTTCAGCCAAATCTCCGCCGCCTCGGTGTCCTGGTCGTACACCGTGATCCACAGCTTTTCCGGCGGCAGCCCTAAGGTGCCGGTCAAAAAGCCCCAGGCGTATTGGATCGCGTCGCGCTTGAAATAATCGCCGAAGCTGAAATTGCCCAGCATCTCGAAGAAAGTGTGGTGGCGCGCGGTGTAGCCGACGTTTTCCAAGTCGTTGTGCTTGCCGCCGGCGCGCACGCAGCGCTGCGAGCTGGCCGCCCGCACATAAGGGCGCTCCTCGCGGCCTAAAAACACGTCCTTGAATTGCACCATGCCCGCGTTGGTGAACAGCAAGGTCGCATCGTTGGCCGGGATCAGCGGGCTGGACGCCACCACGGCGTGGCCCCGCTCTTCAAAAAATTGCAAAAATAGTGAACGCAGTTCGGCGCTGGTCATAGAATCGTCTTAGTCTCTATTAAAAATAAAAAATGATGGCCGTTTATTCGCCGCCCCGGCGCAAGCGCCTGAGCAAGGCTTGGATGCGGTCTGGCTCAAAACCGCGCTGGCTTAAAAAGCGCGCGCGGGCGGCATAGTCTTTAGGGCTGGCCGGGGCGTCGCCGCCGAATTTCTTGCCATGAACCCGCGCCAAAGCCTCGTTCCAGTCGTACTCGTTTAAAGCCTGTTCAGCGTCTTCCCCGGCGATGCCTTGCTGGCGCAGCGCCTGGCGTATCCGCTGCGGCCCGTGGCCCTTGGCGAACTGGCCGCGCACTAAAGCTTCCAAATACCGCCCGTCGCTTTGCAGGCCGTCTTCCGCCAGCCCCTGCACGGCGGCGGCGATGGAGGCCTCGTCAAAGCCTTTGGCTTGCAGCTTGTGGACGAGTTCGGCGCGGCCGTGTTCCCTTAGCGCCAGCCAGCGCAAACAGGCGGCTTTGGCCTCGGCCTCGCTCAGAGGGCGTCCTCCGCCGGGATGGGGTCGGACTTCACGGCCAGCTTGGCGACCAGCGGCTCCGCGCCGCCGAAGGCTTTCTCGCGGATGTTTTTTTCCAAGGCCTCGGCAATGTCCGGATGCTCTTTAAGATAGGCGCGCACATTGTCCTTGCCCTGGCCGATGCGCTCGCCGCCGTGGCTGTACCAGGAACCGGACTTCTGCACCATGCCAAGCTGCACGCCCAGATCCACCAGCTCGCCCTCGCGCGACACGCCCTCGCCATACAGGATTTCGAACTCGGCCTGGCGGAACGGCGGGGCGACCTTGTTTTTGACGACTTTGACGCGGGTCTCGTTGCCCGTCACCTCGTCGCCGCTCTTGATCGCGCCGATGCGGCGGATGTCCAGCCGCACCGAGGCGTAGAATTTCAGCGCGTTGCCGCCAGTCGTCGTCTCCGGGCTGCCGAACATGACGCCGATCTTCATGCGGATCTGGTTGATGAAAATCACCAGCGTGTTGGAGCGCTTGATGTTCGCGGTCAGCTTGCGCAGCGCCTGCGACATCAGCCGCGCCTGCAGGCCGACATGGGAGTCGCCCATCTCGCCCTCGATCTCGGCCTTCGGCGTCAGCGCCGCCACCGAGTCGATCACCACCACGTCCACGCCGCCGGAGCGCACCAGCATGTCGGTGATTTCCAGCGCCTGCTCGCCCGTGTCGGGCTGGGAGACCAGCAAGTCTTGCAGATCGACGCCGATTTTCTCGGCGTACTGCGGATCCAGCGCATGCTCGGCGTCGATGAAGGCGCACACGCCGCCGAGCTTTTGCGCCTGGGCGATGACCTCCAAGGTCAGCGTCGTCTTGCCGGACGATTCCGGCCCGTAGATTTCCACGACCCGCCCGCGCGGCAGCCCGCCGCAGCCCAAGGCGATGTCCAGGGCCAGCGAGCCGGTCGGAATCACCTCGATGTCGTGCGCACCGACATCGCCCATGCGCATCACCGAGCCCTTGCCGAACTGTTTTTCGATCTGCGACAGCGCCGCGTTCAGCGCCTTTTTCTTGTTTTCGTCCATTTGGAAGCCTGCCTGTGGCGATAGGGAAACCTTAGTAAAACAATGGGGCTTATTATTCCACAACAGAGGCCGCCGGGCATAGTGCGGGGGCCGGATCAAAGCCGGTCCAGCGGGCTCACCACGCCCCTGCCGCCCCGGTTCAGCACATGCGTGTAAATCATCGTCGTCGCCACGTCCTTGTGCCCCAGCAGTTCCTGCACCGTGCGGATGTCGTAGCCCGACTCCAGCAAATGCGTAGCGAAGGAATGGCGCAGCGTGTGCGGCGACACCGGCTTGGGCAGGCCGGCCGCCAGCGCCGCGGCGCGCACCGCCCGCTGCACCGCCTGCTCCTGCACATGGTGCCGCCGCCGCGCCCCCGAGCGCGGATCGGTCGAAAACGACGCGGCTGGAAACACATATTGCCAGCCCCATTGCTTCGGCGCGTTCGGATATTTCACCGCCAGCGCGTCCGGCAGCCACACCTCGCCAAATCCTCTGCCCAGATCCTCTTCGTGCAGCGCCTTCACCTTCGCCAAATGCGCCCGCAACGGCTCCACCAAGGCCGCAGGCAGCATCGTCACCCGGTCTTTCGACCCCTTGCCGTCGCGCACCGCCACCTGCCGCAGGTCAAAATCCACATCCTTCACCCGCAGGCGCAGCCCCTCCAGCAGCCGCATCCCTGTCCCGTACAACAACCGCGCCACCAGCCCCAACGTCCCTTCCATCCGCTCCAACAGTGCCCCGGTCTCCCGCGCCGTCAACACCGTCGGCAAATGCTGTGGCCGTTTCGCCCGCGCCACCCCGTCCAGCCAAGGCAATTGAATTCCTAGCACCTCCTTGTATAAAAACAGCAAAGCCGCCAAGGCTTGGTTTTGCGTGGCCGCCGACACGTTGCGCCGCACCGCCAAGTCGCTCAGGAAAGCTTCCACCTCTTCGGCCCCCATCTCGCGCGGATGCCGTTTGCCGTGGAACAGCACAAACCGCTTGATCCATCCCAGATAAGCCTCCTCCGTGCGCAGGCTGTAATGCCTAAGCCTGAGCTTTTCCCGCACCTTTTCCAGCAAACCGGGTCGATGTGTTTGCTCTGACGCAATAACAGGAGCGGTTGACGGAATAACAGGCATGGCGGACATGGCTTGATCCTCGCTTGAAGCATTGAAACCTAGCGGGCTAGTCAACAATAGAAGTTAAACAAATGATTTTATAGAAAATTTTGCGCTGCTGACTAGCCGGTAAAAAAAATGTTGACACGGCATGTTACAAGTGTAGCATTAAATTCCAGGATTAGGCGTCAATGGCCCAGGTGTTAGGTGTCAAAAGCGGTGACGCCTAACACAGGCAAAGGCGTCAATTGACGCCTAATACAAAGTTAGGCAAACCTTTCTATCTCTTAACTAGGAAATACAAGCGAATGAAAAAATCTCATAAAAAATACAAGGCACCCAAAAAAAGCTTCATATCCCGCACATCCGCAGCGACAAATCAACCCAATTACTTATCACCGAAACCTTCTATAGAAGAAATAACTACTAAAATAAATTCTTCCTGTAAACAGGATATTTTGCAAAAAAATACTTCAGCTTCGCTAATTCAAAAATTTCTGTATATATTTAGACCTGACAAAATAAATTTCAAATGCTTTTTTGGTCATAAATGGGGAAACGGTTGTATATGTTCTTTGTGCGGCGCAATCAGGCCATCAGAAAAAGGACATGATTGGTCAAAGAATTGTGAGTCATGCACTCGCTGTGGAAAAATAAGGCCCAATGCACATGCTTGGAAAAAATGCACATGCGAGAAATGTGGTAAAACTCGTGACGAAGCACATGACTGGGCAGGATGTAAATGTAAGAAATGTGGTAAAACCCGCGATGAAGCGCATGAGTGGGTAGGATGCAAATGTGAGAAATGTGGTAAAACCCGTTATTACGCACACCAGTGGATAGGATGCAAATGTGGCAAATGTGGCGAAACCCGTGATGAAGCACATGACTGGACAAAGGATTGTGAAAAATGTACCAGTTGTGGCGCAACAAGATGCAACATACACGCTTGGAAAGGATGCACATGCCAGATATGTGGCTCTTCAGTTCCTGCCGGGGTGAAGCGACTTCAAGAGAAGGTCATCGCTAATTTGTCTGAATTTCCTTGTCATACCTTGGAAAATATTTGGCAAGGTTTGTTAGATAAATTATTGGATAAACTTGATAATCTTAATTACGATGTAATTATCGCTGGAACTCGCGAAGAAGCAGTACAGTTTCTCATGTTTGCTATATCAAAAAGTTTAGAGGCTTATGATGAGGGCTTAGATATAAATAGCATGATGATCTCTAACGTAAGACATGAAAGGCCACAGGTCTACGGCAATGAAAAAATAGCTGCTATGGAGGTTCGATGGAATCTTGGAAAACCAGAAAAAATATCCGATGGATATTCTAGGCAGAGGGTTGCTAAGCGTCTGATATTTAACTCAACCGGTGACTATGAGTGCATAGTGGCTGCATATAGAAGTGATCTATCTTTGGAAGCGCTTGAGTTCAATGAGAAAGAGATTATCCCACTGCTTTGTTTTAATGATGGCTTTCAAAGACCATTAAGTTTTTCACCTAAAATAAGAAAATATCGCCTTGACGGTTGGAATATCGAGTTTTACATCCCTATTGACTGGAAAGTTAATTTTGAAGATCAGCCCAATCCGCCAAGCTATTGTGTATTTGGGATAAGCGGTCAACGGGAGACAGGATCACAACCATCTCTTTTGCTTTTTACGCAAATTGTAGAGGAAAGCGGAGAGGACTTAAGTGTATATATGGATGAGGCTGAACGTCAGCTTCGCAAGAAATTTGATAACTTCACGCTAATTAAAAAGTGGAAGGATAATTATCAGGATTGCCCTTCGGTAATAATGGAATACCAATACCAAGGATCTGGCGGTATTATTCAGGAATTGAATATGACAACTTTCTTTGGGAAACAACACCTTCTTGCTTTTCAGTTCATTTGCGAGGCAGATAAAGACACAGTAGAGCAAGATCGTATTTTGCAGCATAAGATCATAAATTCACTTAAAGTTGGCATGCGAGGGATTAGAGTGCCATATTTAAGCCCATTGGGAAAATCAGCCTCGAAGTGTGCGGTGTGTGGTTCACACCTTTCTGAGCCTAACGCTCTCTTTAATAAACGAGAATCTGTTGTATTTCTTTGTGACCAGTGCTGGAGGTGGAACCCCACATAACGAGCCAGCAGGACTGAGCAATGGCCTTATCGTTACCCAAAATTTATAATCAACGTACTTGCCTAACAACTCGATCCAGCGCACCCGCGCCACGAAGCGACTTGGTGTTTTCGGGTTTCGTGGGGTGGCGCGGGGCGCTGATCGTGGGCGTTAGGCCCGGCGGAGTCAAACCCTTTTCTCCGATTGGGCGTCAGGGTGTCGGATTCGTGGCGGCAAGGGATTTTAGCCAGCGCCGGATTGGTTTTCCGGTTTTCGGCGGCGGGTGTTGACGGCAAGTTTAAAAGAGCCTAACAAGCCGCTCCAGGCGAGCGCGGCCCCTTTGGTTCTTTCGGGTTTCGTTGGGTTTTCGGCCTCCGTTCCTTTTTCGGCTCCGGGGGCCGCGCCGCCTGAGCTTGGTCGTTAGGCCGCCGAGGAAACATCGCCTATTGCCGTAGCTTCAGTTTGTAGCTACACTGACTTCATGCAGTTCACTTGGTCCGAACGGAAGCGGGCGCTCAATCTCAAGGAACATGGCCTTGACTTTGTTGACGCTCCGCGAGTCTTTGAAGGCGCGACCTACACCTTTGAAGACGACCGATTCGACTACGGTGAGCAGCGGTTCGAGACGCTTGGCCTGTTGGCTGGCGTACCTGTGTCGATAGTTCACACGGAGACCGAAGATGAAATCCGCGTTATCTCTTTCCGCAAGGCCACGAAGCGTGAAGCAAACCTCTACTTCCAGCAAGTCGAAAACTGATTGGGGGCGGTTGCTCGATCCGTCGAGCCCAGGCACCCCTACCAAGGAACATCCCGAAGCCGACATCAAGCACATCGTGCGCGGTATCGTGCGGAAGGGGTTGAAGCCCGCCCCCTCGAAGGCACTCTTGTCTCTTCGTGTCGATCAAGACGTACTGGAGTGGTTCAAGGCTCAGGGCTCCGGCTACCAAACCCGAATCAATGCCGTGCTTCGTGCGTTCCGTGACGCGTCGGCCTAACCCCTCGTTGCACCGGACTCGCCTTCGGCGAGCCGGTGAACTCGAACGTTAGGCATAATAAAAGCAAAGGATAAATCTGTGAGAGAACGAGCAGTTGCCGTTGGTGGTTTATTTGTATTATGGGTGCTTGGTACCATAGGTTTTATCTATGGTAAAGTGCATGATGATATAGAAAATATTAAAATCATTCTTTTATCTTTGGGGGGATTTGGCGTTGTATCTGCAACCCTGTTAAATATATGGAACTCATGGGATGCGTCAAGCAATGTGTTGTCGCAAATTAAATTTGCTCAAATAGATAACTCATTTAAGTATCTTGAAAGATGGGAGAGTGAGCCCCTCAAATCAGCCAGAAACTTGACAAGAAAGATAAAGAAGGAAAAGCTTAGAACGACCGATGAGGAACTGTTAAAGCATATAACTGAAGACGAGGAACTTGAGCGTTCTGTCATTACAATGTTCAATTTCTGGGAGTCAATGTATTATGCAATCGAAAAGAAAAGGGTTGACGAAGATATTTTAAGAGAAGCGTTTTCTGACACATATTGTGATATACGCGATAGATTTGGTGTTTGGTTAAAAGATATAGAGGAAAAACAAATCAACATCAAAGGGCTTAAGGCACTAAATAATTTATACAAAAAGTGGAAATTTTCATAGAACTATAGAATGCCGCAAGGAACGAACAGCATCAATCAATCGCGTAAATTTTTGCCTAACATTCCGTTCGACCGCACCCGCGCCACAAAGCGACTTCGTATTTTCAAGTTCCGTGGGGTGGCGCGGGGCGGTCAACGCAGGCGTTAGACATTAACAGCGTATAGCAAAGGCGTCGCGCTTTAGGCTTGGGCAGCCTTGGTTTCTTGCCGTTTTTAACGCACGCTCTTTTGTCGCGGCTACAACATACATAAATGTAGACGTGTCTTTTTTTGTATCGTATTGTTTTCGACTGCAATATATCGCCCATTTAATCATTACGCGACCTTTGCCATCTATCCAATTCCCGAACATATCTTTATGTATCATGTCTAACCGTCCCGTTCCAGCGCACCCGCCCCGGCGCTGGCCGTTGTGTTTTTCGGAGTTCGTGCGCGGGCGGGGCGCTGAACATGGTGTTAGGCTCTGGTCTGGCCGCAACAAAGCCTAATTGATCTCAATCTGCGGCAAACAAGATGGAGTTTGAAGATGAAACGCAATAATGTCATTCTTTTTGGTGCCATTGCAGGGTTTTTAATGTTTGGAAGCCATGCTGCAAGGGCTAGTCTGACTGGTTACTATACTAACAATACTCAAAAATAAAACATTCTGATATAATATACTCTCAAGTGTTCCGTGTTTGTTTTCAATTTTCTGCGCATCATGATAAAAATAGATTTCAGCCAAGAAGAGATAGAATTGCTG
>Ga0265327_10002739_pt1 | contig 17948 bp, 17 predicted proteins | sample 41621metaG_FD_202089 | JGI IMG/M metagenome (GOLD analysis project Ga0265327, IMG submission 202089) | Rhizosphere microbial communities from Carex aquatilis grown in University of Washington, Seatle, WA, United States - 4-16-21 metaG | ecosystem: Host-associated > Plants > Roots > Rhizosphere... | reverse complement strand
CGGCTGCAGCGTCACCTCGGTCGCGAAATCGACATTGGTGGCCAGGCCCATGAAACTGCCGGCCTTGGCCCGGGTCGCCAGGTATTCGGGGAGGTAGCGACCGGCCTGGCGCATCAGCCAGACCGGCGTGTAGTCGGTGGCCTGGCGCCGGCAGGCACGAAGGAAGGTATCGTTTCGAAGGGGCGAAAACATGGCGGCATTGTCTCAGGTGCGCTCCCTGCACCCTGCCGCCCGGCCTTCCGCTTCAGGTCTGGTAGCGGATCGGGCTGCCATGCACCCGGCTCGACGCGCTGGTGATCGGCTGCCCGCCGAAGGCTTCGCGCAGGGCCTTGTCGACATAGTTGCCGATCGCCGGCCGGGAGCCACCCGGCCGCACAGCAAGGGCCTCGATGCCACCAGCGTAGACCAGGGTGCCGCGCGGATCGACGATGAAGATCTGCGGCGTCGCATGGGCGCCGTAGGCGCGGCCGATAACCCCGTCCTCGTCCATCAGCACGGCCGTGGCCGCCGCGGCATGCGACTGCATCCAGGCGCTCACGGCTTCTGGCTTGCGGTAGTCGTCGGCCCGGCGCTCGGTCGAGTTGATGGCCAGCCAGACCACGCCCTGGTCGGTGGCCGATTTCTGGCTCGCGGGGATGTTGCCGCTCTGGTAGTGCGCGCCGACGGTCGGGCATGCCGGGTTGGTCCATTCGAGCACGACGAACTTGCCCGCGAAATCCGACAGGCGGTGCGACTGGCCGGCGGTGTCGACCGCGACGAAATCGGGTGCCGGCTGGCCGATGGCCGGGGCGGCCAGGGCCTGTGAATTCAGCATGAAGGTGGCGCCCAGGGCCACGGCGGCGGTCATGATGGCGCGCCGGGAAGCCCGGCTCAAGGCGGCCTGCGCCTGGCGCGCGGCGCGGTAGGAACGCGAGCCGGAGGAGGGAGAAGAAGACATGTTCGTCACGGGCTTCGGTGGATGAAAATTCAACGATCACCGCAGCTTAGAACGCTTTTCTAATCCTGCTGTGACAAGCCGTACCGGCGCCGGGGTCAAAGCGCGGCGAGCGCCGCGCGGACTTCATTCGTGCTGAGGATCTCGGTCAGCACCACCGGCGGCCGGCCCGGCGCCTGCAGCAGGTAGACGGGCACGCCACTGCGTCCCAGCGCGCTCAGTGCGGCCGATATCGCGGGGTCGCGGCGCGTCCAGTCGGCGCGCAGCAGCGCCACCTTGCGGGCATCGAAGTCGGCCAGCACCGCCGGGTCGGACAGGGTCCTGCCCTTGTTGAACTGGCAGGTGACGCACCAGGCCGCGGTGAAGTCGACGAACACCGGCCGGCCCTGGGCGACCAGCTCGTCGGCACGGGCCGCCGACCAGGGCTGCCAGCGCGCATCTCCGGCAGCGGCGGCGAGTTCGGCCGGCTCGATCGGCCGCAGCACGGCGCCGCCGATCGCGCCGGCCAGGCCGGCCGTCGATGCGATCGCCAGGGTGGCGAGGACGAGGCGCATCCGGCCCCGCAGGGTCAGCGTCCAGGCCACTGCCGCCAGGCCGACCAGCAGGCCCAGCAGCGCGCCGGCGCCATCGATGCCGGTCTGCTGGCCCAGCACCCAGACCAGCCAGGCGACGGTTGCGAACATCGGGAAGGCCAGCAGCCGACGCAGCGTCTGCATCCAGGCGCCGGGCCGAGGCAGCCAGCGCGCCACTGCGGGGACGAAGCCGGCGGCCAGGTAGGGCAGCGCCAGGCCGAAGCCGAGCACCGCGAACAGCAGCAGCGCCTGCCCCGGCGGCAGGCCGATCGCGAAGCCCAGCGATGCGCCCATGAAGGGGGCGGTGCAGGGCGATGCCACCACCACCGCCAGCACCCCCGACAGGAAATCGTTGACGACCGGATTCCTGGCCTGAGCGCCATAGAGTGCGCTCGGCCCCAGGTTGCCGAACTCGAACAGGCCGGCCAGGTTGAGCCCGATCAGGGTGAACAGCGCCGCCAGCGCGGCAACCACCGCCGGCGACTGCAGCTGGAAGCCCCAGCCCAGCTGCGTGCCGGCCGCGCGCAGGGCGAGCATCGCGCCGCCCAGCGCCAGGAAGGACAGCAGCACGCCGGCGCTGTAGGCCAGCGCGGCCCGCCGATGGCCGCGCCCGTCGTCGGCATGGCGGGTGAAGGCGAGGACCTTGATCGCCAGCACCGGGAAGACGCAGGGCATCAGATTGAGCAGCAGGCCGCCGATCAAGGCGCCGAACAGCGCCACCAGCAGGCTGGCCGGGGCCGCGCCGGCCACGCCCGGCCCCGCAGTATTGGGCAACGCGCTCGCCCCGGCCGCGTTCTCGGTCAGCGCCGCCTGCAAGGCCGGCGACACGGCGGCGCGTTTCGGCAGCGCAGGCCAGCTGCCGGTCACCGGCGCTTCGACGCGCCAGGCGACCGGCTGGCCCGGCTGCCGGTCGGCTTCGGCCAGGGCCAGCACCACCGGCATCCGCTCGGGGCTGGCGCCGCGCTGGGCGGCAAGCGGAACGCTGGCGGTCCAGCTGCCGCCTTGCCAGGCCTGGGTCCAGTCCTTGCCGGGAATGGCGGCGGTGTGGATCACGTCCCCGGTCTCGGGGAAGAACTGCAGATCGCGGCCGCGAAGCGCGGCGGGCAGGCCGTCGATGCGCACCTGCAGCCGGTTGCCGTCGACGGCGATCGCGCCCGGCTGGCCGAGCGCTACCGGCTGCGCGGCGAAGGCAGCGTCGAAGTCGGGCTTGCTCAGTGCGGTGCTGCCATGCAGCGGGATCTGCAGCTGGAATTCGCCATCCTCGGGAATGCATTCCTTGCTGCATACCAGCCACGATGCCTTCAGCCGCACATCCAGCTGGGGGGCGCCGGTAAGCGCCAGCGGCGGCTTGAAATCGGCGCCGACGGTGAGCGGCACCGGCAGCAGCACCGTGCCCTCGTAGCCGTAGTTCGCCAGGTTGCCGATATCGATGCGGGTCGGCACCGGCCAGCCGATCTCGCCACTGGCTACGCCCGGCGGCAGGGTCCACGCCAGCTCGGTCGGCAGGCCCGAATCGCCGGGATTTCTCCAGTAGGTGTGCCAGCCCGGCTGGTGCGCGATCTGCAAGCCGACCCAGACCTGGGCACCCGGCGTGACGCCGTCCGGCGCGTAGGCCAGCAGTTCGGCGCGCACGTGCGGCGTGCTGACGACCGGGCCGATCCGCGAAGCGACCTGCGCCAGCGCCGGAACGCTGGTGGCGAGCACGGCCAGCAGCAGCATCAGGGCTGCTGCGAATCTGAATCGGAAGCGGAAGGTCATGCCGTCCATCCGAGCACCCGGCGCCATCGAAGTTCCGGTGCCGGCCGCCGCCATCGCGGCTTTCGCACCTTTCATTGGGGCGCCCATCCGAGCACCACGCGCCGCGAGTTGGCGCTCTTCTTCTCGATCTTGGTGACGATCACCGCGCCGATTTCGCGGGTGTTCGACACATGGGTGCCCCCGCAGGGCTGGAAGTCGATCGCCTCGGCGTCGCCGATGCGCACGGTGCGCACCGAGCCGGTGCCGCGCGGCGGCTGCACGCTCATGCTCTTGACCAGCGCCGGATTGGCATCCAGCTCAGCGTCGCTGATGGCGCCGACCGCGAGCGGATGGCCGGCGGCGACCAGGCGGGCGAGTCCGGCGCTGAGCGCCTCCTTGTCGAGCGGGTCGGTCATATGGAAGTCGAGCCGCGCGTAGTCGGGCGTGATCGAGCAGCCATTGACCGGTTGCGGCACCAGGTGGCACAGGAGATGGGTCGCCGTATGGAAGCGCATCAGCCGGTGCCGGCGCTCCCAGTCGATCTCGGCCCTGACCGGGTCGCCGGCCTGGAGCGCGGCGGCAAGCTCGGCTTGCCCCGACGCCGGCACATGCAGGATCTCGTCGGTCGGCCGGCCTTCGGCATCCTTGGCCTTGCGGGTGTCGGCGATCTCCAAAACCCGGCCGTCGGCCAGCAACAGCCGTCCGCTGTCGCCGGCCTGGCCGCCGCCCAGCGGATAGAACACCGTGCGGTCGAGCACGATGCCGCCCTCGTCCAGCCGCAGCACGCGGGCCTCGCAGTGGCGCAGGTAGGCGTCGGAGCGGAACAGGTCGTCGGTCATCGCCCGATGGTAGCGGGGCCCGGCGCCACGCTTCGCCATATGGGAATCGCCCTAAGATCGCTGCATGACCGCCCTCGCCAGCCGCTTCTGGTCCCAACTCACGAGCCGCGACTTCGCATCGCTCGACCCTGCATCGACCGTCGCGGTGCTGCCCCTGGGCGCGACCGAGCAGCATGGGCCGCATCTGCCCCTGGGCGTCGATTCCACCTTGGCCGACGGCATCGTCGCCGCCGCGCTGCCGCTGCTGGCGCCCGAGCTGCCGGTGCTCTTCCTGCCGACCCAGCAGATCGGGCTGAGCCCGGAACATGCGCGCTTCCCCGGCACCCTGACCCTGTCGTCGACCACCCTGATCCGGCTCTGGAGCGAGATCGGCCAGGGCGTGGCGCGGACCGGCGTGCGCAAGCTGGTGCTCTTCAATGCGCATGGCGGGCATACCGGCGCGATGGACATCGTGGCGCGCGAACTGCGCGCCGACCACGGCCTCATCGTCTACAGCGCCAGCTGGTTCAACCTGCCGCTGGGCGCGGCCGGCGAGCAGTTCAGCGCCGACGAGCACCGCTTCGGCGTGCATGCCGGCGAAATCGAGACATCGATGATGCTGGCGCTCGCGCCTGCGCAGGTGCGGATGGCTGAGGCGCGCGATTTCGCTTCCAGTTCGCGCCAGCGCGCGGCCGACTATCCCATCCTCGGCAACGGCCGCAGCGCGAAACTGGGCTGGGCCATGGAGGACTACAACCCCGAGGGTGCGGCCGGCAATGCGAGCACCGCCAGCGCCGACAAGGGCCGCGCCCTGATCGCGGCCAGCGCCCAGGCCCTGGCGCAGCTGCTGGCCGAGCTATCGCGTTTGCCACTCGCCACCGCCTATTCCGGCCCGCTGCCCTGAGGCGACGCCGCCCCGTGCCGGCCGGCGCGCGGATCTTCCGGATTCAGGCCGGGACGAGCGGATCTCCCGGCACCGTCGCACCGACCCGCACCGAGCCGTCGGGCCGTTCGCAGGTGCCGATCAATAGCCCGCTGGCGATCGCCTTCTCGCGCAGCGCCTCGAAGACCTCGTCGCGACCCGGATGCGTCGAGAAGGCGTGCGGCTGGCCCAGCGCGAACAGCTGGAAGGCATAGCGGTGCACGCCGTGACCTGGCGGCGGATCGGGCGGCAGCCAGGCGGCCTGCAGGTAGGAGTTTCGTCCGGCGTGCACCCCGCTGCCCTCGTGATCGGCGCTGGGCAGCGCGCCTTCGGCCAGGCTTCCGTCGCCCGGCGGCAGGTCGACCACCAGCGCATGCACAAGCGGATGCGGGGTCGGCGAATCGGCATCCTCGACCACCAGGACCAGCGCCGCTGCATCGGGCGGCACCTGCAGCCAGTCGATCGGCGGCGATCGGCCTTGGCCATCGGCCGTGTAGCGGTCCGGCAGGGGCGCGTGGTCCGCGAAAGCCAGGCTGGTCAGCTTGATGGAGGCCATGCCGGTGCGCAGGCCGAGCGTGTTGAACAGGATCGAATCCAGGCCGGCGCGCACGCCGTGCAGTGCATGGCCGATGGCATCGGGCAGGTTTTCGAGCATCGGGGATTTATAGCAGCGCCCTCGACGCCGCTTGTAGGACTAGACGCGCTGAAGTGCCTGCCAACCGCGCTGGCCGCTATCATGAAATCCGCCGCGATCCGCAGGACAGCTCGACGCGAGCGCGCCTTCCACTCACTCATTCCAAGGACCCGTATGAGCATCATCTGGACCATCCTCATCGGCTTCATCGCGGGTCTGGTCGCGCGCGCGATCAAGCCTGGCGACGATTCGGCCGGGTTCATCGTCACCACGCTGATCGGCATCGCCGGCTCGCTGATCGCCACCTATGCGGGCCAGGCGGTCGGCTGGTACACGGCGGGCCAGGGCGCCGGCTTCATCGCCTCGGTGGTCGGTGCGATCGTGCTGCTCTTCCTCTACGGCCTGATCAAGCGCAAGACCTGACGATTCGCACGGTACGGTACGGTACGGGCGATGCCGGCCCGCAGGACGCGCCATCACCACCACGTCTACGTGGTCGAACTCGACGACAGGGTCTGGAACGTGGCCAGGTTCCGGCGCGCCAATCCGGACTATCGATTGGGCATGCCCTTCGTCTACGTGGGAATGACCGGGCTCGACCCCGATGTTCGCTTCGACAAGCACAAGGCCGGCATCCAGGCCAACGGCTTCGTGCGCGACCACGGCCTGCGCCTGCTGCCGGCGCTCTACGCGATGTACAACCCCATGCCCTACGAAGCGGCGCGCGAGATGGAAGTCGAGCTAGGCATCGCGCTGCGGGCGGCCGGCTACGGCGTCTGGCAGGCCTGAGCGTGCCGGCGCCCCCGCGCCGCCAGCCGATGCCGCCGCGCGGCGAGCTCGATCAAGAGTACGTGATCCAGTCCGAATAAGCCGGCCCGTCGAGATGCGGCAGCGTGTTGTAGGTCACGAGCATGTGGCGCTTCGGGGTGAAGGCGAATTCGGTGACCGACGTGTTGCGGATCCGGAAGTTGAGCTCGATGGTGGTTTCCGCGCTGGTGCCGAGCACATGGCCGACCGCGGTGCTGATCGGCCCGCCGCTCGACACCACCAGCACCCGCGCGCCGTGGTGCTTCGCGCGCACATGGTCGAGCGCGTTCGTCACGCCGCCAAGGAAGTCCAGGTAGCTCGGCATGCCGGCCGGTTCGCTCTTGCCCTGCATCCAGCCGGAGAGGGCGTCGCGCAGCAGGCGGAAGTGGTGCCGGTACATCTCGGGCGTGTCGGCCTTCTGCAGCTTGTCGGGGCTGATCGTCGCGATCAGCGCCTCGCTGTCGTATTCGTTGAGGCCCGGCCAGGGCAGCACCTCGTCGGGCGCGAGGCCCAGTCCCTCGGCGATGCCTTCCCAGGTCTGCCGATGACGCTTGAGCGTGCCGGTGATCACCGCATCGAACTGCATTCCGCGTTCGCGCCAGTATTCGCCGAGCCGACGCGACTGCCGGTGGCCCAGCGCGCTGAGATTGTCGTAGTCGTCGGCACCGAAGCTGGCCTGGCCATGGCGCACGAGGTAGAGGGTTCCCATGCGCCGATTCTGCCCAGGCCGGGCAACCCGGGGCGTCGCCGGGGCGACCTGCGGCCGACGCAGCGCACAGATTGAGAAGCTTCTCAGAGCCAGGCGAAGCTTCTTTTTCTACGATCGTCGAATCCCAATGACAAGGCCGCAACGGCCACGCCAGAGAAAGAAAATCCATGAAAATCAGCACCGCACTTGCCAGCCTCTTCGCCGCCGCTCTCCTCTGCAGCGGTAGCGCGTTTGCCCAATACACCGGGCCCGCAAGCGGCCAGGCCGGCGGCTATGTCGGCCCCAGCGGTGCCGCATTGACGACTGCGGCCAAGCTGCGCGACACCGGACGCGACGATCAATATGCCCGCCTGCAGGGCCGCATCGTGTCGCACGACGGCGGCAAGCACTACACCTTCGAGGACGAGAGCGGCCGCCTGACGGTCGAGATCTCGCCCAAGCATTTCCCGGCAGCCCAGCCCATCGGCCCCGGGCAGCGGGTCGAGCTGCTGGTCCAGGTCGACGTCGACCTGACCCACAAGGAATTCGAAGTCGAACACCTGCGCGTGCTGCCCTGATCCCGGCCGGCAGCCTGAAGGGGCTGCCCCTGCACAAGCCGCGCCAAATCAATTGAAAAGGAGAGTCGCACAGCGCGACTCTCCTTTTTTCATTCCTGGCTGCCTGCATCGATCAGGTAGCCATTTCGAATGCGGCTTTGAGACGTTTCTGATTGTTGGTGCAGGGGCCGGTCCCTAGCATCGATGCGACCTTGGCGCCGTGCTTCAGCGCTCCGGTTGCACCAAGCCGCGACCGCCGTCCCGTTCGGCGGTCTCCCTCATCCGCAACCTTCGCGGTCGCGCAGGCGCCGCATGCAACTACACATGACGGTCCTCGTCGCCACAAGCCTCCATCGGGCACTTCCTCTCATCGCCTTCATGCACGCCAGCCGCGAGCTGGCCGACGGCGTCGGCCCTTGCGCCAGGCCATCGGCATGAAGGCCAGCATCGGACGCCGACGCGTCGCCGTGCTTGCCTACACGCCGCGTTCGCGCGAGTTCGCCAGGCGCGCACTGCGTTCGCTGGGCTACGCGCCGCTGGTCTTTTCCGCGGTTGACGAACTCGAGGCCATGGGTTCGCGCGTTGCCTCGCTCGACATGCTGCTGCTGGGCGATGTGCCGGAGGTCGATTGCCAGGGGCGCATGGCCCTCGCCGAAGGCATCGCTGCGGTCGGGCCCCGGGTGCCGGTGCTGCATGCGCCGCTCAACAGGCGTGGCGTGCCCCGTCCGCCCGAACCGTCGGGCGCCCGGGTTCAACGCGCCGCGCCGCGCTATTTCGCCGAGCTCTACGGCGCCATCGTCCGCTTCATGGCGGCGCACCGCTTCGACAGCGCCCCGTCTCGCCTGGCCTGGGACGGCCACGTCTTCCATCCGATGGACAGAACCGTCGCCGTCGACGGCGAAGAGGTCAAGCTCGACGCCGTGGCCTTCGATGTCGCGCTCGAGCTCTTCTTCAATGCCGGCCGGCCGCTGAGCCGCAAGTGGCTCAGGCGGATGCTTCCACTCGGCGAGCATGGCGCCAACTGGCACAGCATCGACAACCTGCCGGTCACCATCGACGACCTCTGTGTCGCGATCCGCCTCGATCAGGCCAAGGGCTGGCGTCTCGAGCGGCTGCCAGAAGACAGCTATTGCCTGCGTCGCGTCGGCAGGGCCGACCACCCGCCGGCCAGGAGCATCGGTCGGCGCGTCGTCCCGGCGCGATGACGGAACGCCGCCATGCGACAGGTCCGCCATTGGCGCCTTCCGGTGGATCGACTAGTCTCTTCCCCGTGCAACGGCGACAAGCCGTGGAAGGACCATGTTGAACACCATCAGGCAGTACGTGCGAAAGGCTCTGGGCTCGAGCACCTTTGTGCTTTCGACGACATGCCTGCTGGGCATCTCCAGCTATTTCTTCGGCCAGCCCATGGCCATCGAGCTGCACTGGTTCTGGATGGCGCTGTTGTCGCTGAGCATCGTGGCCCTGCCGACGGCGCTGTTCGTCCGTTCCATCGAATCGCGACAGCTCGACGACGAACTCCAGGCGGTGCTCGATGCCGCGCCCCATGCCCTTTTCTTCAAGGACACCAGCCTGCGCTACCGGCAGATCAATGCCGAGTTCCTGCGCCTCTTCGATGTCGGCAACAACGGCGCCCTGGGCAAGAACGACCTGGAGCTGTTCGGCCCCGTGGAAAGCCGGCGCTTCACCGCCGAGGACATCGAGCTCATGAAGAGCGGCCGGACGCGCAACTTCGAGGACCAGATGCTGATTGAGGGCGTTCTGCGCATCATCCGCACCCGCAAGAAGGCGGTGAGCGATCGCACAGGCACGATTCGCGGCGTGGTCGGCGTGTCGATCGACGTCACCGACCAGCTGCATTTGGAACGCCAGTTCAAGTCCGCGAACGACCGGCTCGACATGGCGCTCGAGGCCGCCGGCATGGGCACCTGGGAATGCGACCTGCGCACCGGCAAGATCGATGCCGACGAGCGCGCGCGCCATGTGCTGGGCCTGCGCCCCGAGGACGATCACCTGGCCAGCGCCTTCGCGCGGATCCATCCCGACGACGAGGAGGAAATCAGGGCGCGCATGGCGCTGAGCCGCACCCGCTCCGAGGTCATGAGCTACGAATTCAGGGTCGTCGAGGCGTCAGGCGCGGTGCGATGGGTCGAAGGCTTCTCGCTGCCCAATGCGCGCCGGGACGACAGCGAATACCTGATCGGCGTCAATCGCGACATCACCCGACGCCGGCTCGACGAGATCGCGCTGGCGGACGCCAAGACGCGCACCGATCGGGCGCTGACCGCCCTCGAGGCATCCCAGCTCGATCTCGAACTGGCGCTCAGCGTGGGCGGCCTGGGCGTGTGGCAGTCGATCACGACGGTGCCCATGGGGCATCGGGTCATGCCCTCCGATTTCCGCGATACGGTGCTCGCGGCCGATGCCAAGATCCGCGAGATCGTCGGCGACGGCGGAGATGCCGAGATCCGCTACGGCGACCTTTTGAAACTGCTGCACCCCGACGACAGGGCGCGCGCGGTGCACACGCTGGGCCTCGCCCTGCGCGACCAGGCTGGGACCTATCGCGATCAATTCCGCATCCTGGCGCGCGACGAGGTGACGCGCACCGTCGACGTGAAGGGCGTGGTGCAGACGCTCGCCTCATCGGCCGGCGCCGGGGACCAGATGCAGGTGTCCTTCACCGGCATCGTGCGCGACATCAGCAAGGACGAGGCGCTCAAGAACGACCTGCAGGCCAAGGCCGAGCAGGCGCGTTCGGCCGAAGAGGCCAAGGCCCAGTTCCTCGCGATGATGAGCCACGAGGTGCGCACGCCGCTCAACGGCGTGCTGGGCATGGTCGAGCTGGTGCTGGACACGCCCCTGACCGACGCGCAGCGCTCGATGCTGCAGCGCAGTCGCGAATCCTCCGTCGCGCTTCTCACGATCATCAACGACATCCTCGACTTCTCGAAGATCGAGGCGCGCAAGCTCGAGATCGACACCCGGCCGCTGTCGCTGGCCAGCCTGATCGCCGACGTCTGCGCCATCCTGGCGCCCGAGGCGCAGCGCAAGAAGATCCGGCTCAGCCACAGCGTCGACGAACGGATTCCGCAATTCATCCTCGGCGACTCGGTGCGGCTGCGGCAGGTGCTGACCAACCTTATCGGCAATGCGATCAAGTTCACCAGCGCCGGCGGCGTGGACGTGTCGGCGCGCCGGCTGTCCGACGTCTCGTTCCAGCTGGCGGTGCGCGACACCGGCATCGGCATCAAGGCGGAGTCCGCCACGCGGCTCTTCGAGCCGTTCTACCAGGCGGAGGGCAGCACCTTCCGCTTCGGCGGCACCGGTCTCGGCCTGACGATCGTCAAGCAGCTGGTCGACCTGATGCGCGGCGATGTGCGCTGCGAGAGCGAGCCCGGGCGCGGCTCCACCTTCATCGTGACGCTGCCCCTGCGACCGTGGCTGACCGGCACCAGCGCCGCCGACCGGGCCGACAACCTCTCCGGCCGGCTGACGGCCGCCGGCCTGGCCGCGCGGCCGATCGGCAGCGGCCTCAGGTTGCTGCTGGCCGAGGACCACGAGGTCAATCGCGAAGTCATCACCCTGCAGCTGGCCAAGCTGGGCTTCGCGTGCGACGTGGCAGAGGACGGCGAGGTGGCCTGGCAGATGCTCATGGCACCCGCCGCCCGCTACGCCATGCTGCTGACGGATTGCCGGATGCCGCGCCTCGATGGCTACGACCTGGCCGCGCGACTGCGGGCCCACGAGGCTGCGCAAGGCCAGCCGCGGCTGCCGATCGTGGCGCTGACCGCGAATGCGCTGGAAGGCGAGGCCGAGCGCTGCCGGGCGGCTGGCATGGACGTCTACCTGACGAAGCCCCTGCAGCTGCAGGAATTCCAGGATGCGCTGTCGGGCATCCTGAACAAGGCGCAGGGCCGGCCGGCGGCGAGCGAGCCGTCGCCATCGATGGCAGCAAAGACAGGCCCATCGGCAGCGCCGGCGCGAGCCCCGTCGCCATCGGCGCACATGGTCGCCGAATCGAGCCCCGCCTACGCACCTGCCGCTCCCCGCTATCCTGCGCTCGCCCAACTCTGCGGCGGTGACCTGGACAAGGTCGCTCGGCTGGTCCAGGTCTTCGTCAACGCCACCCAGGTCGACCTGCAGGCCATGGACCGGGCAGCGGAAGACGACGACCATCCGGCCCTGCGCCAGCTTGCCCACAGACTGGCCTCGGCCTGCCACCAACTCGACGAGCACGCCCTGGTCGACGCCTTGCGCGGGCTGGAGCGATTGATCGACGAGGACGACATCGGCCTCGAACAGGCGGTCGCCGAACGCTACCCGTCGTTGCGGGCGTTGCTGGCGAAGGCGCTGGCGCGCGCTTCGGAATTCGTCCGGCTGCAGGCGCTGCCGAGGCCGGCCTGAGGCTTCGTCAGGAGATCATCCCGTTCTCGCGGGCGTAGACGAAGATCTCCAGGTCCGACTTCAGGCCCAGCTTGAACATCGCATCGGCCTTCTGCCGACTGACGGTCTTCACGCTGCGCGACAGGTGCTCGGACACAGCGGTGACCGTCATGCCCGAGGCGAAAAGCCTGATCACTTCCAGCTCGCGTGGCGATAGTTTGGCCTGGGTGCCGGCCTTGGCGTCGAACTCGCTCTGCAGCAGGCCCTTCTTGAAGCTCTCGCTGACGTAGTTGCGGCCCTGGCTCACCGCGTCGATGGCCAGCGAGATCTCGGCCATGCCCGAACCCTTGTCGATCAGTCCGCGCACGCCCGACTGCAGGATCGCGCCGTGCACACCCGAATTCGCGATCATCGTCAGCACGACGATCGCCAGCTGCGGATAGTCGCGCCGGACTCGCTGCAGCAGCCCGAGCCCGTCGGCCGCGTCGCCGCCCGGCATCGAGAAATCGGTGATCAGCAGGTCGCAGGGCTTCTGCTTCAAGCATTCGAGAAGCTTGTCGGGAGAATCAGCCTCGGTCACCTCCTCGATGTCCGTGCGGTCTTCGAGAAGCATCCGCACACCGGCAAGAATGATCGGGTGGTCGTCGGCGATGAGCACCTGCCTCTTCATGAGGCTCGCACTCGAAGATGATTCATCGGGCCGCCAACGCACGAACGGATGGCCTGCCCTTCGGCTGGCAAGGCGCGGGTGCGCTTGGATGAATGGTGCATGTGCCCCTGGTAAGCAAATGCACAGGATTGTGCTTGCGTTTGCGCACCCCGTCATCCGTCAGGATGGATGAGGTGTGTTGCGTCAGAGCGTCACTCGACCATCCACGCAAGTCACCGAATCGCCGCCGACCCATACCTGGCCGTCAGAATCGCGCTCGATATGGACGCGGCCGGCGCGTCCCAGGGTCTGGCCCTGGGCGGCCACGTAGCGTTCCGGCAGGTGGCCGTCGGCGATCAGCCACTGCGCCAGGCTGGCATTGAAGCTTCCGGTGACCGGGTCTTCCTCGACCCCGATCGGCGCGGCGAAGGTCCGGACCTCGACGCTGGCCGCGACTTCCTTCGACGAGGCAAAGGCGCGCGACTCGCGGTTGGAGCGGGCGATGAGCGGGCTCGAAACGTCCTCCCTGGGCAGCAGGCCGGCGACGCCGACCTTCTGGCCCAACTCGCGCAGCATGCGGTGGTCGGGCTTGAGCGCCAGCACCGTGTCGGCATCGGCCAGCAGCAGGCCGAGCCAGGCCGGGCCGTTGTCCAGCAACTGGGCGGCCGCCACCTGTGAGGCCTTCAGCCCGAGCGCCGCCGCCACTTTGGCGAGCATGGTCGGGCTCGGGGCGATGCGCCGCAGCGGCGGCGCGGCGAAGGCCAGGCGCTCGCCGTCGCGCCGGATCGTCACCAGCCCGACCGCCGACTGCTGCACGATGCAATCGGCCATCTTCGGCCGGCCGCCCGCTTGCAGCCAGGCATGGCAGCTGCCGAGGGTCGGATGGCCGGCGAAGGGCAACTCGCCGCCAGGGGTGAAGATGCGCACGCGGTAGTCGGCCCCGGGAGCCGTCGGCGGCAGCAGGAAGGTGGTCTCGGACAGGTTGGTCCAGCGCGCGAAGCGCTGCATGGCCTCGTCGTCGATGCCCTCGGCCTCCAGCACGACTGCCAGCGGGTTGCCGAAGTAGGGCGTTGCGGTGAAGACGTCGACTTGCTTGAAGGAACGGGAGGTCATGTCGGCTGAATGGGTTGGGGGCTTTGGGCCTGTTACAGGCCCTAGTCTGGAGCGGCCGGGCGGCTCATTCGAGAGCCAGGTCGAGCACGCCGCGCGCACCCGCACGGCTGCGCAGGTCGCCGAACCAGCGCTCGACGTGGGGCCAGGATGGCCGGGTGTATTCGGTCGAGGGCAGTCCGAACCACCGATGGGCCTCGCAGCCCAGCGGGATGTCGGCCATCGTGAAGCTGTCGCCGAGCATGTAGGAGCGCGTCGAGAGGTGCTCGTCGAGCAGCGCGAACAGCGGCTCGGTGCGACGCACCGAATTGGCGATCAGTTCGGGATCGCGCTGCGGCGCCGGCGTGCGCACCCATTGCCGGAAGGCGTCGCCGCTCACCGGGTTGAGGGTGGTCTGCTGCCAGTCCATCCAGCGCTCCGCGTCGAATCGCGCGACCAGGCGCGCCGGATACATCACGCCGGACGAATGCAGCGCGCACAGGTAGCGCACGATCACGTTCGATTCCCAGAGCGTGACGCGCTCCTCGCCCTCGCCGTCGTCGATGGCCGGCACCATGGCGTTCGGGTTCAGGGCCAGATATTCGGGCGTCTGCACGACGCCGAACTTGCCGCCGGCTTCGGTGCGCTGGAAGTCGAGGCCGAGTTCCTGCGCGCACCAGACCACCTTGCGCACGTTGATCGAGCTGATGCGTCCCCAGATGTTGAGCATGGGTGGGGCCTCTTCGCTGCTAGTGGGTGCTGGCGGCCAGCTGGCGGCCAACCTCGGCGGCAGCGTTGTGCGCGATCTGCTCGCGGACCGCCTCGGCCAGCGCGGCGATGGCGGTGTCGATCTCGTCGACGCTGGCGGTCACGAAGGACAGGCGCAGGGTGCGTGGATCGCCTTCGCCGGCATAGAAGGGCATGCCCGGCACGAAGGCCACGCCGCGCTCGACCGCCTTGGCCAGCAATGCGGTCGCATCCATGCCCTCGGGCAGGCGCAGCCAGAGGAACATGCCGCCGGCGGGCGTGTTGAACTCGACCTTCAGGCCCTTCATCTCGCGGGTCAGCGCCGCCAGCATCGCGTCGCGCTGGCGCTTGTAGAGCGCGCGGATGGTCGGCACGTGGCGATCCAGGAAGCCGTCCTTCATGACCTCGCTGACCATGCGCTGGTTGAAGCTGGGGCTGTGCAGGTCGGCCGCCTGCTTGGCCTGCAGCAGCTTGGGGAAGATGGCCTTCGGCGCGACCAGGAAGCCGAGGCGCAGCCCCGGCGCCAGCACCTTCGAGAAGGAGCCGAGGTAGATGCAGCCATCGGGGTTGCGCGCGGTGAGCGGCAGCGGCGGGGCTTCGTCGAACCACAGTTCGCCGTAGGGGTTGTCCTCGACGATCGGCAGGCCGGCCTTGGCGGCGGCGGCCGACACCGCGGCGCGGCGCTCCTCGGTCATCGTGCGGCCGGTCGGATTCTGGAAGTTGGGCAGCAGGTAGACGAAGCGCGCGTCCTTTGCCTTGGCGGCCAGGTCTTCGGGGACCACGCCCTGGTCATCGCTGGCAACGCTGACCGGCTCGGGCTCCATCGGCGAGAAGGCCTGCAGCGCGCCCAGGTAGGTCGGCGTCTCCACCAGCACCTTGCTGCCCGGATCGAGCAGCACCTTGGCGATCAGGTCCAGCCCCTGCTGCGATCCGGTGGTGATCAGCACCTGCGCCGGATCGACCGGCCAGGGCAGCATCGCAGCCACCGCCTCGCGCAGCGGCGCATAGCCTTCGCTGGCTGCATATTGCAGCGCGCCCTGGCCGTCCTTCTGAAGGACTTCGGCGCAGGCGGCGGCGAAGGCGCTGATCGGGAAGGTGCGCGGCGAGGGCAGGCCGCCGGCCAGGCTGATGATGTCCGGGCGTTCTGTGACCTTGAGGATCTCCCGGATCGCCGATGGGTTCATCTTCTCGGCACGGGCGGCGATTTTCCAGTTCATTTCTTGCTCCTTGGGGATCGTGTCTGCGGAATGCTCTTCAGCGGGAGGCCGTTGCAACGACGGCGGCGTTCTGGCGCGGCTGCGCGAGTTTCTTGCCCAGCACCACGGTGGCGACCACCGCGGCCGCGAAGCCGAGGGTGACGACATCGAGCGGTTCGCCCAGCAGAGGCACGGCCGCCAGTATCGTCAGGAAAGGCTGCAACAGCTGGGTCTGGCTCACCCGCAGCGCGCCACCGAGCGCCAGTCCACGGTACCAGGCAAAGAAGCCGACCCACATCGAGAATACGCCGACATAGACGAAGCCCATCCAGGCCGAGGCCGATACCGGCTGCCGGGGCCAGAGCCAGATCGCGCCGGGCAGCGTCAGCGGCAGGGCCATCACGCAGACCCAGCAGATGACCCTTTCGGCGCCCAGCGCCGGCGTGGCCTGCGCGCCGTAGATGTAGCCGAAGGATGCGGCGACGACCGCGCCAATCAGCAGCGCGTCGGGCCAGGCGAAGCCGAAACCGCCGCCGTGGCTGTCGGCGCGCAGCAGCGAGAAGGCCAGCACCAGCAGGCTGCCGATGATCGCGCAGACCCAGAAGCCGAGGCGCGCCCGCTGGTGCAGCACCCAGGCGGCGCAGGCAGCGGTGACCAGCGGCAGCAGCGCGGTGATGACCGCGGCATGGCTGGCATTGACCACGCGCAACGCATAGCCGAGCAGCAGCGGGTAGCCGATCACGTTGCCGAGCACCGCCATGCCGAGCGGCTTCCAGTGCCGCCGATCGGGCACGCGGCTGCGGGTGGCGAGCAGGAAGACGGTGGACAGCAGCCCGGCCAGCGCGGCCCGGCCCAGGGTCACGAACCAGGGCGACAACTGCGGCGCATCCTGCGTGCCGGTGGCCAGGCGGGTCATCGGCAGGGTGACGGCGAAGAAAGCCACGCCGAGCACGCCCAGCCACATGCCGAGGGTCTCGTCCTTGATCTTCATACGCCGAGCATCCACCAGGCGGTCAGCACCAGCACCGCGGCCATCGCGCGGTTGAACCAGAGCAGCCGCCGACCCTCGGCCAGCCAGCGGCGCAGCAGCGCGCCGACCAGTGCATAGAGGAAGTTGCTGGCGAAGGCGAAGACCAGCATGACCGGCGCGACGATGGCGAAACGCTGCAGCGCCTGGGGCTGGCCGGCGATCCATTGCGCGACCAGTGTCAGCGCCAGCAGCCACGCCTTGATGTTGACGAACTGCAGCATGACGCCCTGCATGAAGCCGACGTCGACCGCCGCGCCGGCGGTGCTGGCCATCGTGGCGCTGCGGCTCAGCTTCCAGGCCAGCCACAGCAGATAGGCGATGCCCAGGGCCTTGATGACCCAGCGCAGCGAGGGCACGGCGATGACCAGCGCGCCCACGCCGGCCGCGCTGACTGCCAGCAGCAGCGTCCAGCCGACCGGCACCGCCAGCACGAAACGCATCGCACGCGGCAGGCCGCCGTTGGCCGCCAATGCGGTCGACAAGGTGGTGTTGGGTCCGGGCGAGAAGCTCATCGCGGTGGCCAAGACCAGCAGCGCGGTGAATTCTTGCCAGTTCATGGGACACACTTTAAACTAGCCAACCATTACAGTACCAATACAGATTGGCAAACACAGGTCCAATCTGTACTGCTGCGCTGGCCGACACAGAACCCTTCGCCGCATGCTGACACGCACCTCGACCCAGTCGCTCACCAGCCAACTCGCCGACCGTTTTGCCGAGCGCATCCGGGATCGCCTGATGGCGCCCGGAGCCAGGCTGCCGTCGGTGCGCGAATGCGCGCGCCAGCAGGGCGTGAGCCCGCACACCGTGGTGGCTGCCTACGACCAGCTGCTGGCCCAGGGCCTGGTCGAGGCGCGCCGGCAGAAGGGCTTCTTCGTGCGCGATTCGGTCGCGCCGGGTGCGCCGGACGCGTCGAGCGCGGATCGGGCCACCGCCGTCGCCAGCACGCCATCCAGCGCGACGCCGGCTGTGCAGCCGGTGGCAGCCGATGCCAGTGCGCTGATCCGCGGCATGTTCTATCGGCCCAGCGACAAGCCGCAGCCCGGCATGGGCGTGTTCCCCCCCGAGTGGCTCGAGTCGACCTTCATGCCCGCCGCGGTGCGCCGAGTCACCGGCACCAAGGCCCTGCAGGAGTTCTCGCTGCAATACGGCGAGCCGGCCGGCGACAGCGGGCTGCGGCGC
>Ga0265327_10002738_pt1 | contig 17950 bp, 21 predicted proteins | sample 41621metaG_FD_202089 | JGI IMG/M metagenome (GOLD analysis project Ga0265327, IMG submission 202089) | Rhizosphere microbial communities from Carex aquatilis grown in University of Washington, Seatle, WA, United States - 4-16-21 metaG | ecosystem: Host-associated > Plants > Roots > Rhizosphere... | reverse complement strand
GCATCCAGCCGAGCGACCTGCAGCAACAGCTCTCCCGCGCCTACGCAACGCAGTACCGGCTCGACCTCCCTTACGGCACCGCCCAACAACTGCAGTGCTCCGGAACATTTCGCGCTCGCGCAGGCGCGGTCGGGATCAACTTCGGGCTCAACCCACACCGCCCCTCACGGCCCTACCTAGAGATCCGCGCCAACGGCGGCTGAGACAGCCGCTCGATCTAGCGCCACCGCACTCTTTGGTCGGCTTGGCCGAGCCAGCGAGATTGAGATACGCCAAGGGGGAACTGCGTTGCACCCAACCTCTTGCCGATTGATGTGCTCTATCTAGATGACGATGGAGGTATCCCTGGCGACGGTGTCACTTGCCAGCCGCGCTCGCGAGGGTGACGCTGCTGCGCTGAACGAGCTGCTCGCCGAACTGCGGCCGCTTGTGGTGCGGACGGTGCGGCTGGCTATCGGCTCCGGGTCGTGGGCCGCCGAGGATGCAGCGCAGGAGGCGCTCCTCGACATCAGCCGGGGAATCAGCAGGTTGCGTGACCCGGCTGCCGTGAGAACGTGGGCGCTACGGGTCGCGATTCGCCGGGCGCTCAAGGTTGCGCGTCGCGAGCGTCTGCTGCGGCTTCGGAACGCTCCGAGCATCGAAGGATTGCAGGAATCCGCGCCTAGCGAAGGGCGTCGAGTCGCGCTGAAGCAGGCGTTCGACAGTCTGCCGCCACGGTTGCGCGCAACAGCGGTCTTGCGCTTGCAAGCAGGACTGAGCGAGGACGAGACGGCGACTGTGCTCGGGTGCTCCGTCGGTGCCGTGAAGTCGAACCTCCACGACGCGCGCAAACGATTGACGCACCTGCTCAGCGAGGCGGGTTATGCGCCGACGGTCGAGCAGCGAAAGGAGAACTCTGATGACTAACCATGAAAAAGAGCTCGTCTCGCTAGACGAGCTGCGGTCCGTCCTTGAGAGGTATGCAGGCCCGGACGGCCCCCGCGAGCGCCCGAACCGTAATCGGCTTCGGCGCTTCCGGTATGTGCTGCTAGTTGCCGTTGCGGTGGCCGCGCTCGTCGGTGCGGGTGTTGGCATCGCGGACGGGGTCGGTGCGTTCGATGGCATCGGCGCGGCGAACCACCCGCAGACTGGCGCGGACGTGCTCGATGCACAGACGCTTGCCGGGCTGCAGAAGGCCTGCCCCAGTGAGACCGGCCAGGCCTTCTACATGCCCTTTTGCCACCTAGTGCTCGACAGCGTCCGGCTCGTCAGCCACGTCCCCTCGGACGGCAACGTCTACGTCGTCACGGACACGCGCGGCGATCTCTGCACGCTCTTTGAAGCAGGCGGAATGGGTTGTGGTCCTCCGCTCAGCAAGTCGCAACCGATCACGTTCGGCACCTTCAATCCTTCCCCGACGATCGGCGGCACCTTTATCGCGAGCGGCCTAGCGATCGACGGAGTCACGGCCGTCTCTTTCACTATCAGCGGCAAGTCGGTGCAAGTGCCGGTTAAGAACAACGTCTGGGTGTACTCGGAGCCAAACTCGCATGCGACTCTCGGGCGATGCGTCGTCGCCCACCTCGACGACGGCTCGACTGTCAACCCGTTCCCCGAGGTTCCGTGCCCCTAGTGCCTGAGCGACGGAACGGAGGAGCGGGGAACGATCCTGCTGCTCCGCTTAGCTCTACGGCTCGATTCACGTGACGACCGTGGAAGGCTGGTGCCTTCGTGGCCTGGGCCACCGTTCGGGAATGACGCCCGCGCGCTAGCGCCCTGAGCGGCGGATGCGTCGGTTCGTGAGAAGTTGTAGGCCCGCGATCAGGAATATGGGGATCACCACCAGTGCAGCCCACGGAGCATGAAATGCGAGCGCGCCGATGCAGAAGGCGAGACTCCCGACGAGAGGTCCAAGAATCGCCTTCGATCTCGTTGTCGTCCCTGGCTGCGCGCTGGCAGCGATGCTCTCCCCTGGTTGCGAGCTGGCGGTGACACCCACCTGTGCGAGAGCCGACTGGAGCCGGGGGAGGTCGCCGTCCCAGGGATACACCGCCAGCTGCTTGCGATGTTGCCCCGGGAATGGGGTCAGGATGACGGAGTCCTTCATCCAGAGGAACGTTCCCGCCCATCCCACCGGAGCGATGCTCATCGAGACTTGCGCCGGGTTGACCTCGTAATGCGCCCCAAGGACCCGCGCGAGGCGAGGTACGCCTCCGCCGGAGGCTTTCACGACGATCGAGTCTGGAGAGACCGTCAATAGGAACCCGCCCAGGCCGTTCTTCAGGCTCCCGAAGACACCCGAGCCGTTTGCAGTGCGAAGGCTCGCACGAACAAACGCGGCGTAGAGCGCCCCCTGCGGCGGCGCCACGCGGCGTGAGAGCTCCCGTTGCTGCCTGCGGCCGAACAAGACGAGCGCTGTGACTCCACAGACGCCGAATACGGCGGGCGCTAGGTCATTTCCGATGCGACCGAGATCTGCGATCAACGCGGCTCGGTGTTCTTTTCTTTTCGGGCTCTGCGGGCACACTTCGGCTGTGCTCCTGATCGCCTCCGATCTCGCCGCGATCATCATCGTGGTTGCCTCGACCGTGTTCGTCGTGGTCGTGGTGCTCGGCTTGCACATCTGGGGCGCGATCCAGGACGGCCGCGAGGAGAAGGCAATGCGTGCGTGGAGGCAACGGCGGCGGAACGAGAACTAGGAACAAGCGTATGAGACGGCAATCCGCGAGTACTAGCGCGCCAGCTCGTCCCGTCACGAGTTCTGGAATGACGCCCGACCCGGTGCGGGCTCAGGAGTCCCAGAGCTTCACGGCACGTTCCGAAGCTGCGCGAAGATTCGCCCCGTCGAGTTCGACGGTCGTCAGCGGAATCTCTAACAGTGGCCACTCGCAGACAAGGCGGACCACACCCGGAGGAGGCAGCGGCCAAATCCAGAACGCTGGACGCATCGTGACGTGCCCCTGACCCGCTGAGCCGCCACCCCCGCCGTGCGCCGCCAAGACCGGGCCTTCAGGCGGACGTTCAGGATCGTGCCACTGGTGTCTGCCGCCCAGGTTCGAGGCGCGCGAACCATCCGCCAATTCGACCCCGAGCCGCAGGTAGGCGGGAGCCGGATCATCCTCGGTGGGTGGCATGTGTTGTTCGTGGAAAAGCCGCTGGGCCTCCCGGTCGGGGAGCCCGCGCGACTGCACAGCGAACTCGATCCCGATCCCAGTCGAGTAGGCAGACGCATGGGAGAGCGCGATCACCGCGCGCTCCGATCGTGCAATCACAAGCGCAAGCGGCACGCAGATAGGGAGTTCATCCTCCGGCGGCCCGAACCACGGGGAGACTGAGACCCATCCACGCGACTGCTTCGGCTCATCGGCCCGCGCCACCACTCCGAACATGTGATTGAAGCTCGACTCGCTCATCTCACCATCGTGATCCCGCCGAACGCGGACCGCAAGCACGAGAGCGCTGACCTGGGCGAGCGTTCAGAAGTTGCGCCCTGAACAACTGGCAGCGGCGGGTACGGTTGAACGGTGAGTGATCCAGGCCCAGAGAGATTCAGGTGGGCCATGCTGCACGTAGCTGTCGGTGATCCTCCGTGGAACACCGGAATGGCCTGGGTCGATGCGATGGATGCCTTCCCGACGCGTGACCCGGCCGAGGTTGATCGGATCGTCGCGGAGTCATTGCTGGAGCTACTGGATCAGGGATACATCTGGTTCTTCAAGGCGACCGGCTTCGACGACGAGTTTCGGGCTCGATCCGAGGCCGAGGCGTTGCCGCGCGACGAAGTAGCAGTGGTTCTCAGCGCGGGGCGACTTCCTCCTGATCCGAACCTCCCAGCGACGACGACCGCGGTAACGCTATCCGGTAGTGGCGGAGGCACTCCCCAGTCTCGCCGCGCAGGCCCGGAACGCCAAGTCCGCTTGAACGAGGTTCTGTCGTTCAGAGCGACATCGACGGGCGAAGAGCGACACTCGCAATTGGTCGAGGATGATTACCGCATCTTCGGTCGAGGCGAGCACTAACCGGCAAGCAGTTGGGCTCTCCTCCCGCACGCAACGTCGAGAAGACTCGGGCTGCAAGGCCCAGGAGGGTGCTCGCTCTCTCGGGCCTCGCAGTCATCGCGAGTCTGATTGTGGCTGTCCTGTATCTGCGACTACACGGGACAGGGCCGCGAACAATCTCGGTCGGTGGCCGCGACTACCAAGATGCGGGGTCGTGCCCGAAGCGACTTCCCCGCCTGACGCGTTATGACGCGCCAGCCCGAAATGTTCCGAGCGGTCAAGGGGCATGGCGGACAGAACCCGGTACGCCTACACCAGCGGTGCTCTACCTGCTGCGCGGGCACCGCTGCTCGCGCGTGTACACCCTCGTCGGCGGTCCGTAATCGAGCCGCGCGCGCTCTTCTGATCGCTGAGCGGTCGAAGTCGTGCGGAGCGCGGTTAGGACCGGTCTTCGAGGAGTCACACTCGGACCGACGTGAAATCCTCAAGGGCCGCACGCGAACGTCCGACTCCTGTTCCATGGCGACGATTGCAGCGTGGCGGCGTGTTCTGGGAGCGGGCTTCGACGAGCTGAACTTGTGGGAGCTGGCTGGTCGGGACATCACGATCCACTCGGGTGGAATCAGCGTGTCAGCTGATCTCCCTCGCGCCGACGTACGCGAGGCGTTGACCGAGGCACTTCGAACTGGGCTCCTGCAGCTCTACGACATGGACGATCCGACGTATCCCGTCTTCAGCCTCGAAGAAGCCCTGGTACTCGCTGCCGACGATGGCGAGTGGGACCCTGCGACCGCACTGCAACGTCCAGGTCTGACGATTACGCCCGCCGGTGAGAGGGCGCTTCACGGCATCGACGAGCGGTACCGGCGAGCATCACCGTTCCTCGCACTGGGAATCGCTGATCCGCGCGTGATCCCAACGGAGACCCCAAGCTAGGTTCTTCCCGCGCGGTCGCAAGCGAATACGATTCCGCTGTGGCCCTGCGGAGAATGAAGAAGCTGCTCCAAAGGAGCAAACCGCCGTCGGCCGAGACGAAGCGTGTGCAGCGCTCGCCGGACGAGCTGGAGCAGGAACGGGATCTTCTCGAACGAGTGGCCGCCGGAATCGCGCTCAACAAGACGCCGGGCCGATAGCACCATCGCCTGGGCGAGCGTTCCGCAGTACACCCTGAGATCGAGCACTAGGCTGCTGGAATGGCCACGACATTCAACGCAGAACTCCGCTTGCTTCCGACTGTCGAAGGGGGTCGAGAAACGCCGCTCCGGTCTGGCTATCGCTCGATTGCTCGACTGGGCGACACTGAGGAACTCTGGGGCGTCGAGATCACCTTCGCCGCCCCGACGATGCTCGCGCCAGGTGAATCAGCGGCGGTTACCCTGAGGGCATGGGCCGACCCGCAGACTCCGAGCTCCGGGACGGCGATCCAGGTGTACGAGGGTGCACGGCTCGTCGGGACGGGCACCGTGCGGGAGTAACGCGGCCTGGGCCAGCGTTCGGGAATGCACCCTGACCGAAGTGGTCGAAGTCTGACGCCCGCCGCCTAGCGATACATCGCGCGGAACGCTGCCTCGGCTGTGGCCGCGCTCTCGCCGTGGAGGCGCTTACTGCGTCCGTCGTAGCTCCAGGCCCGAACGTGGCCCTTGAGGTTTTGACATCGCCAAACCAACCGGAAGGAGCGATCCGGAGCGACCCCTTCGCGGAGTTCGCCGCGGAAGATGGCGCCAGGTCCAAGATCCCCAACTGAATGCGCAGCCAGCTGACCGTCGATGCGCTCTGCGACGTACTGGAGTTGAACTGCCGTACCCGAGCCCTCATTGAGAAACTCGATGGTCGACGACCCGGCTTCCGATTCGTCGAGCACGGCAGATACCTCGGCACGACTCCGACGACCGTTCAGTAGGCCCGCGACAAGAGCTTTCGCTCCTTGAGGAGGCATCTGCTGAGGGCCAAGCGCCATCTGCCGATCATGCGTCACTTATCCAATGCGCACAACCCAGCGTGACGACGGCGGGCTGGGCCAGCGTTCGGGAATGTCCCCTGAGCCACGGACTACGGGTTAAGAAGCGCTCGTGCCTCGGCAGCCGTCACAACGAATGAGCCAGAGCTGTTCGTATCGACAACTATGCGGTCCCACGGCGTCGCATCAGATACCAGCAGATCGAAGACAACTCGCGCTGGAAGCCCCAGGAACGGAGCACCCGATCTCGCCCACTGGTTCAGCGCCTCCTTCGTAGTGAACGCGGGAAGCACAGGCCGTCCCTCGTCGTCGGTGACCGTGTGGAGTTCCACGTCGGTGTCCTGAGCGAGGACTCCGCCCTCAGTCTCCTCGGTCGAACGAACGAGAACGAGCAATTCGCGAGCTAGGAGGTCGCGAACTCGATCCATTCGCCGAGCGTACTGTCTCTCGCCTGGGCCAGTGTTCGGGAATGACGCCCGAGCGTGCGATCGGAGATTCGATGCGACGCCTCGTCGCGAGGTTCGACGGGACGCGTAGGCTTCGGCTATGCGCATCGACATTGCCACTTTCAACAGCTGAGCAGTCGATCACGCCGAGCGTGTCTCGGTGGCGCTGGGCAAGCAGGAGCTGTGGAGGCAACTGCATGAGGCCGAAGCTGCCTCGCCTCGGCCGCGTCCGTCGCTTCGGCGCTGGCTGTGGTTCATGCGTCGAGCCGCAACCGCCGCACCCTGAGCGGGTGGCGGCGCGGGAGCTGCGGTCGCTCGGCTGGGCCAGTGTTCCGCAATGACGCCCGAGGGGTAAATCGGCAACTGTGACCCCCAGCGTGACGCCATTGATCGCGGGGAGACCAGCTCGGTTGCTGCTTGGCTTGCTGGCGGCTGTCGTGAGCTTTCCCATGTGCGCGTTCGCGGTGGGCGCTCAGATCCACAGCGTGGCGACCATCCTGGTACTCGCTGCGGCTCTGGCCGTTCTGATCGTGGTAGGGACGGCGCTGTTGGCTCGTGGCATCGCAAGGACGGTTCCTGCGAGGGCGGAACGAGTTTTCGTCTGGTTGGCGTGGGCCGAGATAGCGGGCTGTTTGGTGACGTACGCGATCATCCTCGGCGGATCGACTCACTAACCCTGGTCGCCACTCTGCGAGACGACGTTCGCGTGGGCCACCGTCCTTACGCCTGAATACGCGGATCCGCGGCTAAACAATCAGCACCTCTGCTGCATCGTGTAGGTGTGGCTGCAAAGCGAGGAGCATCCGAAGCTGAGATCGCGGAGATCTACCGCTGCCGCTACACGAGCTTCCTCCGACTCGGGTACGCGCTGCTCGGCGGCAGCGATCAGGCGCGCGACGCCGTTCAGGAAACCTTCGCCACTGCGCTTCGCGCACGAGCGTCGTTCCGCCGCGACGGCAGCCTTGACGGCTGGCTCTGGCAGACGATGCTGAACATCTGTCGCCTGGAGCAGCGGCGGCTCGCCCACTACACCGACTCCGAGCCAGCGGAGATGGCGAGCAACGGGCACGCGACGGAGTGGCCGGAGTTGCGCGCGGCGATCGCGACGCTTCCCGAGCAGGAACGGCACGTCGTCTTCCTGCACTACTACGCCGCACTTACCCAGGACGAGGCTGCCGAGGTGCTCGGGGTACGTCCCGGCACCGTTGCTGCCGCCCTCAACCATGCGCGCGCAAAGCTGCGCAGCGCACTCGGAACCGAGGTGACCCGATGACCGACCTGCTCGACACCGCGATGAACGACCTCGTTCCGAGCTACGCCGCCGAGCAGCCCGACTGGACAAACGTCGTCGCGCGGGCCGAGGGCGTGCCGTCCCGTCGTCGGTTCGTTTCGCGGCGGCGTCTGGTGTTGGCGCTCATCGTCGTCGCTGCCGTGCTGATCCCACTCGCCGCACTCGCCGACGCGAACGACTGGTGGTTCTTCCGCACACCCGGTTCGCCCGTGCCAACGAGCGCGCCGGTTGTGGTCACGACCGGCGAGTGGAGCGGGCATCCGTGGGAGCTTGTCGCCTATCCGTCCGAGACCGACGGTCTCTGCTTCAGCATCACACCGACGCCAGCCGATGGGAGCTCGTACGGCGGAGCGATGACCTGCGGGCCGTTCGCGGGCGTTCCTCGCACCGCTGCGACCAAGACGGATGCGGACATGCAGATCACCTTCCTCTCCGGGTCATGGACGAACGTGCTCCCCGCCTACATCGCCGGTCCCGTGATCGAACAGGCGTCCACGGTTGAGATCCGCTTCCAGGACGGAACGACGTTGCAAGCGCCGACGATCGCCGCACCGCCCCCGCTCGAACACATCCGCTTCTACGCCGCGCCTCTCCCGCCAGCCGAGTACCCAGCTGACACGCTCGGCACGCTGCACGTTGCCACGAAGCACGTCGCCACGATCACCTGGCTTGCCGGGCTCGACGCAAGCGGCCGCGTGATCGCATGCCTGGCACCGGGAACCGCCAAGAACGGCGTTTCACCGCTCACAGACTGTCGGTGACACGGCGGCGCTGCGAGATACGCAACGCCTCTCAACAAGCAGAGTGCTTCGTGGATCAAAGTAGATAGATGGTGAGGCACACCGATCGTCGGCTGGCGGAGATCGAGGCGCTCTACCGAGACCGCTTTCCATATTTCGCACAGGTCGCGCGGGCGATTGTCGGTGATCGCGAACGGGCGGCCGAGGCGGTGCAGGACGCCTTCGTTGGTGTGATCAGGACGCGTGACAGCTTCCGGGCTGATGGCCCGTTGGAGGCGTGGGTTTGGCGGGCGGTTGTGAACTCCGCGCGTAAAGCGACTCGGCGTCCACTGGTTCAGGTCGGCGAGGAAAAGGACATCGAGTACGAGCTGCCCGAGTTGGTTGCGAGCTTCGCGCCGTTCGTATCGTCATTGCCTGAACGCCAGCGACTTGTTGTTTTCCTTCGCTACTACGCGGACCTCGACTACCGGACGATCGCGGCGATCCTCGATGTCGAAGTCGGAACGGTCTCTGCCACGCTCGCCTCGGCACACGCAACCCTGCGGAAGAAGCTTAGAAAGGTGGAAGCCGATGCTTGACGTCGAGCCGCTGATCCTCGAAGAACTGCGCCGCCTTTCGCCGCTCGACCTCACCGAACACGGTGACTGGAACGCTCTCCTCGCTGACGCAAAAGCCGTCTCGGTTGCGGGGTGGCGGCGGCACCCACGTCGTACTGTCGCGCTCGCACTCGCGCTCGTCTTGATCGCATTGCTCGCGACGCCCGCCTTCGGGGTGCAGGGGTATGTGCTGCATCTGCTGGGCCGCAAGAACGTCTCGTTCACGCACAGCCCAACCGCGCCGAACATCGTCAAGAAGCAGTTCCTCGACCTGCCGATCGGCGCGCCGTCGCAGTGGGCGACGCCGGTGCAGGCAGCGAAAGCCCGGACCGTCGCGACCTTCACGATCGCCGGACACCCGCGCAAGCTCTGGGTCGCACCCACCCGGACAGGCGGCTACTGCTACACGTTCGAGCTCAACTTCGGCGGCTGCCGCCAAACGCAGACCGACCGCACAAAGGCCCTGCTCGGGGTCACCTGGCAGGGCGGGTCGCTAAGACACGGCGTGAACGAGTCGATCGTCACCCGGGTCGGCGGTGACATCACCGCCCCGGCCGCCACGAAGATCACCGCCCACTACGCCGACGGCACCACAACCGACATCCCCTTCGTCTGGGTCTCGGCACCGATCGCAGCCGGGTTCTTCAGCTACGACATTCCGACCGCGCACTGGAACAAGCAGCACCGACTACTCGCCTTGACCCTCTACTCGAAGAACGGGACGCAGCTCGGCCGTCAGGCGTTCCAGTACACCGCAAAGCCGGTGCCGGTCAGGATCCCGACCCTGCCATCCGGTGGCGGGGGGCCGAAGCAGCGCGTGTTGTCAACGGCACCTGACGTCGCACCGTCAGCGCCTCTGCAGCAGGGGGCCGCCGACGGGTTCCGGGTCGTCGTCGGCCACAACGGCTCGGTGCAGTTCACCCAGATCGCCGCGACGCCAATCCTCAAGGAACTCGTCGGCAACAGCGCCGGATTCGGATGTTTCCGCCTGACCAGGGAGTTCGGCATCTTCACGGTACGCGGCCTGAGTCAGGGCGGACGGTTCGCGTCAAAGGTCGGCTTCCAGCTGAACGGCGTCGGAACGCCGGTAGACGGCTGCGAGGTGCAGGCTTCGATCGGCCGCACGTGGCCCGACCGTCTGGGCAACCGTGCGGCAGTCGAAATCCCACTGACCGCGGCTGGCCGCGCCTTCTTCGCTGACCGCCGGGCGGCACGCGACTTGGCGCTCTTCGTCCGCTCACATCGCATGCACCAACTCCGCGCGGAACCCGCAGCGCAAGCGAAACTCGACATCCTCCGCGCCTATGGCAAACCACTCGCGCACAGCTCGATCAAGATCGTTGTAGTCAACCCGACCACCCTCCAGTTCAACGAGGGGAGCAGCACCGGGAAGACCTTCTCTGTGACGGTCCGCAACGGACGCATCGCCAAGCAGAACCTGAAGCCCTATGGGTTCGTCTTCTAGCGTGTCGGTCCGGCCACCAAAGGTTTCGGGCCTCCCGGCCCGAGCTGATGCTGCACCGTTCCCGTCGGGGATACGGTGACGATCCGTCCGCCGCTGGCTGTGATGCCGAAGGGTCGAGTTCAGTCCGGAGTTGATCGGCTAGGGCCGCTAACAGGGCCGCTCAACGTCGGCCCTTCCCCTGCCCTCTCCGTCCTTCGGGTCGAGACCTCGACCCGAGAGACACACCTAGACCTCGTACTCTCGGCCATACAGATCATTCGGCACTACCGCGTCTCTCTGAACGTGTTGTCGATCGCCGCGAACGCTGCCTCCGCCGCGCTCCACTGATCCGCGGGCGCCTGGGTCAGCACTCCCCACTCCGACCCGGTATCGCCGACGAAGAACAGGTCGATCTTATGCAGCAGCACGCCATTCTCGGGCACTTCGAACTCCCAGCGAAGTGCGTCGTGACCCTGGAAGATGGTGTGGCCGAGCGAGACCTGCTGGTATCCGGCTTCGCGGCGCAGGCCGTTGATCACGGCGGCGGAGTCAGCGTCGATCTTGCCAGTAGCGCCGCCGGGGTTCTCGTCGATCCGGATCAGGTAGCCGCCGTTCTCGATGGTCGTGTCGTAGTAGGTCCCCTTGTTCACCTCAGCAGCGGTCACGACGAACCCGGACGGATAGAGAATCGAGAAGTCACTGCCGGTGAACGTCTGTGCGGAAGACGAGCCGGTCGCCTGGCTGCTCGGCGGCGGCGAGGGCGAGCAAGCCGCCGAGGACACCGGCTGCGGCGCAGCTTGCCAAGCGGTCAGGAGCGGCCCTGCCACCTGCGCGCTTACCGCGTAAGCGGTCCCGTTCGCATCGGTGCGGAGCAGGTCAACGAGCCCGACGACCTGACCGTTGATGGTGAGCAGCGGGCCGCCGCTGTTGCCGGGGTTCACGGCGGCGTCGGTCTGCACCATATTGCGCCGGTTGATCCCGTCGATCTCCACGCTGCGGTCGAGGCCGCTCACGGAGCCACGGGTTGCGCTCAGGGGCAGCGCGAGCGGAAACCCGATCGCCTCGACGGTCTCCGCAAGACGCGGGGCGCGGCTTGCGAGATGCAGGTGGTAGCCAGCGACGGCCCGGTCGGTCCGTATGAGCGCGAGGTCGCGGGCGATGTCGGAGCCGATCACCGAGCCATGCGCCACAACTTTGCCGTTCTCCTTCAGCGTGATCGTCTGGGCACCGTCGACGACGTGCTCGACCGTCGCGACGAGGCGAGGACTGAGCAGGAAGCCGGTGCCGACGAAGGCGTTGTCGCACGTCGTCGTCTCGATCCGGACGATGCCGGAGCGGACCCGCTGGACGACGTCAGCGAAGGTGGCGGGCGGTGCGGTGCGGCGTGTCGTCGTCACCACCGTCGGCTTCGCCGATCCGCACGCCGTCGCGGCCGCCACGACACATGCAGCGACACCCACAACGACAATGTGACCTGCCCGTGTCATCCCAACCCTCCCTTTGCCTACCGTCAGCGTAGAGCGAAGGTCAGGCCCGTTGCGGCGGCGGTGCGCTTTAGATTGAACAATCACACCGTCCGAAGTGCCTCGGTTGGCGAAAGGCGGGCGGCGCGAACAGCCGGGAGGAGACCCGCGATCGCGCCGATCAAGATCGCGGCGGCTAGGCCTCCTGCCCATGCGCTTGTCGGAACAACAGCAGTCCAGTGCTTCGTCGACGCATACGCGACGGTAGCGGTGGCACCAGCGGCAACCCCGACGGCACCCCCGAGGAGTGAGAGGAGAATCGCCTCAGCAAGGAATTGCGCACGGATCTGCCCTTTCGTCGCGCCGAGCGATCGCCGCAGCCCGATTTCAGAGCGACGCTCAAGGACGCCGATCAACATGATGTTGGCAACGCCGACCGCGCCGACGAGAAGCGAAACTGCGCCGAGGCCGAGGAAGAGGCTGTTGAGCGCACCTTGCGCTTCGGCGCGTGCCGTGAGCGCGTCGGATGGCTGGCTGACGCTGACCTCGTTTGGCGACTCCGGGTTGGCCGTGGCGGCGAGCACCGATTGGACGGCAGCCGTCTGACTCGTCACGGTGCGGACGTAAATCGTCGACGGATGACCGTCAAACCCGAGGTATCTCCTCGCGGCGGGAATCCCAACGAGCACCGAGGCGTCGATCTCGGGAGCGAGTACAGCGGGTTCGAGAATCCCGGAGAGGTAGAACCACATGCCGCCCAGCCAAATACGCTCGCGCGGATAGATACGGTCGATCCCGAGGAGTTGTGCGGCTTGCGCGCCGAGAACAGCGACCGGCTCGTGCGCCGTCGCGCTGTTGAGAAAGCCGCCCTGCGCGATGGTTGTCCCGACAGCTCGCGGTAACCCAAGGCTCGCCGCTTGGACCGACAGGCCGTTCGTGTTGATTGACGGGATGAGGGGGCTCTTGTAGACGCTGGCCCCGGTCGCGCCTGTCTCCTGAACCTGTTGCACCGGCCCGATTCGCGAGATCATTCCCGGCGCCTGAATCGGCAGCTCGGCGCTATCGCCGAGGAGTGTCTGGCCGTTCTGGACAGTGAGCAGGTTGGTTCCGAGCTGGTCGATCTCGGCGAGAAGGCCCGCCTGCGATGAGGCCGAAAGACCAAGCACGGCGACGATCGCGGCGACGCCGATGGCAATCCCGAGGGCGGAGAGAGAAGCTCGGATGCGGCGGGTGCGGATGCCGACACTGGCGATCCGCGCGAGGTCGGCTAGCCCGAGCCGATGCGGCTCAAGAGCCGTCATGGACGCGGCGCGTTGACCAAAGCGAACGACCCATGCGCGCTACTGCCTTTCACCGTCGTCCTGACGAGATAGCCGCCAACGTACTGATTGGCGGTGAATCGCGGAGCGACCGCAATGCCGTTCGCGCTCGTGGTCGCGGTGACGCTCGGCGTTCTGAGGCTCGACCCTCGATGATGACCGACAGTGAAGTAGCCAGTCGCACCGCGCGAAGGTGCGGTGAACATGACGCGTGCCCCTGCGACGCGGTTGCCGTAGCGGTCGAAAACCGTGACCGCGAGCGGAACGGGAAAGGCACTGGAGCAGGCGGTCGACTCACCCGAGGCAACGCCGATGGTGATCGCTGCCGCCCGAGCCGCAACGTTCTGCAGTCTGGCCTTCACGACGTCCCCAGAACCGGCGATGCGCGCCGTGACGGTGAAGATGCCAGCCTTCGTGTTGGCGACCAGATGCGGTGCGATCGCCTTTCCGTTCGCGCCAGTCACGACCGTTGCCTGTCTGCTTCCGTCAGGAAAGTCGGCGCTTGCGCTGCTTCCCGGCAAGACGGTGAAGACGACGCCAACGCCACGGATTGGCCCGCCGCGACTTTCTCGGACCGAGCCGCTGAGGGGTGCACGGAAGCGTGTGTCGACAACAGTGCCTTGACTGCGCATGCTGAGGATGATCCGCGCAGACAGGTTGCGAAGCGTGAACGAGATCGGCGCAGAGCCGTTCACGGTTGCGGTCGCACGGAAGATTCCCGTGGCACCGTTTGCCGTGAAGACGGGCGAGGTGGCAATCCCGTCCGCGTCGGTGAGAGCGGTCGCTTGGGTGGTGCCGCCGTTGAAGGTTGCTCCGGGGGCGATCGCTGCCGCCGCGCGGCCGCTCTCGGGCACTCCGAGTGTGAAGGTGACTGCGCCGCCTTCGATCGGCTGTCCAGTCGAGTCGAGGAGCCGCACCGCTAGTGGAGAGCTGTATTCGGTGTCGATCGTCGCGCTCTGTGCTGCTCCTTTCACCGCGGCGAGCGTCGACGTCGCAGCGTGGTTATCGAGCGTGTAGGTCGCGACACTCGGTAGGCCGTCCGCGGAGGCAACTGCACTGAAGCGGCCCGGGCTGCCGTTTGCGACGAGCGGAGGAGATGTCGCGACCCCGTTCGCGTTGGTGGTCGCGGTGGCCTGCCCACTGCCGAGGAAGCTCGCACCTGCGCCGGTCGGTCCCGTGACGACCGAGAACGTGACGCTGGATCCTTGAACCGGATTGCCGCTGGCGTCGGTGACACGTGCCTGTAGCGGCTGCGCGTATTCGCCGTAGGCAGTCGCGGCCTGGCCGCTGCCACTGCTCGCGTTGATCGCTGCCGCGAGCCCGCTTGCCGTGTTGCTGAGGCTGAACTCGACACTGCCGTAATCGGAGTGCGCGGCGACGGTGTAACTACCGGCGAGATCGTTCGCGGTGAACGTTGGCGCGGTGGCGACACCCTGCGAGTCAGTACCGGCCGTCGTCACGCGAGAGCCACTGGAGGTGAAGAGGCCGCTCGGCCCGCTGGCGGGCGCGTCGAACTCGACGTTGACTCCGGCGAGGTTCCCAGTGACGGGGCAGCCGTTGCTGTTCGCGAGTTGAGCCTGAAGGCTCGCGGGAAACAGGTTGCCGAGCTGTGCGGTCTGCCCGCTTCCGCCAGCGAGCACGAGTTCGTTCGGCGAGTTGGGGCTTGGACAGGCAGTGTGGTGGGCGGAGGCTGAGCCAACGCTGCCAAGAAGCAGGAGCGTCGCAACGGTGAGCGACGTAAGCAGCCAGAGAGTACGCCTGCTCACCTGACCGGCCTCCTTTCGCCGTCCGCCGCTTCTCGGGCTCCGGTGTCGGCGACGATGCGACCGTCGAGGATCTGAATGTGGCGTGGGCAACGTTCCGCAATCGCATGCTCGTGCGTGATGACGACGATCGTCGTGCCCTGACTGTGCAGATTCTCGACGAGATCCATGATCTGGTCACCGGTCGCGCTGTCGAGGTTGCCGGTCGGCTCGTCCGCCAGCACAATCGCGGGCTCGCCGACAAGCGCGCGTGCGATCGCGACACGTTGCCGCTCACCCCCCGAGAGCTGATTCGGGCGAGCGCCTGCTCGGTCTGCGAGCCCGACCGCATCGAGCGCGTTTGCTGCCTCGGCTCGGCGAACCTCTGCCGGTACACCCGCATACAGGAGCCCATCGGCAACGTTCTCAAGCAGCGTGGAATGCTCTGCGAGGAAGAACTGCTGGAACACGAAGCCGATCTGGCTTGCACGCAAGGCGGCGAGTTCTCGATCGGAAAGCTCGGCAATGTCGTGTCCGGAGACCGCGACGCGACCGGAGGTCGGTCGCTCCAACGTCCCCATCAGGTGGAGAAGCGTCGACTTGCCCGAGCCCGACGGGCCGACGATCGCCACGAGTTCGCCCGCGGTGACGCTGAAGCTCACACCTCGTAGCGCGAGGACAGGCGCGTCTGCGCCGTAGCTCATCGTCACCGCATCGAGTTCCAGTACGGGCACGCTCGCTGACGGCTCCGCGGGTAGCAGAAGGCTTGTCGGCTCTGCAGTCATGACACAGGCACCACGACCCGTTGCCCAGCGACGACGCCGCTGCCTCTGACTTGCACCAACCCCTCCTGATCGTCGAACAATCCAGGCGTGACCGGGATCAGCTGGTGTGTCCCTTTCCCAGTCACTTCTTCGAGCGCGTAGCCGCCGCCAGCGAGTGCGACCAGCGCATTCACCGGGACAACGAGGACGCCAGTGATCCTCGCGGTCGTGATCAGCACGTTGACCGGTGCCTGATCGAGCGTCCCCGCGTCATGAGGACGCAGGAGCCGCACGGTGACGGCGATCGACGGTGAGCCTGGCGCGGCGTTTCCGTTGCCGCCCAGGCCGCCCGACGACACCGTCGCGACCTTGCCAACCGAGGCGACAACACCCGGCGTTGTGCTGTTGTCGGGAAGGGTGACGAGGACACGATCCCGCTCGTTGACTTGCGACTGCTGCGAGACATCCAGCTCGATCGACACCTCGTGCCTGGTCGAACTAAGCGACATGATCGGCCCTGGCTGAACTGATTGCCCGACAGTGGGCGTCACAGCCACGACGCGCGCAGCGCTCGGCTCGAACACCACCGACCCGAGAGGCAAGGAACCCGTGACCGGGAGTCCGCGCGCCCGCTGAAGCGCCTCGACCGCCTGTTCGGTCGACCTCGTGAAGCTGTCACCGCCACTCGATCCGAACCCGAGAACGTCGAGGTTCGCGTTCAACTGCGCCACATCGCGGCCGGGCGACACACCGCTCGCCAAGCTGCGCCAGGCGGGAGTGGCCCCGTAGAGAAGCACCGTCGCGGCGCCGTTGATCGAGTAGAGCGCCTGCCCGTGGCGAATCACATCGCCAGGGGCAGGCAGCATCGTGTAGGTCGCCGCGCTCCCGTAGCCAGACGACGCGGATTGCGCCGCATCCAAAGCATGGTGCGAACTCGCCAGCGTCGCCCGGGCAGCCGCCAGCTGCGCCTGATCCGCCAATACCGTCTGTCGTGCTGTCGCGACCGCTTCTTGGTCTGCTTCCGCTGCCTGCATGCTGCTTGCGCACGGACTTGCACCGATCGGCGAGGCAACTGATGCGCCGGTGCCCGAGTCGCCGTTGCTTCCTGCGGATGTCGCAGCGGCAGCGGCGTTCGACCCAGCGCAATCGCTTGTCTCCTTCAGCCGTGCCGCCTGGAACACGGCCTCGGCGGTCGCGAGCGTCTGCCTGTCACCCGAGAGGGAGACTTGCACGGTGCTGTAGCTGGCGTGCGCGGACGCCGCTTGTTGCTCGGCTTGCTGGAGAGCCTCAGCTGAGGCTGTGGATGGCACCGCGACCGCCCAGACTCCCGAGTAGCCGAGCGTGCCGGTGACGGTCTGCTGGGCTGTGAGCGATCGACGCTGCACCGTCTCCAGGGCGGTCTGCGCACCGTTGACAGGCGGATCACTCGAAGCCTGCTTTGCTGCGAGCGGATCGACGATGGCGACAGCGATTCCAGTGACGAGCAGTAGGACGGCTGCCACGATCAGGAACCTCGGACGCAATCGACGAAAGCGTCCAGCAGGGGAGCCGCTCACCGTTGAACGGGCGCTCACCTCTTCCTCACTCCGGAATCACGTGATCGCGACGGCGAACGACCCTCGGCGGTCAAGGAACCGGCACCGGCACGACGAGGACGAAGCCCTGACCGGCGAGGAGCGACTTGCACGCCCCCTCGGCCTGTTGGACCTTCGGGGTGTTGCGGTAGTCGGCCGTGGGAAGGTTGATCGCACCTTGCCCGTCGGGGTCGGGAAAGTCGCTGGCGCCATGGGATCGCATACAGCGGCTGAACTTCACCGCCCTGGCGTTCCATTGCGCCCTCTGCGCCGGAGTGCTCCTGTGGCCGAGGCTGAGGTAGCGGGTTCCGCAGTACTGATAGGCCGCCTTGAACTGGGGTGAACTGGGATTGATCCCGCTGCCGACTGAGAAGCCGAAATAGCCGTTGATGGGATCGGGGAAGTTCGGCATCCCGTGCGTTCGCATGCAGCGGGAGGCGGCGAGCGCGGCTGCTGCCTCGGACGTTGATGCAGGACGCAAGCGCTGCACCCCGGCCGAATTCGTACTGCCGATCGACGCCACTTCAGGCTGCTTGGACGTGCCGCCGCAACTGGCGGGCAAAAGGGCAACACACCCGATAGCCGCAGCCATGACCAGTCTGGTGGGACGCCATGTCGAGCGCCACTGCCGCGACCC
>Ga0265327_10002737_pt1 | contig 17952 bp, 8 predicted proteins | sample 41621metaG_FD_202089 | JGI IMG/M metagenome (GOLD analysis project Ga0265327, IMG submission 202089) | Rhizosphere microbial communities from Carex aquatilis grown in University of Washington, Seatle, WA, United States - 4-16-21 metaG | ecosystem: Host-associated > Plants > Roots > Rhizosphere >... | reverse complement strand
GCGATAGTCCACGCCATTGGTAATATTGGCGAGGCTGACGACGGGCTGTCCGTGCCCGGTCACCACGCCGCCGGCGTAGGTGATTGATCCGCTGCCCGAGACGCTTGGATCGGTGCCAAAGGCGTATTCCACCAGGTTGGTGAAGCCGTCGCCATCCGGGTCGGCGGTCGCCAGCTTGTTGGAACCGGTGATCGAGGGATAGCCGGCTATCCAGTCGTCATAGGGGCCGGTGACCACGGTCATGATGCCGGTGCCCGCAAAGCGGGTGTCGTCTTTGTGGGTGGCGGAGGAACTAGAACTGCCGTAGGTGCCTGCGGCTTGCTTCACCGCTCCGTAGTAGAGCGCATTGACCGTCTCATTGGCGGAAGAGGCAATGCTGAGCATGCCTCCATTCAGGACCACCTTGCCCGCATCGGCGATCGAGGTGCCGTTGACGGCGAGCACGCCGGCGGTGATCACGGTATCACCCGTGTAGGTGTTTCCGGAGCCAAGGGTGGTGGTGCCGGCACCGGCCTGGGTGACGCTGCCGCTGCCGGAGATAGTGCCGAAGTCGGTGCCCTGGGCGAGGGCATCGCTGCGGTTGAAGGCGAGAGCAGCATTGTTGGTGATGGTGCTGGCCGGAGCGAGCGAGCCGGTGGTGGAGCCATTCCCAAGCTGCAGCGTGCCGGCGCTGATGGTGGTGACGCCGGTGTAGGTATTGGCAGCGGTGAAGGTCGTGGTGCCTGCGCCTGCCTGGGTGACGGTGCCAGTGCCGGAGATGACCTTGAAATCGGTGCCCTGAACCGCCGCATTGCTGCGATTGATCACGAAGGCCGAGTTGTTCGTGACGGTGCTGATCGTCATGGTGCCGGTGGTGGAACCAGCGCCGAGCTGCAGGGTGCCGCCAGTGATGACGGTGGCTCCGGCGAGTGAATCAAGGCCGGAGATCACCAGCGTGCCGGCGCCGATCTTCGTCAGCACGTAAGCACCGGCGTCCTCGTAGAAATTATTGCTCACCGTAAGCGTGCCGGCATCCACGTTGAGGGTGGAATTGGCATCGATCGCGATCTGCTCGCTGAGGGTGGTGGTGCCGCTGATGCTGCGGAGTCCACCGTTTCCGCCGACACCGGTGCCTTGGAAGTGGATGTGCTCCGGAATGCTCAAGGAACCCTGGAACTCGAGGGCGGCTCCGTTGGAAACGATGGTGTTGGAGGTGGTATTGAAGCCGGCCGCACCCAGCCCGCTGCTGGTGGTGATGCGCAGGGTTCCGCCCTGCACCGCGACCGTTCCGGTGAAGGTGTTGGCCCCGGTCAGAACCCAGGTACCGACGCCGGACTTGGCAATGTTGGTCACGCCACCGGCCGAGCCGATGGCCATGTTGAAGGTATTATTCCCGGTATTCGTTCCCGTAAAGGTGAGCCCGCGGTTACCGCCCAGTTCAAAGAAGTCCGCCGATGTGGCGGCGGTGAAGCTGAGTGTGGCGGTAGAAACGCTGCCCGAAGCATCAATGACCCCGCCACCGCCGGTGGTGCTCAACCGGACGCTGCGGTTCGTGCTCTGCGGAGTGGAGCCGGTGTATTGCAAGGTGCCGCCCTGGAACAGGAGTCCGACATTGGACGATGCATCCGATCCGCGTTTGCCAAGGGCACACGCAACGCCGTAGTTGGCGAGGGAAGACACATTCGCGATACCACCGGCGAACGTGTTGATGCCAGTGTAGTCGCTGGTGTCATTGGTGAGATACCAGGTACCGGTGCCGCTCTTGGTGAAACTGGTGAGACCGCCGGTCTCCACGATCTTCATGGCGAAGGTGTTCGCTCCGGTGTTGGTGCCGGTGAGTGCGAGGGTGCGGGCACCACCGTTTTCAAAGAAGTCCGGCGAGCTGGTGGCGGTGAAACTGAGCGTGGCTGCCGGAACACTGCCGGAGGCATCGATGGTGCCGGCGATGCCGGTGTTGATGCGGATGGCGCGGTTGGTGGACTGCGCGGTGGAACCGGTGTATTGGAGCGTGCCGCCCTCAAACAACAGGCCGACATTGCCGGCGCCGGTGTCCGTCGAGTGGTTGCCAAGCGAACTGGCGGTGCCGAGGTTGGCGATGGATGCAAAATTGAGAATCCCGGAGTTGATGGTCGTGATGCCGGAATAGGTATTCGCGGTGCCAGTGATCGCCTGAGTGGTGCCGGTGCCGGTTTTGGTGAGAGCCAGTGTGCCGGCGGTGGCACCGGTGTGGTCGGCGATCAGGCCGGAAAAGGAGCCGGCATTGCTCAGGGTGAGCGTTTTGGCCGCCGCACCGTTGTTCGCCACGGTACCTGCGCCATTGAGGCCGCCGAAGGTGAGGTTGAGGTCGTTGACGTTGATCAGCGCCCCGGTAGCGACCCCCATGGCCCCGGTATTGGTATTGGCGACGGAAAACTTGAGTATGCCGCCGGTGGCGGTGATGCCCTTGGTGCCGGAAACCACGCCGCTGAACGTAAGAGTGCCGGCACCGGTTTTCACCGCATCGCTGACGAGCACGACCGGCGCGGAGATGACGTGCGATCCAGCGGAGGCCGGAGTGGAGAGCACCGAGAGACCGCCCAGGTCCGTCGAGAGCGTCAAGGCGCTGGCATTGGACGTCGAAAGGGTCCAGGCATTGGTGCCCTCGAACTGGACGTGGCCGACGGTCTGCGCGGCATCAAGATTAATCGAAGTCGGAGCGCCCTGGGTGGGAAAGGTGACGTTCGTGCCGAGGCTGTTGGGAACGCCGCCGGGGGAATAGGTGGCGGTGGTCCAGTTCGCTCCCGAAGACCAGGCGTTGTTGAACACCTGCTCGTTGCTCATGCCGTAGAAATGGAAGGTATTCGCAACGACCGAAGGCGCGAGATTGATCGTTGCAGTCGTGGCGGTAGCGACGAAGGTGTGGCGCACGACGGAGGCCTCGAACGCATCCTCATTGAACAGCAGGGTGCCGCCTGCCGAGCCGGTGGCCGTCACATTCCGGGTGCTCGCCGTGGGATTGCTAAAGTTCTGGCAATAGAGTGTGGTCACATAGGTCTGGCCGGCCGTCAATCCGCTGAGAGTGAGGACGCCAGGATTGCCGCCATAAATGAAGCCGTCGAACAGTTGGTCGATGGCCTCACCACCGGCCTGGCCGCCGAATGTGGTAGTCTTGTTGCCGCCGCTGGTGAACGTCGTTGGAAAGCCGGAGGTGGACCAGTTGGTGCCGGAAGTGTTGCCGGCTACGAACGTGACCCCGTTCACCGTCACGTTGCTGCCGACGACATTGGCAGCAGCGATGTAGGTCTTGGTGGACTTGACGCCGGACGTCGCGTCGCTCGTAAAGGCACTCGTGGTGAAGATGCCTTCGGCATGGACCCCTCCCGGAAAGGCGGCAGTGAAGCACAGGAGGAGAGTCCGGGAAAGGCAACGATTGGTTTTGGGCTTCATGGGCTTTTTAAAGGAAGGAACTCGCTGGAAATTTGAATGGGCATCCCGGGGCTCAACACGCGAATGGGCGGAAGCGGCGCAGGACCGACCGTTCGATGAAGATGGTTTGGCAGGGAAAGGTCGTACAACTTGCGACTGACTGGTCGCATGTATCCCAAAGCCAATGGCCGGTCTCGGCATACAGACGGCGCAGGGGAAAACATCAATGATCAGGAGCCCGTCAGCGGCACCTGACCATTGCACAGCGACAAAAAGAACGGCCTCAAAAGAATGGCGCACGCCACCCGTTGCAAACGGCAAGTGTTCCCCCGTGAAACTTCCTGTAACGACCAATCGAAGCAGCCATCATGACCAATCATCGTCCACCGCCTCGCCCCAAGTACTGCATCGGCATGATTTTGACCGAGGACCGGGCGCTACTGCGAATGGATCGGCCGCTTTACCCGCGTACTTCCCAATTGGCCGTTCCACTGTTCAACGCCAATCGACAACCCTCACTTCTTTCCCCACACCGACATGAGGTTGGAGACCTTGAGCGAGTCGAACTTCACGACTCCTCCGTTGGCGACGATGGCCGCCGGAGCTTTCCCGGCCGACTGGCGGATGTAGCGGCCGGTGTAGGACCCGTTCACGAAGCATTCGATGGTCACGGTGTCCACGAAGACGTGGATGTGCAGCTTGCCATTGATGGGCGGCTGCTTTCCCTCCATGCCGAAGAAGGTTTGATCGCTCTTTTTCCATACCCCGAGATGCTGACCAAAGGCGATGAAGCCGAGTTCTGCCGCTGTGGAAGCTTCGGCATCGACCAAGGCGTCGATCTCAAACTGACCGCCCTTGAGAGTGGCGAACGGATCGGCGTCCCCGGATTTCCAAGTCAGGTTGGTGGCGGTGGTCGTGTTTTCGCGCAGCGTCACGACTTCTTCGCTCGGTTCCGCCCAAAGACGGATGCCGCCTTCTCCGGACCTCAAGCTGAAGTCCATCGGCAGCGTCATCTGCTGGTTGAAGGGAGCGCCTACCATCCCGGGCCCGCCTCCTCCCATCCAACCAATATGGACGCGGCGGCCTGCCGGCGCATTGGCGTAAGTCTGACCTGCATAGGCATCGCCGAAGTTGTTGCGCTGAACCCCGCTATCCGGCGTGAACTTCTTCCCATCGAAATGGCCGACGCGGTATTTGCCATGGGCTCCCCAGACGATGTAGCGCGTGTTTTTCGCGTCGCCATCCACCGGCAGTTCAAACATGTCGGGGCACTCGGCCTCGCCCGGGATCTGATAGTCGTCGGACTTCTCCCACTTCACCAGGTCGGTCGAAGTATAGAGTCCATAGGTGTTGCCATCGAGATAGAGATTGAGGATCCACTTCTTCGCGGGCTCATACCATGAGACCTTGGGATCGCGGTTCTCACCGACGCGATGCGGGATCACGGGATTGCCCGCAAACTTCCGGTAAGTCCGGCCATTGTCCTCGCTGACGGCAAGGCCCTGGGTGAACGGCCTGCCGCCGACGTAGCTGTGGGTGCCGGCCGCCGTGTAGAACATGGCGATCGAGTTGGCTCCCTTGGCGGGGTAAGTCCCCTGCCCTTTCGGCACCACAATGGCGGAACCGGAATACATCGTGCCCTCTTCTCCCGGCTCGAGGGCCGTTGGCTGCTCAGTCCAGTGGAATAAGTCCCGGCTGGTGGCGCGGCCCCAGGTCATGTTGTCCCATCCGTAGTTGTAGGGATTGTGCTGGTAGCAGAGCTGCCACACACCGTCCTTCCACACCAGTCCGTTCGGATCGTTGAGCCAGCCGCGCCGGCTGCTGAAATGATACTGCGGACGCAGTGGTTCCTTATAAAGTGAATCTTCGCCCGGAAATGTCGAGCTGATCGCCACCTTCTTCCATGCATCGGCCAAGCTACCCGGCAGCTTCCCGGTCACCGTGACCTTGCGGCCCTGGAAATTGGCAAGATCGGTGAAGACCCAGAAGTCCGGCGTATTGGAAAGACAGATGTCGCCAAAGCTGAACGGAGCCTTTTCCCCATCGAGGGTCAGAAAGAAGCGCTTCTTTGGATCATGGCTGACACTCACCGGCCAGACCAGGTAGCGTTGGTTGACCGCGAACTCCTGATGAATGTCGAGCACGGCCGGCACGTCACTCTGCACCACCTGGTCGAGGCTGATGTGGCCCCAGCCGCCCTTGCGGGCATCGACCAATTGCAGGGTCACGCTCTTTCCCATCAGCCCGGTCAGGTCGAATGACTTCGAGTCCAGTTTTTCGCTGCCGCCGGGTTCACGGTTGTCCCCGGTTTCGGTTCGAACAGTCCTGCCATCAAGCAGTAGGTTCAAGCAGGTCTCCCCGGGAAACCCGCCGCCACCGATGAGGAAGTTGAGATACTTCCGCTCGATCTTGAATGGAGCGGAGGTCAGAGTGCCGGTCGAATCGTCCCGACCGTGGAAGCTGCTGGCAAACGACTTGCCGGAAAATCCGCTGACTGGCATCTGTCCCTCGATCGCACCAGTTGCCGGAGCCGCTCCGAAGGCAACGCCGGTCGTCTGCCAAGTTCCGTAGTCGCCGCCTTCGAAATCGGCCACCACGAGGTCGGTGGCGCCCGAGGCCGTGGCCACCAGAAGTCCATATGCACCCACTGCGAAATAGTGGCGGAAGGCATGGCGTTTCGAACCAGTTCGGCGTCGCATGGATTGATCCTGTCTCCACTTCCCTGACTTGAGAATTCGAAAGCGTCCCCGCCACGAGTATCCGGTCATCACAATCCACCCACTTGTCATTACCGCTCTTTCCAGCAGCCCGAACCTCGCTTATTTCCGCAAGGCAGTGAAATAGGCCGCTTTCAAATCATCCGCCGTCACCGACGCCTCGAAGACCCGGCGCGTTGCCTTCTCCACTTCCGGATAGAGTTCCGCCAGCTTCCCTTCTCCGGCCGATACGGCTGCGGAGCGCCGTGCGATGTCCGCATCCAATGCAGCGAGCGTGGCCCGGATCTCCGCATGCTGGGACGCCAGGGCCGGATCGTTCAATTTGGCCGCGAACGCGGCACGCTCGGCGCGCTTGGAGATCAGGCCGCCCGTCTCGCTTTCGAATGCAATCGCGGCCTCGCGGTAATCCGTCTGAAGGTCCTCCGCCTTCTGGGCAAGCGGGCGGATGGCCTCGCGTGCCTCGATGGCGCGGGTATTGACCGTGGCAGCCTGCCAGTGTTTCTCGGTCGTCTGTAGTAGTTCCAACTCCCGTTGCCTGGCATCCCTGTGGGCCTTCGCCTCGTTGAAGGCCTTCTCTGCGGAGGCAATGGCCTCGCGTTTTCCTCCGATGGCATCCTCGGCGGGTTTGAGGCGTTCGAAGGCAGCGGCCACGGCCCGGGTCAATCCTTCCAGCGCACCTACCGACGTCTTTTCCTCGGATTCCCACCCGCTCAGTTCTTCGCGGAGTTTCGCCAATTGTTCCGTCGCCTGATGGTGGCGCGTTTCGAGAACGGCGATGTCGGGAGGATTGCGGTGCTCCTCGGGCAGCGCGGAAACGGCCTGGCGCTTTGCCTCCAGCTCTTTGCCGAGTTCCGATTCTTCGTTGGCCAGCTTGTCGATTTCTCCGTGTCGCCCGGAGAGATTCTGTCTGAGTTGGTCGATCTTCTGCCGAAGTTCCCCTTCTCCCTTCTTGGCGGCGTCGTGAATTGCATGAGCTTGGGCCGCTGCCTGCTCGGCATCGGCCATCGCCTTCTTCGCACCATCGAGCTGACCGGTTGCCTCCGCCAAAGTTGACTCGGCCGTTGCGATGGCGGCGGTCGTTGCCTGAACATCGGCATCCATTGCGGCGAGCCGGCTGTCGATGGATGGCGGTGCGGCAGTGAATTCTCCGAGTGGCTTGCCCTCACCGGTCTCATAGACCCGGATCGTGCCGCGGTAGTCGGCCACAAACGCACGGCCGCCATCCGAACTGAGTGCCACGGCCGTGGGTAGTGCGGGAAGATCCTTCACAAGTTCCCGGCCCGGGTTGAAATCACTCTTCCACAGGCGGACCTTGCGATCGCGGCCGGCGGTGATCGAGGAGCCATCTCGGCCGAAGGCCATCGCTGTCACTCCGCCGGGATGCGCGTCGTTCTTGCGGACTTCGGAGCCACCATTCATTTCCCAAAAGCGCACCGTGCCGTCCTCGGAAGAGGTCGCGAGAATGTTGGAATCGGCCCGGAACACGGCCGAGGTGATCCCACCCTGGTGGCCGCGAAGCGTCTGGAACTCGTTGCCGGTACCGGCTTCCCAGACCCACACTCCGCCATTGCGGTCGCCCGATGCGACCAGCACGCCATCCGGCGAAATATCCAGCGCGGTGATCCAGTCGGTGTGCTTCTTGATGGAAGCAATTACCTCCCCCGTCTGGCTGTTCCATAGCTTCAGCAACCGCGATGGGCCGCCCGTCACGACAATGTCGAAACCGGGCCGGATATCCGCCGCGAGGATGGAATCGAATTCCTTGCCGGCAGTCAGCGTGCGCTCGCCGGTCTTGATGTTGTAGGTGACGGTCACTCCCGATTTCCCCGGAATGCCGCCACCAACAATAAGATAGCGACCATCGGGAGTGAAAGCGAGAGACAGTGGAGTTCCTTCCGGAAACGGCAGAACGGCGAGCAACTCCAGCGTATTGGCATCGTGCAGCAGGACCTGGTGTTGCCCCGTCAGTGCAACCAGCGGTGCCCATGGCGAAGCCACCATGGCGTGGACGGCCGACGCTTTCGCACTGGTAACAACCGGCTCAAGACGCAGGTGCTCCGGCATCGGCGGCAGACCCTCGGGCTTGGCGGCCGGGTCGGATTTCAAGGCGGTCTCGAACTTCGGCTTCGACGGCTTCCGGGCGGACGAGTTCTTGTTCTCCAGCAATCCACCTTCGATCCATCCCTTGATGATGGCGATCTGCGCGCCGCCGAGTTTCTCACCCTCGGGTGGCATCTTCGGCGTGATCGTCTGCAGGCAGACGCCGATGATCTTCGATGACAAATCACCGGGCTCGGCAATCTTGCCGCCGGAGCCGCCCTTCATCGCGCCGGAGTAGGTGGAAAGATCCAGGCCACCCTTGTTCTTGTCCGGGTTGTGGCAATTCAGGCATGATTGCTGGAACAGCGGGAACACCTGGTCATCGTAGGTGATCTTGTCCTCCGCGGTGGTGATCATGGGAAGCAGCAGCAAGAACTTCAAACCACGAATCGACACGAATAAACACGAATTAGGAGCCAAAGAAAGCTGCCCTCTACGTGCTGAAAAAGAGCAGCGAATGATCCTCTTACATTTGTGGAAATTCGTGACCATTCGTGGTTGGAGGGATCAGTGGTTGAAGATGAATTCCTTCGAATTCAGCAGGGCCCAGAAGATATCCTCCAGCGTCTCGCGGATCTCTTCCGGCTTCTGCCCGGGCGAGATGCCCGAGAGCAGTTTCGATGTTTCGGTCTCGGTTGGCTTCCGTCCGACGGTGGCGAGGTAGAGACGCTCGATCACCTCCGCTGGCGTCTTCTTGTCCTTGAGCAGATTCTCGACAATCTTCCCGTCGTGGATGCGCTTTTGGGTGGTGTCTCCATTGAGCAAATGCAGCGCTTGGGAAAGATTCGGCTCCATCTTTACCTCGCACGAGCAGACGGTGGTGCGCGAGGCACGACCGAAGGTGGTGAGGAAGTAGTTCGAAGTGTTTCCATCCGCGATCTGCACCGCGCGCGCGCCGAGCGGCAGGCCCTTGAACTTGTTCGGTGTCGCCGTGACCTCGGAGATGCTGTCCAGCAGCACCTCGGCGCGCACCCGGCGGATCATGGCATGCGAGAAGTTCGACGCATCCGTGACGTTGGTGTCGTTCGTCGCGCTGGCCCGCTGGTAGGTGCGGGAGGTGCAAATGTCGCGCACCAATTTACGGAAGTCGTAGTTGTAGGAAACGAATTGCTTCGTGAGCGCGTCCAACAGCGCCGGGTTCGATGGCGGATTGGAGATGCGCACGTCGTCCACCGGTTCGACGATGCCGCGGCCGAGGAAATGCGACCACACGATGTTGCTCACGTTGCGGGCGAACCACGGGTTCTCGGTGGAGGTCAGCCATTTCGCCACCTCCTCGCGGCGGGTCACGCCCTTGATCTCGGGGCGCGGGCCGCCGAGGAATTTCGGGGCGACATTCTGCTTGGTGACCAGGTGCTGGACCTCGCCATCACCATCGAAGACGATGCGCTCGCGTGGATCTTCGGCGGGCTTTCGTTTCACCTGCGCGAAGAACGCCGCAAACCCATAGTAATCATCCATCGTCCAGCGGTCGAAGGGATGGTTGTGGCACTGGGCACATTGGATCCGCGTGCCCATGAAGACCTGCGCCACGTTCTCCGTCAGCTTCAGCGTCTCGCTTTCGAGCTGGAAGTAATTCGTAGCCGGATTGTCAAAAGTGCCGCCTTCCGCGGAGAGCAACTGGCGGACGAGCTCATTGAACGGCATGTTCGCCGCGATGCGTTCGCGCAACCAGTTGTAGTAGCCGAGCGCGGCCTTGTAGCTGACCTGGTTGCCGCCATTCTGAAAGGTCCGGATCTGCAGTAGCTCCGCCCATTTCATCACCCACATTTCGGTGAACTCCTTGCGGGTCAAAAGCTGGTCCACCAGCACCTCGCGCTTCTTTTCATCGGTGCTCGTCAGGAATGACTCGCGCTCGGGCGGAGTGGGCAGCGAGCCGACGATGTCGATGAACACGCGCCGGATGAAATCCTCGTCGCTGCAAAGTCCCGAGGGCACGATCCGCAGCTTGTCCAACTTCTCGTCCACCAGCTTGTCGATGTAGTTGTTCTCCGGGACCTCCGGGCGGGTGTAGGGCAGATCGGCGGGCACCACGATCGCCTGCGAGCCTTCCGTGAAGGTGTGGAAGCGTGCGAGAATGAAGGCTTCGCCACGGTGCTTCGAGGCCGCGACGCCCTTGTGCCGATCGATGGTGACGGAGTTGTCGTTCGAGGTGGAATAGAGCGAGAGGCTGGAAACATCCCGGTCGGTGCCATCGGAATAGGTCGCCCGCACGCTCAGGGGAATGCGCACATCCTCCCCCTTCAGCACCATGTCGGAAGGTTCCACGATGATGCCGGTCGGATGCGGGATTCCATCGGCGTCGTACTCCGCGCCGTTGCGGATCCACTCCACGAGCGTGTTGTAGGACGGGCTGTCCTTGGAGAACAGCTTGCCGCCCGTGTGCGGGACCGCGCCGATCGCCTTGGTGAGCAGGAGCGACTCCTCCGGCAATGCGAGGTTCACACGCCGACCGGGCATCTCCCCGGTGAGACGTTGGAAATCGCCTTTGGGGTCAAAACCGAACAGCGACAGGTGGAAGCCATCCTGGCCACGCGCCGAGCCGTGGCATGAGCCCGTATTACAGCCACCAGCGGTGAGCACTGGCATCACATCGAGCTGGAAGGAAACCGGTCGCGGTTTGGTCGCCTCCTTCACCGCTACGGAAATATCGGTATTGAGACCCCGATATTCGATGTGAAGCGTCGTGGCACCATCCTTGACCGGACGCAGGGTGGTGTCGGTGAGGCTTGCCAACGACGGATCAGCCAGCGTCAGCTTCACCTGGCGGGTAATGTCATGAGTGGCGGCATCCTTGCAGCGGGCGATGACGATGACGCGCTGGAAATCGGCGGCGGTTTCCAGTGAGACCTCCTTCGGATACGCTTGGATGGTCACGATTTCCGGATCCGGTGGGGCATCCCAGCGTGGCAGCGCGGTCTTTGGGCGAGAGGCCAACGTGATGCCTTCGGGCCATGCCGCTCCGGTGGCAATCCACTGCCGCAGCGCTTCCTGTTCCGCCGGTGCGAGCGGCGGACTGTTCTTTGCGGGAGGCATCACGTCCTCGTCATCCTTCGCAAGACGGGTCCGGGCATAGAGCGGCGAACCGGTAGGATCACCGGCTTTGACCGCCACACCGCCATCGCCTCCCTTGAGAAGGTCGGCGTGCGTCTCCAACAGCAGATTCCCCTTCGGCTTGGTGCCCTGATGGCACTCGACACAGTGGGTCTCCAGAACCTCTCGCGCGGCCTCGAACGCGACCTCCGGTGAAGGCAGATGCTCCTCCGGCGCGGTCGAAGGCGACGCCTTGGGAAATGGCTGTGGAGTATTCCCCTTCGTGGCGGATGACCTTCCCGGAATATTCAGAGTCGCCGCGAGGGCCACCATCCCCACGCAAATGCCGATGGTCTGCAGTTTCATGGCGTGTGCTGGCGGAGTTGTTCGAGGCGGGACAACGGCTTCGCCGCGGCCGCTGGTGCGGGTGCAGGCGCATCCGGCTTCTTCTCGGTGGATGCCTGGGCGATGACCGGCTGGCTGGGCTTGTCCACGCGCAGCGTGCCGCTTTGGCCGACCTGGTGCAGGATGGTGGCACCGTTCTCGGGAACCTTGATCCGGCAGAACAGATTGCCGTGCTTGCCCACGGTCGCATCCGCCGCCACCGCCAGGGGAAACACGATCGACGTCTGATCCTTCTTGAAGGCCACAGTCGGTGTGGACACGCCCGAGGGCAGCCCCATCAGCTCGGCCACCGCATCGCCCTCGAAGGGATGCTGCACCTCGATCTTGCAGGAAAGCGGGATCGCCTTGCCCTGCTCGGTAGCAGCCAGTTCAAGCGTGGCACTAAGGTACGGCTCGGCCACTTTGAGCGGCACCAGCGTCGAGGAAACGAGCACGGTGCCCTTCGGGGTCGGCGCTTCGGCCAACACACAGACGTTCCACTCCGCAACCGGTGCATCGCCATTGGCATTGAGTTCATACAGCGCCTCAGACTGCCCCTCGGGGATCTGCACGGTGGTGGGAGCCGTGACGCCTGGCGGGCTCCATAGGAAGTGCAGCGTGATCGCGTCCTTGTAGCCCTCGGCACGAATCGCCCGCACCTTGAGCGATAGCACGCCATTCCGCACCAGCGGTACTGCGGAGGCTTCCAGCTCGATCTTCACCGGGGACTCCTCCGTGACCGCCATTGCCACGCGATCGAGCGGCACCGAATGGTAGGCCCCCTGGTTGTTGATATCCACCAGGTCGATCACGTCCTTCAGCGGACCCTTCAGTGCCGGACCATCCCCTGTGGAATGAATCGTGAATGGGTAGAGCCCGCCAGCCACCGGCGCGTCGGCCGCCGCCTCAAACACGACGGGAAAATTGTTCGTCGATTTCGGCACGCCGACGGAGGTCATCGTCACGCCGGCGGGCAGCGACGCAGCCTCGAAGCCTATCTCGCAGCCGGTATTCTCACGGGTCACATTGACCACGGCCGCGTAGCGGTTGCCGCGTGGCACGGCGAAGGTCTTCCACTTCTGGGAATTCGCCCGCTCGACCACCGGCAGGGCCGCGGCAATGGCGGGTTCACGGCGGACAATTTCGAGACGATAGATGAAATCAGGCCCCGAGCGGCCGAGCTTGTCGGAAACGATGGCATAGTAGTCCCCATCCGCCGGACAGCTCCACTGGATGATGGAATCCGGCCCGCCCTGATCGTCGTTCTCGCCGATCTGCTTTTCGTTCTTCGGATCGCGCAGACGCAGCACCGAATCGATCGGCGAGCGAAGGTCGCGGCCGTGCACATGGAGGGTGAGATTCTCGCCCTTCGTCGCGTGGAACTTGTACCAATCGGTGTCGCCCTTCTCCGCGAGAATCCCCTGCCCGGCGCATGGAATGGCGGGCATCACCGTGGCCTGCCCGGCCGAGTTGTTCGGCTCCGTTTCCTCGACGTGTTCCAGCGGCGATACCATCACCCGGTTGGGCGAAGGCGGCGTCAGTCCATCCGACGTCACGTAGAGCGGGAAACGTCCCGGCTCATTCGGCAGCGTCACCTTCTGGGTGATCGGGCCGCCCGGATCGCCCACAAACCGGAAATCGATCGCCTCCCCCGGCTTTCCGCCCGGTGGGAAGACCGCCGAAGGTCGCGGGAACGTGCCAATGTGCAGCCGGTAGTCACACTGGTCGTTGCCTTCATAGGCCGCCTCGCGAACCAGCACACGGTAGTCGCCATCCTCCGGGGCGATGACCGAAACGAACGCATCGTTCCGCAGCAGCGGCGCATCGTCGCAGACGGCCAGCTCGAACTTGTGCGGATCCAGCACCGCCACGTAGGGGTCGAACATCGTGCGGCCCAGACGCATCGCCTCGACCTCCACCGACAGACGCTGCCCCTTTTTTAGACTACAAACGTAGTAGTCCTCGTCCTCGTTTCCCGCCACGCCTGCCACGGTCACATTCAGGTCCACCCGCTGCGCCTGGTCGAAGCTGTTGTTCGGTTCCACCTCGGCCACCGTCGGGAACTGGCCCACCCAGAATGTCCGGAGCTCGGTGAGACCACCCGGTGAACGCAGCCGCAGCGAGTGCTCGCCCAGCGGGGCATCGGCAGCGATGGCAAACTTTGCCACCACCTTCTTCGTATCCTTCACCTCGATGTCCTTCAAGGTGATCCCCGGATCGTAAAACAGCGCCTCCTGGATCCCCTCCAGGCGGTCACCCCGGAATTCCACCGCCACCTCGGTGCCGCGCTGGCCGCCCCGCGGCACGATCAGATCCAGACCCGGCGAAAACGCCTTCACCGCTGCGGGTGCCAGAACAATCCCGAAGAGGATGGATGCGAAACGGATCATGCTTTTTTCGACAACACCGAATCCAGCACCTGACCACCCGCGCAAATCTCAATCGGACGATCACCCGGCGACATCAGTTCCTTGTCGGCGGTGATGCCGATCTGGTTGTAAACCGTCGTCGCGAGATCGGCCACCGTCACCATGTCCAGTTCCGCCTCGCCACCGAGAGCGTCGGAGGCTCCGTGAACGTAGCCCTTCTTCGCGCCGCCACCCGCCAGCATCACCGAGAAAACACGCGGCCAGTGATCGCGTCCGCCGGTCGCATTCACTTTCGGCGAACGACCGAACTCCGACGTCACCATCACCAGCGTGGAATCCAACATCCCTCGACGCTCGAGGTCGCGGAGCAGGGTCGCGATCGCCTTGTCCACCGGCGGCATTTCCTTTTCAAAGTTGCCCTTCACATTGTCGTGGTGGTCCCAGCCGCCGGCCGTCAGCGAAACGAAGCGCACGCCGCCTTCGATCAGGCGCCGGGCGAGAAGCATCCGCTGGCCCGCCTGGGTGCGGCCGTATTCGTCCTTCAGCGCGTCCGGCTCGTCCTTCAGGTTGAAGGCCTCACGTGCCTGCGGGGAGGAGATCAGCTTGTAGGCGTGCTGGTAAAAGGCGTCCATCGAATCCAGCGCGTCGGATTTTTCCAGCGTGCGGAAGTGATCGTCCACCGTCTCAAGCAAAGAGCGACGTTTTGCAAATCGCTCTTCGCTCACGCCCTTCGGCAGCGCCAGATCCCGCACCTGGAAATTTCCCTGCGCCGGATCCGAGCCGAGGGCGAATGGCCCATAGGCCGAAGACAGATAGCCCGAGTTCGCATACTCGTTCGGCACCGAGGGCACACACACGTAGGGTGGCAGATTGTTACGGGATCCCAGCTCATGGGAAATGATCGAGCCCATCGACGGATACTCCACCGCCGGCGACGGCCGGTAGCCGGTAAACATGTTGTGCGTGCCGCGTTCGTGCGCCGCCTCGCCATGCGACATCGAGCGGATGATCGTCATCTTGTCCGCCATCTGCGCCAGGTCCTTCATGTGCTCGCTGAACTGCACGCCCTTCAGCTTGGTGTCGATCACACCGAACGGACCGCGATACTCGGTCGGCGCGAGGGGCTTCGGGTCGAACGACTCCTGGTGGGCCATGCCACCGGGCAGGAAAATGTGGATGATGCCCTTCGCCACCCCATCGCGGAGCGGGTAATCCTTCTGGGCACCCAGCGCCTGCTGCTGGAGAAAGCCGGGCAAGGTCAGCCCGAGCCCCCCGAGAAAGCCGACATACAGGAACTCGCGGCGGGAAGCGTAGCGATCGAGCGGATTGCCGGGGCAGCAAGGTTTCATGGCAGGAATACGATGGATTCCTTCACAAAACGAGAACTTGCACGGGGCTATTTCATTTTTCGTGCACCTGTCGCAAATCAACCGGTAAGGTCGCTGCGCCGCGACACATGGGTTCCTTTTATTCCTCCGCCGCCTCCGTAGGACGGGTCAACGGCGACCGGTAGTGGGGAAGCGCTTGGCGATCGGAAGACTTTGGCATCGCGTTCCCCATGGAGCCGGTAGCTGGCGGCAGATCCAGGATCGCCGCACTGCGCTGATAGGTGGCGATCTCTGCCGGGTCCCTCGAACTAGCCGCCGCAGCTCTCAGCAATGACGCTCCACCGGGCAGGCCGCTGCGCAGCAAGCCATCCGCTGCCTCAGCGCGGATAACCGGATTCGGGCTCCCCAGCCACTTTTCGAACCGGGGCAATTCACTCACCGAGTAGCTGTCAGCGGCATCTTCGATCTCCCGGAGGGTCTGACCAGGCTCCACGGGAACCGCGATGGCGGCGGAAGTAGACGACGGTGCGGCAACCGCCTGGTGGGACAGAGAGGCGCGAAGCTTGGGCACCTTTTCTATCGATGGCAGGGCTTCCGCGCCAGCGTCGGGATGATGGCGATGCGGCCATGCGAAAATGGAAACGGCGGCGGCTACGGCCAGAGTCGCCATGACGCCCGTGCGGTGGGTGGTCCTCATAGGCAGGAATGCTCAAAATGGGAAAGCCGGACCCCGCGAGGTCCGGCCGGAAATGGCAGCGGTATTAGTCATTGCTGACCGTGCCCGCCTTCGAGGAAAGCGAAACGTCGATCACGGTATTATCCAGCGTGATCCCTCGGAACGTGGCGTGGGAATCGACGGCCGTAAAAGGAACCGTGTTGGTCGTACCACGGCTCCGGAAGGTCTGTGAGGTAAGCGCCGTGTTTTCAGTGACAAAGACATTGGTCGGCGTGCCAAACATCACGGCTGTTCCAATACCAACCGTCTCGGTGCTGGCAATGTTGGTCGTCCCATGGCGTGTCGTGCGAGTGCCTGAAGAATCGGCTTCGATCCCAACCGTGCCGGTGATGTTCCCAATCAGGGTCGACGGAATATTGACCGTATCCCCCGTTCTGCCGTTAAAGGCCACATAACCGAGAGCGGTGCCGCTGTCGTCGAGCACCTGCATCAGTTGGTAGCCGCGCTTGTCCACGATGTCTCCGCTTTGAACCAGCGTATCGAGGATGGTGGAATTGGTGACACCCGTATCCAGAATCGTGGAGACGGAGACGCTGGAGTTTCCCGTGGTGCGCATGACCGGCGCGCTGACCGAGTGAATGTAGCCCGAAAGCGTCACGCGGTTCATCACGTTGGCGTGGACAAGTGGCATCCCGGCGGCGGTGGCGAGGATGGTCAGGAAAATGGTAGATTTCATGGCAGATGGTTTCTTGATGTGGATGTGGAGGCGTCGCAGACCCGACTGGACCGCAGCAGCGCAACCGCTCTCCGTCTTAGCAGAGGCTGTTCCTTTCCTCTGCCAGCCCGGCCCCATCGACCCGGCACACCCTCCAATCCGCCAAATTGGATTGGTGCCTATAGGAAGCAACCGCCGATCTAACAGGGAGATCCCCTTCCGAACTACGACAACCCCAGTGGATCGACCGCCCGCTTCTGCACGACGTCAGCCCCAGAAGAGGCATTTCGCAGCCGCCGGCGTGCAAACCCTCCGGTCTGCCCCCGCCCCGCACTTGCCTCACCCGGCTCTGCTCAACGCTGGGGACTCACCGGAAGCACCGGCTGGCCATCGCTTTGCGGCAAGCTCCCCGAGGGCGAAGCGGCCGGTGTCGGCGGAATGTCTGGGAAAATAGAACCGCCACCGGCCGGTGCCTGCTTGCCCTGCCGTGCCTTGGCCTTCTCCTCTTCCTGTTCCGCCTTGGCCTTTTCCGCCTCCTTCTTCTTCTCGTGGCGGTCGTAGGCATCGCTTGTTGCCGTCACCGCTTTCTTGCCCACGCTGTAGGTTCCCTCCGCCACCGAGCTGACAATGTGCACCGGCGTCGTGATCAGCACGCACGAAGGCAGACCGAGGGACACAAGACTGAGAACGGTGGCAGCCGGAGAGCGCATGCGGAAACGTTAGCGTTCCCGCTGCCGGCGGAAAGATCGGAATTGGACAAGTTGCCACGCGCAATCCTCACGTCCATCCGCCATCCGGCCGGCGCTGGGGTCTCGCGACCGGCGACCAGCCACCCGTCGAAGCCCCTCCGCGCTCTTCGTCGATCCGGCGCGCCAACTTCCAGCGCTTCGCCTGGTAGGTGGCCTGCAGGTTCCGGAAATCCGACGCCCGCGCCGATCCGCTGATTGACTTGAACAACCCCGCAACGGCAATCCCGATTCCGAATAGCGGAAAGAACCCGGGGGCTCCTCCCATGTTGGCGGAAAACAACGCGAACATCACCCCGCCAATCATGAGCAAGATCCCGCCAAACACTGCACCCACCGCTGACGGCTCGGAGACCTCACCATGCTCCCCGCGCACCAGCATCCCCTGCCGCGTTGCCTCCCATTCCCGATCCAACCTCTCCAGATCGTTCTGCAGCTCGATCACCTTCAGATTCCCCGCAATCCGGTCGGTCGTCTGCTCGATCTTCTCCAACACCCGG
>Ga0265327_10002736_pt1 | contig 17957 bp, 15 predicted proteins | sample 41621metaG_FD_202089 | JGI IMG/M metagenome (GOLD analysis project Ga0265327, IMG submission 202089) | Rhizosphere microbial communities from Carex aquatilis grown in University of Washington, Seatle, WA, United States - 4-16-21 metaG | ecosystem: Host-associated > Plants > Roots > Rhizosphere... | reverse complement strand
CGGAGCCCATGCCTCGCGGAAGCTCTCGAACCCTCCGGGTTGCAGCCTCCGCACCGTGAAAAAAACCTTGACCACAGGGGATCACTTTCGGGTGCTTGCGATACTCACACTACGCTCGTAGCAAACGCAACGCAACACCGGATATTCGGTCGCGGGCCCGAAGTGGTTCGACCCATCGAGCAGGAATTTCGGACGCACCGAATCGCGCACCCGCGAGTGCGCCGGCGACCGCCGCATTGGAGTCCGCGTCGCCGCCCAGGTTGACGGCGAACACCAGGGCGTCCTCGAACGTCTCGTGCCCGAACGCGGCCGCGTACCCGACGCGCATCGCCGTCAGCACACCCACCAGGTCGGTCTGGACGACGGGGAGCAGATCGGCGGCCGACTCGGCCATCGCGCGCTCGGCGACCTGCCCCACCGGCGACGTCGAGCTCGGCAGCTTGCGGTCCATGATCAGCGCGGCGATCGTCAGGTTCAGGATCACGCAGGCATCGCCCGCCAGCGGATCGTCGTGCGTGAGACCGGAATCGGCGCGGGAGACACGCTCCAGCGCACCGGCGTCGGTTCGGTAGCGGATCGCCACCGGCGCGGTCCGGCACAGCGAGGCGTTGTCAGGGCCGCCGTCGCGGGACAGCCGCCGGTAGCGCAGTGCCGCCGCGCGCGCCTCGTCGGCCGTGCGCGAGTGCGTCAGCGCCGCGCGCACGCTGGGGGCGATGTCGCGCGGCGCGGCGCGCTCCCAGACCAGGTAGCGGGCCAGCACGTCGTCCTCGTCCCAGCCACCGCGGTCGGCCAGGCTCTCCGCCAGCGCGAGGGCCATGGCTGTGTCGTCGGTCCACTCACCAAGCTCCCATGCAGTCGAGGGCGCAAGGTCGCGCAGCGGACCGCCGTGGCGAGCCGTGATCTGCCCCGGCTCCAGCCACTCGACGGCCGCGCCCAGCGCGTCACCGACGGCCAGCCCCAGCATCATCCCGCGCGCGCGGTCGGAGATGATTGCCGGGTCGACCTTTCGCCTCAGGACTGACACGAAGGGCACCAGTACGTCGTCCGCCGATGCTCGCCCTGCGGCGCCGACCGGATCTCAGTCGCACAGCGAGGACAGGGTCGTCCGGCCCGGCGGTAGACCTGCGACGGCAGGCGCCCGTGCTGCTCGACCCCCTGCCCCAGGATCGCAGCCGCGGCCTCGGCGACCTCCAGCAGCGCGGCGTCCGGGAACGACGAGACCGCCGCGAACGGGTCGGCCCGGCACCGCCAGAGCGCCTCGGACTTCGCGATGTTGCCGATCCCGGCACAGACGCGCTGGTCGAGCAGCGCCTCGCCGAGCGGCCGGTCGACAAGCCGGACGCGACGCAGGAACTCGTCGCCGTCGAAGTCGGCGAGTAGGTCGGGTCCAAGTGCCAGGCGCAGCCGGGACTCGGTCGAAACGCGCACGCGCGCAGCCCGGATCACCGCGTCCCCGCCGGCCGTTCGCAGCACCAGCCGGCCGCGCCCCGCCCCGGGCGGCGCAAGCCGCACGCTGCCGTGCATCCCCAGGTGCACGTCCAGCACCCGTCGCTCGTCCGAGTGGATCAGCAGGTGCTTGCCGCGGGCCTCGACCGCCACGATCCGCTCGCCGGCAAGCGGCCCCGAGTCCACCACCTGCGACACCAGCGGTTCGAGGCGCCGAGCGGCGAGCACCAGCGAGTGTCCCTCAGGCACGCAGGACCACCCGCCGCGGCGCCTGCAGGAAGCCATGCGCCACCAGCATCCGCTCCGCGTCGGTTCCGGGGAGTGGCTCGCCATCGACCCGCTCGACCGCCAGCCGGCGAACGCGGCCATCGGACACCAGCCCGACCAGCGCCTCGACCCCGGGCTCGAGCAGCGTGGGGTCGAGCGTCACCAGCCCGCGCCCCCCGCGTTCGACGTAGAGGGCCGGCCGGCCCTCGGCCACGACCACCCACGACCCGGCGGTGCGCTGCGGGCGGCGCGGGGCGTCCGGCCAGGGCACCGTCACTCCCAGCGGATTGGCCGGGTCGACCGACGACAACACGATCGGCGAGGAGCCTGCTCGCGGCTCCCGCAGGTCGCGCAGCCGCTCGACAGCAGCGGTGCTCGCGAACTGGGCGCCGCCGAGTCCCTCAACGAAGTACCCGCGCTGGCAGATCCCGGCCTCCTCCATCAGCCGCAGCTCCCCGTAGACCGAGGCGAACCCGCCGGGGACTCCCTCGCCCAGCACGCCGGCCCGGGTGACAACGCCCTGGCGCTCGAGGAGGGCCTCGGCCAGCGCCCGCGCGCGCTGCGCCGGAGCCGGGCGGCCGCGGAGCAGCGATGCAACCAGCGACCAACGGCCCTGGGCGGCCGGGACCGACGACGTCGGCCGCGCACGGCGCCGCAGCAGCGGGGTGGGCACCGCGGCGGGGGCCCGCCCGGCGCGAAGCGGTTGCCATGCGTCGTTGGTAACCAGCCCCGCCCAGACCAGCTTCCAGAGGGCTTCGAGGATGGCGGCGTCTGGTTCGTCGAGGGCGACCGCCAGGTCGCGGAAGAACTGGGCGCCGCCCAGCTGGAGGGCGGCGAGCACGGTGGCCGCCGGCCCGTCCAGCGGCACCTCCTCGGCCGGGTCGGGCGCCAGCACCGGCGCGTCGTCGCGCAGGTAGATCGCGACCCGGCCCTCGCCCGCGCCGATCCACACCACCTCGCCCGCGGCGCAGACGGCGTCCATCTCGCCCGGCTGGTAGCCCGGCACCCGCAGCGGAAGCACGTCGCGCTCCCACACCTCGACCGGAAGCGCGAGCCCACCGAGCTGGGACACCACCTCGAGCAGGCGCTCGCGGGGGCGGCCGTGCTCGCGGCCGATTCCCTGCCAGGCCGGCAGGAACCGCACCAGGGCCGCGGGGTCGACCGCCTCGACCTGCTGCCGGAGCCGGGCCATGGTCCGCCGCCGCACCCGCCGCAGCACGTCCGGCGCCACCCACTCCGCCGCGCCGACGCCGCGCCGGAATGCTCCCTCCACCAGCTCGCCACGCTCGGTCAGCTCGCGCAGCGCCGGCAGCACGTCGACGCCGAGCCGCTCGCGCATCCCCGCCTCGGTGAAGGGGCCGCTGGCCCGCGCCAGCCGCGACACCAGGCGCGCGAGCGCATCCGGCACCGGATCCAGCAGGGAGTCCGGCAGACCGGGCGGCAGCGCGATGCCGGCGCCGTCGCGGTAGAGCGCCGCGTCCTCGACGGCGACCAGACGGTCGCGGCCCGCGATCCGCACCCGCACCGCCCGCCGGGCCGCCAGCAGCTCGGAGGCGGGTAGCTCGGCCGGGTCGAGGTCGCCCAGCCGGCGCAGCCGGTCGAGAGCGTCGTCCAGCTCGGCGGTCTGCTTGCCGCGCAGCTGGTCCTCGATCTCGTCGATCGCCTCCGGGTTGAGCAGCTCGCGGAGGTCGTCTGCCGCCAGCAGCTCTGCCAGCAGCGCGCGGTCGAGCGACAGAGCCTGGGCACGACGCTCGGCAGCCGGCGCGTCGCCCTCGTACAGGTAGCTCGCGACGTAGTCGAACATCAGCGACGAGGCGAACGGCGACGGGTGCTCCGACTCGACCTCGACGAGATCGACCTCACCGACCTGGATCCGCTGCAGCAGCGCCTTCAGGCTGGGCACCTCGAAGACGTCGGACAGCACCTCGCGGTAGGTCTCCAGCACTATCGGGAACGAGCCGAACCGGCTTGCCACCTGCTGCAGGTCGTGCGCCTTCAGCCGCTGTTGCCAGAGCGGGGTACGCTGCCCCGGGCGGCGGCGGGGAAGGAGCAGCGCGCGGGCCGCGTTCTCGCGGAACCTGCCGGCGAACAGCGGGCTTGCGCCGACGGCGTCGGTCAGGAGGTCGTCCAGGTCCTCGGGCTGGATCGCGATCAGCTCGGTCGGCGGCGGCGCATCGGCATCGGGTAGGCGGATTGTGATCCCGTCGTCTGCCCAGACAGCCTCCACCTCGATCCCCATCGCCCGCGACATCCGCGTCTCGATCGCCAGCGCCCAGGGGGCGTGGACGCGGCCGCCGTACGGGGACAGGATGCAGATCCGCCAGTCGCCGATCTCGTCGCGGAACCGCTCCACCACCAGCGTCCGGTCGTTGGGGATGACCCCTGCCGCCTGCCGCTGGTCATCCAGGTAGGTGGCGAGGTTGGACGCGGCCCACTCGTCGAGGTCGCCGAACCGGCGCAGCCGGGTGGCCTCGCCGATCGCCGCGCCCAGCTCGGCCGGCCGGCCGACGCTGTCGCCCTTCCAGAACGGCATCTTGCCGGGCACGCCGGGCGCAGGTGAGACCAGTACGCGATCGGCGGTGATCTGCTCGACCCGCCAGGACGTGGCCCCGAGCTGGAACACCTCGCCCTGCCGCGTCTCGTAGACCATCTCCTCGTCCAGCTCGCCGACGCGCGCGCCCGAGTCCGCCAGGAACACCCCGTAGAGCCCGCGGTCGGGAATGGTGCCGCCCGAGACAACGGCGAGCCGCTGCGCGCCGCGGCGGCCGCGGATGGTATCGGCGGTGCGATCCCAGACGATGCGCGGCCGCAGCTCCGCGAACTCCTCCGACGGGTAACGGCCGGCCAGCATGTCGAGAACGCCGTCGAACTGGGCCCGCGAGAGGTCGGCATAGGGGTAGGAGCGTCGCACCAGCGCCAGCAGGTCGTCGACCGGCCACTCGTCCATCGCCGTAGCCGCCACCACCTGCTGTGCCAGCACGTCGAGCGGCTGGCGGGGCACGCGAGTGGCCTCGATCGCACCCTCGCGCATCCGCCGGGTGACCACCGCGGTCTCGAGCAGGTCGCCACGCCACTTGGGGAAGAACCGGCCGCGGGAAGGCTCGCCGACGGAATGCCCCGCCCGGCCGACCCGCTGCAGGCCGGCCGCCACCGACTTCGGCGACTCGATCTGCACCACCAGGTCGACCGCTCCCATGTCGATCCCCAGCTCGAGCGAGGACGTCGCGACCAGCGCCGGCAGCACACCCCGCTTCAGCATGTCCTCGATCTCCAGCCGCTGTTCGCGGGCGATCGAGCCGTGGTGGGCGCGGGCGACATCCTCGCCGGCCAGCTCGTTCAGCCGATTGGCGACGCGCTCGGCCGACCGCCGGTTGTTGACGAAGACGATGGTCGAGGTGTGGGCGCGGACGAGTTCCAGCAGCCGCGGGTAGACGGCCGGCCAGATCGAGACGCGCGGCTCTCCCTCGACCGCCGGCGTCGCGCCCAGCTCGCGCATGTCCTCGACCGGGATCACGACCTCGAGGTCGAGCTCCTTGGCGGCGCCGGCATCGACGATGGTGACGTCGCGCCCGCCGCCCAGGAAGCGTGCGATCTCCTCCAGCGGCCGTTGCGTCGCCGACAGCCCGACCCGCTGCGGCGGGCGCTCGCAGAGCGCCTCGAGGCGCTCCATCGACAGCGCCAGGTGGGCGCCGCGCTTGGTCGCGGCAACGGCGTGGATCTCGTCGACGATCACCGTCTCGACTCCGCGCAGCACGTCGCGGGCCTGCGAGGTCAGCATCAGGTAGAGCGACTCGGGGGTCGTGATCAGGATGTCGGGCGGCGTCCGCCGGATCGCGGTTCGCTCGTTCTGGGGCGTGTCCCCGCTGCGCACCGCCACCCGCACGTCCTGGGCGGTCGCAATCCCGTTCAGGGGCGCCCGCAGATTGCGCTCGATGTCGTGGTTGAGCGCCTTCAGCGGCGAGATGTAGAGCACCCGGACGCCCGCGCCTGCGCGACCTTCGAGGCGGTCGATCGCCGACAGGAAGGCGGCCAGCGTCTTGCCCGAGCCGGTCGGCGCCAGCAGCAGCGTGTGCTCGCCGCGCGCGATCGGCGGCCATCCCTTGCGCTGGACGGCGGTGGGCTCGGCAAAGGAACGGCGGAACCAGTCGGCGACCGGATCCGAGAACGCGTGCAGCGGGTCTGCGGACATCCCTTCACTGTACCCCGGCCATACTGCCGGGATGGACTACGCCGGAGACATGCCGTGAAGGTGCGCGTGCTGGGCAGTTCGGCGGCCTGGCCGATCCCGAGGCTGGGGTGCACCTGCGTCCAGTGCACGTCGCCCGATCCCCGCGACCGCCGCACGCGCTCGGCCATCCTGGTCGACGACCGCGCCCAGTTCGACGCCGGGCCGGACACCTACCACCAGCTCCAGGCGGCGGGGCAGGTGCCGGAGGTGGTGTTGCTCACCCACCCGCACTACGACCACGTGCTCGGTCTACACGACCTGGCCAAGCTGAAGCGGATCCCGCTCTGGTGCAGCAAGGAGACCGAGCAGAACCTGCGCCGGATCTTCCCCCGCCTCGACTTCCGGGTGCAGCACATCACTCCCGGCATCGCCATCGATCTCGGCGAGGGGCTGTCAGCGCAGCCCTTCGACGTCGACCACAGCGCGCAGACCCGCACGCTCGGCTACCGGATCACCGGTCCGGGCGGGGAGACACTCGTCTACATCCCGGACGTCCGTGCCAAGCCGGACTCCAAGCTGGCCCGCAAGGCCGACCTGCTGATGCTCGACGGGTCTTCCCGCGACGCCGGCCCCGGCGGCCACATCTCCATGACCGCCGGCGCCGAGCTCGCGAAGGAGCTTCACGCAGGTCGCACGCTGTTCACCCACGTCGGCCACCACACCGGCCTGCACGCCGAGCTCGAGGAGTGGCTGCCCGAGGGCATCGGCGTGGCCTACGACGGGTTGGAGATCGAGCTGTAGCTCAGTGGCTGGTCGACGTGCCGCACGAGGTGCAGAAGCGCCCCTCACCGACGATTGCAGCGCCGCACGAGGAACAGAAGGCCGGCGCTGGAACCGGCGTGGAGGCAGCCGGCTGCTCGACCGCAACAGCGGGCACTGACGCCGCCACCCGATCTCCTCCCGATTGCGCGTAGCGGATGACGCCGATGATGGTCGTGATGACCCCCGCCAGGACCAGCAGCCCGGCGATCATCCCGAGTGCAGCCATGTTGCCGATGTCGCTTGAGCCGAACTGCGGCGGCGCCTCGCTGGCAGCGGACTGAATGTTGACCGCCTGAAGCAGGGTCCCAGCCACGATCAACCCTACGCCGCCGGCGATCATGCCCTTCCCGTCCCGCCCAGCTACCGGGTAGGTACTCATGTCACGAATATACCTGCCGGTGTCAGCTTTGTGCTGCCAATTCCGCTGAGCCGGGGGCTGGGCCAGCCGCGCGGCTCGCCGCCAGGTTCTGCGGAACGGTCAACCCGTGCTCTTCGCCACGCGTGTTGGGGTAGGGTGTCCGGTGGTGATGAGGGCTCCGATGGGACTGGTGGTCAGTGGCAACGATTGACCGGGCCCGGGCCTGCCTGACCTGCAGCTGCCCCGGCCTCCGGACATACCGCGCAGCGGACGCCTACTGCTCCGCCTGCGGGCATCCCGCAGCCCAGCACGGCGCGGCTCCCGACGAGCAAGACACCGCCCCGATCCACGAAGAGAAACGAGTCCTGAGCTCGCTCCGTGAACTGGCACCGGTGCCAAGCTCTCTTCATCAAGAGGAGCAGGCGCCGAGCCTGATCCAGGACGAGGTGCTGGAGTCGGGATGGCGGGCGGTGCTCCCGTCTGGCCTCTTCTTCTCCGTCGCGATCGCGGCAGCCGGCACGGGACTGATCGTCGGGGGCCTGGCGATGCGCTTCAAGGAGCTGCTCGCGGCGCCCCCGTGGTGGTGACGTTGGTCAGACCAGGTGAGGCTGACCGGCCTCGAGGTCGAGATCTGACCAGCACTCAGCCGGTGTAGACGACCTTTTGCAGCTGCGCCGGCTCGGATCCGAAGATCAGCGAGCCCGTGTCGAACAGCGCCGTCAGGGGAGAGCTGTGACTGGGCGCAAGAGTGCCTCGGTAGACGTCCAGCACATAGGTGCGCTTGGCAAACGTCTCAAGGTCCGTGCAGCTGTGAGACTTGGACACGACCGGCGGGCTGGTCGACGTGAACCTCGCTTCACCACTCATGAACGGGTCGCTCGTGGTCTGGAAGGTCGCCGTCGCGCCGGTCGTGGTGAAGCTGGGGCCGGGCAGGAGGTCTGCGATCCGGCCGGTCGTGTCGACCTGCTGCCTGAGGGTAAGAGCGCTGGAGACGGCCGGCATGGCGCCGGCGAGCTGAATCGCCTGGGCGGATCCGTGCAGATCCGCGACCCACCATGCCGAGCCGTCGGGCGACGCCGCCTTGAGGATCGCGGGCCCCTCGCAGACGAAGCGGACCACCTGCGAGTCGCCGTGCGTACATCCGGGGTCATAGTCGAGCGTCGCCGTCTTCGGCCTTGTCGTCACATTGCCGAACAAGGAGCTCTTGGTCGCGACGCTGAGCGACGACACCGAGATCGTGCCACTGGTGTGAGCGATGTAGCTCGTCTTGCGCCCGTCGCTGAGGGTGCAGTGCGACGGAATCGCAGACCCGGGCGTGGCGGTGTATGTGAGATTGAGGGTGCTTGGTGCGACGCCGGCGCCGGAGGTCAGGTGAGCGGTCGTTCCGTTGGCAAGGTCTGCGGTGAAGCCGATCCCGCCCGGCGTGAACTGGTAGTCGTACAGTTGTTCGCTCCTGCCGGCCTCTCGGCCGAGCGTGAGGTCGATTGTGGCCGGCTTCCCGATCACCTTGAACGCGGTGAGCGACATCCGGTAACTGAACCCGCCCACCTTCAACACGACGGGGTTGCTCTCCACATACAGCTGGGGCTGCGAAACCGGGGCGCCGCTTTGAGGGAGCGTCAACCCGCGAGACTGGAGCAGCTTCGGTGTTAGCGGCGCCGCCGTGGCAGCGGCGGCCGCAAACCCGAAGACGATCAGCGCGCTCGCGGCGACGAACGGAGCCCTGCGCATTCCTAACACCCGACACCCCCTCGATGAGTCAGATTCATCGGAGCCGGCCGAGTGTACGCGTCCCGGACGACACATTCAACGACGGCGCCGATCCACGCTGACCTGGCGAGAGGGTCGCGCCTGTGAGGCCCGCGCCTCAGACCAGGTGAGGCCGACCGGCCTCGAGGTCGAGCAGGAACACCTTGCGCGGCAGCGTCCCGCCGTAGCCTCCGAGGTCGCCGCCGGTGCGGAGCACCCGGTGGCACGGCACCACGACCGGGATCGGGTTCGAGCCCAGCGCCGAGCCGGCCGCCCGTACGGCCCTCACGTTGCCTGCCGCGTCCGCCACATCCCTGTAGGTGGACGTGGCGCCGTAGGGGATTCGCTCGGTGGCCTCCAGCACCCGGCGGGTGAAGTCCGAGCGCACCAGCCGCCAGTCGAGCGGCAGGTCGAACTCCTGCCGCGAGCCCTCCAGGTACTCGGTCAGCTCCCGGCGCACGGTCTCCAGCCGCGCGGGCGACTCCAGCACCCGCGGGGACAGCTTGTCGGAGAGCTCCTGCAGCACCTCGTCCTCCGACTCGTTGGCAAACGCCACCCGCACCAGCCCCTTGTCGGTGGACGCCAGCAGCAGCGTTCCCAGCGGACCGTCGAGCGTCGTGTAGGCAACGTCGACCAGCCCCTCCTCCCGCGCGCGGCGCAGCAGCTCTGCCTGCATGGCCGTATTCATCGCACCCACTCCCTTCGCACGCCGGCCAGGCCGGCGCGCACGTTCTGGCGAGCTGCCGCCTCCGAGCAGCCGATGATCTCGCCGATCTGGATGTAGGACAGGTCACCGGCAAACCGCAGCGTCACCGCGGTTCGCTGCTTGACCGGAAGCCGCCGCACGGCCGTCCACAGCTCGGGCTCGTTGCCGGGCGCCTCTGCGGCCGCCCGCTCGGGCGGGTCGCTGACCGGCACCGGGCGCCGCTTGCGAGCCCGGTGGGCGTCGAGTGCCTTGCGATGGGCGATCGTCATCAACCAACCACGCAGGTTCTCTGCCGACGTCAGGCCCGGGTAGGCCCGCAGCGCTGACAGAAAGGTCTCCTGCCAGCAGTCGTCGGCGTCGTTGGGGCCGACCATTGCGCGGAGCATCCGGTGGATGTCAGCGCCGTGGTCTGAGAGCAGCGATTGGAACGGCGGTAGCTTCACACCATTCAAACGCTCGCCGCCCCCGGCGCGTGAGATCACACGCCGGCGAGCTCCGGCGCGTGCCGGCGCTCCCACTCCTCCGCATCGGAGGAGAAGTACACGAGTCGGGTCTTCTTCCACTCCTTGGTGGAGTAGAGCACCGTGCGGTCGGTGAGGCCGGTCTCGGCGGAGATCGCGTCGAGCACGTCCTCGCACTCCTGCTTCGTGCGTCCGTGGGTCATCGAGAACAGGTTGTAGGGCCAGTCCGGGTAGGTCGGCCGCTGGTAGCAGTGCGACACGCCGCGGTAGGAGGCCATCAGCGAGCCGACCTCCTCGACGTCGGGGTCGGGCACCTTCCAGACGCCCATGCCGTTGTAGACGAAGCCCGCGGAGCGGTGGTAGAGCACCGCGGCGAAGCGGCGCATCTGGCCGGTCGAGTGGAACTCGGTGGCGCGCGCCAGCAGCTCGTCAACCGTCAGCCCGGCCCGTTGGGCGGGCGCGGCGAACGGCTCGGGCACGGCCCGCAGGTCGCCCTGCAGCGCGCGCACCGCGGCGATGTCCTCGGCGGTCAGCGTGTCAGGCGGCGGCGCGGGCATGGTCGGCTCGCGCTTGGCCTTCTTGGCCGCCGGGTCGCGGCCGCCCTTCATGTCGAGATCGACGCCGATCTTGAAGAACTTCAGGGCCGGCAGCGGCCGGATCGACTCCACCTCGGCCATCTCGCCGAGCAGCTCGATGGTGCGGTCGAGGCCGAGCCGGGAGTTCGGCGGTACGCCGATCGTGAACCAGATGTTGAAGTCGTGCTCGCGCTCGTAGTTGTGGGTCACGCCCGGATGCGAGCTGATCGCCTCGGCGGCCTCGTCGGCCGTCTCGGGGGTGCTGCGGGCCGCCACCAGGCACGACGTGTAGCCGAGCCGGCGGGTGTCGAAGATGGCCGAGATCTGTCGGATGATGCGGTCGCTGCGCAGCCGGGTGACCCGCTCGAGCACCTCGTCCTCGGACATCTCGAGCCGCTGACCGACGCTCTGGTACGGCCGCGCGGTGACCGGGAACTCGTTCTGGATCAGATCACAGAGGCGCTTGTCGGCGTCATCCATCGAGATCGAAGGATACGCTCGTGCGATGCGACTCGCGCCGCTTTACGTCACGGTCTGCTGCCTGGCGCTGGCGGGAGCGGGCTGCGGCGGCGAGACGACGGCCCACCACGAGCAGTACCTGTGGATGCAGCACTGTGCGAGCTGTCACGGCATCTCGGCCGATGCCACGCCCCCAGACCCGGCCGCGCCGAACATCCTCGCCCACCCTCCGTCGGTCGAGGACGTCCGCAGGGCGGTCAACAAGGGCGCCCGCGGGATGCCGCCGGGGCTGCTCGGCGGCTCCGACGTCGACCAGATCGCCGCCTACGTGACCGGATCCACGTCGTGAAGCTGCCCGACGCGCTCGACCCGGCCGCGGTGCAGGCGGTCGCAATGGACCTCGACCGCACGATCCTCGGCCCCAGCCTCGAGTTCACCGATGTCCTGGTCGAGGCGGTGGCTGCCGTCGAGGCAGCCGGGATCGTCCCGGTGATCGCGACCGGTCGCATGTTCCGGTCGGCACGGCGGTACGCCCAGCGGCTCCGGCTGACCAGTCCGCTGATCTGCTATCAGGGCGCCCTCGTGGCCGACCCGAACTCGGGCGAGTGGCTGCTGCACGAGCCGCTCGACCCGGCCGACGGCAGGGAGCTGATCGAGGCTATCCGCCCGCGCGGCTTCCACATCAACGTCTACGTCGATGACGAGCTGTACGTCGCCGAGCTGAACCGCTACTCGGACGAGTACGCGCGGCATGCCCGGCTGGAGGCGCATGCGGTCGGAGACCTTGCGACCTGGCTGACGGTGCCCACCACCAAGATCGTGGTGGTCGGCGACCCGGAGCCGCTGGACGAGCTGAACCTCGAGCTGCACGAGCGCTTCGGCAGCCGGTTCTTCATCGCCAAGTCGCTGCCGACCTTCCTGGAGCTGGCGCGGGCCGGGGTCTCCAAGGGCAGCGGGCTGCACTTCGTCTGCAACCGGCTGGGCATCGACCCGGCCGCGGTTGTCGGCTTCGGCGACGGCGCCAACGACGTCGAGCTGCTGGAGGAGGCGGGCACCGCCGTCGCCGTCGAGAACGCCGATCCGCTGCTGCTACCCCACGCCGACGTCCTCGTGCCCAGCGTGGAGGAGGACGGCGTGGCCCGATTCCTGCAGCTGTTAGTAGACTCACGCCGGCGATGATCGACGCCAGGCTGATCCGGAACGACACCGATCGGGTGCGCGACGCTCTGGCCCGGCGGGGGGCGGCGGAGGACCTCGACACCTTCCTCGAGCTGGATGCCGAGCGGCGGTCGCTGCTGGCCACGGTCGAGCAGCGCAGGGCCGACGCGAACGCGGCCGCCAAGGAGATCGGCAAGGCCAAGCAGGAAGGCCGCGACACCGCCGAGGCCATCGCGCTGCAGACGGAGCTGAAGCGCGCGGTGGCCGACGACGAGACCCGGCTGGCAACGGTCGAGGCGGATCTGCGGCTCGTCCACCTGCGGATCCCGAACATCGCCGACCCCTCGGCCCCCGACGGCGCCGCCGACGAGGACGCGGTCACTCTCAAGACGGTCGGCGAGCCACCCTCCTTCGGGTTCGAGGTGCGCGACCACCTGCAGCTGGCCGGCCCCGAGGGGCTCGGGCTGATCGACACCGAGAACGCGGCCCGGGTGTCGGGCGCCCGCTTCCACTATCTGCTGGGCGACCTCGTGCGCGTGGAGTTCGCGTTGGTCGGCTGGGGCATGGACAAGCTGTCGCGGCTTGGCTTCACGCCCGTGGTGCCGCCGGTGCTCGTGCGCGAGCCGGCGATGGAGGGCACGGGAATGTTCCCCGAAGCTCGCGACCAGGTCTACACGGTGCCGGAGGACGAGCTGTTCCTGGTCGGCACGGCCGAGGTACCCCTGGCCTCGCTGCACGGTGGGGCGATCCTGGACTCCGATGCGCTGCCGATGCGCTACGTCGGTTTCTCGACCTGCTTCAGGCGCGAGGCCGGAGCCGCCGGCAAGGACACGCGGGGGATCTTCCGCGTCCACCAGTTCGACAAGCTGGAGATGTTCGTCTACTGCCTGCCCGAGGAGTCGGGCGCGGTCCATGAGGAGCTGCTGGCGATCGAGGAGGAGATCGCCCAGGAGCTCGGGTTCCACTACCGCGTCCAGAACATCGCGGTCGGCGATCTCGGCGCTTCGGCCGCCAAGAAGTACGACATCGAGGTCTGGCTGCCGGGCCAGGAGCGCTACCGCGAGCTGACCTCCTGCTCGAACTGCACCGACTACCAGGCGCGGCGGCTCGACATCCGCTACCGCGCCGAGAGCGGCCCCCGCCACGTGCACATGCTGAACGGCACCGCCGTCACGTCCAGCCGCACATTGCTGGCGCTGATCGAGTACGGCCAGCAGGCCGACGGGTCGATCGCATTCCCCGAGGTGCTCCAGCCCTACGGCGCACCCGCGCTGATTCCCGCCCGGTAGCTGGTCTCAGGCGACCCAGCCGAAGCCGGGATCGACCACGCCGCCGGGCAGCGGGCTGGCTGGCAGGCCGGGCTGCGGATGTGGGTCGTTGTAGCCGCCGGGAGCGATGTCGTTGGCGCCGTCGGGGTGGAACACCGACGCCAGCGCCTGGATCTGCCCGCGCCCGGGACCGAGCTCGAACTGACCGCCGCCGTAGCCGCCGATGCCGTGCTCTTCGAGGTAGTCGTAGGTGGCGAAGAGCGCCTCCAGGGTGCCGAACCGGGACGGCTTGACGTTCACCGTGCGGGGCGGGAACGGCAGCGCCTCGATGTCGGCGACCGAGTTGATCGGAGCATCCCAGGTGATCTGGTCGCGATAGGGCTCGAGCAGGGTGTCGATCTCGGGGATCAGCGCAGGGTCCTCGAGCCAGACCCCGGGAAGGCCCTCGACCACCCGCCGGTACAGCACCAGGTCGGGCGGCTGGTCGACGACGGTGCCGTGGTAGGCGCCCTTGAAGTCGATCGAGGCAACGGCGCCGGTCGCACGCAGCTCCGCGATCAGCCCCTCGTCCCACGACGAGGTGGCGTCGAGCTTGAACTGCAGGCCGGGTGCGATCGCCAGGCGCTCGCGGATCGGCTCGAGCGAGGGCGGCTCCCCCAGCCGCAACGAGACGACGAAGTTGACGGGCCGGGCCTCGCGCCCGAGCACGCCGGGAAGCGACAGCCCGGCCTGCCGGAGGGCGAGGTCGAGCGCCGCGCTATCGAACGCCCACTGCCGGTAGTTGCGGTAGACGCCGTGGTCGAGCTCGGCGCCGAACAGGTCGAGCCCGGCGACGTGGCGCGAGAACGACGCGATCGTCCACGTACCGTCCAGCGGCAGCCCTGCGGACATCGCCTGAAACGGCGGGTGCATGTCCGCGTCGTAGACAACGTCCTCGCCGACGCCCTCCGCGCCATACCCGCGCAGTCGGACGATGGTGGTCCGCCGCAGGAAGCCCGAAGACACCTCGCGCTCCATGTTGTCCAGCGCATGACTCTCGACCGTCAGCGGCAGCTCGGCGATCAGGTCGAAGAGGGGCACGGGGCGCATCCTAATGAAGGATCTTCGTAACGACCTCCAGACCTGTTGTCGGTCGTGTATGTTAGGCCGGTTTGGGTCTGGTTGTCCTCGACGAAGGGGGTTTGCAATGGGTAGGGTGAGAGCTGTTTGGAAGCTTCTCGCCGGGATGCTCCTGGTCCTGGCGGTCACCAGTGCAGGCACTGCCTCCGCGGCAGCGCCAGGGCTTGTCCTCAAGGGCAGCACGCCGCACTGGCTGTCCAAGGCCCGCGACCTGGGAGCGACCCGCACGAGTCAGCAGATCGAGTTCGGCGTGCTGCTGCGCATGCGCCACCAGGGACAGGCCGTCGCCACCTTGCGGTCGATCTCGAGCCCGGACAGCGCCAGGTACGGCCGGTGGCTGACCAACAAGGCGTTCGACGCCCGCTACGCCCCCGCCGCATCAAGCGTCGGCGCGGTGGCGCGATGGATGCGCTCGCAAGGGTTCCGCATCACCAGGACGCTTCCCAGCGGCATGTACATCGAGGCGACCGGGTCGATCTCACAGGTCGAGCGGACGTTCGCCACGAAGGTGCACAACTACTCCTACCGCGGCAAGGTCGTGCGCGCGAACGCCACGCCGTTGTCGCTGCCCTCCAGCGCTTCCGCGGCCGCCCGCCGGGCCATCGTCGGCGTTCTGGGGATCGACCAGGGCTCGACCCTGAAGCACCCCACCCGCACGCTCCCCGGCCCCGCGCCGGGCGCCCGGTACGGCGTCGCACCGTGCTCCAAGTACTACGGAGAGAAGACGGCAAGCACGAAGCCCGAGGCCTACGGCGCGCACGTGCCGTACACGGTCTGCGGCTACGGACCGCAGCAGTACCAGGCGGCCTACGGTGAGAAGGGCCTGCTGGCTGCCGGGGTCGACGGTCACGGCGTGACCGTGGCGATCACCGACGCCTACGCGTCTCCGACGATCTTCCAGGACGCGCAGCGGTACAACAAGGTGCACCATCAGCCGCTGTTCACCGCCGGCCAGTTCTCGCAGAGCGTCCCCACTCCGAACGGCTACCACTCGCTGAAGCTGTGCGGGGCTCAGGGCTGGTATGGGGAGGAGACTCTCGACGTCGAGGCAGTGCACGCGATGGCTCCCGGAGCGAAGGTCGTGTACGTCGGCGGCTCGGACTGCCTGTCCGGGCTCGACGACGCATGGGCCGGCGCGATCGACAACCACGTGGCCGACGTCATCACCAACTCGTGGACGGACGGCACCGACGACATCACCCTGCTGGGGTCCTCCTACGTGGCGTTCTACCAGCAGTTCTCGCTCGAGGCAGCGCTGACCGGCATCACGGTCAACTTCTCGTCGGGCGACTCGGGCGACCACACCGCCGGCGGCACCAACCTGGCCGCGAAGACGGTGGAGTTCCCGGCCGACCTGCCCTACGTCACGGGCGTCGGCGGCACCAGCGTGCTGATCGGAAACCAGGGTCAGTGGCTGAACGAGTACGGCTGGCAGAACGCGTACTCAACCCTCAGCAAGGGGGCGTGGACACCCGCGCCGCCAGGCCCGTACAGCTCCGGTGGCGGCGGTGGGACGAGCGTGCTCTTCGCTCAGCCGTTCTACCAGGCCGGCAAGGTGCCGACGAGCATCTCCGAGTACTACGGCGGCGCGCCGATGCGTGCGGTGCCGGACATCGCGATGCCGGGTGATCCGAATACCGGCTTCGAGGTCGGGCAGACCCAGGTGTTCCCGGACGGGACGTACTGGGATCAGTACCGGATCGGCGGCACCAGCCTCTCCTCCCCGCTGATGGCGGGGGTGATCGCGGTGGCCGACCAGGTCAACCACCACTCGCTGGGCTTCGTCAACCCGCTCTACTACCACCTGCTCGGCACGCCGGCTCTCCACGACATCTCGGCGCCCAAGGCGCCGGTCGCCGAGGTTCGCACCGACTTCCTGAACCTCCTCGACGCGTCGGACGGGAAGCTGTTCCGGCTGCGGACGATCGACGTGCAGAGCTCGACGCTGCATGACACACCCGGATACGACGACGAGACGGGGGTCGGTACGCCGCACGGTCCGGCCTTCTTCTTCGCCCCGTCACACCACTAGAGACACATCGCCGAGGGCCCGGAGGCCGACCACCTCCGGGCCCTCGGTTAGCTTCGGCTAGGCCGGTGCGGGCGGCGCGCCGAGTGGGTAGGCGCTTTCGCCGTGCATCGCCTCGTCGAGGCCGAGCTCGTCCTCCTCGCCGACCCGCACCCTGGTCACCGTGTCGATCACCCTCAGCATCACCCAGGTGAAGGCGAACGCGTAGAGCGAGCAGCCGACACCGGCGACGACCTGCTTGAAGAAGAACGACGCGCTGCCGTGGATCAGGCCGACGCCGCCCGCCGGATTGATCGTGGTGCTGGCGAACACGCCCAGCAGGACGATGCCGAGCAGGCCGCCCATGCCGTGCACGCCCCAGACGTCGAGCGCGTCGTCCCACTTCAGCCGGTTCTTCAGCGCAACCGCGTAGTAGCAGACCACTCCGGCCGCGATGCCGATGATTACCGACGCGTAGATCGGGACGTACCCGGCCGCCGGCGTAATGGTCGCCAGGCCGGCGACCGCACCGGTGAGTAACCCGATGAAGTGCGGCTTGCGCGCCTTCCACCATTCGATGAACAGCCAGGTCGTGGCCGCGAACGACGCCGCCAGGTCGGTGTTCAGAAACGCCGTCGCCGTGATGTCGTCGACCTTCAGCTCGCTGCCCGCGTTGAAGCCGTACCACCCGAACCAGAGCAGGCCGGTGCCAAGCGCGATGAACGGCAGGTTGTGCGGGCTGTCCACGAACCGCCGTCTGCCGACGTAGAGCACCGAAGCCAGCGCCGCCCAGCCGGCGGAGGCGTGGACGACGATGCCGCCCGCGAAGTCGCGCACGCCCCAGTGGGCGAGCAGTCCGCCGCCCCAGATCATGTGGACGAACGGGTAGTAGACGAACAGCTGCCAGACGACCAGGAAGATCAGGTAGGCCTTGAACGTCACCCGGTTCGTGAACGCGCCGGTGATCAGCGCCGGAGTGATGATCGCGAACATCATCTGGTAGGCGATCAGCACCACCAGCGGGATGTTCGACGGCGAGTACATCGACGAGGGCTCGACGCCGCGCAGGAACGACAGCTGGAAGTTGCCGTAGATGCCGTCGGACCCGCCGCTGAAGCAGAGCGAATACCCGACCAGCCACCACAGCACCGTCGTGATCCCCATCGAGGCGAAGCTCTGGATCATGATCGTCAGCGTGCTGGAACGACCCACAAGCCCGCCGTAGAAGAACGCAAGTCCAGGAGTCATCAGCATCACGAGGCTTGCGGCAATCAGCATGAAGCCCGTGTTCGCCTGGTTGATCGCGAGGAGCACGCCGAATCCTTTCCGAGTTGCCGAGAGGGCCCGGCGGGATCCGCCGGAGCGCTGCCTTCCCAAAACGGTCAGCGCCGAA
>Ga0265327_10002735_pt1 | contig 17965 bp, 16 predicted proteins | sample 41621metaG_FD_202089 | JGI IMG/M metagenome (GOLD analysis project Ga0265327, IMG submission 202089) | Rhizosphere microbial communities from Carex aquatilis grown in University of Washington, Seatle, WA, United States - 4-16-21 metaG | ecosystem: Host-associated > Plants > Roots > Rhizosphere... | reverse complement strand
GACCGCGGTGAACCCGACCCAGAGGTCGGTATAGATCAGCACACCGATGGCGCCACCGATCACCCAGGCCAACTGCAGTACCGACTCGGACCGGCCGAAGGCGGATGCCCGGGACTGCTCGGGCAGGTCGTGCTGCAGCGAGGCGTCCAGCGATGCCTTGGTGATGGCTGTGGCCGCGGAGGTGATCAGCGCGGCGATCGTGGCCACCATCAGATTGCCGGCCACTGCGGCGGCGATGGCGGCTGCGGTCACGATGATGGTCGCCCGCACCACCACCTGGGCCGGATGGCCGAGTTTGAGCCGGGCACTGGCGATGTTGCCGGCGAAGGTACCGATACCGGCGGCGGCGCCGATCAGCCCGAGAATCTTCAGCTGCTCCCAGGCGCCCGCGTCGTGCGATTTGGCGACGAATGCCGGGTACAGGAACAGGAATCCGACCAGCACCTTGATGGTGCAGTTGCCCCACAGCGACGTGATGATGTTGCGGCCCAACGGCTGTCGGGGTGATTTGTCGGCGTGCGGATGCCTGAGCTGCTCAGTTGGTGCGTGATAGGACAGCGTCGCCGGGACCTCGCCCTCGGTGACCTCGACCCACTTCGGGATACGCATCGTCAGGACCGCACCGGCGACGGCCACGACGGCGACGACGTAGAGCGCGCCCGGCAGGTGCATCAGCCCGAAGGTGTATTCGAATGCGGCGGCGAGGCCACCACCGAGGCCGGTGCCGCCCAGCAGCCCGAACATGGTGAGCCGGGAATTGACCCGGACCAGGTCGATGGTCGGCGGCAGCACGCGTGGCGTCACGGCACTGCGCAGCACGCTGAACGACTTGGACAGCACCATCATGCCCAGCGCACACGGGTACAGCACCCAGGGCGGATAACTGCCGGTGGCGCCGTCGTAGTTGCCGATCAGCACCAGCGCGAGCACCACGCGCAGCGCGAACGACACGGCCAGCGCAACCCGCCGGCCGTGCTGCACGCGGTCCAGCGCCGGCCCGATCAGCGGCGCGATCACCGCGAACGGCGCGATGGTGATGAGCAGATACAGGGCCACCTTGCTCTTGGATTCGCCGGAGGCCGCCGCGAAGAACAAGGTGTTGGCCAGCGCGATGCCCATCGCCGCGTCGAGCGCGTTGTTGGCGACGACCGGCCAGGTCAGGGCGGTCAGCCCGGATTTGTCGGCGCCGTCGGCGGTGGCGGCACGGTGCACCAGCCCGTACACCTTGGTGCCCATCTCACGGCTGCGTTGGGCGGCGGCGCGGGTGACGGTGATCTTCTCGCTGCTCGCGGGGCCGCGACGCCGGTCGTCATCGCGGCGGCGATCGCCGTAGTCATCGTCGTGATCGCCGTCGTAGCCGTGACCGTTGTGGTGATCGTCGTCGAGTGGCGGCAGCCACCGGTTGTCGCTGTGCGCCGACGAGCCACGGGGCGGCGGCCGGCGCCGCGACTGACCAGGATCGCTCGGGTAGTTGGCCATGCCCGGATGCTCTTCGTCATGGCGGCGCGGAGGACGCGGCGGGTAGTAGCGGGGATCTCCCGACCACCCGGCGTCCCGCGGTCCACTCATGAGCACGATTGTTCCCCATGCTGCCGACAGTGGCGCGCAGGCAGGCGGTGTGGCCTTGTCCTGGGTGGTCAGGCAGTATTGATCGCGATGGACATGCCCAATGACACCGAATCGGCAGCCGTGACGCCGGACGAGTCGACGCCGACCGAGGCGCCGGTCGAGGTGCCGACCCCTGAAGCCGCCGCGGAATCTGTCGAGGCCCCTGCGGCAGAGGCTCCCGGCGAGGCAGCGGAAACCGCCGAGGCGCCCGGGACCGTCGACGCGCCGCAGCCGCAGGCCGCTGACGAACGCGCGGCTGACGAGCCCGCGGCAGCTGACGCCGCGGCCGACGAGGTTCCCGCCCCGGGGGCCGAAGCGGCCCCGGATGCTGACGCGGTTGTCGAAGAAGAGGCCGAGCTACCCGACCTGACCCCGATCCTGATGGGCGCGGTCGATCAGGCCCGCGCCGCGATCATCGAGTTCAGCGGAGAGGGCGTCGTCGGCGACTACTTGGGCGCCGGCTTCGACGACCCCGCTTCGGTGACCCATCGTTTCCTGGCGTCATTGCCCGGATACCACGGCTGGCAGTGGGCGGTGGTGCTCGCGACCTATCCGGGTGCCGACCACACGACCGTCAGCGAAGTGGTCCTGGTGCCCGGTCCCGATGCACTGCTGGCCCCGGAGTGGGTGCCGTGGCACGAGCGCGTGCAGCCCGGCGACCTGAGCCCCGGCGATCTGTTGTCCCCGCCGCCCGACGATCCGCGCCTGGTGCCCGGATACCTGGCGTCGGGCGATTCCGAGCTCGATGAGCTGGCTGCTGAAGTCGGCTTCGGGCGCAAGCAGGTGCTCAGCGACTGGGGCCGCACGGAAGCCGCGCAGCGGTGGCAGGACGGCGACTATGGGCCGAACGCCGCCATGGCTCGCGCCACGCGTCGGACCTGTCGTGGCTGTGGCTTCTTCGTTCCGCTGACGGGTTCGCTCGGCCTGATGTTCGGTGTCTGCGCCAACGAACTGTCTGCCGACGGACGAGTGGTGTCGGCGGAGTACGGCTGTGGCGCCCACTCGGACACGCCGCCGCCGGAGCCCATCGGCTCACCGGCGTTCGAGCCGTTCGACGACGGCGTGCTGGACCTCGGTACTTAGTTCGAGACGCCCTCGGCCGCGGCCTTGATGCGGCTGAGTGAGGTCGTCATGCCGTCGACCAGCTCGGCTTCGAAGTTGGGCACGCCGCCCATGAAGCGGTCGACGAGCGCTCCCGAGAGGGGTTTGACGCCGTTCTCCGCGTGCCTGCTGACGGTCACCTTGGTGCCGGTGCCGGCTGGCTCCAGGTCGTAGGTCCACTCGGTGTTGTTGGTGTTGACCCGGAACGACAGCTTCTTCTGCGGGTCGACCGCGGTGACGGTCGCGGTTGTCGGCCAGAACATCGCGCCGCGCCGGTTGATGTTGACGGTCTTGGTGCCGACCTTCACGGCCCCGATCGCCTTCATCACCCGGCACTGCGGGCTCCACTTGGGCATGTTGCCGAGATCGGAGATCAAAGCCCAGACCTTGGCCACCGGCGCGTTGATGGTGATGTCTGCCTGCAGCAGAGGTGCTTCTCCAGCCATCTGACTCTCCCTTGAGTTTTCGGGGTCAGCGCAAGCCGCGTTGGGCACCTCGTGCGCCGCGACGGGCTGCGCTGCGTTGCCACAGAAATATAGAGGTGCCCAGTACTCCGACACCGAGGCCTGCGACGGTCACCGGTCGCCAGTCGTGCAGAGCCGCGACACTGAACGCCAACACCGTCGCCACCAGCCAGCCGACGGCGATCACCACGATCACCGGAACGGGGTCGAGGAGGCGGTCGGGAAGAGCCGGCGGTGCTATTTCCGCCGGGTGTTCGTGCGCGGGCGTGGCCATCTCCTCTAACGCTAGTCGATCGATCGGTACGCTATCTGCTCGTGACGGACGCCGATGACCGCTTGGCCAATGACCTGTCGCTGGCCGTCGTGCGGCTGGCGCGGCAACTGCGCTTCCGTCGCCCCGATTCCCCGGTGTCTCTGACGCAACTGTCGGCTCTCGCCACGCTCGCCAAGGACGGCCCGATGACGCCGGGCGCGCTGGCCACCCGTGAGCGGGTGCGGCCGCCGTCGATGACGCGCGTCATCGCCTCGCTGGTCGAACTGGGGCTGGTCGAACGCAGTTCGCATCCGGATGACCGGCGCCAGGTGCTGGTCGCGGTGTCCCCGGCCGGTGCGGAGCTGTTCGAGGCCGAACGCCGGGCCGGCATGGAGTGGCTGCAGGGCCGGCTCGAAAAACTGAAGCAGGAGGACCGTGCGACCTTGCTGGCCGCGGCAGACCTGATGTTCGCGATCATCGACGAAGCCCGGTGAGCGCTGCCGCGGACATCGATGACCTCGGGGACGGCGTCATCGACGTGATCGTTGAAGACGTCACCGACCCCGCCGATCCGAGGCTCGACGATTTCCGCGATCTCAACAGCGTGGACCGCCGACCCGACCTGCCGTCGGGCAAGGGTTTGGTGATCGCCGAAGGCGTGTTGGTGGCACAGCGCATGTTGGCCTCGCGGTTCAGCCCCCGGGCGTTCCTCGGCACCGATCGCCGGCTCCGCGAGCTCTCCGACGACCTGGCCGGCTGCGGCGTGCCGTACTACCGCGCCAGCGCCGAGGTGATGGCCGAGGTCGTCGGCTTCCACCTCAACCGCGGCGTGCTCGCCGCGGCGCCGCGGCCCGTCGAGTTGACGGTGCCCGAGGTACTGCGGGGCGCGCGGACGGTCGCGGTGCTCGAGGGCGTCAACGACCACGAGAACTTGGGCTCGATCTTCCGCAATGCCGCGGGCCTCGACGTCGACGCGGTGGTGTTCGGCGCCGGCTGCGCCGACCCGTTGTACCGGCGCGCGGTCCGGGTATCGATGGGCCACGCACTGCTGGTGCCCTACGCCCGGGCGGAGTCGTGGCCCGGTGACCTGAAGTTGATGCGGGACAGCGGCTTTCACTTGGTCGCCATGACTCCGGGCGAGGGGTCTGTGCCGCTGGCCGACGCTCTCGCGCCCCTGGCCGACGAGAAGGTCGGCATCCTGGTCGGCGCCGAGGGACCCGGGCTGATCGAACACACCATGCGGGCCTGCGAGGTGCGGGCGCGCATTCCGATGTCGCGGGGCACGGACTCATTGAATGTCGCTACGGCAGCAGCCATGGCGTTCTACGAGCGCACCCGGGCGGCGGTCTAAATTGGCTCAGATGACGACGCCGTCGCGCACGCCGTGGGGCACCGGACTGACGGTGTCGGCGTTCGTCGCCGCGCTGACGGCCGCCGCTATCATCGTCCTGTCCCTGGGGCTGCTACGGGTGCATCCGCTGCTGGCGGTGGGCCTGAACGCGGTCGCGGTCGGCGGCCTGGCCCCGACGGTATGGGCCTGGCGGGTGCGCCCGGTGTGGCGCTGGTTCGTGTGGGGCGCCGGTGTCGGTGTGGCGCTGGGCTGGATCGCGACGCTCGCCATCGCGCTGGGGCGCTAGCCCAACTGCCGTTGATCCTGCGGCTACGTCGCAGAAGTGCGAGTAGCCGAGGCCTTCAGCGCAGAGTCAACGTGGGTTTGGCGTCGACCCTGTAACTACGGTGCAGAAGTGCGAGTGGTGAAGACCCTCAACGCAGGGTCAACGCGGACGTACTAGCGCTGGCCGTTCGCCCGTACACCGAGCAGGACGTCTTCCCACGCCGGAATCTCGGGCTTCTTCTTTCGCGGACGCGGCGCGGGAGCGGCGGGCTCGGCGGGCTCGGCGGGCTCGGGGGTCTCGACGACGGCCGCGGGTTCCGGAGCCGGGGTTGGCTCGGGTGCCGGCGGGGCAATCGGCGCCGCGGGCACCGGGGGAGCCACGGGAGCAGGCGTCATGACAACGACCGGGGCAGCCGCGGGTTCCGGAGCGGGCTGTGGTTCGGAAACGACGGCGGGCATCGGGATCTCGGCGACCGATTCCTCGAAATGCAGCTGCGGGAGCGGCGCGACCGACCGCAAGGCGGGCCGGGTGTAGTTCGGATCGATCAGCTCGGTCGCAGCGTCGTCGAACGCGGTGGTGGTGCCGCCGTGCGCGCCCGGGCTGAACCGGAAGTGTGCGACGTTGTCCGAGCGGCCGGCCTTCCAGCCGAACTGCACCGTCCACCGGCTGTCCTCGTTGCGCCAGGCGTCCCACTTGGTCGCCTCGGGGTCGAGTCCGCGCGAGATCAGGGCGCCGGTCACCGTCTCCAGCAGGGTCAGCACCGACGGGCCGTCGGGCAGGATCGGGTGCGACGCGCTGGCGAGTTCGGCGGCGCGGGACCGCTCCAGCAGTACCGGGTGCGCGAAGCGCATGACGCGCTCCGGGCTCACCCCCGCGGCCGCGGCAAGCTGCTCGACGGACGCGCCGGCCCGGATGCGGGACTGGATGTCACGGGGGCGCAGGGAGTTGGGCACCTCGACCTCGACCTCGATCTGCGTCTGGTTGGTGGCTGCGCGGTCGCCGCGGACGGCGGCCTTCAGTCGATCGTCGACGCGCAAGACAAACTTGTCTGCGGTGGCCGAACCGTTGGGGGCTTCGCAGATGATGCGCTTGCCGTCGGCATCGAGTCCGACGACCTTGAGTTCCCTCATTGGTGACCTCCTGGGACGCGGCTTAACGGCCCACCCTACTGCGTTATCGAGTCGTAACCGTGCTGACACACCGAGGCGCGCAGCTCTTCATGAACTGCGCGCCTCGGGTGGTGTTCCAGTTGTGCGGCCAGGACCGCTCAGAGACGTTCGACGACCCAGTCCACGCATGCGGTCAGGGCGCTGACGTCATCGGGGTCGACGGCCGGGAACATCGCCACGCGCAGCTGGTTCCGGCCCAGCTTGCGGTATGGCTCGGTGTCGACGATGCCGTTGGCGCGCAACACCTTTGCGACCGCGGCGGCGTCCACATCATCGTTGAAGTCGATGGTGCCGACGACCTGGGACCGCAGCGCCGGGTCGGCCACGAACGGCGTGGTGAACGGACGCGACTCGGCCCACGAGTACAGCCGCTGCGACGAGTCGGCGGTGCGCTTCACGGCCCAGTCCAGGCCGCCGTTGCCATTGAGCCAGTCCAGTTGCTCGGCAAGCAGGATCAGGGTCGCGATCGCCGGGGTGTTGTAGGTCTGGTTCTTGAGGCTGTTCTCCACCGCGATGGGCAGGGACAGGAAGTCCGGCACCCAGCGGTCGGTGGCGGCGATCTGCTCGACGCGGGCCAGTGCGGCGGGGCTCATTACGGCGATCCACAGGCCGCCGTCGGAGGCGAAGTTCTTCTGCGGCGCGAAGTAGTAGGCATCGGTGTCGGCGATGTTGACCGGCAGGCCGCCGGCGGCCGACGTGGCGTCGATGGCGACCAGTGCGTCACCGGCGGGGCGCTGGATGGGCACCGCGACACCGGTCGAGGTCTCGTTGTGGGCCCAGGCCACGACGTCGACGTCGGGGTCCGACTGCACGGCGGGCGCGCTGCCGGCGTCGGCCTTGATGATGATGGGGTCGCCGACGAACGGGTTCTTGGCGACGCACGAGGCGAACTTGCTGCTGAACTCGCCGTAAGTGAGGTGCAGCGAGCGCTTGTCGATGAGGCCGAAGGCAGCGGCGTCCCAGAACGCGGTGGAGCCGCCGTTGCCGAGGATGACCTCGTAGCCGTCCGGGGTGGAGAACAGTTGCTTGACGCCGTCGCGCACGCGGCCGACCAGGTTCTTGACCGGAGCCTGCCGGTGCGAGGTGCCGAACAGGTCGCCGGCGGCGGCCAGCGCGGTCAGCTGCTCGGGGCGAACCTTGGACGGGCCGCAGCCGAAGCGTCCGTCGGCGGGCTTGATGTCGGCGGGGATGGTGAGCTCAGCCATGGGTGTCAGCGTAGTTGCAGGTCGACGCCTCGTGTCGCGGGGATCCGGCTACTCGGCCCGGCGCCTCACGCCATGGATGTGACTGCAGTCACATTAGGTGTACATATGTGTGACGACGGGCACTAGTCTTTAAGTGGTACCTCCGGTACCGTTCGACACAAGACAGCCGATTGTAAAGCTGGCAAAACAGTCTTGGGAGGCTCGAAAATGGCTCGTACCCGCATGATCCGTCGCTGGCGTCGGAACATGGACGTGCTCGACGACCAGGTTTACGTAGAGAAGCTCGCCACACTGTCCGAGGGGTCTGTGCGGCGCAACTTCAACCCGTACACGGACATCGGCTGGGACTCGCCGGAATTCGCTGTGGTCCCCGATGACCCGCGCTGGATTCTCCCGGAGACCGACCCGCTCGGTGGCCACCCGTGGTACCAGGCCCAGTCGCAGGAACGCCAGATCGAGATCGGCATGTGGCGTCAGGCCAACGTCGCCAAGGTCGGCCTGCACTTCGAGAACATCCTGATCCGCGGCCTGATGGAGTACGCGTTCTGGGTCCCGAACGGGTCGCCCGAGTTCCGTTACTGCACGCATGAGGCCATCGAAGAGGGCAACCACACCCTGATGTTCCAGGAGATGGTCAACCACATGGGTGTTGACGTCCCGGGCATGCCCAAGCTGCTCAAGTGGATTCAGCCGCTGATCCCGCTGGCTGCCGGCCCGGCGCCCATCCCGTTCTTCTTCGGCGTGCTCGCCGGCGAGGAGCCCATCGACCACACGCAGAAGAACATCTTGCGTGAAGGCACCGAACTGCACCCGATCATGGAGCGGGTCATGGCCATCCACGTGGCCGAGGAAGCCCGGCACATCTCGTTCGCCCACGAGTACCTGCACAAGCGCGTCCCCGAGCTCAGCCGTTGGAAGAAGTTCTGGCTGTCGCTGTTCGTGCCGGTCACCATGCGCATCCTGTGCTCGGCCATCGTGGTTCCGCCGCGTGCCTTCTGGAAGACCTTCGACATCCCCAAGTCGGTGCGCAGCGAGCTGTTCTTCGACGCCCCGGAGTCGCGCATGTTCCTGCGCAACATGTTCTCGGACGTCCGCATGCTGGCGTACGACACCGGTCTGATGAACCCGCTGGCCAAGCTCGTGTGGAAGCTCTGCAAGATCGACGGACCGCCGAGCCGGTACCGCAGCGAGCCGCAGCGCCAGCACGTCGTGGTCGCTGCCTGAACGTCTAGGTAACTCATGCCGCACGTCATTACTCAGTCGTGCTGTAGCGATGGTTCATGCGTTTTCGCATGCCCGGTGAACTGTATTCACCCGTCCCCGGACGAGCCGGGTTTCGCTACCGCCGAAATGCTGTTCATCGATCCCGCCGCCTGCGTGGACTGTGGTGCCTGCATCACGGCCTGCCCGGTGGGGGCGATCAAGCCGGACACCAAGCTGACCGAAGCTCAGCTGCCGTTCATCGAGCTCAACGCGTCCTTCTACCCGAAGTACGAGGGCAAGCTGCCGCCGACGTCCAAGCTGGCGCCGGTGCCCGACGCCCCGGCGGTCGACCAGCGGCCGCACGGTCCGCTGCGGGTTGCCATCGTCGGCTCCGGACCGGCGGCCATGTACGCAGCCGACGAGCTGTTGACCCAGCGCGGGGTCCGGGTCAACATCTTCGAGAAGCTGCCGACGCCCTACGGGCTGGTGCGCGCCGGGGTCGCCCCCGACCACCAGAGCACCAAGGGTGTGACACGGCTGTTCGACCGGATCACCGAGCGTCGTGGGCTCGACTTCTACCTCAACGTCGAGGTGGGCCGGGACATCACGCACGCCGAACTGCTGGAGCACCACCACGCGGTGCTGTACGCGGTGGGCGCGCCCAACGACAAGCGCCTCGACATCGAGGGCATGGAGCTGCCGGGCACCGGAACCGCCACCGAGGTGGTGGCCTGGTACAACGGGCACCCCGAGTTCTCGCACCTGCCGGTCGATCTGAGCCACGAGCGGGCGGTGATCATCGGTAACGGCAACGTCGCGTTCGACGTGGCCCGCATCCTCACCGCCGACCCGGATGCGTTGGCGCGCACCGATATTTCCGACCATGCTCTGACCGCACTGCGCGACTCGAAGGTGCGAGAAGTGGTGGTCGTGGCCCGGCGTGGCCCGATCCACTCGGCGTTCACCCTGCCCGAGCTGATCGGTCTGACGGCGACGTGCGACGTGGTGCTCGACGCCGCGGACCATGAGTTGGTGCGACGGGATCTCGAGACGGCGTCGGATGCGCTGACACGGCACAAGCTGGAGATCCTCTCCAAGCTGGCCGACAGTTCCGCGCCGCCCACGCGCCCGCGGATCCGGTTGGCCTACCAGCTGACCCCCGCCCGGGTGCTCGGCTCGGACAAGGTCACCGGCGTCGAGTTCACCGTGACCGGCACCGACGAGGTGCGTCAGCTCGACGCCGGCCTGGTCCTGACGTCAATCGGATACCACGGCAAGGCAATTCGCGGCCTGCCGTTCGACGACGCCGCCGGCGTGGTCCCCAACGACGAGGGCCGCGTCATCGACCCGGCGACCGGTGAGCCGGTCCGGGGCAGCTATGTCGCGGGCTGGATCAAGCGCGGTCCGACCGGCTTCATCGGCACCAACAAGTCGTGCGCGGCGCACACCGTCGACCGGCTGGTCGCCGACTACAACGCCAGCCGCCTCGGTGAGCCGACCGCGAAAAGCGGTGCGCTGCAACAACTCATCCGCGACCGGCGGCCGGAAGTGGTCGACATGGCGGGGTGGCGGGCCATCGACGCCGCCGAGATCACGCGTGGCGGCGCAGACCGCCCTCGGGACAAGTTCATCGACGTGTCCGACATGCTGGCCGCTGCCGCCAACGCCCCGAAGCCGACGCTGCGTCAGCGACTGCTCTCGGCCTTCGGCTGACTGTGATTTGTGCACGATTTTCCGCGGTCACCGCGGAAAATCGTGCACAGATCACCAGGGTCGCTACGCTCCCTGCTGCTGGGCCATCGCGGCCTCGATCTCCTCAGGGCTGACCACGCGCACGGTCTGCGCCAGCGACCAGTGGTGGCCGAACGGGTCCTCCACCTGGCTGTAGCGGTCACCCCAGAACATGTCCTGCGGGGCCATCAGTTCGCGTGCGCCGGCGTCGATGGCGCGCTGGTATGCCGCGTCGACATCGGGCACCTGCAGGTGGATCGTCACGGGCGTGCCGCCGAAGGCCTCCGGGGTCTGCGACTTGCCGCCACACATCTCCGGGAAGTCGTCGTTGAGGTAGACGTTCGACCCGTTGATGGTCAGCGCGGCGTGCATGAGCTTGCCGTCGGGTCCGGGCACCCGGCCGAGCTCGGTGGCGCCAAAAGCCTTGACGTAGAAGTCGATTGCAGCGGCGCCGTCGCCGACGACGAGGTGCGGGGCGAGGAAGGTCTGGGACTCGGTCATCGTGTTCTCCTCAGAGCGGTACTGCGTGGATTGTGGTCATTCGTTATGACCATCTCCAACGCTACTTCTCATCGGTGACAAGAAACCGAGGCCGAAGTGTCAGCTGTGCGCGATGCTGCCCCAGCCGGCCACCGAGTCCGCGCTGCGCGGCTCCGGGCCGACGTAGATGGCCGCCGGCCGGACCAGCTTGCCCAGCCGCTTCTGCTCGAGGATGTGGGCGCACCAGCCCGCGGTGCGGCCGCAGGTGAACATCGCGGGCATCATCGCGCTGGGCACCTGGGCGAAGTCCAGGATCACCGCGGCCCAGAATTCGACGTTGGTCTCGATGGCCCGGTCGGGACGGCGTTCGCGCAGTTCGGCCAGGGCGGCCTGCTCCAGCGCGGCGGCGGCTTCGAAGCGCGGGGCGTCGAGGCGTTTGGCGGTGGCGCGCAGGACGCGGGCCCGCGGATCCTCGGCGCGGTACACCCGGTGCCCGAATCCCATCAGTTTCTCTTTGCGGTCCAGGATGCCCTTCACGACGGCCCGGGCGTCGCCGGTGCGCTCGGTCTCCTCGATCATCGGCAGCACGCGGGCCGGGGCGCCGCCGTGCAGCGGGCCGCTCATGGCGCCGATGGCGCCGGACAGCGACGCGGGCACGTCGGCTCCGGTGGATGCGATGACGCGCGCGGTGAAGGTAGATGCGTTCATGCCATGCTCGGCGGCACTCACCCAGTAGGCGTCGATGGCTTCGATGTGCCGCGGGTCCGGCTCACCCTGCCAGCGGGTCATGAAACGTGCTGTCACCGTTGGGCATTCGTCGACGAGGCGCTGCGGCACCGCCGGCTGGTAGATGCCGCGGGCCGACTGTGCGACGAACGACAGTGCCGTTACCGAGGTCGTGGCCAGCTGGTCGCGGGCGGTGTCGTCGTCGATGTCGAGCAGCGGCTGGAAACCCCACATCGGGGCCAGCGTGGGCAGCGCGGCCTGGACGTCGACGCGGACGTCGCCCGAATGTACGTGCAGCGGGAAGGGCTCGGCGGCCGGCAGGCCCCGGCCGAACTCGCCGTCCACCAGCAGCGCCCAGACGTCACCGAACGTGACGCGGTGGCTCACCAGGTCCTCGATGTCGACACCGCGGTAGCGCAGCGCGCCGCCGTCCTTGTCCGGTTCGGCGATCTCGGTCGTGAACGCCACGACGCCTTCCAAGCCGGCGACGAAGTTCTCAGGGATCTGCGGCGTCGACACTGACGTTGCCTCTGTCATGCCGAAATTGTTCCACTAGCCGATGGGCTGGGGGCTACCGGCCGGTAACAAGCGGTCAGACCACAGAGAAACCAGCAGGTAGACCCGCGCGACCGGTGAGTGCCTGCAGCACCGCGGCGGCGGGGTCGGTCCCGAGATTGCGCCCGGCTTCCCGGCCGCGCTCGACGATGGCCGGACTGCCGGCGGCGTAGTCGCGCATCAGTGCGTAGTAGTGCGCCGGTCCGGTCACGTCCTCCCTGGCGGCAGGCATACGCAGGTAGCTGCTGACAGTGATCAGTGACCGTGAGGTGTGCCCCACCAGCGCCCGCAGATCCCAGTCGCCCAGTCCGGGACCGTCCCACGCCGTGGCCGGGATCCGTGGCACCAGGTCCGCGAAAGCTGTTGCCGCCGAGGCGAATACTGAATGGTCTCGTGGTGCTTCCGACGCCATGTCTGCATTGTGTCACCGCAGGGGCGTACCGTCGCCGATCATGGTGTCTGACCGCGACGATCATCTGGCCCGGATGCGGGTGGAATACGGCTCGACGGAGAAGGACGGCAGCGTCGACCTCGACGTGGACTGGCTGCACCGGGGCTGGCTGGCGCTGTTCCGCGACTGGATGGCCGAGGCCGTGCAGGCCGGTGTCTCCGAACCCAACGCGATGGTGCTCGGCACCGTCGACGCACAGGGTCATCCCGTCACCCGCTCGGTGCTCTGCAAGTCCATCGAAGAGGCGGGCATCTCCTTCTACACCAACTACGACTCCGACAAGGGTGACCAGCTGGCCGCCGTGCCCTACGCGTCGGCGACGTTCCCCTGGTACCTGCTGGGCCGTCAGATCCATATCCGCGGCGCGGTGACGAGGGTCGACGCGGAGCACACCGCCGCGTACTGGTCGAAGCGGCCGCGCGGTTCACAGCTGGGAGCGTGGGCGTCGCACCAGTCAAAATCGATTGCCTCGCGAGCGGCGCTGCTGGAACAGTTGCGTGATGTGACCGAGCGATTCGCCGATGTGCCAGAGGTGCCGGTGCCGCCGAACTGGGGCGGCTACCTGATCGCACCGGAAGTGATCGAGTTCTGGCAGGGCCGGGAGAACCGGGTGCACAACCGGATTCGCGTCACCGGCGACCGGGTCGAACGGCTCCAGCCCTGAAAGGTCTGATCGCCGACACCACACCGCTGCGCAACCCCGATTACCGGCGCCTGTGGTGGTCCAGCGTCGTCACGGTGATCGGGGCCAACCTGACCATCTTCGCGGTGCCGGTGCAGCTGTACGCGCTGACGCAGAACTCGGCATACGTCGGGCTGGCGGGTGTGTTCAGCGTCGTGCCGCTGATCGTGTTCGGCCTGTGGGGCGGGGCCTGGGCCGACGCGATGGACCGGCGGCGCCTGCTGATCATCGCGTCCTGCGGGCTGGCGGTGGCGTCGGTCCTGCTCTGGGTGCAGGCCGCCGCCGGGTTCAACAACGTCTGGCTGGTGCTGTGCCTGCTGTCGGTGCAGCAGGCGTTCTATGCCATCAACTCGCCGACCCGCTCGGCCGCCATCCCGCGGATGCTGCCCGCCGATCAACTGCCCGCCGCGAACTCGCTCAACATGACGGTGTTCCAGGCCGGTGCGATCATCGGCCCGCTGCTGGCCGGTGTACTGCTGCGCTGGGTGGACCTGTCGACGCTGTACTTCATCGACGCCCTCACCACGATCGTCCCGATCTGGGCAACGTTCCGGCTCGCGCCCATGCCGCCGGAGCATTCGGCCGACGACGACACCTCGCGCTGGGGCTTCGCGGCGGTGCTGGACGGCTTCCGGTATCTGTCGGGCAACCGCGTCGTCCTGATGTCGTTCGTGGTCGACCTCATCGCGATGATCCTCGGCATGCCGCGGGCGCTGTTCCCTCAGATGGCCCACGAGAACTTCGGCGGACCGGTCGCGGGCGGGACCGCGATGGCACTGCTGTCGGCGGCCATGGCCGTGGGCGCGGTGGCCGGCGGGGTCTTTTCGGGGTGGCTGCCGAGGGTGCGCAGGCAGGGCTTGGCGGTCGTGGTGTCGATCGTGGTGTGGGGCGTGGCCATGGCCGGTTTCGGGCTGGCGGTCGGCCGGGCGACGGGCCGGCCTGACGGCTTCCTCTGGATCGCCCTGGTGCTGCTGGCCGTCGGCGGTGCCGCGGACATGGTCTCGGCGGTGTTCCGCAGCACGATCCTGCAGGAAGCGGCCTCCGACGAGTTGCGCGGCCGTTTGCAGGGCGTCTTCACCGTCGTGGTGGCGGGCGGTCCGCGCATTGCTGACGCGGTGCACGGCGCCGCCGCGGCGGTGGTGGGCACGACGGTGGCGGCCACGGGCGGAGGCGTCCTGGTGGTGGTGGGCGTGGTCGTGTCGGTCCTGTTGGTACCGGCGTTCGTGCGCTATCGGGTCGCTCGCAGTTGATGCTTGACAGCGGGGTTATGACGACCCGAGCAAGCACATAGTTCTCTTAACGACTACCGTCTTGTTCCGGACGTTTCACCTGCCGACACCGCAAAAGGTCGACACCGCAAAAGGGGTTCAAGTGGCCGACACCTCCAGCTCTGACGACGTAGCCAACCTCCGGTATCCCGGGGGCGAGATCGATCTGAAGATCGTGAATGCCACCGAGGGTTCGGACGGCATCGAGCTTGGCTCGCTGCTGGCGAAGACCGGTTACACCACCTACGACGGTGGTTTCGTCAATACCTCGGCCACCAAGAGCGCCATCACCTACATCGACGGTGACGCGGGCATCCTGCGCTACCGCGGGTACCCGATCGAGCAGCTCGCCGAGAAGTCGAACTTCATCGAGGTCAGCTACCTGCTGATCTACGGGGAGCTGCCGACGGCCTCCGAGCTCGAGGCCTTCACCAACAAGATTCAGCGGCACACCCTGCTGCACGAAGACCTCAAGCGGTTCTTCGACGGCTTCCCGCGCAACGCGCACCCGATGCCGGTGCTGTCGTCGGCGGCCAACGCCCTGAGCGCCTACTACCAGGACTCGCTCGACCCGAAGGATCCCGAGCAGGTCGAGCTGTCGACCATCCGCTTGCTGGCCAAGCTGCCGACCATCGCGGCCTACGCCTACAAGAAGTCGGTCGGTCAGCCGTTCCTGTACCCGGACAACTCGCTGAACCTGGTCGAGAACTTCCTGCGCATGACCTTCGGCCTGCCGGCCGAGCCGTACCAGGTGGACCCGGAGCTGGTCCGGGCCCTGGACATGCTGTTCATCCTGCACGCCGACCACGAGCAGAACTGCTCGACCTCGACGGTGCGCCTGGTCGGCTCCTCGCAGGCCAACCTGTTCACCTCCATCTCCGGCGGCATCAACGCCCTGTGGGGCCCGCTGCACGGCGGCGCCAACCAGGCCGTGCTGGAGATGCTGGAGAAGATTCGCACCGAGCACGGCGACGTCCGCGACTTCGTCAAGAAGGTCAAGAACCGCGAAGACGGCGTGAAGCTCATGGGCTTCGGCCACCGCGTCTACAAGAACTACGACCCGCGGGCGCGCATCGTCAAGGAGCAGGCCGACAAGATCCTCGGCAAGCTCGGCGGCGACGACGAGCTGCTGGACATCGCCAAGTCGCTGGAGGAGATCGCCCTCACCGACGACTTCTTCGTCGAGCGCAAGCTGTACCCGAACGTCGACTACTACACCGGCGTGATCTACCGGGCCATGGGCTTCCCGACCCGCATGTTCACCGTGCTGTTCGCCCTCGGCCGGCTGCCGGGCTGGATCGCGCACTGGCGCGAGATGAGTGCCGACCCGAGCACCAAGATCGGCCGCCCGCGCCAGATTTACACCGGCTACACCGAGCGGGACTACCCCGCCCACTAAAGCCTGAGCTCAGATACGGCCCCTCGCGCATGCATGCCCGAGGGGCCGTTTCGTTTTCCGCATCTTTTCCCGCGAGCCGGCCTGGGGGTACCACCCGTGAGCGGCCGTGTTTGCACCCCGACACGCCGTCTTTCGCGTGCAGTCCTGGGCCGCTCGCGGGCGCCGACGGGCCGCGAAGTGCTCAATGTCACTCTGCCGGAGCGTTGCCTCATGGACAGTTGTAGTTTCACAATAGTTGTGTGAATACAACCATCGACGCGCTCGACTCGCGGCGCAAGACGATCATCTTGATCTCCTGCTGCCTCAGTCTGCTGATCGTGTCGATGGACTCCACCATCGTGAACGTTGCCATCCCGTCGATCCGCCGCGACCTCGGCGCGAGCGCCACCCAGATGCAGTGGGTCGTCGATGTCTACACGCTGGTCCTGGCCTCACTGCTGATGTTGTCCGGCGCCGCCGGTGACCGGTTCGGCCGCCGCCGGGTTTTCCAGATCGGCCTGACGATCTTCGCGTTCGGCTCACTGCTGTGCAGCCTGGCGCCGACCGCCGATGCGCTCATCGGTGCTCGACTGGTGCAGGGCATCGGTGGCTCGATGCTCAATCCCGTTGCCCTGTCGATCATTTCGCAGGTCTTCACCGGTCGGGTGGAGCGGGCCCGGGCGCTCGGCTTCTGGGGCGCGGTCGTAGGTATCTCGATGGCGCTGGGCCCGACGGTCGGCGGTCTGCTGATTCACGCCGTCGGCTGGCGGTCGGTGTTCTGGATCAACCTGCCGATCTGCCTGGCCGCCATCGTGCTGACGGCGATCTTCGTCCCGGAGAGCAAGTCGGGCACCATGCGCGACGTCGATCCGATCGGCCAGGGGCTGGCCGTGCTGTTCCTGTTCAGCCTGGTCTTCACCCTCATCGAGGGGCCGGGCATGGGCTGGGGCCATCCCCGCACCGTGGTCATCGCGGCAGTGGCGGCGCTCGCCCTCGTCGGGTTCCTGCGCTACGAGCGCCGGCGCCACGACCCGTTCATCGACCTCCGGTTCTTCCGCAGCATCCCGTTCGCGGCCGCTACCGTCACCGCCGTACTCGCGCTGACCGCCTGGGGCGCGTTCCTGTTCATGATGTCGTTCTACCTCCAGAACGAGCGGCACTACTCGGCCATGCACACCGGCATCATCTACCTGCCCATCGCCATTGGCGCCCTGGTCTTTTCGCCGCTGTCCGGGCGGATCGTCGGGCGCTACGGCTCTCGCCCCTCGCTGATGGCCGCAGGCGTCTTGATGGCCTCGGCCGCGCTCATGCTGACGACGTTGACCGCGACGACGCCCATGTGGCGAGTGGTCGTCATTTTCGCGGTGTACGGCATAGGGTTCGCGATGATGAATGCGCCAGTGACCAACGCCGCGGTGAGCGGCATGCCGGTAGATCGCGCCGGCGCCGCGGCGGCTGTGACCTCTACCAGCCGGCAAGTGGGCGTGAGTATCGGTGTGGCACTGTGCGGTTCGATCGCCGGCTCGGCACTGGCCGGTAGCGGCGTCGACTTCGCCACGCAGGCCCGGCCGCTGTGGTGGATGTGCGTCGGGGTGGGTGTGGCGGTCACCGTGCTCGGCTTCATCTCGACCTCGCCGCGCGCATTGCGCTCCGCCGAGCGACTGGCGCCGCTGATCGAGGGTTCCCGTGAGGCGGAGCCGGCCGGTGTCCACTGATCCGTTGGCCGACGAGGTCTGGCAGGCCATGGCCGCCGTCGTCTTCGAACACCGCGACGGCTGGAAGCGCACAGTGGTAGACCAGTCCGGCCTACCGTTCAGCCGTATCCGGGTACTGCGTCGGGTGGCGATCCGGCCCATGACCGCCAAGCAACTCGCCGAGGCCACCACTATGGACGCCCCGGCTGCCACCGTCGTGATCAACGATCTCGAAGACCGCGGACTGGTTGTGCGCCAACTGGATCCGGGCAATCGGCGGTGCAAACTGGTATCGCTCACCGAGGCGGGACAGGCCATGATCGACCGGATCAATCAGGCAGATGACCCTGCGCCGCCCATCTTTGCGACGTTGGACGCCGA
>Ga0265327_10002734_pt1 | contig 17974 bp, 12 predicted proteins | sample 41621metaG_FD_202089 | JGI IMG/M metagenome (GOLD analysis project Ga0265327, IMG submission 202089) | Rhizosphere microbial communities from Carex aquatilis grown in University of Washington, Seatle, WA, United States - 4-16-21 metaG | ecosystem: Host-associated > Plants > Roots > Rhizosphere... | reverse complement strand
TATTGGCACGAGACAAGACTTTCCGGCGATCCCCGCTTGCCGGCAGGCGGTTGCGGGTGGGATATGTCTCGGGGGATTATCGCCAGCATGCGGTGAGCTATTTTATAGAGCAGCTTTTCGCCCGGCACGATCGTGCGCGGATTGAGCTGTTCGCCTATTCCACACAGGGGCTATGTGATGCTGTCACAGAGCGTTTGCAGGCACAGGTAGAACATTGGGTCCCTGTCTCCGGAATGAGCGACGAAATGGTTCTGGATAGAATCGAGTCGGACGGGATCGATGTGCTGATCGATCTTTCCGGACATACCCTGCACAACCGCATGGGAGTCTTTGCCCGTCGCGCGGCACCGGTACAGGCGCATTACCTGGGCTATTTTGCCAGCACGGGACTGACGGAAATGGACTATCTGATCGGGGACGACGTGGTGACGCCACCTGAAACAGACGGACATTTCTGTGAACAAATATGGCGCTTACCCAGAGTCAGGGCGTGTTATGACGGCAAGATAGAGGCTCCCGTGCCTGACTGGCAAGCGGAACAGGATGGTGTTGTATGGTTGGGGAGTTTTAACAATCTGGGTAAATTGACTCCGGCAACCCTGGCTCTCTGGTCGGAAATTCTGTGTGCCCTGCCGGAGGGGAAACTGCTGCTGAAAACCAGAGAGCTTGCCGATGCCGGTAACCGGGAGCGAGTTCTGAATATTTTTTCTGAAAATGGTATTGCACCGGATCGAATCGAACTGCAGGATGGAAGCGCTACGCCCGGCTGGAGGGAGCACATGGCCTACTATGACAGGCTGGATATTGCACTTGACCCGGTTGGAGCGCACGGTGGCTATACCACAAGCTGCGATGCCCTGTGGATGGGGGTGCCGGTGGTGACGCTTGCGGGAGACCGCATGGCATCGCGCATGGCGTCGTCAATTTTGCATGCAATCGGTCACCCCGAGTGGATAGCCGCGTCGGAAGCAGAGTACGTGGACAAGACGGTCACGCTTGCGCGGGATGTGGAGCGGCGCAAGTCGCTGCGATTCGGGCAGCGTGAGCGGATGGCAACCAGCCCTTTGTGCGATGCGCGGGGGTTGGCAAACGCTCTGGAAAACGCTTATGAAGAAATGTTTGAAAAGTGGCTGACTCCTGCCTTAAGGGATGCTGAAACATGAAAAAGGTTGAGCGCAATGCCCCGTGTCCGTGCGGCAGCGGCAAAAAATACAAACAGTGCTGTCTCAAGCGTGAAGAGGCGCTTGGGGCAAGCAAGCATGCTGATAGCGCTTTTGTTTCAAATACACTGCAGGAGGCCATTGCGCACCATCAGGCCGGGCGTTTGGTTCAGGCTGAAATGCTTTACCAGCAAATTCTGCAAAAGGAGCCTGATCATCCGGAGGCACTGCATTTTCTGGGGATGGTTGCGTTTCAGGTGGGCAGGGCTGAAATTGCAGTTGATCTGATAGGCAGATCGCTTGCAATTAATCCTGCCTCCGCCGAGCCGCATGCCAATCTCGGGGGGATACTCCAGATGCAAGGCAAGGTAGGCGAGGCAGTGGAGCATTTCCACGCGGCGCTCTCGCTGAAGCATGATTATCCCCAGGCGCACAATAATTTGGGGAACGCGCTCAAGGATCAGGGGAATCTATCCGGGGCAGTGGAACATTTTCTTGCGGCACTATCGATCCAGCCCGATTATCCGGAGCCATACAGTAATCTGTTGTTTTTGTATGCCTACCATGCTTCGCTTCCCACCAATGAATATCTGTCACTGGCGCGCGGTTGGGAGTTGGCCTGTGTGCCTGCGCATGAGCGTCTATTGGCACGAGACAAGACTTTCCGGCGATCCCCGCTTGCCGGCAGGCGGTTGCGGGTGGGATATGTCTCGGGGGATTATCGCCAGCATGCGGTGAGCTATTTTATAGAGCAGCTTTTCGCCCGGCATGATCGTGCGAGGATAGAGTTGTTTGCCTATTCCACTCAGGGGCTGGACGATGCGGTCACAGAGCGATTGCGGGCTCAGGTGGAACACTGGGTTTCCATCTACGGAATGAGCGATGCGATGGTTCTGGATAGAATCGAGTCGGACGCGATCGATGTGCTGATCGATCTCTCCGGTCATACCCTGCATAACCGCATGGGGGTCTTTGCCCGTCGCGCGGCACCGGTACAGGCACATTACCTGGGCTATTTTGCCAGCACGGGACTGGCGGAAATGGACTATTGGATAGGTGACGAAATCTTGACCCCGCCCGAAGCGGATAGTCAATTTTGCGAAAAACTGTGGCGACTGCCCCGTGTCTGGGTTTCCTATAAGACCATAGCCGATGCACCCGCCATCAATTGGTCGCCGGGCAGCGATGGTTCGATATGGGTGGGCAGTTTCAATAATTTAGGCAAGCTCACACCGCAAACGCTCGCTTTGTGGGCAAAGGTGCTCCATGCGTTGCCTGAAGGACGGTTATTGTTAAAAACAAAGGAACTGGCCGACCACGGGAATCGGCAGCGCATACTCGCTGCTATGGCAAATCATGGAATATTGCCTGACCGGATAGAACTTCAGCGTGAATCCAACTGGGCTGATTATATGTCCCAATACAACCGGCTGGATATTGCACTTGATCCCGTTGGCGGGCATGGCGGAGGGACTATAACCTGCGATGCCTTGTGGATGGGTGTTCCGGTTGTTCACGCGTTGGGAGATCGTGCCAGCTCAAGATTTACTGCCTCAATGCTTAACGCAATCGGGCACCCCGAGTGGATAGCAGGCTCTGAAGAAGATTACGTGGCCAAGGTTGTTACGCTGGCACGAGATTTGGTACAACGCAAAGCGCTCCGTTTCGTCCAGCGCGAGCGTATGGCTTCCAGTCCTCTGTGCGATGCAGTTGACCTGGCAAAAGTTCTGGAAGCCGCGTACGTTGGAATGTTTGAAAGGTGGCTGGAAAGCAGGGGGATTTAGGGTGATTTCATGAAAAAGACTGAACGCAATGCACCTTGCCCGTGCGGTAGCGGAAAAAAATATAAACAATGCTGTATGCAACGCGATGAGGCGAATGCGGCCGGCAAGCGCGCAGAGTCGGCAGGAATTTCCAATACTTTGCAGATGGCTTTGGAACATCACCAGTCCGGACAACTTGCTCAGGCGGAGGCTCTCTACCGGCAAATTCTTCAGCTCGAACCCAACCACGCAGAAGCGTTGCATTTTCTGGGTGTGCTAGCCCATCAAACAGGCAGGAACGAATTTGCCGTTGAGGTTATCGGCAAGGCGTTGCTGCTTAAACCGTCTTATCCCGAGGCGCACTGCAATCTGGGACTTGCACTGCAGGCGCAGGGCAGGCTGGATCAGGCAATCGAACACTACCGGCAGGCCATTTCTATCAATTCAAATTATGCCGAGGCACACTATAATCTGGGCAGAGCGCTTAAACAGCAAGGCAAGCCGGATGCGGCAATAGTCAGCTATCGGCGGGCGATTTCATTCAGGCAGAATTTTGCCGAGGCTTACTATAATCTGGGGAATGTGCTCAAAGACCTGGGCAAGTCGGACGAGGCCGTTGAGCAATATAAAAAGGCGCTGGTATTTAATTCAAATTTTGCCGAGCCCCATAGTAATCTCGGTTTCCTGCTGCAAAGCCAGAACAAGCTGGATGAGGCAATCGAACACTGCCGCATCGCGCTGTCAATCAATCCGGAGTTGGCTGAGGCGCACAATAATTTGGGTAATGCCTGCAAAGAGCAAGGCAGACTGGTGGAGGCGGCTGAACACTGCAGCAAAGCAATTTTGCTCAAGCCGGATTTTGCCGAGGCACACAACAATCTGGGTAATGCCTACAAAGATCAGCGCAGACTGGACGAGGCTATTGAATGTTATTGCCGGGCGTTGTCGTTCAGGCCGGATTATGCCGAGGCATACAATAACATGGGGAATGCGCTCAAAGACCAGGGGAAACTGGACGAAGCGGTTGTGCAATACCGCAAAGCGCTTGCTTACAAACCGGACATTCCGGGTACGCACAGCAACATCCTCTACGCACTGAATTTTCTTCCCGAGTTGCGCAGGGAAGAAGGTTATATTGCGGCACGGGAATATGATACGGTGGCAGGCATCCCGTTACGTTCAGCCTGGCGTGCTCATGCAAATGACAGGGATCCGCATCGCCGTCTGAGGGTAGGGTATGTCTCCCCGGATTTTCGCCATCATGCGGTAGCCTATTTTGCCGAGCCAATTTTCGCCCATCATGACAAATCGAAGATTGAAATCTTTTGCTACGCAGAAGTCAGCAAAGAGGACGAATATACCGGGCGGTTCAGACAGATGGCCGACCATTGGCATTCCACCGTGGGCATGAGCGATGCGGCAGTGGCGGAAATGATACGGGGGGATCAGATCGATATTCTGGTGGACTTGGCGGGGCATACGGCCAAAAACCGGCTGCTGGTGTTTGCCCGCAAGCCGGCCCCCATACAAATTACTTATCTGGGTTATCTGGGTACCACGGGTCTGTCTGCCATGGATTACCTCATTACCGACCACTATGCAGATCCGGAAGGTTCCAACGATTCCTATTATTCCGAACGCCTGTTGCGCATGCCAAACAGCCTTTGGTGTTTCCGCCCCAGCCGGAGTGCGCCAGAAATCACACCGTTGCCCGCATTGGCGCGAGGCTATCTCACTTTTGGCTCATTCAATAATTTCAATAAAATCGACCGGCATTCTCTGGATTTGTGGGGAAAGCTGCTACGGGAAATTCCGGCCTCCCGTCTGATCATGCTTTCTGTGGGCGGGGGGGAAACACGGCAAAGTCTGTTGCACCATTTCAGCGGGCTTGGAATTGATGCGCAGCGTCTGGAGTTCCACGGCATCATGCCCATTGATGAGTTTCGTCGCAAAATTCTTGAAGTGGATATCTCGCTCGATCCTGTTACCGTCAACGGGGCAACCACGACGTGCGAATCTTTGTGGATGGGCGTGCCGGTCGTTTCACTCGCGGGTAACCGTCTCGTTAGCCGGGCCGGATTGAGCATACTCAGTACGGTGGGGTTGGTCGATTTTGCTGTTACCTCGCCCGAGAGCTATATTCGTCTGGTCGCCTATCTCGCCGACAATATTCCCTTGCTCGCCGAAATTCGTGCGGGATTGCGCGAACATCTCCGGTTATCACCGCTCACCGACGAAGCCGGTTTCACGCACGATCTGGAAAACCGTTACCGGGAGATATGGGTTAAATGGTGTGGCAGTGAAAATAATTAGTTAGTCTAAATTTGGTGTGCAGCGGGCGTGGCGCGCATTCTTTATTCCGAGGCCACCACGCGATTCTTGCCGGTTTTCTTGGCCTGATACATGGCCCTGTCCGCGCGTGCGATAACGCCCTCTGCGGATTCTTCGGCATTGCGGAGTGCCACACCGGCACTGAAAGTAATCAACTTGCGCTCATTGTTGTGCAGAAAAAATTTCTTGGTGAGTTCGCGCTGCAACCGGGTTATCGTCGCCATGGCTTCTTCCAGAGCAGTTTCTGACATGATGATGATAAATTCTTCACCGCCGTAGCGCGCCACTTCGTCGGTGGGGCGCAGGGTTTCCTTAATGACCGATGTCAGGTGTACCAGAGCATGGTCGCCAGCCTGATGCCCCAAAGTGTCGTTGAGTTGTTTGAAATTGTCGATGTCGAGCAGAGCCAGACTGATCGGCGTTTTTTGCCGCTCGGCACGCTTGATTTCGCGATCCATGGCTTCATCCATGCCACGCCGGTTGAGTGCGCCGGTGAGCTGGTCTTCGTGCATTTTTTCACTGGCCTGTTCCAATTCCTGTTCCAGCTTTTTGACACGATCTTCGGCTTCCTGCGCCTGTTTGCGGGTGGACAACAGTTCTTCGTGCGAGCGCTGTGCGCTGGCCTGGATGGTGCGTGTGTCGCGCATGATGTCATCCAGCAGATGGCTCAGTTCGGTCAGATTGTCGGCTCCCCCGATTTTCTTGCTGTATTCGGCAATTTTTGAGTGGTACTCGCCGGTTTGCTCGGTCACCTCTCCCAAGCGGTCGATGAAATTCGTCATCAGGCTCTTCAAGGTGGCCTTGGCGTCAACCAGACTTTGTTTCAGGAAGCCCTGTTTGATAATGGCGTTACGCAGGTTGCGTTCGGCATCGGCAATGGTGCGCGCATCCATCGGGCGGGCGATGATTTCCTGCAAGGTGGCAACCTGGCCGTGCAGCCACTGGTCGTCGGAGGCAAGTTCGCCCACATTGTCAACCAGCAGGCGCAGCAGGCGTACCACGCCTTCCTGTATTTTTGCCTTGTCACCTTCACGCGATTCAAGTTTTATCCAGAATCTGCGCAGTTGTTTGGACAATTGGGTTGCCTGGTCAAAATTGCGGGTGCCGCGAACTTGCTGTACCAGAGTTTGAATTTCACCGGCAAGGTCGGGTTGGCTGGTGAGTGAGCTTTCCAGTGCCTGTGCAAGCAATTCGCACAATTGCGCGACAATCTCGGCATGAATTTTGGATCCCGGAGCCGGGGCCAATTCCGGGGCGGCGGCGGGGGGAACTGCGGGGGAGGACGGATCGGTGGCTGCCGGAATCAATTCTCCCAAATTGGTTGTAGTGGGTGCGTCAGACCAGGAGTTGGTCAGTCCCTGCAATTTTTCAAACAGGATGTCGTTGTTGTTCGAGAACTTCGTCAGTACCGTTTCGACACCATCTTTCTTGCGGGTTATAGTGATCCCCTTGTGCGGAGTTTCCAGCTGTTTAAGCAGATCGCGGATCAGTTTTGGCCAGGCCAGTGTCGGTTTGGCGGGTTCGGCGGCCAAAGTTGTGGCTTCAGTCGTTCCGTTGGGGGCGCCGCTGATCTCCTGATATACGCGCGCATAATTGTCCGGAGTCGGGGCGAGTTTGCGTACAGCTAACGTTTTTAAGGTGTCCCGCGCGAGTTCGGAGGGGCTGTGGGGTGGTGTCATGTGCAAGCCTTTTATAAAACAGGTATTACAAACATCTAAAGTCAAATTTGCGCTTTACGGTTGTAACGCTACGCCTGATTATTCAATCAGGTGGTTGTTGATCGCGTAACGGACAGCTTCCGCATTATTTTTCAATTGCATTTTTTCCAGCATGCGCGAGCGGTAAACACTGACGGTTTTAGCGCTTAGCGACATGATATCGGCCATCTCGCTCAAACTTTTTCCGGCTGCCATCAGGCAGAGAGTCTGATATTCGCGGTTGGACAGAATCTTGTGCGATACATCCTGCGACTTCTCGTTCGTGAGGTCGTCGGCCAGTTGTTCCGCCAGTTCACTGCTGATGTATTTCTTGCCGCTGGCGACTTTGCGTATGGCTGTAACCAGCTGCGAGGGGGCGCTTTGTTTGTTCATATATCCCGACGCGCCGGCCTTGATAGAACGCAGGGCATATTGCTCGTCCGGGTGCATGCTGAGGATAAGTATCGGCAAGGCGGGACATTGCAATTTCATTTGCCTGAGCACATCAATGCCGTATTTATCCGGCAGCGTAATATCCAGCAATGCGATGTCGTACTTGTTGTCCCGCACCATTCTGATTGCTTCCATTCCGGTTTCAGCTTCCCCGACTACCCGAATATCGCTGGTGTCATCCAGAATTTGCTTCAGGCCTTTGCGGATCAAGGCATGATCGTCCACCACCAGTACATTTATAATGATAGTCATCGTTTACCCGTCGTGGCTTGAGTGATACGCATGGGGTGTGCTTCAGCTCCCCGTTCTGTATGGTTTGTCAGATTGTTCATGGCCATATTTCAGAATAACGTTTGTTGCGTTAACGCACCGCTGCCCGCAGATTGTGCCAACAAATGGGGAATGTGAACTTCCACGGTGGTTCCCTTGCCCGGCTTGCTGCTGAACACTACCTTGCCGTTAAAATGGGCGACGCGTTCCTGTATGCCGCGCAGGCCGAACGAGCGGGGTTTCTGGCGGTCAACTTCTTTGAGCCCGCAGCCATTGTCGCTGATAATCAAATCGACGCCCTTCCGGCGATTGGCAATTTCCACGGTTACTTCACTGGCCTTGGCGTGCTTCATGATATTGGTCAGCGTTTCCTGGAATATCCGGAAGAGTGCAATCGACGCATCCGGGCTAATTTCCATGCCTTCGTCGATCTGGTTAATCGGACAGGAGATTCCGGTGCGTTTTTCAAATTCCTCGGCTTCCATTTCGATGGCGGCAATGATGCCGAATGAATCCAGCACACTGGGGCGCAAGGTGCGCAAAATATTGTTGGCTGTTTTCATGCAGCGGTCAACCAGAGCTTCGATGCCTCTGGCCTTTTCGAGCAACGCCGGACTTTGATCAAGCAGGCGCTCGTTTAGCCATGCGGTATCAATCTTGATGGCAGTAAGGATGCCGCCCATGTCATCATGGATGTCGCGGGCGATCTTGAGGCGTTCCTGCTCGCGTGCATCCTGTATATGCGAGGATAACTCGCGCAGTTGCTCCTGGGATTGCTTCAAGCCGATTCCGGCAAATTTGCTCTGGCTGATGTTGGTCATGATGCCCTCCCACAGGACATCGCCGTTATCCAGTTTGCGCGGGGTGCAACGCATATTGATCCATTTAATCTTGCCGGTTTGGGCCATTACGACACGCCCCTCCCAGTTCCACAGGGTCAGTTTGTCCGCCGACAAGCGCATGGACTGGTGAAAAGAATTCCTGTCATTGGGGTACAAAATATTCTGGAACAGGACGGAGTTCTGTTTCAAGTCGAGCGGATCAAAGCCCAGCAATGAGCGGCCGCCTTCGCTGGCAAAAGGAAAAGACAACATACCGCCGGACTCAAGCAGCAATTGGAATGCCATGCACGGCAAATTGGAAATGAAAGAATGCAATCGCGCCTGATATTTTTCCAGCGCAAGGTGAGCCTCGCGCTGTTCGCGGCGGATTTTTGCCTCGCGCAAACCATGCTCTATGGCAGAAGCAAGAAATGCCAATCCATTCTTGAAAATATAGCCGTTTGCTCCCGCCTGAATAGCACGAATGATGGAAGCCTCGCTTTGGTTATGCGAAAGAAACAAAAACGGCAAGTCGCTACCCGCCGTTTGAAAGAGCTGCAGTGCCTCCAATCCGCAGAAACCTGAAGGGTCGAGGCTGCACAGCACGACATCCCAGCCTCCTTTAAGCAAAGCATTCTTCAGGGAAGCGGCGTCCTTTACCCGCAAATGCTTAACCGAATAACCGTCCTGTTTCAGCTTGGCGAGCGTGTGCGAGGCATCATTCTGTGATGCCTCAACCAGCAGGACACTAAGTTTCTTAACGGCTGTCATATTACGTTGAAGAGCCCCTTGCTGTTTTTTACGGATGGCAAGCTAATCAAAATCTTTTCTTGGCAGCTGACTTTGATGTTGAATCGGGTAGTCAGGCCGGGCAAGCAGTCATCAAGTTACCATTATAATGAAGATAGTCGCCTTTTCCAGAATTAACAGCGTTGGGCCTCAAGTTTTCCATGGAATGCCGATAACTGTAACGAGAGTTAACGAATCCTGAGTGAGGTGTGCCATGATTGCTTTTACTGTCTGGGGGTTTATATCAGAAGGAGATAGATATCTCGATTTTAATCTGGATGTTTTTGCCGAATCGCCATCGGATGCCACTGAAAAGGTTCTGAAAAAGCATGCAAATCTGGTCGTGTCGAGCGTTTGCAGGGCAGTTACGGGAAGACTTTTGGATTATTAAGCATTTCAATTCCAGCTGTGAACTTACATAAGTAAATGAGAATATTGCGTGGTTTTAGTTGAAGCTACTACATAAGTAGACGATAATAATACTATAAGTAAATGAGAATGCTTTAGCAAAATACATAAGTTGTTGAGAATAGTTTTTTTCATGCTATTATCAACACATGCCAGTCAGGAAAATTCCCAAGAATTACCTTAAGGTTACTGGTACATTTTCCAGTGCTAAGAATGGTAAATCGCTCGGTTACGAGGAATTACTCGAACGAGACCTGATGATTTTGCTTGAATTCGATGATGCTGTCGAAAGTTTTGAAGAGCAACCTGTAAAAATCCCCTATATCGATGGTAAAAGGCGCAAGAACTATGTGCCAGATATTCTCATTCATTATCACAAGCCGATTTCCGGAGAGGCACGGCGTCCTGTACTGGGTGAAGTTAAGAAATCCGAAGACCTAAAAAAGAACAAGACGAAATATGCGCCAAAGTTCGAAGCGGCAGCTATATTTTCTGAAAAACAGGGTTGGGAATGGCGGAAATTTACTGAAAAGGATATTCGAACTCCCCTCCTCGATAATCTAAAATTTCTGCGCGAGTATCATAGCTCGGAGCCAGATGAGGGGTTGCTGCAGAAAGTTATCGATTGCATGAATAATGCACACAACTCAGCATCTGTCGAATCCTTATTGAAGAAGCTATGCGCCTCTGAGGATGATACTTTGGTGATGGTGCCAGCGATTTGGCATCTACTTGCCACAAAACGCATTACAGCTAACCTGAAAAAACCTCTGGACATGAAAACAAAGCTGTCGCTTTAGAAGGAGGTTAACTCATGACACAAGCTAAGCACTCTCAGTTATCCATTTCAAAAGGCGAATTGGTCAACTACAGTGGGCAGGAGTACGTTGTGCTGAGAATCGTTGACCTCACAAATGTACTGGCCAGAAACTCGAATACCAAAACCACCGAGATGCTGGAAATTCGCCATCTGACGCCATGGTTTGCAAATGAAGCCCATAAGACTGAAAGTAAAGATATTGATTTGCTAGGCATCCCAGAAACAGAGTGGGAAGAAGCGCGTGCACGACTGGATATAATTCTCCCAATGCTGACCAGACAGGATAGGAATTCTGGACTGGTTAACGCTATTTCAAAAGAATCAGGACATAGCCCTGCAACACTTTATCGTTGGCGTAACGACTACAAAAATAGTGGTTTACTGTCGTCTTTATTGCCAACCAAAAGAAGCGGTGGTCAAGGAAAAGGAAGAATCAGCGATGAGGTCGAAGCAATTATTGAGAAAACTCTGTCTGATTTCTATCAGACAGATAAAAAACCCAGCATTAAGGCTACAGTGGAGGAAGTACAAAGACTGTGTAAGTTAGCTAATCTGCCCAAGCCACATTGGGTGACAGTTAAAAATCGGATTAATTGGAAATCTGCAAGAGAGAATTTTGAAAAGCGCCATGGAAAGCGTGCAGCAATACAGATGTTTGATCCGATTGAGGGGTCAGTGCCGAATGCAGAATGGCCACTTGCCTTGGTGCAGATTGATCACACGCCGCTACCAGTAATGATCGTACATGATGTTACCAGACGCTCAATTTGCAGGCCTTACGTGACTTTTAGTATTGATGCTTATAGCCGTGTAGTAACGGGCATGGAGCTGTCATTGGAAGCACCATCTGCAATGTCAGCTGGGCTTTGTGTTTCACATTCCATTCTGCCAAAAGAAAAATGGCTTTCCGAGGATATTGGACTTCCAGATGTAAAATGGCAGTGTTGGGGGGTGATGGGCATATTGCACATGGATAACGCAAAGGAATTCCGTGGAGATATGCTCAAGGAAGCATGTCGCGAATACAACATCGATCCACAATTCAGACCCGTAAAAACTCCGCGTTATGGCGGACATATCGAGCGGCTCATGGGCACTGCATCAGAAAAACTCAAGGTGTTGGATGGTGCAACGTTTGCCAATCCAAAACAGAAGGGTGAGTACGATTCAGAAGACGAAGCCACAATGACGTTTCATGATCTGGAACAGTGGCTGGTGCTATTCATTGCCAAATACCATCACTCACCTCATGAAGGTATTAACGGCGAGGCGCCGATGGATAGGTATCGTAATGGGTTGTTAGGTGGAAACGGCAAGCTTCCACGAGGGTTGCCTGCCCGCCGTCTGGACGAAGAAAAAGTCAGGATAGATTTTATGCCGTTCATAGAGCGTACGGTGCAGAATTATGGCGTGCTCATCGATGATACCTACTATTTTGCTGATGTATTGCGTCCATGGATTATGGCTCCGGATCCGGAACATCCAAAATCGACAAGGTTGTTCAAGTTCAGGCGTGACCCGCATGATATCAGTCGGCTATATTTTTTTGATCCAACAGCAAAGAGGTATTACGTCATTCCATTTCGGGATTCAAGTCTTCCACCGATTAGCTTGTGGGAGTACAACGCCGCACGTAAAGCAGCCAAAAAAGCAGGCGTGAAGGATCTGAACGAACGGATTATTTTTGAATATGCCAATAAACAAAACGAAATACAGGAAAAGGCAGCACAAAAAACAAAAGCTGCGCGCAACGAAAGTCAACGTAAGATAAACCATGAAAAAGCACGCAAGAAGCGTGCAAAAGACTTGCCAAATACGATGAAAACTGAGGCTCCTGCCATACCTCCGGTTATCCCAGGGTACGACCCTAACAGGAAGTCGCATTTCGACGACGATGAATGATATGGATAACCCTCTCTATCCGCACTTGGGAAAAATTGCGCTCAAGCAAGTTGAGTTACCGGATGCTCAACGTATCCTGACAATCAAGGAAGGGACTTGGATTTCTTATACAAGAGCCAAGCAAATATTGGAGCACATGGAAGAATTGTTTGAGCATCCGCGTATTATTCGAATGCCGAATATGCTGATAGTGGGACCGAGCAATAATGGCAAGACGCAAATCCTGCGTCACTTCGAACAAAAGCATAAACCCGATCCAAATCCAGATGGCGATTACTCCATCGTTCCAGTGTTGTTTGTTGAATCGCCGACCAAACCAGATGTAGGGGCCTTGTACGACAGAATATTGGAGGCGGTCTGGCAGCCGTACTCAATTCGCGCAAAAGATCCGGAAAAGGAACAAGAAGTGAAGAAGGTCTTGCGGAATATCCAATTAAAGGTGCTGTTGATTGATGAAATTCAGAACCTCATTGCGGGTGGGCAAGCTAAGCAGCGTGAATTCAGGAATAGCCTGAAAGGTCTTGGCAACCAACTTCAAATATCCATCATAGCTGCCGGCGTAGATGAGGCATTCAACGCAATCAATACGGATCCGCAGCTATCGAACCGTTTCGAGCCTGAGCTCCTTCCTAAATGGACATTAAATAACGAATATGGTGACTTGCTTGAAAGTTATGAACGGCGTTTGCCATTACGAAATCCGTCAAATTTGCGTAGCGATCCTGTCATAGCTCAGAAGATACTCTGGATGAGCGAGGGCATACTGGGCGAGATACACGAGGTGCTCAAACGGGCTGCCATTCTGGCAATCAGGGAAAAAACTGAGCAGATCACCCTGAAGATAATTGAGAAAATTCGTTGGACGATACCGTCCAAACGAAAGGTGGCACCATCGCCGTCCTGATATGACAGGCAACCAACAGTTATGGTTGTATCACCCTAAGCCGCTAACTGACGAGCTGCTATCCAGCTGGCTGGTGCGCATTGCACATGGCCATGGCATGAAACTACAAACGTTTTGCCGGGTAGCGTTGGGTAAAGGGCAGGAAATTTGGTTCAGAGATATTGACCGTCAAGTACCCGAGTGGTTTGTGCGCGCGTTGTCTGAACATACTGGTGCAGGCGTACGCCAGATCAGGCGTGCAAGTTTGCTCGACTACAAAGGCGTGCTATATCGCCACTACCGATGGAGCGGTCACCAGTATTGGTTGTTGCCGCTGAATATGGTGGATACCAGCTTCCAGCATCATGGTTTGCAATATTGCCCACAGTGTCTGGCGGAGGATAAAGAGCCATATTTCAGAAAGCGTTGGCGAGTGGCGTTCTATACGATGTGTACCAAGCATCAGTGCATGGTGCATGACCGATGTACAGAATGCGGAGCACCAGTGGCTTTTCATCGGCGTGAGATGGGTAAATTCAGCCGACTTGATGCCGGGATTATCACCCAGTGCCATGCATGTGATTTTGATCTGCGCAAAACGAAAGTTGTTGAGCCAATAATCTACGATGAATCTGCCGGACTGAAATGGTTGCCAGCCTTGCACATGCTGGAGGGTGTAGGCGGCGTTGATGCGCGCTACAACGTCGGTTTTTTTGCGGTGCTTCATCAGTTATGCAAAATCATGGTGACGCATTATCCGCATGAACATCTACAGCAATATGTTGGTGGCAAAATTGGTGCGCCTCCAATTGTGTTGCGGCCAAAGCATGAGTCATTCGAGCACTATTCATTAGAAGAACGGCATGTGGTGATTCAGCTTGCGATGTGGCTGCTGGCAGATCCGGAACAAAGAATCATGGATGCGTGGAGAAATAAAGCAGTGCGGTACAACGTGTTGAAAAAAGATTTTCAGCCGAGGCCTCAGTGGTACCGGGATATAGCTGAAAGGTGTGCAAATTGGCGGAAGGCGAGAACCTTTTAACATTAACATGGAGCAAAATACGCTTTTGCAATCCGTATTGTTTTGCTACAGCCGGGACAACTAGTTGTTGACATTCACGGATGGCAGCCATAAGCTCGCAAAAGCGAGCTTATGGCTGCCATCAGGTGATACCATGTTTTCAGGTCGGATGTTGTTGCTATTTGCGTAATTGCTAAGTAGAATGCCGCCCCTGCCGATAGTGGTGTTGAATTGGTATCGCATGGCGGGAATTGCCCATCACGAAATTTTGGCGCATCAACAAAATACATTGCATCGCTCAAGTTATGTGTAGTTTGCCGTTTTTTATTTTGCCTAACTCATAGGGGAGTTCGCATGGCATTAACACTCACACAGTATCTCGCTGAGGCCGCGCGGCCCGCTCAAGACACAAGCGGGCTTGAGACATGCGTCACTTGCAAAATCCCGTTACAAGAAACGATCACAGGTTATCGACCGGGGAAAGATGGCACGAGGTGTTCCGATTGCTACTTCTGCGAAATTAGCAAGTTGATAGATGAGCATCCGATTGGCAGGCCAATGTCCACAAGAGCGTCTTTGGTAACAAAGACGACTGCTGTTTGAATACAATCTTTCTTGGTACAGAGGAGGTTGACGCATACTGTAAGGATATCGTTAATCGGCTAAAGCATCTGCCAGATGGATTCCCGAACGTATTCTGCCCAATTGGAGAGTCCGGTAAACAGCTGCTGATAGCAATGTCCAGACAGTTGTCTGTTGAGGTACGTGATTCCCTTCGCATAGTTCCCATTCTTTACGACAAGAAATCTAGCACGGCTTCCTTTAAGAACGACCTAGATAAAAAAGTTATAGCTGAAGCCGCTTTGGTACTTGTGCTGGACAGTTCCATTCACTCTGGTGGTAGCATGTTAATGTCCATGCGACTTATTCAGAGTAATGGAGCAAAAAATCCGATCGCATATTCCTTGGTCATTAAACAAAGCGCACGTTTTATTCCACATTACTTTGGTTTGGTTGTTGGCGACCACGACAGAACGATATTCCTGCTTGATTCAATCCCGAACAACAGATTATTTGCAGGGAACGAATACCAACCAGTAGGCATTTTTCGTCGCATTGAAGATTCTGACTCTAATCGACAGCAACAAAGCTTGGATATTGGAGTAACCTCACTTGATAAAATTTCCTGGGGGGATCTATATTACGAGCATCGTGTCAATGGATATGATGTAATCGTTGTCGAGGATGGCGATCAGCTTGCCGGGTACATTAAAATAAAAATTAAATGCGGACATACGCTATTCATCGACGTGATAGCGAATGATATAAGCTATCGAGGAAAAGGTATTGGGGGGGCTCTTATGCGTTACGCCGAAAATATGGGGCGAGCGCTTAAATTAAATTGTATTGAGTTATGGTCTATTGAAAAACAGATTTCCTTTTATCGGGATAAATACCAATTTGATCTGCTGGATGAAACCATAGATGCGGGTGACAACGAACGTTATACGCTCATGCGTCGACCTTTGCTCTACCACTTTGATCTTGCCGATTAGCATTAAGGGTTGAGGAAGCTATTTGATTTGGCGTTTACTCTTTCCCATTCATCCAAACAATCTTGCGATAATGCGGCTGAAGAAATTGACATTTCTCTCGCCACTACGATCCAACTGCTCCATCATGAAATAATTGCGCACAGCGAAAAAAGCACAGACAAGCGCCAGTGCTATGGCCAGCCACTGTGACCAATGTAACCGCCTAATAAGCAAAGATTCAATTAGCGGGCGATACATATTGCCCTGCATTGATTCAAAATTCCGCATGATCCATGCGGGCACAACCCAATAAAAGAAGGTAAAAAGCATAACTCCAAGGACAGCAGCCCATTCCTATGGGAGTCTATTGGCAATATACGCCGCATCGCCCAGTATTTGACTGGCGGCAGATTTTCTTCGGTAGTGTCGGCTGTAGCCCATATAAAATATTGAAGCTGAATTAAGTAGGCTTGAGGGTTAGAAGACGTGTGCTTCCATCAGGCTTTTTCGAACGGCCTCGTAGCTGTTGTAATACAGCGGTTTCAGTTCGCGAGCAATATCAGTTGCCAATTCGTCGACCTCCATTTTTAAATGCTGGAGCGCCAAGAATTTTTCTTGTGAATCTATGATTTTTCTTGATAAATCTGGAACATCCAGCTTATTTGTAATGTCTGGGTTATCCACAAGTACCTGAAGGTGATGCTGAATTTTTGCTATTAACGAAAGCTCAAGATAGTATGGTTTGTTTAGAGCATCGTTGTCACAATACCAAACCAAGGAAGCAATGTCGTAGCTACTGAGCTTTATATCGCTGTCCGCATCCTTCTTGACGTTCTTTAGAAGGCGAATGGCTTTCTTTGCGCCTCCGTTTGTCGCGAGATCCTTTTCCTCAATCCGCAGCATATGAAGAAACGGACGATTAGGAATTAGCGCGTATTCATCCTGATTGAGAATTTTTACTTCTCGGTCATGCTTCGCTCTGGTAATTTGATAAGTGGCAGTGTCGTGCCAATGGCTCGGGACGACATCAACCTTGCGCTGAAGTGATCCACCTGACAATGAAATTGATTTCGCTCCTGATTTATCCACGGTTACAGCAGGAAATTTTAGCTCAATAATTTGCTCGCACTGGCGACGCAAAGTTAGCATATTCACCAGTACATTGCCTGGGAGCGTTTTGTATGCTGATGCACGGGGGCCAGCGCCATCAACCGTTACGAAACCGTCATGCAGTACCAATAGATCGATATCGCTGGCAAATCGAATATGAACATTCAGCGGTACAGATCCTTGGTACTCGAAGGTGGCGGGTATGCCAGCACTCTGAAGGCCTGTATTTAGCTGGCTGCGTACTCGCTCTCCTTCCTGAAAGCTAATCTGAGTGTATTTTTGTTCCAGTGGCTGCATTGCACCAAGAGCATACTTTATGGCTTCCGACTTTGTGCGCGTCTCATATGCCTCCGTAAAGGCTGCCGCCTCTACGAACGATGCTGATTTGCTTAGCGTATTAATAGTGTCAAGTCCAAGGCGGCGGCTCCGCATATTGGAAAGCTTCTGTGTATAGTTACCCATGTTTGTCTTCCTTGCGAGTCAGTTTCATGCGGCCAAAAGTTATGCGTCCCTTATTGTTGAAATAATCCCCCTCCGCTTCTGTCAAATTCTCATTCAAATGAAGTTCGCAGTAGCCAGCATGCGACTGCAGTTCTGGCTCACCGATCCGAGGTTCATTTTGGTAGCTATACATCAAAACATAGCCTCGGCCCGGCTCCTTCACTAAAGACGCGGACTTACTCCGGGAACTGGACTGACCTGTCGTTAGATAAACTCGCATCTTTTCCCATGTCTGGTTAATGGTGACCGTTGCTTTCCAGCTATGGGTTATGTTGCCCTCTTGATCTTTTGTTTCTCCTTGGCAATCCCACTCCCCATTGAGATCTGGAATGCCCAATAGTGTTTGAATGGCCTTGCGGCGCCAAATCCACTTTTCAAAAACAAAGTGTCCTATTGCGTATTTCGGAGCATCGTGACCGGTCATTTCGCTAAGTCGTGACCGGTGATTTCGGTCTATCGTGACCGGCTGTTTCGCTAAGTCGTGACCGATTTTTGGTGTCGACCGAAATG
>Ga0265327_10002733_pt1 | contig 17975 bp, 16 predicted proteins | sample 41621metaG_FD_202089 | JGI IMG/M metagenome (GOLD analysis project Ga0265327, IMG submission 202089) | Rhizosphere microbial communities from Carex aquatilis grown in University of Washington, Seatle, WA, United States - 4-16-21 metaG | ecosystem: Host-associated > Plants > Roots > Rhizosphere... | reverse complement strand
GTCGCCGCGCTCGCCGTGCCGGGAGCGGGCGCGGTCGGCGGAATGCCATACACCCGCACGTAGTCGATCGTGTACTTCGCCGGGAATGCGGTGGTGCCGTCGGGATTGCCCGGCCAGTAGCCGCCAACCGCGAGGTTCAGCAGGATGAAAAACGGCGAGTTGTTGAAGACCCAGGTGGTCCCGGACGGGATTTGCGCCGAAGTGAGGGTCTTGTAGGCCGTGCCGTCGATGGCCCACACGATCTGGTTGGGCGACCAGTCGACACTGAAGACGTGGTAGCTCGCGTCGTAGGAGCCGCTGGACAGCGTCAGCGAGCCGCCAATGCCGTTGGCACCGGAATAGCCGGGGCCGTGCGCGGTACCGTAGGCAGTCACGGGCGACGCCCCGATGACTTCCATGATGTCGATTTCGCCGCAGTTCGGCCACGGGGTGCCGCTGCCAATGCTGCTGCCGAGCATCCAGAACGCCGGCCAGAGCCCCTTGCCGCTGGTTGTCTTCAGCCGGGACTCGATGTGCCCGTAGGAGGTGGTGAACGTGTATTGCGTCTTCAGGCGCGCAGAGGTGTAGTTGCCCTGGCTGTCCTTGACGGCGGCAATCACCAGGGCCTTGCCGTCGGTGGCGGCGGGATCGGCAGCAATGTACGAATTCGTCCGCGAGCTGGTGTAGCTCTCGAGCTCGTTGTTGCCCCACCCGCCGTTGTTGCCGAGTTCGTACGTCCACTTCGTCGAATCGGGAGCCGTGTGGTCGGCGGCGTCACCCTGGCTGAACTCGTCGCTCCAGATGAGCGTCGGCGTGGCGCCAGCCAGGCGGCCGGCCACGATCGCCCAAAGGGCGAGGCCAATAATCCCGGGGTGGATCTGTCTGGGGGTGCGGAAGATCACGCCTAAAAAATAGCACAACCGGACGGGAACACATCACCGATCTGTGCAACGAACCCACAATCTTATGCACCAAAATCCGTGGCGGTGCAGTCAACCACAGATGAACACGGATCAACACCGATGGCGCGGCAGCCGGGCAGCGCGGTTCGCCTCGTTGATTGCTTACAGCGTTTCTCAGCGGCGGACTCGTCGGAATGAATCACCAATCAACCACGAAGAGACCCGAATAGGGGCCCAAAGCGAAGGCAGCCGAGCTGCCAGCCACCAACCGATCGTGGGTTGGCGCGCGCTTCAGGCTCCGCTGATCCCCTGAGGCACCCACGGTGATTAACGGTCTCCAACCGTATCGTCCCGGATAATCCCGCTTGCCCTCGCGTTGATTGCGCGTGTCATTGCATCAACCGATGCCTGGAATTCCTGCCGTTGCCCGCGACCAATCCCGCCGGACCGCCGCTGAGGCGGATCCCTGCAACCGCCCCGCCTCCGATCCCGTCTTCTACCACTTTCCCATGAATCCAATCCTCCGCACCCGCGTTACCCCTGCCCTTGCAACCCTGGCCTTGGCCCTCTCGATCTGCGGCCACGCCGCCGCCCAGTCCGTCCCGACGCCTGCACCCAAGGCTTCCGCCGTTACCACCGGCGGTCCGACGGCACCGGTCCCGACACCGGGGTCGCCGTCCAGTCCCGGTCCGGTCCCGACTCATCCGACGGATTCGACCGGCGGACCGCCGACCCCCGCTCCCGGAACCGTGATCGGCCCGGGCTTCGCGCCCAACAGCCCGTTCCCGGGCGGCTCGACACCGCTAACCCCTCCGACGATCACACTGCCGAAGTACCTCGAAGGCGTGATCACGCTCGAGCAGCTCCGCGCGTTCATGAAATTCCAGCAGGAGGTGAATGAGCAGCCGGAGATCAAGGAACTGCTCGCCAAGCTGGCCGCGCAAACCCAGCAGGTGCGACTGATGCAATCCGAGCTTTCCAAAGCCCGCGCCAAAGCGCTCACGGATAACGCGGAGATGAAGGCGATCGCCGACAAGATGCAGGGGGCGATGCGCGCGCGCACCTCGATGCCTTTCGCGCCCGCGCCCGGCACGGCCGGCTCGCCGATGCCCATGGCGCCCGCGCCCTCCTCCAGCCTGCCCTCGCCGGCCCAGGGTCCGGTCCCGGCGCCCGCGAAGCCCTAGGGCGGAACCAGACAGTTGTTGCAAGGTGAGCGCCGCGAGCTGAGAGCGGCAAAACCCGCTGCCGGTCGCGCCATTCGGAAGCGCCCGAGCGAGCCTGCTCGTGACCAGTCGGCGCGGCGCTTCACTTGCTTTGGGTTTTCGATCTCCGATGGTCGATCCGGCGATTGCCTGGTCCCCGGCGAGGTCCGGATCGGTCCTTTGGGAATGTGAAGGCGGAGCGCCCTCCAACCCACGCGTGGCCGCCTTCCCCAGCAATCAGGGTCCATTCGGCGCCGCTCAGGGCGGGTACCCCGTCTTCGATTTGCTACCCCATACGGCGTAAGTGGTGCCGACCCAATTTGCTTCCGCGCGTTCGGGGTTGTTTCGGAGTTACTCCCGGTTACGGTCACGGCAGCCAACCCCATTCCCGACATGCCAGCCACCATGCGCGCCATCGTCAAACCGACCGCCGGTCCGGGCCTGATCATGACCCAGGTCCCCGTGCCGACCCCCGGCGTCAACGATGTCCTGATCAAGATCAAGAAGACGTCCATCTGCGGAACCGACGTCCACATCAACAAATGGGACCTCTGGGCCCAGCGCACCATCAAGCCGCCGCTGATCATCGGCCATGAATATGTCGGCACCGTCGAGGACGTCGGCCACGGCGTCACCGGATTCACGAAGGGGCAGATCGTCACCGGCGAAGGGCACATCGTCTGCGGCCACTGCCGCAACTGCCTCGCCGGCCGGCGCCACCTCTGCCCGAACACGATCGGCGTCGGCGTCAACCGCGACGGCGCGTTCGCCGACTATGTCTCGGTGCCCGCCAGCAACGTCTGGAAGGTGCCGGCTGGCATGTCGCTCGACGTCGTCTCCTGCTTCGACCCGCTCGGCAACGCGGTGCACACGACGCTCTCGTTCGACATGGTCGGCGAGGACGTCCTCATCACCGGCGCCGGCCCGATCGGCTGCATGGCGATCGCCGTGGCCAAGCACGCCGGAGCGCGCAAGATTGTCATCACCGACATCAACGACGGCCGCCTCGAGCTGGCCCGGAAATTCGCACCGACCCGCACCGTCAACGTCGCCCGGGAAAACCTGTCCGAGGTCTGGCACACCGAACTCGGGATGACCGAGGGCTTCGACGTCGGCCTCGAGATGTCGGGCAGCGCCCTCGCGCTGAACCAGATGATCGACAACATGATCATGGGCGGCCGGATCGCCCTGCTCGGGACGCATGTCGCCGAGGCGAAGGTCGACTGGAACAAGATCGTCTTCAAGATGCTGCACCTGAAGGGCGTCTACGGCCGGGAGATGTTCGAGACGTGGTACAAGATGACCGCATTGGTCCAGGGCGGCATGGACATCACGCCCGTCATCACGCACCGGATGCCGGTGGAGAATTTCCAGGAGGGCTTCGAACTGATGGGCGCCGGCAAGTCCGGGAAGATTGTGCTCAACTGGGAGTAAATTCCGGGAGCCGCTGAACCACTACTCTGCACTGAAGCGCACCAATCCAATCCCCAAAGCACTGAGATTTCCGACATTCCGGTCAGCCGACGAGTGGCTGGTTAGTGAGAATTAGTGGTTAAGGGCTTTCCCATGTTTTTATGAACTTAGCGTACACCGACCATTTGAAGAAGACCCTGGCGGAGATTGAATCCGCGGGATTATACAAGCGCGAGCGGGTCATCACCACGCACCAGACGGCCCACATCGCGGTCGCCTCCTCCTCGACCGGTTCCGGCGCGGGCGGCCAGAAGGTCCTGAACCTCTGTGCCAACAACTACCTCGGCCTGGCGGACAATCCCGAGCTCATCGCCGCGGCGCGGGCCTCGCTCGACCGCTGGGGCTATGGCCTGGCGTCCGTGCGCTTCATCTGCGGCACGCAGCAGATCCACAAGGAGCTCGAGGCCGCGATCTCGCGGTTTCTCGGGACCGACGACACCATCCTTTACTCGTCCTGCTTCGACGCGAACGGCGGACTGTTCGAAACACTGCTCGGGGCGGAGGACGCGGTGATCTCGGACGAACTCAACCATGCCTCCATCATCGACGGCGTGCGGCTCTGCAAGGCCCAGCGCTACCGGTACAAGAACAACGACCTCGCCGACCTCGAAGCCCGGCTGAAGGAGGCGGACGCGAACAAGGCGCGCTTCAAGCTGATCGCGACCGACGGCGTGTTCTCGATGGACGGCTACATCGCCAACCTCCAGGGCATCTGCGACCTCGCCGACCGTTACGGGGCGCTGGTGATGGTCGACGACAGCCACGCCGTTGGCTTCATGGGCAAGACCGGCCGCGGGACGCACGAGCATTGCGGAGTGATGGGGCGGGTCGATGTCTTCACCGGGACGCTCGGGAAGGCGCTGGGCGGTGCCAGCGGCGGCTACACGTCCGGCCGGAAGGAAATCATCGACCTGCTGCGCCAGCGTTCCCGTCCGTACCTTTTCTCCAACACGGTTGCCCCGGCCATCGCCGCCGCTTCCCTCAAGTGCCTCGAGATGCTCAGCCGCTCGACCGCACTCCGCGACCGCCTCGAGGAGAACACGCGGTTCTTCCGCGATGGCCTCGCAAAGGCCGGGCTCAAGATCCGCCCCGGCACCCACCCCATCGTGCCGGTCATGATTGGCGACGCCTCGCTGTCACAAAAAGTGGCCGCGCGGATGCTCGAGAAGGGCGTGTACGTCATCGGCTTCTTTTACCCGGTGGTCCCGCAGGGCCTCGCGCGCATTCGGACGCAGGTTTCGGCCGCCCACACCCGCGAGGATCTGGCCTTTGCGATCAACGCCTTTGCGGAAGTCAAAAAGGAGTTTGGCTTGTAGAAGGCTGCCTGCCGCCGATAGAACCTGAACGTCGTCAGGCGCCAGGTCGCCGGCCAGCCGGCTCATCCATGAAGAATCCCACCCCCACCGTGTTGCGCAGACTGGAGACGGCCGCCCGGAAGGCGGCGCGCCATGCCTACGCGCCGTACTCGAAATTCCCGGTCGGCGCGGCGGTGCTGACCGGTTCCGGGAAGATTTATACGGGCGCGAATGTCGAGAACGCCTCCTTCGGCCTCTGCAACTGCGCCGAACGCACCGCCATCTTCACCGCCGTGGCGTCGGGCGAGCGCCGCCTCCGGGCGGTGGTCGTGTACACCCCGACGAAAACAGCCACGTCTCCGTGCGGTGCCTGCCGCCAGGTCATCCACGAATTTGGCCCGCAAACGCGGGTGATTTCGGTCTGCGACGGGCGGGAAAGGATCGACGTCTCGATCGAGACCCTTTTGCCCGGCGCGTTCGGCCCGGCGGATCTGGGGAGCGTCTGAGGGGGCCAGTTGAGAGCTGAGTGGTGAGAGTTGAGACAGGCCGAACCCCATTAGTGGTGCCTTCCGATATCGACCGTTCCAGCCCCGGCCATCCGCCCTTCGGCGTCATCCGCATCTCCTTTCGACATCTCAGCCCCTCGTCTCGCGACCTTCGGCCCTTCGACTCCTCGACCTCCCTCATCACCCTGAACGCCGCCGCGCGGCGACACTCCAAATTATGAACCCCATCTGCCGATACTTCGTCTTGATCGCGTTGCCGACCGCCTGCGCCCTGTCCGCTTCGGCGGCTCCCGCCATCCCCGCGGTCAACCGCGCCTACATGGACGCCACGGTCTCCCCGGCGAAGGATTTCTATGCCTACGCCAACGGCGCCTACGACAAGGTGCCGATCCCCGGTGACTATTCAGGTTATGGCGTGAACCAGGAGATCGACGAGCGAAACTACGCGATCCTCCGGGGCATCCTCGAATCCTCGGCGAAGACCGGCGGACCCGCCGGCACCATCGCGCAACGGGTCGGCGACTTCTATTCGGCAGGCATGGACGAGGCGGCCATCGAACGGGACGGCGTGCGGCCGCTCGCGCCGGCCTTCGCGCTGATCGACGCCGTCAAGACCCCGGCCGACCTCGTGCCCTGCCTCGGCAGCCTGCTGGGTCAGGGGCTCGGAGCCGGATTCAATTTTGGCGTGCAAATCGATGACAAGGACACCACGCGGACGATCGCCAGCTTTGCGCAGGGCGGCCTCGGACTGCCGGAGCGGGATTTCTATTTCAAGGCCGGCCCCGAGTCGGAGGAAATCCGGCGCGCCTATGTCGAGCACATCGCCCGCACCCTCGAACTGTCGGGCGAGAAGCAGGCGGACGCCACCGCGGACGCCGCGGCCGTGATGGCGTTCGAGACCAAGCTGGCCCAGGCGTCGCGCACGCTCGTCGACCTGCGCGATCCCGAAAAGAACTACAACAAGTTCGATCGCGCCGCGCTCGCCAAGGTGAGCCCCGACGTCGCCTGGGAGAGTTTCCTGGGTCGGGTGAACTTCCCGGCCGGAGAAAAGGAAGTGCTGGTCGGCCAGCCCGAATTCTTCACCGCCTTCGGAAAACTTCTCGGCACCGAACCGGTGGAGACCTGGCGGCGCTACCTGAAGTGGCAGCTGCTGCTGCAGTCGTCCGACTACCTCGGCCGCCAGTTCGTCGACGAGCATTTCAATTTCTACGGCCGGAAGCTCAACGGAACCAAGGAGCTCCTGCCCCGCTGGAAGCGCGTGCTGGCGGCGACCGACGGCGCCATCGGCGAGGACCTCGGCCAGTTGTACGTCAAGGAGGCGTTCAGCCCGGAAGCCAAGGCCCGCGTGCTGACGATGGTGAAGTTTCACCTCGAGGCCATGCGCGACCGCATCAAGGCCGCCGCGTGGATGAGCGAGCCGACGAAGCTCCAGGCCTACAAGAAAATCGACGCGATGCGGACCAAGATCGGTTATCCCGACCGCTGGCGCGACTACTGCGCCCTCACTCTCACGCGCGAATCATACCTCCGGAATGTCCTCGTCGCGTCGGCATTCGAGCTTCGCCGCCAGTTGAATAAGCTGGGCAAGCCGGTCGACCGGAACGAATGGCTGATGAGCCCACAGACCAACAACGCCTACTACGAGCCGACCCTGAACGAGATGTGCTTCCCCGCCGGCATCCTCCAGCCGCCGTTCTTCGACGTCGAGGCCGACGACGCCTCCAACTACGGGGCGCTCGCCTCGACGATCGGACACGAGCTGACCCACGGCTTCGACGACCAGGGCCGGCAGTACGACTGGCAGGGCAACTTGAAGAACTGGTGGTCGGACAGCGACGCGCGGGGTTATACGGAGCGCGCGGAACTCGTCGCGAAGCAGTACGATGCCTTCGAGGTGCTGCCGGGGCTCCACATCAACGGCCATCAGACCCTGGGCGAAAACATCGCCGACGTCGGCGGCTTGCGGGTCGCCTACCGGGCCTTCCATCTCGCCACGGCGGGCAAGAAGCTCGAAACGATCGACGGCTTCACGCCGGAGCAGCGGTTCTTCCTCGCCTTTGCCCAGGGCTGGCGGACCAACGAACGCCCCGAGCGGGTGCGCACGCGCGTGGGCAGCGACGTGCACAGTCCGGTCCGGTGGCGGGTCATCGGTCCCGTCGCGAACTTTCCGGAATTCCGCGCCGCGTTCAACCTCACCGGTCCAGCCGAGACCTGGGCGCCGATCTGGTGACGGCTGGGCGCGGTGGCCTTGAAGGTGGAACCCGGCCTCCGGACACGTCTGCCCGGTGCATTAGCCTTGGAGGTGGAACGCGGCCTCCGGACGCGTTTTTTGTCGTCCCGTCTCAGACAGCCCGTCCGGAGGCCGGGCTCCACCTGAACCTGATCAACGACCCCTCCGCGCACCGAGTCCGGGAGTACCCGCGCCCTCCACGGGTCACCCCCGCTCAGAGCGAATCCGCGAAGCTCTTCAGTTCTTCCCAGTATTTGGGCCCCACGAAGTCCGCCAGGCCCGCGTGTGGACCGTGCTCGACGAACAATTTCTCCTTGCGGGAATTGATGGCCGAATAAAGCGCCTCGCCGTGCCAGAAGGGGACCGTCTCGTCGTCAGTGCCGTGGATGACGAGCACCGGCAGGCGCAGGCGCGGCACCTTCGCGATGTTCACAAACTTGTCGCCAGGAAACAACGGCACCCGCGTGCGGACGCGGTAGGCGCTGACAAAGGCGCCCTGCAGGACGAGGCCGGCCGCCGGTTGGTGCAGCGCGAGCTCGACCGCCGGCCCGGCACCGAGCGAATAGCCAAAGACCAGGATCCGGTCCGCCGGAACCTTGAGCTGGGTCCGCAGGTACTCGTACGCGAGCTGCGCGTCGGCATAGCACGAGGCCTCGGTCGATTGGCCGCCGCTCCAGCCGTAGCCGCGGTAATCGACGGCGAGAACCGCAAATCCCGCCGCCACAAAATCGGGGATGTATTCGCCAACCGAACCGAGGTCCTCGTAGTTTCCGTGCAGGTAGAGCACCGTATATTTCGCCGGCGGATTCGGCCAGAAGCGGGCGGCGAGCTTCACGCCGTCAGGAGCCTCCAGTTGCACGTAGGCCGGCGTGAGCTGGTAGTCGACCGGCGGCTTGGGAAAGAGCATGCGCAGCGAAAGGAAATGCGCCGCCACCGCGAGCAGGCCATAGCCCGCCGCCAGCAGCAGGACAATCCGCACCATGGCTGGCAGTGAATCCGCCATCTTCCCTCGGCTGGTCGAGTCAGACATTTCTGGCCGCCCCGCGGCCGGGTTCGAAAATCATTCGGCCGACAGCGCGGCACGCACCGCCGCCACGGCCTCGCTCCGCGGCACCTCGCGCTCGGAACGGTCGCCCATGTCGCGGATCTTCACGACGCCGCGGGCGAGCTCGTCGCCGCCAAAAATCACCGCCAGGCGCGCGCCCGATTCCGCCGCGGCCTTGAACTGTTTGCCGAACGCCTGCTCCTTGAACGGATAGTCGACGCGCAAGCCGCCGGCGCGCAGCTCGCTGACGCACGGGAACGCCTGCTGGCGGCCGTTTTCGCCGTCCATGACCACGTAGACGTCAGGCATGCTCACGTATTTCGGCGTCAACCCGCGCTGCTCGAGCAGGAGGCTGGTCGTCACGTCGCCGATCGCGAAACCGGCCGCGGGCAGGTCGGCAAATCCGAGCTTCTTGATCAGGTCGTTGTAGCGGCCGCCGCCGGCCAGCGCCCGCAAGTCGCCCTTCCGGTCGAAGGCCTCAAAGACGAAGCCGGTATAGTAGGCCAGCCCGCGGACCACGCCGAGATCGACCTCCACAAAGTCCGCGAGTCCCATGGCGGCCAGGCCGCCGAGCAGCTTCCGCCAGTCGGCGACCCGCGCGGACAGCTTCGGCGCGTCAAACGAGGCGAGCGCCGTCTCGAGGGCAGGCAGCCCCTTGATACCCAGAAATGCCAGCACCTTGGCCTTCGCGGCCGGATCGAGGGGCCCAAATTTCTCGACGTAGCCAATGAAGGCATCGTCGCCCATCTTCTCGTGCCGATCGACCGCCGAAAGGATGCCCCGCGCCTGTGCCTCGTTGAAGCCGATCGCCTCGAGGTAGAAGAACCAGAGATCGCGATCGCTGACGCGCACGTAAAAGTCGTCCTTCGTCAGGCCGAAGCCGGACAGGCACTGGATGAGCAGCGCGATGAGCTCGATTTCCGCCTCGGGGCCGGCCTCGCCAAAAATGTCGGCGTTGAGCTGGTGAAACGCCCGCAGCCTTCCCTTCTGGGCGCGTTCGTAGCGGTAGAATTCGGCGATGCTGAACCACTTGATCGGCCGCTTGAGCGCGCCGGCCTTGGCGCCGACCAGGCGGCAGACCGTCGGGGTCATCTCGGGCCGCAGCGACACCTCGCGCCCCCCCTTGTCCGTGAAGCTGAAAAGCTGGCCCTCGATCTCGTCACCCGACTTGGTGGTGTAGAGTTCGAGCGGCTCCAGGACGGGAGCGTCGTATTCCTGAAACCCGAACGCGTGCGCGGCCTGCCGCCACACGCGAAAGATGTGCTGCCGACGGGAGAAGTCTTCCGGATAAAAGTCCCGAAAACCCGGTAGCGATTGGAAACCGGCCATGCCTGACTCGAGGGGCGGAACGCGCTCAGGCCGAGGCCGGCGGCGGCGGATTGCTCTTCAGCTTCTCAAGGCTGAGCTGCTTGATCTTCTGCTTGAGAATTTTGCCGGACTTGAACTTCACCACCGCCCGCTCGGGAATGACCACTTCAGTCTCGGGCTTGTTGGGATTGCGGCCGACGCGGGCCTTGCGCACTTGCACCTCGAGGACACCGAAGTTGCGGAGCTCAACGTTGCGACCGGCGGCCAAAGCATCCATGACAATGTCGAGCGTCATTTGCACAGTGTCCTGAATCTGCTTCTGCGGAAAGCCGGTCTTTTCGTAGATCTCCAACACGATCTCGCGTTTGGTAAGGTTAGTCGACATAGCTAGGCATGGGTTGAGAGTTTGCGCATTTCCGCTACGCCACAAATAATTCACTAGCGCGTGCTTGCGTCAATCGCAAACCCGCGTAAGGGGTTCGCCCCAATCATCATGCCCAATCCCACTGCTGTTCGCTCCATGTTTGCCCGCGTGGCGGGCCGATATGACCTGGCCAACCGCATCCTCAGCGGGGGTATGGACATACGCTGGCGGACGAGGTTGGTGCGGGCGGTCCACGACTCCCATCCGAAGCAGCTTCTGGACTTGGCCACGGGGAGCGGCGACGTGGCTTTTGCCCTGGCCGACGGCCTGCCGCGCGGCACTGAAATCACCGGGGCTGATTTTTGCCAACCCATGCTGGATGAGGCACTAAGGAAACAAATTGGCAATCCGCGCTGGACGGGAATCCGTTTCCAGCCAGGCGACGGCCTGGCGCTGCCATTCGCCGACCGTTCCTTCGACGCGGTGACGATCGCCTTTGGCCTGCGCAACATGGGAGATCGGCACAAGTCACTGCTGGAAATGCGGCGAGTCCTTCGGCCGGGCGGACGAATTTTCGTGTTGGAGTTCTCGCAGCCGTTCTGGTGGTTCCGCCCGGTTTATTACGTATATTTGCTCCATTTTTCCCCGTGGCTGGCCGGTTTGGTGACCGGCGAAAGACCTGCCTATGAGTACTTGGGAGGCTCGATCGAGCAGTTCCCCGACCGCGCGGAGCTAAGCGCGGAGATTCGCGCCGCCGGGTTCGGAGAGGTCACCGCCACTCCGCTGACGTTTGGGATCGTTGCGCTGCACGAAGCGCGGTCAATTGAATGACTTGCCGCACCCGCAGGTGCTCGCGGCGTTCGGGTTCTTGATCTCAAAGCCCTTGCCGTGCAGGCCGTCATCAAAATCGACGCTGGAGCCGCTCAGGTAGGCCAGGCTGGTCGGATCGAGCAGGACGGCCACTCCTTCGCTGACAAACTCCTGGTCGCCCTCCTTCGGCTCGTCGAACGACATGCCGTATTGAAAGCCGGAGCAACCGCCCGTCTCGACAAACACCCGTAGCTTCTTCGACGGAGCGTCGAGTCCGGCCTGCATGGTGCGGACCTGGCGGGCGGCCCGGGCGGTCAAGGTGATCATGGCCGCACGGTACGCCCGAAGGAAAGGTTGTCAACCGGCGGGCAATTCCGAATTCCGGTTGAAAGCCGGAAGCACGGCGTGAGGGGCCGGCGGTCGGCAATCATCTCCGGGGAAACCCGTCCGGCCGGCAAAAGCCACGCCTGGCCGTCCCGCGGACGGGTCGAACCGACGGCAGGAATGCCGGAGTCAAGCCCGTAGCAGGAACCGTGCAAATTATGCAGCTGTGTTCTTGCCACCCGCCTTTGTCGCCCTGATATTGGGGCCCGTGGCTTCGCTCAAACACATCTTCAATGAGCTTCACTATGAGTTGACGCGGAAGATATCCGAGGGCGGCATGGGTGTGGTTTACGAGGCGGTGCAGCGCGGCGCCGGGCAGTTCCGCAAGGTCGTCGCGATCAAGCTCATTCGGGAGGAATACTCGAGCATCGAGGAGTTCCAGAAGAACTTCATCGGGGAGGCCCGCCTGGTGGCGGACCTGATCCACACCAACATCGTCCAGACCTACCACCTCGGCCAGATCGGCGGCCAGTACTTCATGACCATGGAGTACGTCACCGGGGTCAACCTGGAGCAGTTCATGGAGCGCCACGCCGAGGAGGGTCGCACGCTGCCGGTCGATCTGGCGGCCTTCATCATTTCCCGCGTCTGCCGCGGCCTGGCCTACGCCCATACGAAACGCGATCGCGACGAACGGCTCCTCGGCATCGTCCACCGCGACGTCAACCCGAAGAACGTGATGCTGGCCTACGAGGGCGACGTGAAACTGACCGACTTCGGCATCGCGAAGGCCCTCGACCTGATGTACAATGAGGAGGGCAAGGTGATCCCGGGCAAGGACGAGTACATTTCCCCCGAGGGCGCCAGCTATGCCGTCACCGATGCGCGTTCCGACTTGTTCTCCCTCGGCATCGTCCTGACCGAAATCCTGCTCGGGAAGAATGTTTTCCGCGCCACCAACCGCCTGGAATCGCGCCGCAACATCCTGACGATGCCGATTCCGCAGTTCGCCACGCTCCGCCCGGAGATCGACCCGAAGCTCGAGGCCATCATCCAGCGCGCCCTGCAGCGTGACCGCACCAAGCGCTACCAGACGGCCTTCGAGATGATGACCGACCTTGAGATGTACCTGTACAGCGACCGTTACGGACCGACCAACGAGAAACTGGCCGTGTACATCCGCGACCTTTACCAGCAAGACAACTCCAGCCGCTCCCCGATACCCCCGCCCCAGCTCCCGCCCCGCATCTCCACCCTCGAGAACCAGCGGTAATTCTTCTCGCTCATGAGTGGCCCGGGCTTCAACCAGAGCTTCCAGCAGAGGCAATCCCAGCAACTTGTCCTGGCGCCGCAGATGCGCCAGTCGCTGAAGATCCTCCAGGTGGCCGCCCTCGACCTCCGCGCCACCATCCAGGAGGAAATGCAGTCCAATCCGACACTCGAGGAGATGCCGATGGATGATGTCAGCCTCGAGAAGACCGCCACCTCGAACGATGCCGAGGGCGGACCCGAAACCGACGCCCGCGAGGAGATGGAGTTCAAGGAGGACTTCCGGATGCTCGAGCGCATCGGGCAGGACTGGCGCGACCAGATGAGCGACACCGGCGGCGTCCGTCCCACCAGCCGCGAGGACGACGAGCGCCGGCAGCATTTCTTCGACTCGCTCACGACCGAGACGTCGCTGTCCGAGCACCTCATGCAGCAGGTCGAGATGGCCGAATGCACCTCCGCCGTCCGCGAGGCCGTGCGCTACCTCGTCGGCAGCCTCGACGACCGCGGGTTCCTCACCTCGTCGCTTTCCGACCTGGCGCTCCTGGCCGGCCTGCCGCTCGAAACGATGCAGACGGCGGCGAAATTGCTGAAGAGCTTCGACCCCGCGGGGATCGGCGCTGAAAACCTCGGGGAATGCCTCCTCATCCAGCTTGCCCAAAAGGGCCGGGAAAAGTCGGTGGCCGCGCGCATCATTCGCGACCACCTGGAACTCCTCGTGCGCCGCCGCATTCCCGACATCGCCCGCAAGATGGGCCTGTCCACCGAGACGATCCAGGAGGCGATCGGCGAGATCGGCACCCTCGAGCCCGCGCCCGGCCGGCGCTTTGCGGACGACGCCAACCGCGTCGTCGTGCCCGACGTCACGGTCGAGAACGACGGCGGCGAGTGGAAGATCATCCTCAACAGCGACTACATCCCCCGCCTCCGCCTCAGCAACACCTACAAGGACCTGATCGCCAAGGGCACGCTGGCCAAGCAGGAGCGCGACTACCTCCGCGAAAAGCTCCGGTCGGGCAAGTTCATCATCAACGCCATCGAGCAGCGCCAGCGGACGATCGAGCGGATCACCCGCGAGATCATCAAGCACCAGCACGAGTTCTTCGAGGAGGGCGTCTCCAAGCTGAAACCGCTCACGATGACCCAAATCGCCGACCTGATCGGCGTGCACGAAACCACCGTCAGCCGCGCCCTGGCCAACAAGTACATCAAGACCCCGCACGGCGTCTTCGAGATGAAATATTTCTTCACCTCCGGTTACCAGTCCGACGCGGGCCAGTCGGTCGCCAACACGAGCGTGAAGGAGATGATCGCCGACATCATCGCCGGCGAGGACCCCGGCGCGCCGCTCAGCGATCAGGACATCGTCGGCGCGCTCCAGGCGAAGGGCCTCGGCATCGCCCGCCGCACCGTCGCGAAGTACCGCGAGGAACTCGGCCTGCTCTCGAGCAACCTCCGGCGCCGCTACGACTGACCGGGCGCCGGGTGGGCCAGCGCCTGCCGCAGCGTCTGCCGCAGCTTCTCGATGTCCACCGGCTTGACCAGGCAGGCGCTCAGCCGGGCCAGCGAGGTGCCGCGCGTCAGCAGCTCCGGGTTGAAATAGCCGGTGACCAGGATGCGCCGCGCCTCCGGTTGCTGGCGCATGGCCTCGGCCAGGAAATCCAGGCCCTGGCGCTTGCCGGGCAGCATCTGGTCGCAGAGGAGCAGGTCAAACTTGTGCGTGCCGAGCAGCAGCAGCGCCTCCTCGCTGTTCATGGCCGTCTCGATATCGTACTCGTCCCCCAGGCTCGCACAGAGCGCCGCGGTCAATTGGGACTCGTCCTCGAGGATGAGCAGGGTCGGCCTCGGTTTTTCTTCCGCCATGGCGAGACTACCCGGCCGGCACGGCCTGGTCGTAGAGTTTGACCGCCTCTTGCACGGTCTTCACCAGCTCGGGCAGCGACACCGGCTTGAGGAGGTAGCGGTACAGGGCCGCCTCATTCACACTGCGGAGGAGCATCTCGGGCTTCATGTAGCCGGTCACCAGGATGCGCTGGGTGTTGGGATATTCCTCGCGGACATGCACGAGGAAGCTCAGCCCGTTGCCGCCGGGCATCAGGTGGTCGCACACGACGACCTTGTAATCCTTCTTGTGCATCATGAAGCCCGCATCGCGGGCGGAACACGCCTGGTCCACGTCAAAATAGGGCGCCAGCGCCTCGGCAAAAAGTTGCACGAGCGGCTTCTCGTCGTCGATCAGCAGCACACTGCTCTTTTTCCCCGTCGCCGGGGCGTTGGCCGAAACGCTCATCGACGTGCATGCTGCTGAGCCGCGGAGCGTTGGCAAACCCAAACACGGTCCAGCCGCGCCTGAATTGGATTGCCTGTCCCGCGCACCGCGTGTTTCCCTCGGCGAGGACTGGCATGGAGAAAATCGACTTTCACGCGGCGGCCCGCGAGGGCGCATTCAAGGCCCTCCCCGCCGGGGCGTTGACCGTTGAAAACCTCACGCGCCCCAATGCCTCGGGTAACACCGCGCTGCACATCGCGGCCAAGTACGGCACCCTGGACCAACTGCCGCCGGAAGCGCTGACCGCCGAGACCCTGGCGCTGAAGAACGACGCCGGCTACACCCCGGTCCATCTCGCCGCCCGCAGCGGCAACCTGCACAAGATCCCGGCGGCGCTGCTCACGCGGGAGGTCTTCTTTGTGCGGTCCAACAGCGGCTACACCCCACTGCACCTGGCCGCGTCCGCCGGCTCGCTCGACCAACTGCCGCCCGACCTGCTCACGCTCGAATTCGTCCAGCACAAGACCGACCACGGCAACACGCTCCTCCACGAGGCCGCCGAATCGGGCGCGCTCGACCGCTTCCCCCGCCGGTTCTTCAACCGCGAGACGCTGACCGCGCCGAACATCAGCGGCGAGACCGTGCTCCACGTCGCCGTCTTCAACGGCCACCTCGACCAGATTCCCGGTGAGTTCCTGACGGCGGAAAACCTGCTCACCAAGACGGCCAATCACGACACCGTGCTGCATGCCGCCGCGATCTCGGGCCACCTCGAACAGATTCCCGCCGCAGCCCTGACCCACGACAACCTGCTCATGCCGAGCAAGACCGGCTACACCGCCATCCACGCCGCCGCCGAGGCCGGTTACCTGTCCCAGATCCCGCGCGAGCGCCTGAGCATCGACCTGCTCCTGTCGCGCAACGATTTTGGCGACACTCCCTTTCACGCCGCCGCCGTCGAGGGCCACCTCGACCAGGTGCCGCGGGAGTTCTTCAATCGCAACACGCTCCTGATTCGCAACTACAACGGCGGCACCCCGCTCGGCGCCGCGATCCGGCATGGCCATGCCGACCAGTTGCCGGCGGAATTCCGGCCGAAACCCGTGGGCGCCCTGCGCCGCTTTCTCATTCGCGTCGGCCTCAGCCGCCCGCCGTATACTTAGCCGCTGGTGCGGTCGGCCGAGGTGGCGCGCGGCCTTCCGCCGCCGCCAAGGCTCCGCCGAGACCAGCCGAACGCGCTTTCCGCTCGTGCACCGCACCGAACTCGTCCGGCGCCCGGGTTCCACCATTCGGTGCGCTCGTCTTGGGAGAGGAAAGTGCGCCTGGCGGCATGAGCACGGCTTGCCCCGGAGGGACCCCGTCCGCAGACGGGCCGCCCAATCGGTATGGCCCCTGATTGGGGTCAGAAACCCAGCTTCTTCCCGGGGCGTCCCGGCGCACTTGTTCCCGGGTTCGGCGCAGCCCGGCGGCCTAAGACGCGGGATTCCCGCCGGATTTGAATCCGCGGATTGCACTCGGCAATCCAAGCCTCATAGTCGCCGTTTCCGCTGACCAATATGAATACCACCATCACTGCCATTACTGCCCGCGAGATCATGGATTCCCGCGGCAATCCCACCATCGAGGTCGACGTCCGCCTCGCCTCCGGCCACCTCGGCCGCGCCGCGGTGCCCTCGGGCGCCTCCACCGGCGAGCATGAGGCCATCGAACTCCGGGACGGCGACAAGAAGCGTTACGGCGGCAAGGGCGTTCTTAACGCCGTCGCCAACGTCAAGGCAAAGATCGCCCCGGCGCTGATCGGCATGGATACCACCGACCAGGTCGGCCTCGACCGCGCCATGATCGCCCTCGATGGCACCCCCACGAAGTCGAAGCTCGGCGCGAACGCCATCCTCGGCGTGTCGCTCGCCGCCGCCCACGCGGGCGCACATGCGACCGGCCTGCCCCTCTACAAGTACATCGGCGGACCCAACGCGAAGGTGCTGCCCGTCCCGATGATGAACATCATGAACGGCGGCGCACATTCCGACGCGCCCATCGACTTCCAGGAATTCATGATCATGCCGACCGGCGCCAGCTCCTTCCGCGAGGCGCTCCGCATGGGCTCCGAGGTGTTTCACGCCCTCAAGAAGGCGCTCAAGGAAAAGGGCCTCGCCACCGCCGTCGGCGACGAGGGCGGCTTCGCCCCCAAGCTCGAGTCGACCGAGGCCGCGCTTGATGTCATCGCGCTGGCCGTCAAGAACGCCGGCTACAAGCTGGGCAAGGACATCAACCTCGCCCTCGACGTCGCCGCCTCCGAGTTCTACGTGAAGGAAAAGAACCGCTACGTCTTCAAGAAGTCGGACGGCCGCAGCCTCACCGGCGACCAGATGGTGCAGTTCTACAAGGAACTGACCGCCAAGTACCCGATCATCTCGATCGAGGATGGCTGCGCCGAGGGCGACTGGACCACCTGGAAGAAGCTGACCGACGCCATCGGCCAGGGTACCCAACTGGTCGGCGACGACCTGTTCGTCACCAACACGGCCTTCCTGAAGAAAGGCATCGACACCGGCACGGCGAATTCCATCCTCGTCAAGGTCAACCAGATTGGATCCCTCACCGAGACACTCGACGCCGTCGAAATGGCCAAGGAAGCGAATTACACCGCGGTCATCTCCCACCGCTCCGGCGAGACGGAGGACACGACCATTGCCGACATCGCCGTCGCGACCAACGCCGGCCAGATCAAGACGGGCTCGCTGTGCCGCACCGACCGGGTTTGCAAGTACAACCAACTGCTCCGCATCGAGGAGGAACTGGGCAAGAGCGCCATCTACGGCGGCAAGATGTAATTTCACCACCACCTAACCAGGCAATTTTTTGCGGAGTTGGTACTACCCCACCGCCTTCGCAAAAAACACACACACGATAGAGGAGGCCGGGTCTCGCGATCCGGCCTCCTTTTTTTGGCGGAAGCGGGCGGCCGCGCCGGGTCGGGCGAGTCCTCCGGACGAGCC
>Ga0265327_10002732_pt1 | contig 17978 bp, 13 predicted proteins | sample 41621metaG_FD_202089 | JGI IMG/M metagenome (GOLD analysis project Ga0265327, IMG submission 202089) | Rhizosphere microbial communities from Carex aquatilis grown in University of Washington, Seatle, WA, United States - 4-16-21 metaG | ecosystem: Host-associated > Plants > Roots > Rhizosphere... | reverse complement strand
TTCGCCGAGCAGTATATTGCTCAACGCTTCCGTCAACTGGTCCTGCAGCTCGTTCGTCTTCTTCTTGTGATCTTCCTCGATCTGCTTGGCATGGCGCTTCTCCTCGGTGGAGACCGACTTGCTGACGCGGTCGGCGTCCTTCTTGGCGGAAACCTTGACGTCCATGACAATGCCGTAGGTGCCCGAGGGAACCTTGAGCGAGGTGTCCTTAACATCAGCGGCTTTTTCACCGAAGATGGCGCGGAGCAAACGTTCTTCCGGCGCGAGTTCGGTTTCGGACTTCGGAGTGATTTTGCCGACGAGGATGTCGCCGGGCTTCACTTCCGCGCCGATGCGGATGACGCCGTCGGTGCCGAGGTTCTTGAGCGCTTCATCACCGAGGTTCGGGATGTCGCGGGTGATTTCCTCGGGTCCGAGCTTGGTGTCGCGGGCCGCCACTTCAAATTCATCGATATGGATGGAAGTGAAGATGTCTTCCTTCACGATCCGCTCGCTGATGAGAATGGCGTCCTCGAAGTTGTAACCGTTCCAGGGCATGAACGCGACGAGCACGTTGCGGCCGAGCGCGAGCTCGCCGTTCTCCGTGCAAGGACCGTCGGCAATGACCTGGCCCTTTTTGATGTGGTCGCCCTTATCAACCAAAATCTTCTGGTTGATGCAGGTGGCCGCGTTGGAACGCATGAATTTGCGCACGGGGTAAACGGACACGCCGTTGGCCGGGTCATGCTTGATCTTTTTCTTGCCTTCGGGCAACTGGCCGTTTTCGGTAATGATGATTTGATTACCGTTGACGGAAGCCACTTTGCCGGCTTCCTCAGCCCACAGCACCGCGCGGGAATCGCGGGCGACGCGGTCTTCAAGGCCGGTGGCCACGAGCGGCGCCTCGGTGACAAGGAGCGGCACGGCCTGGCGTTGCATGTTGGAACCCATCAATGCGCGGTTGGCGTCATCGTGTTCCAGGAACGGAATCAGCGAGGCGGCAATCGACACGAGCTGTTTGGGCGAAATGTCCATGTAATGCACCGCCGCCGGTTCGACGTCGATGAATTCGCCACGTTGACGGCAAACGACGCGGTCCGTGGTGAAATGGCCCTTCTCGTCCATGACGGAGTTGGCCTGGGCCACGATGTATTGTTCTTCGCGGTCAGCGGTCAGGTATTCAATCTTCTCGGTGACCCGGCCGTTTTCCACCTTGCGGTAGGGCGTTTCGAGGAAACCGAATTCATTGATGCGCGCAAAGGTTGCGAGCGACGCGATAAGACCAATGTTTGGTCCTTCAGGCGTTTCAATTGGGCAAATACGGCCGTAGTGCGACGGATGCACGTCGCGGACTTCGAAGCCGGCGCGATCGCGGGACAAACCACCCGGTCCGAGAGCCGACAAGCGGCGCTTATGGGTCAATTCGGCGAGCGGGTTGATCTGGTCCATGAACTGCGACAACTGGCTGCGGCCGAAGAAGTCGCGAATCACGGCGGAGAGCGCCTTGGGATTGATGAGCTTTTGGGGCGTCATCTGTTCGACCGTTTGATCGAACAACGTCATGCGTTCCTTGACCAGGCGTTCCGTGCGGGACAAACCCACACGGCACTGGTTGGCCAGCAATTCACCCACCGTACGAATACGGCGGCTGCCCAAGTGATCAATGTCATCCAGCGAGCCTTCGCCCTTCTTGAGCTTGAGGAGATACTTCGTGGCGGCCACGAGGTCTTCCTTCACCAAGATGCGGCTTTCCGTCTTGAGACCGAGCTTCTGGTTGATCTTATAACGGCCCACGCGACCGAGGTCATAACGTTTTTCGTCAAAGAACAAACGCTTGATCAAGGCACGGGAGTTGGCGGCGGTCGGCGGATCGCCAGGGCGCAGACGGCGGTAAATATCTTTCAACGCCTCTTCTTCGTTCTTGGCGGGGTCTTTTTTGAGGCACTTGATCATGTTGCCCTCGTCAATCGAGGTGTCCACGACCTTGAGCTTGTGGATGCCGAGTTCGGCAATCTGCTTGACGACGGCCTTGGAGAGCGGCTCGAAAGCGCGCGCCACCACGAGACCTTTTTCAGCGTCCACCGCGTCCTGCACAAGCACGCGATTCTGCAAATCTTCCATCTTTTCAGCGTCCTTCACCGAGATTTCCTCGATGTGATAGAACAGCTTCAAGATTTCCTCGTCCGTGCCACGGGTGAGGCCGCCGTTGTCCTTGCCCTTGGTGCCTTTTTCCTTGTCCTCGTGATCGAGGAAGGAAAGCGCGCGGAAGAACGTGGTTGTCAAAAATTTGCGGCGGCGTTTTTTACGGTCCAGATAAACATAGAGCAGGTCGCTGGTGTCGAACATGGCTTCGTACCAGGAACCGCGGTCAGGAATAACGCGGAAGGAGAACAGCTCCTTGCCATTGGGATGCTGCGTTTTTTCAAACGCGATGCCCGGCGACCGGTGCAACTGCGAAACGACCACGCGCTCCGCGCCATTGATGACAAAGGTGCCTTGCGGCGTCATCAGCGGGAGTTCGCCCATGAAAACTTTTTCTTCCTTGGCGCCCTTGGTCTCCTCGCGGAGCTTGAAAGTCACATACAGCGGTGCGCCGTAGGTGGTGCCTTCGCGGAGGCATTCCAGCCAGTCCACCTTGGGTTCACCAATTTCATAGGAATCATAGTCGAGCACGACCTTGCCGTCGTAGCTCTCAATGGGAAATACTTCCCGAAAGACCGATTCCAGACCGACGTGCCTCTGGCGCTTGGCCGGAGAGATTTCCGCCTGCAAAAATTCCGCATAGGAATTGGTCTGCAATTCGATCATGTTCGGCGGGGCAACGATTTCCTTGATTTTGCCGAAATTGATACGTTCTGTGGCTCGCGATGGCATGTTTATTCTTTTCCTTCCCGTCTACGCTGACGATCCGTTGGTTCCTCGTGTATACCGGACCTGCCGCGCAGACGAATTCATTTATGTTTAACGACACAAGGCAAGCCCGCCGTGTTCAACGGCTAGCTTGCCAAACCAGCAACCGACTGTTCTACCAACTTTTATAAATTGTCAAATCTAGCCCCGCCTTTCGCAGGGATAAAAGGGGGCGACGGCAAAATGCCGCCGCCCCTAAACCGGACGAATTACTTGACTTCAACCTTCGCGCCAGCTTCTTCAAGCTTCTTCTTGGCGGCGTCGGCATCAGCTTTGTTAGCACCTTCCAGCAAGGGCTTCGGAGCGCCTTCAACCAAAGCCTTGGCTTCGGCGAGGCCCAGACCGGCCTTGACTTCGCGAACAACCTTGATGACGGCGATCTTCTTGTCCGCCGGAACGGAGGCGAGGATCACGTCAAAAGTGTCTTTCGCAGCGGCGGCGGGAGCAGCCGCGCCACCAGCAGGAGCAGCAGCCGCAACCGCGACGGGCGCGGCGGCGGAAACACCCCACTTGGTTTCCAATTGTTTGACCAAGTCAGCGGCTTCCAGAACCGTCAGCTTGCTCAATTCTTCTACGAGATTAGCGATTTCTGCCATAGTATTATTTCTTTCTGTCGTCTCGTCGTCTGCCGCAGGCCGCCGCCGCATTTGCTGGCGGTGTGCCAAACCCGGACAATTTTAAGTTCTCGCGAACCGACGATTTACGTTGTTGTTTGTTGTTTGTTTGCTCCGGCTTGAGGGTCAACCCTCAAACCGAAATTGTTAGGCGGCCTTTTCGGACTTGGCCTTGATGACCTGGGCGAGCTGGGTGCCAGGGGTGTTGATCAACGTGGCCAGCTTGGTGGCCGGGGCGTTGAACAGGCCCAGGAGTTTGGCGCGCAACACGTCGATGCTCGGCAAATCCGCCAGGGCAACGATGGACGCCTCGTCCAAACGCTGGTTGTTCAGGTAACCGAACTTCAGCTTCAGCTTGTCGAATTCGGCCGCAAAGTTCTTCACCGTCTTGGCGGCGGCGGAGATGTCTTTCTTGCCGGTTACGACCGCGATCTGGCCGGTCAAACTGCCGTTCAGTTCGCCGATGCCGGCTTCCTTGGCGGCAACATTGAACACGGTGTTCTTCACCACGTGAACTTCGGCACCCGCCTGGGCCAGGCGTTTGCGCAGTTCAGTCAGGTGCGCGACCTTCAAACCTTGATAGCCAACCACAATGAAGAACGGCGACGCGTTCAACCGGGTGACATATTCATTTGTCAAAAATTTCTTTTCAGCACGCATGGTACAAAATCCTCTTAGTTGGTTGCAAATTCACGGATATCCACGCGGACGGGCGGACTCATGGTCGCCGAGAGCGTGCACGAATTGATGTAAATACCCTTGATGCTGTTCGGGCGGGCTTTCACCACGGCCTCAATCACTGCACGGGCGTTTTCCTCGATCTGTTCCGGCTTGAAGGACGCCTTGCCCACGATGACGTGGATGTTGGCGGCCTTGTCCACCTTGAACTCAACGCGGCCGGCTTTGACTTCCTTGACCGCCTTGGCGGTGTCGTCGGTCACGGTACCGGTCTTCGGGTTGGGCATCAGACCGCGCGGTCCGAGCACTTTACCGAGTTTACGGACTTCCACCATGGCCTCGGGCGTGGCCACGGCCACGTCGAAATCGGCCCAGCCGGTGTTGCACTTGGCAATCATGTCTTCGAAACCAACGTTTTCAGCGCCGGCGGCCTTGGCTGCATCAGCAGCGGCGCCTTTGGCGAAAACGAGCACGCGCACCGTCTTGCCACTGCCGTGGGGCAGCGGAACCGTGCCACGAACCATCTGGTCAGACTGCTTCGGGTCCACGCCGAGGCGGAACGCGAGGTCAATCGTTTCGTTAAATTTGGCTTTCGGGAATTTGGCGAGCACGCCAACGGCATCTTTCAGCACGTAAGCTTTTTTGCCGTCAACGACTTCAAGCGCCTTCTTGTATCTTTTGCTGGGCATTTATCTTTGTGCGGTGCAAACGAATCCGGAGATTCTCCCGCGGTTGTTGATTGTTGATTAACCGACCACTTCGATACCCATGCTGCGCGCGGTGCCGGCAATCAAGCGGACCGCCGCCTCTTCCGAGTTCGCATGGATGTCTTTGGACTTCGTTTTAATGATTTCCAAAATCTGTTTGCGCGTGACCTTGCCAACCTTGTCCTTGTTGGGCGTCTTGCTGCCAGCCGTGATGCCGGCGGCTTTCTTGAGCAACACCGAGGCCGGGGGCGACTTGGTGATAAAGGTGAACGACTTGTCTTGATACACCGTGATGACCACGGGGATCACCAGACCGGCGTCATTCTTGGTCACGGCGTTAAATTCTTTGCAGAAGCCCATGATGTTCACGCCGTGCTGACCGAGCGCGGGGCCGACGGGCGGCGCGGGATTGGCCTGGCCGGCCGGAATCTGCAACTTAATCTGTCCTGTAACTTTCTTTGCCATAAATCTTTTTTTCTTGGCGGCGGCTCATTCAGGCCGCCGATTTTTTTATTCACCGGCATCCCACTGGAACGCCGCTAGGTTGTCATGCTTTTTCCACCTGCCAATACTCCAGTTCAACCGGCGTATTGCGCCCGAAAATATTCACCGTCACCTTCAGCTTGCCGCGCTCCGGATCAATTTCTTCAATGACGCCGCTGAAATTCAGGAACGGCCCGTTGTTGATCTTGATGGTTTCGCCCACGGCGAAATTCACCTTCGGCTTCTCCGTCTCTTCCGAGGCGGAAATCTGCGCCTTGATGGCTTCCACTTCATCAGTCGGCGTCGGCTGCGGCGGATCGCTCAAAAAGCCGATGACACCCTGCGTTTCGCGGATGAAATACCACGGCTTTTCAATCACACGGCGGTCTTCATCCAGCAACACCATGTCTACAAAAACGTAACCCGGCCACAACTTGCGGTTGGACACGGTCTTTTTCTGGTTGCGCACTTCCACAACCTTTTCCATGGGCACCAAGACTTCCTTGACGAAATCCTGCATTTCGTCGGTCTTGATGCGCTTTTCAATACTGTCCTTGACCTTATGCTCCTGGCCGGACAGCGTCTGGATGATGAACCACTGGTTGCGCATGATTAGTGATGGAAAAAGATCGCGTTCAGGACCAGGTCCGTGACCACCACGAACACACCGAGCAGCGCAATCATGATAAAAATGAGGGCGGTTGAGCCCTTCAATTCTTCCACGGTGGGCCAGGTGCATTTCTGCAGCTCTACCCAGGTTTCCTGACAATAGCCAGCGAGACGCTTGATTTGCCCCTGCCACCAGAGGAAACCAAAAATAGCGCCGGTGACTCCCGCCACGATTACTATTTCTGTCCAGTTATTCACAAAATCTTTCTGCCATTTCTGGCGGCCGGGCTTTTCCGCCCGGACTTTTACTTCTTTGCGCCGCTATCGGCGCCACCGTCTTGCTCCGCAAATTTGGCGGAGAGGGAGGGATTCGAACCCCCGTTGGCGATTAAGCCAAAGCGGTTTTCAAGACCGCCGCGATAGACCACTCTGCCACCTCTCCCCGAAGTGACATGGTCCACTGACCAGCGGGCAGGACGGTCTAAACTCTTCCTGCCATGTGCCACCCGTCACTTGATGACCGTTGTTGGCACGGCGGGAGGGACTTGAACCCCCAACCAACGGTTTTGGAGACCGCTACTCTACCAATTGAGCTACCGCCGTAGCCGTCAAATCATCCCCTTATTTAGGGACAAAAAGGGAGCACGGAGGTTCAACTCCGCGCTCCCAAAACCAATTCGCGATTAAGCGATGACTTCCACGACGATGCCGGAACCGATGGTGCGGCCGCCTTCGCGGATCGCGAACTTCAGTCCTTTTTCCATCGCCACGGTCTTCTGCAATTCAACTTCCACCGAGACGTTGTCGCCCGGCATCACCATTTCGACGCCAGTCGGCAGCGTGAGCGTACCGGTGACATCCGAGGTGCGGAAATAAAACTGCGGACGGTAATTGGTGAAGAACGGCGTGTGACGGCCACCTTCATCCTTGGTCAAAACATAGACTTCCGCCTTGAACTTCGTGTGCGGCTTGATCGTACCGGGCTTGGCGAGCACCATGCCGCGTTCGACTTCGGTCTTGGTGGTGCCGCGGAGCAGCACACCCACGTTGTCGCCAGCGCTGGCAGAATCAAGCAGCTTGCGGAACATTTCAATGTCGGTAGCAACCGTCTTGCGCGTGTCCTTCAAGCCGACGATTTCAACTTCTTCCATCTTCTTGAGGATACCGCGCTCGACACGGCCGGTAACGACGGTACCACGACCTTCGATCGTGAACACGTCTTCGATGCACATCAGGAACGGCTTGTCGATTTCGCGCACCGGGTCAGGAATGAAACTGTCCAGAGCGTCGAGCAGGTCGGCAATGGCCTTTTCACCTTCGGGCTTGCCAGCCAGAGCAGCGGTGGCAGAAGCGCGGACGATGGGGGTCTTGTCGCCAGGGAAACCGTACTTCGTCAGCAACTCACGGATTTCCATTTCGATCAACTCGAGCAAGTCAGCGTCAGCGAGGTCGACTTTGTTCAAGCAGACAATGATGCTGGGCACACCGACCTGGCGGGCCAGGAGGATGTGTTCACGCGTCTGCGGCATGGGGCCGTCAGCAGCGCTCACCACGAGGATCGCACCGTCCATCTGCGCGGCACCCGTGATCATGTTCTTCACATAGTCAGCGTGGCCGGGGCAGTCAACGTGCGCGTAATGGCGCTTGGGAGATTCGTATTCGACGTGCGAAACTGCGATGGTCACAGTCTTCGTCTCGTCACGAACGGTACCGCCCTTGGTGATGTCCTTGTATTCAATCAAGGGCGCCATGCCTTTGCGGTTTTGGACCGCGACAATGGCGGCCGTCAAGGTGGATTTACCGTGGTCGACGTGGCCAATCGTGCCGACGTTGACGTGCGGTTTCGTTCTCTGAAATTGCTCTTTAGCCATGTTATTTCGTTTGTTGCTGTTACTCGTTTGTTTTTTAACTGGAGCCCATGATCAGGATTGAACTGATGACCTCGTCCTTACCAAGGACGTGCTCTACCAACTGAGCTACATGGGCATCCAGAAAATTTATGTTCAAACCCGATTCGTAAAACGACAAAAAACCGATTCCCCAGGTCTTCTCAAAATTCAAGGGAATTTCGGTGTTTAAATTTTACGGCTCTGACATCAATAAACTAGGCAACATCGGTTTACCCGTCAACATTTTTTTTATTTTTCTTTTGGTTGATGATTTCACGCGCCCGTGCAATGGAAGCCGTCATGTCGCCACACACATTATCTATGCCCAATGTATCCAAAAAACCAGCACGCGTCAGCGCAAAAAGCGGTTGCGAGTGAGGTCCGCATAATATCAAGTTTTTCTTCCGTTTTCGCAATTTTTCCAGCAAATCCTCCAAGGCTTCCAACCCCGTGGCATCTAGCGCCAGCACATCGCGCATCCGCAAAATAATGACCTCCGGCAGTTGCCCGGCCCGATACAGCGATGATTCCAGCTTGTCTGCCGCGCCAAAGAATAGCGCCCCAAATACCCGGAACACCACAACCCCATCCGGCAAAGCCTTATCCGTTACCTGTTGTCCGGGCGCATTTCCCTGCGTCACTTCTGCATCCGCCTCTACATAAGCCGTTTCCGCCAGCCGTTTTACCAGCAGGGCGGAAGCGAGTATCAATGACGTGCCCACCGCCGTCGGCAAATCCAGAACCACCGTCAGGCCAAAGGCGGAAAAGAAAACCGCCGCATCGCTCTTGGGCCATTTTTTGACCCGCAAAAACCGGTGCCAGTCGCCCATGCGCAAGGACACCACCACCAGCACCGCCGCCAAAGCGCCCAAGGGAATGTTTTTGGCCAGGGGCGCGGCCAAGAGCAAAATGGCCAGCACCGTGAAAGAGTGAACAATGCCCGCCACGGGTGTGCGGCCGCCGTTGCGCACGTTGGTGGCAGTGCGCGCAATTACGCCCGTGCAAGGCATTCCGCCAAAAACACCCATGGCCATGTTCGCAATGCCCTGCCCCATCAATTCCTGGTTCGAATCATGATGGTCGTCAATCATACCATCCGCCACCACCGCCGAGAGCAGCGATTCGATTGCGCCCAACACCGCCACAGTCATGGCGGCCGGCACCAGCGCGCGCCATGCTTCCAGCGAAAGCGAGGGCCAGTGCGGCATGGGCAGTGAGCGCGGCAATTCTCCAAACCTCGATCCCAGCGTGGCTATGTTATAGTGCGCGTTGAGATGAAACACGACCTCTGCCACCGTCGCTAAAACCACCACCATCATTGAGCCTGGCAGAATACGGCCCATTTTTTTTGGCCAAAACCAAATGGCCAGCGTGCAGGTCAATGCCAGCGCCATGGTGGGCCAGTTTAAATGAAAATGCGGCTGAAAAGATGATTGCCCGCCCGCACCGGCATCGTAGAGCAAGGCCTTGATTTTACCGAGGAATTCCGAGGGCAACGTTTCTGTCAGCCCGAAGAAATCCTTGATTTGCGTGCTCATGATGATCACCGCAATGCCGCTGGTAAAACCGGTCACCACCGGAAATGGGATGTACTTGATCATCGTGCCGAGTTTCGATGCTCCCAGCACAAATAGAATCACGCCCGCCATGAAGGCGCAGACCACCAATGCCTCCGGCCCATGCACCATCACAATGGGTGCGAGCAACGGCACAAAGGCTCCCGCCGGCCCGCCAATTTGCACGCGTGAACCGCCCAACGCCGACACCAGGAAACCGCCAATGATGGCGGTGAACAGGCCGATGGCCGGGTTTTGCAAGCCGGAGGCAATGGCCAGCGCCAGCGACAATGGCAGCGCCACCACGCCCACAATCAAGCCCGCGTTTAAGTCCGCAAAAAAATTCTGCGCCGAATAACCTTTCAGCGTGTCCAACAGTTTTGGATGGAATGTAAAATTCAGCTTCATACTTCGGAAAATACAAAAAATTTTCCTAAGTTTAATTTTGGGTCAGCCTTCCCGGAGTTCAAATTGATTCAGCCCACTAAAATTGGCAAAGCCTTCCCATCTTTTGCCTTATCCAATGCGGCTGCACTATTTGATAATGTTTAAATAATTGAAGATAAGTTGTTTATATCACTAAAAAGCATGGAGCCGAACATGGGGATTCGCTCGTCGTTGAAGTTTCGCCACCTGCCAAAAATATTTCAAGCCCGTGGATGGGCTTTGTCGTAGGCTCGTTTCAATCGTTCAGTGGTGACGTGCGTATAGACTTGTGTCGTGGCCAGATGCGCATGGCCCAGCAGCTCTTGCACGCTGCGCAAATCCGCGCCGGCGTCCAGCAAATGGGTGGCGTAGCTGTGCCGCAGCTTGTGCGGGGTCAGACTCGGGTCCAATCCCGCGACAATGAGATACTGCTTCATCCGGCGCGAGAGTTGCAGAGGCGAGAGCGGCGCAGCCTTGTTCGTGTCGGCGCGAAACACGGGTTGCACGCCAGCCGGCGGCTCCAGCAATTGCGCCCAGTAATGTTGGATCGCCCGCAAGGCTGGCTCGCCCACCGGCACCAGCCGTTCTTTTTTGCCCTTGCCACGAACGCGCACAATTTGTTCGTTGAAATCAATGTCCTCCACGCGCAAACCGCAGAGTTCACTGATACGCAGGCCGCAGGAATAAATCGTTTCCAGCACCGCCACGTCACGATGACATACTTCCGCTGAAATCGGACGGCCCGGCCCCTTTTTTTTCTGCTGTGTTTCCAGCAATTTCACCGGTGCAACCAGCAAATCCTCCATTTGCTGCTTCGTCAAAAAACGCGGGAGACGCTTTTCCAATTTGGGCAGCGACAGATTTTTTATGGGCATGGATTCCACCTGCCCGTGGCGGATGAGAAATTTGTAAAAGGTTCGCAATGCCGAAAACCGCAATTGCGTGGCGGCGCGGCTCAGCTTGCTCCGCCCCAAATAACGCACGTAGGCGCGAAAATCATCGCGCTGCAAATCCTCCCACGGCGGCGGCGATTTGTGCTCAGCCACGTGCCAGCGCAAAAACTCACCCAATGCCTGCGCATAATTGCGCTGCGTATAAATGGACGCGCCGCGATCCGTGGCCAGGTGCGTGAGAAATTTCGTCACCCACTTGTCATTGATTTCCACCGTGGGTTTATCGGGCGTTGCTGGCGCGGCTTCCATGTTCAGGCTGACCGTGATGTTAAAGCACCAATCATGGTATTACCATTTACCATTCAGTTTCTCCCGCGAAAGGTCAGCCGAAACTTTCCCGAAGTCAGCGGCGGCAGCAGTTTCACCGGTTCCGTGGTGATGACGCTGGTGAGTTGCAACAAGTCTTGCAGTTGCGACGTCACCTCGTTCAGCACTTGCGCCGTGGGCGGCTCGCGGTCGGGAATGAATTGCAAATGGCACCCGCCGTTTTCAGCTTGCCGCAATTGATAATGCAAAATCCCCCCAACGTTCGCAAAACAGCGGTCCACCTCACGGGTCGTCACACGTTGCCCGTCGCCACGCACCAAGGCATCCCGCGCCCGGCCGTGAATGACATAATCCGTCGTGTACGGTTGCACGCAGCGTTCCGCCAGGTCGCCAATCCGATAGCGCACCAGCGGCATAATTTCATTGGTCAACGTCGTCACCACCAAACTGCCCACGCCGCGCGCGTCCGGCTCCACAATCTCGTAAAATACATTGTCGAGGCTGGGCTTCATCGCGCCGGCTTCGTTTTCCATCAGCAAATGGCCGGTTTCCGTGGAGCCGTAGAGGTTGAACACCGGGACGCCAAACACGCGCTGCATCACGCGCCGATGCACCACGCTTTCAAATTCGTAACTGCTTAAAATAAATTTCACCGACGGCAGCCGGATGCCATTGCGCTCGCAATACAACGCAAACCACGCGCCATGCACCGGGTCCAAATCGAGGAACACCGGCGACCATTCCAAAATTTCCTCCGCCATGCGGGCCAGCTCCGCCTCCGTCTGCAAAAATGGAATGCGCGACTGGTTCACGTACAAAGTCGTATCCACCGTGCGCGCGGTCTTGGACATGAAATTGGAAAAACAGACCAGGCCGTTGCAAACCGGCGGCACCAACGTGGCGCGCCGCGCGTGCGGATGTGCGTCCAGCACCCGCGCCACAAAATGGTTCAGGCGCAGCACGCGTGCTTCCTGCTCATTCCACCAGCCGTGCCCAAACAACACCGCCGTGCGCTCCTCCGAACTGCCCGAGGTATGTTCCAACTCCACAGCCTTGCTGGCCAGCAACGCATCAAGGTCCTGACCGGCGCGCAGGAAGTTGCCGGGGAAATTCTCGCGTAACTCGCGTTTGCCGATGATGGGACGTTGGAAAAAATCATCCGCCGGGGCCGCGTGATACAACGGCACCTCCTGCCAGCGCGGCTGAAGGTCTTTCATTCGCGCCAACTGTTCCACTTCCCGCATGAGTTCCGGTGTTGCCAACATGATGTAATATCTATGCCCCAGTTTTCAAATTTATCCAGCCTGATGTTTTTCGCATCGGCTGCTGCCACAATATAACCCGCGTAACGATGCTCACAAAAAATTTATGAGCAGCTTGAAAAATTCCTCTGGCTGATCCGCATGCACCCAATGCCCGGCTTCGGCGATTGTCTGAATCTGGGACCGTGGAAACCATTCATGAATAAGCGGTTCGTCTTCGGCTTGAATGTAGCTCGACTTGCCGCCGCGAATAAACAGGGTCGGCCCCCTGTACGGCGAATCTCCGGCCACCGGCTCACGCAGCCGCCAGTAATTTTCCGCGATGTCCCGCAGGTTAATCTTCCAGAAAAAACCGCCTTCCGGCGTGCGCCCAAGGTTTTTGAGTAAAAACCGGCGCAACACGGGATTGGGAATATCGGGCGCCAGTGCCTCTTCAATTTGGGTGCGGCCTTGAAACGAGGACAAATCCAGCGCCAGCAACGCGGTAAAAATCTTGTCATGCGAGGCCGTGTAAGCGCGCGGGGCCATGTCGGCCACCACCAATTTCTCCACGCGCTGCGGAAAGTGCAATGCCAGTTGCATGGCGGTTTTGCCGCCCATCGAATGGCCCACGACCCGCGCCTGTTCCAGCCCGTGAGCGGCGCAGAATTTGTCCACGTCCGCCGCCATCAACGGATAATCCATTTCCGCGCTATGCGGCGACTGGCCATGATTGCGATGGTCCAAGGCATAAACGTGAAAGGTTTCCGCCAGCCGCAGGGCAATCGGATACCAGTTGTCGGACGAGCCAAACAAGCCGTGCAATAAAATCACCGGCCTGCCTTCGCCAAATTCTCTAAAATAAAGTTGCATGAAACGCAAAGGCGACAAATGCCAAATGCATTAAATCAAATTACACGACTGATTTCACCGCTCAATGCTTGAAATCGATTCGCGGGCATGGAACATTGCGCGCCTATGTTTTTAAAACCGGCCTGGAGGGGACACTGCCTGCTGCTTTTATCCGCACTTTTTGTGTGCCTGGCAGTGCGGCTCCCAGCGGCCCAGACCGGCCCCACGCTGCAATTCAACTATGGCACCAATTCGCCGGGCAGCAATCCGCTCAGCCAGTTCATGTATTTCGTGCCGCTCGTTTCGCCCGAGCAAGTTTGTCTTTCCACCAATGCCGGCAATACGCAGTGCGCCCAGGTGCTGTCCTGCCATTGCCATACCAATGGCGCCACCTTTCATGTGGTGTGCGAGTTTAATTTCGTTGGCGAAGGCCTGGAACGCAATGTCTTTGACCATGCCGCCATCATCAAGCGCCGCGAGAAGGACCTCAAGGCTGGGAAACCGCTGGCACACCAGCTCACGGCCATTAGCGTGCGCGGCTCCGGCAGCGGCAGCATTGACGTAGACGGCTGCTTCACCAACGGCCAGCCCGTGGTCACCGAGATGAGCATCCGCTTCAACAGCCACGGTCACACCAGCCCGGTGAGCGTGGATTTACAGGACATTATTTTACGCGATGGCGCCCTGCACTATGAAAATGAAATGGTGGCGCGGGTGAACACATTGACGTTCCGCCAAAAATCCGACCCGCCAAAAATGGAAGTGGGCCTGGCCTCGGTAAAAAGGAAAGATGCAGGCGATGGCCTCTGGGCCAATTTAGTGGGTGAAATCAAGGGACAGGCTGCCAACCTGCTGCTCCCGCCGTTGACCATCACCGTGGATGGCCACAACACCATGATGAATTTCGGCCTGGCGCTCGCGCAGCAAAAACCCACTTTCACCTTTCCCTATGCGCCCCGGCTGACGAATGGCCCCGCCATTGCTTTCTAAAGAAGTTCAATAAAAGTGTCACCAGGTTCAGGACGGCAACGTGCCACGGCCAATTATTTAACAGAAGCAAACAAAGTGAACCAAGGACGTGTGAAACTATTAGAATTTAACGAGGGCCGAATGCTTGGGGCGTGACTGGTCACAAGTCGCAGCACATCGACAAACAGAGGTGCTGGGCATTTCAAACGCACCGGCCAATTGACACGCTGCGGATTGGGGACAATCCGCGCTCCGGCTGCGCCTCTTAGCCGGAACAATGTAGTTCGATTGCTGGGGAGCGCAGCCGCCCCGGCTGCTGTTCGGCGCGCCCTCGCGCCGAACCCGCCCGCCCGGAGCACAGCAATTGGTTTGCTGTTTCGTGCGCCCGTGCGGGTCGCGAGGGCGCGACCCGCTGCGCCCGAGGCGGGCGCGCTCCTGTTTCCAATTGCATCGTTCCGGCTTAGGCCTGACGCAGGTCTTGCCACATTCGCGCGCGGCCCGTGTTTGCCATGCGACTGCGGCTCGTGAGGACACTCGCCCCACCATGGTTTGACACACGTCTTGCACGTTTGCGGCGCCCGCGGAGCGGTCGCCCTACCCCCCCGTTTTAATCCATGCCCATCGGTGTTAATCCGTGTCGCTGGTTGGGGGGGGGGCGCTGCCTATTCTTCCCGCTCGGGGAATTCAAACGTGATCTTGCCCTTGGCGTCCATAACCAAAAACGCCGGGAACGGCTTGCCGGACTTGGAAATGAATTTATCCATCACATCGCTCTTCTTGGTGGCCAGAATTTTCGCCGCCTGGGTGGCGTCCACCGGCTGCTCCAGAATCACCTTGCCGATCTTGAATTTACACGGCTTGGCCGGCAGTTGCGATTTCTCGCAAATGTAACCGGCCTCGGTGTCAAACACCTTGCCGCCGCACTTGGGACACTTGCCCACTTCCGCCTTGTCCGTGAAATCAATTTTCGGCGGTGGTTCCGAGGACTTGCCACGGCCCTTGCGTTCGCGCACGGGGAAGTCAAAGGCCGTCTTGCCGTCCTTGACGATCAGAAACGCCTCGAACTTGCGGTTGGTCTTGTTGGAAATAAAGTTTTTCAACAAATCGGTTTTGCCCTCGGCCAGCAGCTTCTTGATTTGTTCCGGCGGAATTTCCTGCTGCAAAATGATTTTGCCGGAACGGAAATCGCACGTTGGCGATGGTCCCACTTGCTTTTCGCAGACGTAGTGCATGCCGGTGTCGTATACCTGCGCGCCGCACTTCGGGCATTTGCCCAGCGGTTCCTTGCCGGTGAAATCCACGGGGGCCGCCGTCTCGCCCTCCTTGGGCGTGTTGCCAAAATCAAATTCGATCTTGTTCTCGGCGTTCATCTTGATCACCGCTGCAAACGGGAAACCTTGCTTGCTGCGGAACCCCTGCAACGGGCCAATCTGTCTTTCCGTGATGAGCTTCTCGATTTCCTCCGGCTCAAACATCCGGCTGCACAAGGTCTTCCACATGGCGAAATCGCATTTCTCGCATTGATATTGGCGATAGCGCTCGTGAATTTCGCCGCCGCACTTCGGGCAGGGCACTTTTAACGTGCCGAAATCACCGGGAATCGTGTCGTGCTCATACTGCTTGGCGCGGTCCACGATACGGCGCGTCATCTCCGCGATTTCGCGCATGAACTGCTCGCGGCTGATTTTGCGCCGCTGCATTTCCTTCAATTGAAATTCCCACTCACCCGTCAACTCCGGCTTGGTCAATTCCGGAACGCCCAGGCCGTTCAATAATTCCATCAAGGAAAAGGCCTTGGCGGTGGCCTGCAAATCGCGGCCCACGCGGTGCACATATTCCTCATGGATCAAACCTTCGATGATGGCCGCGCGCGTGGCTGGCGTGCCCAGCCCTTTCTCGCTCATCGCCTCGCGCAATTCATCATCATCCACCAGCTTGCCCGCGCCTTCCATGGCCGAGAGCAGCGTGGCTTCCGAGTACCGGGCCGGCGGCTTGGTGATATTTTGTTTCACCTCCACCTCGGTGGTCTTGACGGTCTCGCCCGATTTCACCGGCGCGAGGCTTGGCGTTTCGTCCGAATCCGATTGCTTGCCGTACACCGTAAGCCAGCCGGGCGTGACCAACACCTTGCCCGCGCTCTTGAACGGCTCGCCTTCCACGCGCGTAATGCGGGTGGTCTCCAAAAATTCCGCCGCCGGGTAAAAAATCGCCAGGAACCGTTTCGTCACGAGGTCGTACAACTTCTGCTCCGGCTCGCTCAATCCTTTCGGCGCGAGCGCCGTGGGGATAATCGCAAAATGGTCCGACACCTTGGCATTGTTAAAGATGCGCTTGTTCGGATGCACCCAGTTGCTCTTCAGAATCTGGTCCGCGAACGAGGAATAGCCAGTCACGCCCGCCAGCATGCCCATCGTCGTTTTTACCGTGGGAATATAATCCTCCGGCAACGCCCGCGAATCCGTTCTGGGATAGGTCAACACCTTGTGCTTTTCATACAAGGCCTGCGCCAGCCCCAGCGTGTTCTTGGCGCTGAACCCAAAACGCGAGTTCGCCTCGCGCTGCAAACTGGTCAAATCATACAGCAACGGCGAGAGCGATGTACTGGGCTTGCTTTCTTCCGTGACCAGACCCGGTTTGCCCAGGCATTTGGCGCGCAACGCCTCGGCTTTTTCCTTGTCCCAAACGCGCTCAGCCTTGAGCTGGTCATCCGTCTCGGACCTGGCAAATTTCTCATCAAACCAGCGCCCGGTGTACTGGCCGCCGGTGCCGTCAAATGTGCCGAGGATTTCCCAGAAATCGCGCGGCACGAATTTGCGGATGCGCGCCTCGCGTTCGACCAAAATCGCCAGCGTGGGCGTTTGCACGCGACCCACGGGCGTCTTGAAAAAGCCGCCCTGCTTGGAATTAAACGCCGTCATGGCGCGCGTGCCGTTGATGCCCACCAGCCAGTCGGCCTCGGCGCGGCTCGTGGCCGCGTCTGAGAGCGGCAACATGTCGGCATCCGTGCGTAATTGCGTGAACCCGTCGCGAATGGCCGCCGGCGTCATGGATTGCAACCACAGCCGCTGCACCGGCTGCCTGGCGTTCGTATAACGCACGATGTTGCGGAAAATCAATTCGCCCTCGCGCCCGGCGTCGCACGCATTAATCAAGGCCGTGACGTCCTCACGTTTGATGAGCTTTTTGAGCACCTTCAGTCGCGCTTCACTGCGCTCGATGGGCTGCAAACCGAAATGCGGCGGAATGACCGGCAGACATTTAAACGTCCATTTGCCCTTCTTGACGTCAAACTCCTCGGGCACGATCAATTCGAGCAAATGGCCGACGGCAGACGAGACGACGTAATCGTCGTTCTCGAAATAATCGTCGTGCTTTTGAAATTTTCCGAGCGCCTTGCTGATGTCGCTGGCGACGGATGGTTTCTCGGCGATGATAAGGGTTTTGCCCATGTTGCGACTCTTCTTTACGCCGCAGGCCACCGTTTGCGCAACTTATTTTTTTCTAAAGTAAAAATTTTAACCTGGGTGAAACATTCTCCCGCGCGCCCAAAAAACCCGTATTTTAGAAATGAAAAATATGGACAAATAACGCTTAAAACGACCGGGGATGTCCGCCAATTTGGCGGGTAATCATTGTGTTCGGCTGTGTTCATTCCTGGTAAAAAAATTCGGGCCTAACCACCTTGTCCCCCCAGAACGTGAATGCCCCCGTTGCATCTGTGTTTATCTGTGCCCATCTGTGGCCAATGGCCGTGTGCCGCCCCCCCATCCGGCCTGCGGCCACCTTCCCCCGGAAACCGGGGGAAGGGAAATATATTATGCGAACGATTACCCAGGGCAGGCGTT